>Ga0302325_10020531_pt1 | contig 13848 bp, 13 predicted proteins | sample Palsa_T0_2_FD_201948 | JGI IMG/M metagenome (GOLD analysis project Ga0302325, IMG submission 201948) | Peat permafrost microbial communities from Stordalen Mire near Abisko, Sweden - Palsa_T0_2 | ecosystem: Environmental > Terrestrial > Soil > Palsa > Peat permafrost | place: Sweden: Abisko... | reverse complement strand
AAAGCAACAGAATCAATGCGCTTTAGCCCCTGCGGGATGCTCCGTATGGAAAAGGGGCTTTTTCCGCAGACTCTGAAGCCCAAAGTGATTTTTCGGGCTTCCGGCACGGCACCCAGAGGGTACCGGGCCATGCCCTTTCAAAGCAACCCACCTCGAATCCGGAGAACCCAATGTCCCACCCCTTCGATTACCCCTCCATCGCCAAAATGATCGACCACTCCCTGCTCAATCCCACCCTCACCACGCCGGATCTTGAAGAAGGCTGCGCCCTGGCCATTCGCTATAACGTAGCCAGCGTCTGCATCCTGCCCTATGCCCTGGCGCGCTGCGCCGAGCTGCTCGGCGACACGGGAGTCAACGCCAGCACCACCATCGGCTTTCCCCACGGCGGCCACACCACCGCAATCAAGCTGGCCGAAATCAGCCAGGCCCTGAAGGACGGCGGCCAGGAACTGGACGCAGTCATCAACATCAGCAAAGCCCGCAGCGGCGCCTGGACCTACGTGCGCAACGAACTCGCCGCCCTCGCCGATGCCACGCACGCCGGCGGCGCCAGGATCAAAGTCATCTTTGAAAATGCGTATCTAGACGATGCCTCCAAAATCCGCCTATGCGAAATCTGCGCCGAGATCGGCGCAGATTGGGTGAAGACCTCCACCGGCTACGCGCCCACCGGCGCAACCCACGCCGATCTCGAACTCATGCGCAAACACTCGCCGCCGCAGGTGCAGGTCAAGGCCGCCGGCGGCATTCGCGATCTGGACGCTCTGCTGGCCGTGCGCGCAATCGGGGTCAGCCGCGTCGGCGCCACGCGCACCGAATCCATGCTTGAAGACTGCCGCAAACGCCTCGGCCTCGATCCCATTGCGCAATCGCTCGCAGCCGCAGCGCCTGCCGGCTATTGAGCACAAATATTCTTTCAAGCACAGAAAAAGCCCGGCGCATAGCCGGGCCTTCGCATCAACCGTTCAGCAGGATTTAGCTTGCTTGTGTCGCGCCTGCCGCAACCACGCGCTGCACTTTCTCTTCGATCACGTCCTGCGGCACGTAGCCCACAATCTGATCCACCACTTTGCCGCCCTTGAACAACAGCAGCGCCGGAATGCCGCGAATCCCATACCGCGACGGCGTCGCCCCGTTCTGGTCTACATTGACCTTGGTCACTTTCAACTGTCCCGCAAACTTTGTGGCGATCGCATCCACTGCCGGCGCAATGGCCTTGCAGGGACCGCACCACGCCGCCCAAAAGTCCACCAGAACCGGTTGCTCGCTCTTCAGCACTTCCTGGTCGAACGTTGCATCGCTGACTTCCAAAACTCCCACTCCAGACATGTTCCTCCTCGCGGCTGCCGCACTGCACTTCAAGTGTACCGGGAACCGTGCTTCTATGGGATGCGCCAGCTTGTGGGAAAGTCGCAATTCGCGCCCCAACGGTAAACAGCTTTATCCGGCCAACCCACTGTCCCGCGTCAGCGAGGCAACGGACGAAGCCAGGTGCACCGCAAAGTTCCGTGCCCCATCCTTTCGCGTTCTTCGCGAAAGGGTGGGAAACCTCGATCCTGTCTGGTCATCTTCGCCGGCACTGTTCAATGCGCGAATGCCGCGCAAGTCCGAAGCCAAGTTGCGATTCACGCCGATTCGCTCCTTCTCGCGGCCAAATAGAAGCGCCCGGATCCTAATAGGATCACGGGCGCTAGAGCAGCCCTCCCCCAGAACTGCCCACGATGCGAATTTATGGGTTAAATGCTTGAATAGCAAGCAATCTTAGGTAATGCTGAAAAGTAATCACGAATTGGTGATTGGTGAAAAGGTAACGATATCAGGCAAAGATTACCCCAATGACAACGGTTCCAGGCTCGCTTCCGGCCCTCTTTACCCCTGCGCGAACGCAACCGGATTCACTTGATTTGACTCGCCACCACGCTCGCCCCAGCCGGCAGAAAGCGGCAAACGTGCAGCGCAGGCAGCGGCAAATCCTCCACCGTAGCCAGAATCGCCACCGTCGCCCGTTCCAGGCTGTCCTCGCTTTCCACCACCACCAGCACGGAAGGGCCTGCCCCGCTCAAAGCCGCGCCCAGAATCCCGTGATCTCCCGCCAGCGGCAGCAGCCGGTCGAGCAGCGGGCAGATCGGAGCGCGATAAGGCTGGTGAATGCGGTCGTTCATGGCGATGCGCAGCAGGTCGCCGCGGCCCTGCGCAAAAGCCAGCCCCAGCAATGACACGGCCTGAATATTCGCCACCACGTCCGCGCTTTCATAGCAATCTGGCAGCACGGCCCGCGCCTTGCTGGTAGCCAGGGGTTCAGAAGGCATCACCACAATCGCCCGCCATTCCACCGGTGGAGTCACCCGCGCAACGTGCACCTTGCGGGCCTCGCTGGCTGCCGCTACAAATCCTCCCAGCCAGCAGGCAGCGGCGTTGTCGGGATGACCTTCCAGCGCGCAGGCCTCCTCAAGAATCTGCTCGGAGGTCCAGCCGAGTTGGCCAAAGTGGTTGGCGAGGGCAATCGCCGCCAATCTTCCCGCCGCCGACGAACCACACCCCATTCCCAGCGGAATCGCATTTTCCATGCGAATCGACAAGGGCACAACCGTTCGCCCGTTGCCCTCAAGCAGTCCCCTGTAGATTTCGAGAATCAGGTTATCCTCGAGCCGCCCGCAGCGCTCCGCATCGTAGCCGCTGGCCAGGATGGAAAACTCCGCGGCCGGTTCCGCATCGATTTCCAAATAAAAGTCCAGCGCCACCGCGGCAGCGTCGAATCCAGGCCCCAGATTGGCGGAGGTGGCCGGCAGGCGCAGATGCACCGGCCCCGCAGTCAGCACAGTCGCGTCGCTCATCAAGCGTTGCCCTTCACCGCGGCCAGCACCGCTTCCGGCGTCGCCTCCACCACCTGCGCATTCCGCCGCAAGCCCTCGATCTTCGCCTCCAGACCAGCCTTTTCCTCGTCTTGCAGCAACGTTCCGCGGTGGAACTCGATGGTGTAATCGGCGTCTTTGAGCGTGTGCCCGGTCAGCAGCAGCACCACCGTCTCGCCGCCCGCCACGTTGCCCCGCGCGCGCAGCTTCTTCAACCCCGCAAGGGTCACGGCCGAGGCCGGTTCACAACCCAGGCCTTCGGAGCCCAGTTCCGCCTTGGCAATGGCAATCTCCGCTTCGCTCACATCCAGGCACCAGCCGCCTGTCTCCTGAATCACCCGCGCCGCCTTGCGCCACGAAGCGGGGTTGCCGATGCGGATGGCCGTTGCCCGCGTATGCGCCTCCACCGGTTCCAGAGAAGCGCCGTTGTTCTCAGCCAGGCTGCGCACCAGCGGACTCGCCCCTTCGGCCTGGATCACCGAGATGCGCGGCACGCGGCCCACAAGGCCCAGTTCCCGCATCTCGCGAAATCCCTTGCCCAGCGCCGAACTGTTGGCCAGGTTGCCGCCCGGAACAATCAGGTGGTCGGGCACGTTCCAATCGAATGCCTCGGCTATCTCGAAGGCCGGCGTCTTCTGCCCTTCCAGCCGGTACGGATTCACCGAGTTGAGGAGATAAATGTTCGCCGCCTTCACCACGTGCGTCAGAATGCGCACGCAGCCGTCGAAGTCCGTCTTCACCTGGCAGGTCACCGCGCCATAGTCCATGGCCTGCGCCAGCTTGCCCCAGGCGATCTTGCCTTCGGGAATCACCACCAGGCTGCGCAACCCGGCGCGCGCCGCATAAGCAGCCATGGCGGCCGAAGTGTTGCCCGTTGACGCGCAGGCCACCCACTCGAAGCCGCGTTCCTTGGCCACGCTCAGCGCCGTCGTCATGCCAGTGTCTTTGAACGATCCGGTCGGATTCATGCCCTGGTGCTTGGCGAAAAGCTGGTCAATGCCCAGCGCCCTGGCAGCGCGCGGCAAATGGTAGAGCGGTGTATTGCCTTCCCGCAGCGTGACCGCGTTGCCGAAGCTCTCCAGAATCGGCAGCAGTTCGCGAAAGCGCCATACGCCAGAGTGGTCCAGCGCCTCCGATGAGCAGCGCCGCTCGCGCCACAGCCACTTGAGCGCGCCCGGATTGGGCCGGTCGTGCCCCTTGCGTTGACCCCAGCCCGGATACTCCACTTCAAACAGGTCTCCGCACTGCGAGCACCGGAAGTCGGGCCGCGCCTCGGTCCCCGGCACACGCGTCCCGCATCCAAAACAGCGGAGTTGATGCAAATTGTCGTTCATGCCCAAATTGTCTTTCATTCAAAAATTGTTTTTCAATCTTGGTGTTAGCTTACTAGCATGGGGGCCATTCCTTTGTGGATCAAAGGTTCTTTCGTCTTGTGCATTCGCAACTCCTCCCGTTGGGAGGGGCCGAGAATAGCCCACGGCAAGCAACGCGCAGCCCTGGGAACGCATTCCAACCATGATGCTCCGCCCCGTAGGGCGCGGTACGAATTGAGACCACGCCCGCTCATCCGCCTGTATGAATGCCTGCGGTTGGCTCTCGTCGTCCTGCCCCTCACAGCAACCGCATCCGCGCAAACCCCGCTGCGCATTGCCGCCGCCGCCGACCTTGAGCCGGTCCTGCCTCCTATCCTTCTCGAATTCCAGCAAGCCACCGGCATCCACGCCGAAGCTACCTTCCAGGCCTCCGCCATGCTGACCACGCAGATCCAGAACGGCGCGCCCTTCGACCTGTTTCTCTCCGCTGACACGGGCTACCCAAAGCGCCTCATCGACGCCGGCCTGGCCGACGCAGCCGGTACCGCCGATTCCTCCACGCCCATTGTCTATGCGCGCGGCACTCTGGTTCTCTGGACCCGCAGCGACTCCCATCTGAAACCGTCGCTCGATCTGCTGCGCAGCCCGGACCTCAAACGCCTGGCCGTCGCCAACCCCGAGCGCGCTCCCTATGGACGCGCCGCCCTCGCCGCGCTCACCAGTCTCAAGCTTTACGACGCGCTCAAGCCCAGGCTGGTGACAGCGGAAAACATCTCTCAAACAGCCCAGTTCGTCGACTCCGGCAATGCCGACGCCGGACTCATCTCGCTCACCTCGGCGCTCACCCCGCGCCTCAGTGCCGTGGGCGCTTATTTCCTCATCCCCCGCGATCTCTATCCGCCCCTCGAGCAAGGCGCGGTGATCGTAAGCAAAACCGCCGAGCGCGCGCAGGCGCACCAGTTTCTCGACTACGTGCTCTCCGCCCCCATCCAGGCCCAGCTTGCCAAAAGCGGCCTGACGCCGGTTCGCTAGGTCTTCGGCCGCGTGGTTTGTACCAGCTCCGCGCCCCATCCGTTTCGCGTTCTTGGCGGAATGGGTGGGAAGCTGCGAACCTCAACGAGCGTCCCTATCGAGGTTCCCATCCCGCCAAACTCCGGGTAAACTAGAACCATGGCGGAGATTCAGCGCAGAAAAACCCCCACGGTCAAAATCGGCAACGTCCGCGTCGGCTGGGAAGTCCCAGTCGTCGTCCAGTCCATGACCAACACCGACACGGCCGACATTCCTGGCACCATCGAGCAAGTCGCGGCCCTGGCTCTGGCCGGCTCCGAGATTGTCCGCGTCACCGTCAACAACGAAGACGCCGCGGCAGCGGTTCCGTACATCGTCGAAGGCCTCGACAAGCGCGGCCTCCGCGTCCCCATCGTCGGCGACTTTCACTACAACGGCCATCTGCTGCTCAAGAAGTTCCCCGCCACCGCCCGCGATCTCGCCAAGTACCGCATCAACCCCGGCAACGCGTCTATCGGGAAAAAAGACAACGACAACTTCCAGGTGATGGTCGAGTGCGCCGTCGAAAACCAGAAGCCGGTCCGCATCGGCGTCAACTGGGGCTCGCTCGATCAGGCCCTGCTCACCCGCATGATGGACGCGAACTCCAAGCTCGCCAATCCGCTCGCCGCACGCGACGTGATGATGGAAGCCATGGTCGTCAGCGCGATTGAGTCCGCGAAGGCAGCGGAGCACTACGGCCTCCGCCCCGACCAGATCATCCTCTCCGCCAAAGTCTCCGGCGTGCGCGACCTCATCGACGTCTACACGTCTCTCGCCGCGCGCTGTAGCTATGCGCTGCACCTCGGCCTCACCGAAGCCGGCATGGGCGCGAAGGGCCTGATTGCCTCCACAGCCGGCCTGGCGCCGCTGCTGCTGGCGGGCGTCGGCGACACCATCCGCGTCTCGCTCACCCCCAAGCCCAACGGCGACCGGACAGAAGAAGTGCAAGCCGCGCAGCAAATCCTGCAATCGCTCTCGATCCGCAGCTTCATGCCACAAGTCACAAGCTGCCCCGGTTGCGGCCGCACCACCAGCACCTATTTCCAGGAGCTAGCCGAGCAGATCCAGAGCTATCTCCGCACCTCCATGCCCGAGTGGCGCAAGAAGTATCCTGGCGTCGAAGAGCTGAAGCTCGCCGTCATGGGCTGCGTGGTCAACGGCCCCGGCGAAAGCAAGCACGCCAATCTCGGCATCAGCCTTCCCGGCACGTTTGAAGAGCCCAAAGCCCCCGTCTACATCGACGGCAAGCTCTCCACCACGCTAAGAGGGGACACCATCGTCGCCGACTTCAAGCAGATCCTGGACAAGTATGTAGAGAGCCACTACGGCCAGAGCGCGAAGAACGAGGAATTGGTGGGAGCAAGGTAGCCCTGGGTGCTGGGCAGCGAGCCTGTCACGGCTGCAACGAGCTTTCCGATCCCTCTCTCATACTTGTGACTCGGATGGCGGCGCTGGGTTTTCGTGGAATTCGCCACCTGTGGTGCATCTCAACTCAAAGCCATGCGATTCGCATTTGACAATCTCTGCTTCGTCGCCGACCTTCAGATTCATCTTACGCACTATCGCCGCGGGGATTCGAATCCACAACCCGCTTCCGCGTCTGCCGATCTTTCTCGTATACGTCGTCATAGGCCTCTGTCAGCTTAAATCGGCCAAAGCCGAATTAAGGTAAGCAATCCAGCTTTCAGTCCACCCTCATTCCGCCCTCCTGAAATCAAACGTAGCCAGGTTCATGTGCCCCTCGGCCAGAATATGCACGGTCAGCACCGACTTGCCCTTCGGCAGCGTCACCCGCACAAAATTCGGGGCCACGTTCCAGTGGTGGTACTGCCGCCATTCCAGCGGGTCGGTGTCGTCGAACGTGCTCACGATCTTCAACGGCCCCGTCGCCGGCTCCCCGTTCACGTCCAGCAAGAGAGCACCCCCGCGGTTCGATGTATAGAGCAAGTCTCCCGAATACACTCCAGCCTTTGCCACGTCCACCGTGATATTGAACCACTCGCCGGCCTCAGTCCAGCCCACATAGAGCAGGTTTGGCGGCGGTTCGACCTTGTTATACGGGCTGTCGTCAATGTGTGGCGTGCGCTCGAACTTGGTATACGAAATATCCACGCCCTCATGCATGCGGAACTCATTCAGATAGCTCCCGTCGTCCTTGTTCAACTCGCCGCTGCCGTGGTTTTCCGCGTCGGTGTCGTGGTAGGCCACGCCCTCGCCGCCCAGGTCGTAGTAGGCGCACAGTACTTTACCGGGAATCTTCTGCGCCCCGCCCTGGTATTGGCTGTCGTGGTAGGGCGTTCCCTTGTATTGGTCCAGGAATCCGGTTTGCGGCGCGCCCAGCATCGCAGCGCCGGAAAATACAGCCGCGGGAACAAGCAGTATCAGCGAATGACCGAAGCAGCCATGCATGGCGAAACCCTCCATCGAGGAATTATGCGAGCCAAGTGAGAGATGGGGAAAGTCTCGGATAAGCGTACAGCAAAGAGCCGCGCTTCGCTTTCTCCTTTCCTTGCCAACCGATTCGCGTTAGCATTCTCCCAACCTTTCGGAGACCCGATCCATGCCTGTGCGCTCCCGGCATTGGCTCCTTCTGCTGGCCATGGCCGCGCAACTCACCGGCCTGGCCGCCTCGCGCAAGCCCTGCGTCCCCGCCGGCGAAGCCTCCAAAATGCTCAGGAAAGACGTTTGTGTCTCCGCCCATATTTATGACGTGGTTCAACTTCCCGATGGAACCCGGTTCCTGGACGTATGCACGCCGCAAACCCCCGATGACGCCTGCCGCTTCACCATTGTCAGCCTCTGGGAAGACCACGACGATGTCGGCGAGCTGCGCAAGTATCGCGATATGGACGTCGAGGTGCGCGGCATTGTCCAGCCCATGCACGGCCGCGCCGGAATGGTCTTGAGTCACGCTCGGCAGTTCTACGGCGGCCCACCCAAATTCAAGCCCAACCCCAGGCTCGTCCGCGGCTTCTCGGCCGACCAGTCCCGCCCTCCCGTCAACGACCCCAACCTGCGCTCGCACGGCGCGCCCCGCACCTTCATGAACACCCGTGACCAGGAAACCCGGCCGGCCAAATAGCACTATGGAGCTTCTGATTAAGTCGTTGTTTTGAAAGGGCACGACTTCAGTCGTGCCGTAAAGACAGCAAAACGAACGCGGGCTTTAGCCCCTGAGGGAATTATTACTTCACCGAGATACTTCTTCAGAGGTTCCCTATCTCCAACTGCCGGCATTTCGGCGCAGCTCCTCAAGCGAATAAAGAGTCCCCCGCCAAACCACCCCATTGCGCCAGAGCGTCAACACCATCGACCGCGCCAACGCGAACAGCAGAATCCCCGTCGCCGGAGCGAACAGCAAAGCAACCCAGGGGGACACTTGCGTCACGCGCCGGTTCGCCGCGTAGGTCAGGGCAATGAAGGCATACGTCAGCACCCCTGCGACAGCGGCCCACCCGCCCATCGTCATCGCCGCCAGCGGCAGCACAATCTGCACCCCGAATCCAACAAACGCGAGCAGCGCCAATCCTGCCCTGTAGCGCAGCCCCGCAAACCCGTTCTTTTCCATCAGGCCCACAATGCCCAGCGCGCCCTTGATCCAGCGGATACGCGCCAGTCCGGTGCCCGTCACAACTCGCTGCGCAAATCCCGCGCGCTTGATCTTCCAGCCCAGGCGCAGATCTTCCACCACTTCCATGCGCAGCCCTTCAAACCCGCCCACACGCTCATACACCGCGCGCCGCACCAGGTTGAATCCACCCGCGCCAAAGAAGTCCCGCGCCTTCGGGTCGGCAACCTTCCACAAACGAAAGTTCCACGCAGACAGCGCCTGAAACGCGCCGAACACCGCAGCCTCCGCAGCGCTCTCCAGTTCCAGCGTGAACAAGAGCACCACATGGTCGGCACGCTCTGCCAATGCATATCCCAGCCCCAACGCCACAGCGCGCGCATCGAACCTCATATCTCCGTCGGTAAACAGCAGCCACTGCGCCCGCGCGCGTTCCGCACCGAGCGCCAGCGCATGCGCCTTGCCCATCCAACCCGCCGGCAACTCGCAATTGTGGATCACTTCCAGCGTATGCGTCCCGCCCACAGCCAGCGCATCGGCGGCAACCGTATCCATCCGCTCGCCCGTCCGGTCCGTCGAGCGGTCGTCAATCGCGACGATCTGCAAGCGCACGCCCGTTGAAGCCAGCAGCGAGCGCAGTGTCGCCTCAATCGATTCTTCTTCGTTGCAGGCGGGCACAATCACCGTCACATCCGGCCCCTCGGCCGGGCCCAGCTCGGGAAGTGACGCGGATGCATTGGTCAGGTCGGGCAGCGTGGGCAATCCGCGCAGCGTCTTAACCGCCTGCCAGAGCCAACCCAGCGCCAGCATAAAAGCAAGGGCTGTCGTCGTGTCTGCCGCGGCGTGCGCATAAGTCATGGGAAGGGTCTCGCATAACTCGGGAGTTATCGCTCAGGGATGCAGGATAACTGTCGAAAGGGAGGAAGGCTCAACTTACTAACTCAGGACTATCATCCAGCCGCGGCGCAAACCGCGCCCCCGCTAACAAGAAAATCCCGGAAATCACAAGAAAAATCAGGGTAACTCCCAACCCGACCCGCAAATTCGACTTATCCGAAATGGCGCCGATAATTGTCGGCGAAAATGTGTCCCCGAAAGCATGAATGCAAAACAGGTTCACGGAGATCGCCGTGGCCCGCACCGGTGCGGAGACCGAGTTCACAATCGCTGCATTCAACGGACCCGTATTCAGGAAGAGAAAGAACTCCGTCACCAGCAGCGCCGGAATGGCCCACGCCTTTGGTCCGAAGAACACCACCATCCCGCACGGCAGCGTCAGCGCCACGCTCCAGAACGAGAGCAGATAAAGCGCGCGGTCGTTGGTGCGCAGCCAGCGCTGCGCAATCCATCCACCGGCCAGCGTCCCGGCAATCCCATCCACCACCGTGATGCCGCCCACCGTCAGTCCCGCATTGCCCACCGAGAGCCCCGCCGAGCGGTGCAGAAACGTCGGCATCCACGCCGATATCCCGCCCATGGCAAAGGTCAGCGTCGCCAGCCCGAACGTAGCCGTCAAAAACGCGCCATTGGAAAAGAGCCCGCGAAACGTGCTCCGGCTCACCGTCGTTTTCACATGGTCGCTGGCCCCGCGCACCGGCTCGCTTCCCAACCATCCATAGAGCGCCGCAATCGCCAGCCCCGGAATGGCGCATACGAAAAAAGGCGCCCGCCATCCCCACGCGGAGCCCATCTCTCCTCCCGCCAGATACCCCAGCGCCGCACCCACCGGAATGGCCAGATAGAAGATGGACAGAATCCTGTTCCGATCCCGTTCCGGATAAAAATCCGCCAGCACTGCCGGCGCAAAAATCCCGAAGGTCGCCTCGCCCACTCCCACCAGCGCGTGCCGCACAAACATCGTCCCGTAGCTATGCACCCACGCCGTCCCCAGCGTCGCCACGCTCCACAGCACCGCTCCGCCAATAATCAGCGGCTTGCGCCGGAAGTGGTCACCCAGCCAGCCCGTCAGCGGAGCGGCAAACATATACATCACAAACATCGCGGTCGTCAGCGCACCCATTTGCTGGTCGGTCGAGTGAAACTCCCGCTGGATCAGCGTGACCTCGCCGGGCAGAATATAGCGATCAATGTAATTGAGCAGATTCAGCCCGATGAGCAGCACCAGCGTCGCCACCGCCGGGCTCCAGGTCATGCGCCGTGACAGGGATGAAGTTGACAAGTGCCCCCAGCCGCTTGAAATCTGCTGGACCGAGTGTACACAATCCCTCAAAGCCCGCGCCCAACCACAGCCCGCAGCTTGGCTGACTCGCTAACCCGCTAACCCGCCGCTTCTACTTCGCAGGCCGCGGCCAGCGCGCCTCAACCGTCGTGCCAATCCCGCCCCGCGGCCGGAACACGCCCTTCACCTCAGCCCACACCGGGTCGCAGGCCTTCACCACATCCTCCAGCACCTGGTTCACGATGTTTTCCTGAAAGATCCCCAGGTTGCGGTAGCTGAACAGGTACTCCTTCAGCGACTTCAGCTCCAGGCACTTTTCCCGAGGCATGTAGCGAATGGTCAGCACGCCAAAATCCGGCAGCCCCGTCTTGGGGCAAACCGAAGTCAGCTCCGGATCGTCAATCAGGATCTCGTAGCCTGGAAACTGGTTCTGCCACGTCTCAATTGCGGGAAAGGCGAAGTCCAACCCCGCCTTGGCGTGTTCGTCGGTATAGCGCGGTTCAAGAGCCATAGCTCCATTCTATCCAGCCGGCACACTCTCGGCCAAAACCCGCTCCAGGAGCAGCTTGAAGCCATTCCGCAAGCAAATTCCTGCTCCCTCCGAGCGTTTCCTGAGTCCTATATACTGACCTTGGTTGGGTGAATGGCTGAAGAAAGAAAGCAATCGAGCCGGCTCTGGCTTTGGCTGGGCGCGGCCGTCGTCGTCATCGTCGTGTACTTCGTAGCGCGGTCCTTCACGCGGGATCGCCTGCCGGTGCGTGAAGCCCGCGTGAGCCGCCAGTTGCTGGTGAACAACATCAGCACCAACGGCCGCGTTGAGCCACTCGTCAATTACCCCATATCGAGTCCCATCGCCACCACCGTGAGGGCCGTCTACGTGCAGCCGGGCGACCGCGTGCCTGCCGGCAAGCTGCTGCTCGAGCTCGACGACGTGCAGGCGCGCGCTCGCGTTGCCAGCGCCGAGAGCGGCGTAAAAGCGGCCCAGGCCGCCATCGAGGCAGCCGAGCACAACGGAAGCTCCCAGGAGCGCCAGGCTTCGGCGGCGGACATTGAAAAGGCGCGCATCGATCGCGACCAGGCCCGCCACGACCTGGATGCGCTCACAAGGCTCAAATCCAGCGGCGCAGCCTCCGCCAGCGAGGTAACCGCCGCCCAGGAACGCCTGGACAGCGCCGAAGCCGGCCTCAATGCGGCTCAGCAGGGCTCTCACAGCCGCTACGCCCCGGTCGATATAGCTCGTGCCCAGGCCGCGCTGGCCGATGCGGAAGCCGGCCTTGCCGCCGCTCGCGATATCGAATCAAAAACCGCGCCCCGCGCACCCATCGCCGGAACTGTCTACAGCGTCACTGCGGCGCGTTCTGACTTTGTTGAGGAAGGCCGCCTCTTGATGCAGTTGGCCGACCTGCACAGCCTGCGCGTGCGCGCCTACTTCGACCAGCCGCTCATCGGCCAACTGGCCGTCGGCCAGCCGGTGCAGATCAAGTGGGACGGCGACCCCAGACCTGGCCACGTCTGGACAGGCCACGTCACGCGCACTCCCACCACCGTGGTCGAATACACCACCCGTATCGTCGGCGAGACCATCATCGATGTCGACGGCGGCGACGGCGGCCTGCTGCCCGACACCAGCGTCACCGTAACCGTGACCACTTCCAGCGAACCGAATGCCCTCACCGTTCCGCGAGAGGCTCTGCACGTCGAAAACGGCAAGCCATTCGTCTTCAAAGTTGTTGGCGACGAACTGGTCCGCACTCCGGTCACTATCGGAGTCCCCAGCCTGACCTTGGCGCCAATCACTTCCGGACTGCAGGAGGGCGACGTCGTGGCCACCGGCTCAACCAGCGGCTTGCCCTTGCAGGACGGCATTCCCATCAAGGATGTGCAGTGAGCTTCCTACGGCGTTTGACGAACAGCCTGCCGGCGGTTTCGCTCGCGGCAGCAATCCCGCTCGTCGCCGCGGCGCAGGGCGGCAATCCACCCTCTGCAATGCCTCAGGTTCAAAATCCAGCACATTCCCTGGCCGCAGCCAACGCAGCCTTGCAAGCCGGCGAGGCAGACAAGGCGCTTTCGCTCCTCGCATCTCTTCCCGCCTCCGGTTCCGGCCTGGCGTTGGGCCACAACCTCATCTGCCGTGTCCGCTACACCCTCGCGCAGTTTGATTCCGCCGCAACCGAATGCGAGCAGGCCGCGCAGCTCGATCCTGAGAACTCCGACTTCCACCTCTGGCTTGGCCGCGCCCTGGGAGAAAAAGCCAGCCGCGCCTCGTTCCTCACCGCGTTCTCCCTGGCCAAGCGCACCCGCGCCGAGTTTGAAGAAGCCGTCCGGCTCAATCCCCGCAATGCGGAAGCCATGGCCGATCTGGGCGACTTTTACCGCCAGGCTCCGGGCGTGGTTGGCGGAGGAATCGACAAAGCTGAGGCGATCGCCGCCAAGCTCGACAAAGTCGATCCCGCCCGCGCCCACAAGCTCCATGGCCAGATCGCCGAGCAGCAAAAGGACTTCCCCGGCGCCGAAGACGAGTACCGGAAGACCATTGCCGCCGACGCGCATCCCGCCACCGGCTGGGCTACACTGGCCAGCTTCTATGCACGCCGCCAGCGCTTCGATGAAATGGAAACGGCAGTCGCAAGCATCCTTTCCACCGCTCTCCACGACAAGCATCCCGGCCCCGCCCTCTATGATGGCGCCGGCCTCCTGATCGAAACCAACCGCAACCCCGCCCTGGCCGCCACCATGCTTGAGGACTACCTGGCAGGCTCCGCCAAAACAGAAGAGGCTCCGGCCTTCATCGCCCACATCCGCCTGGCCCGTCTCAAGCAGCAACTCGGCGACCAGCCAGCCGCCAATCGCGAGCGCGCCGCAGCCCTCGCCCTGGCGCAT
>Ga0302325_10020530_pt1 | contig 13848 bp, 6 predicted proteins | sample Palsa_T0_2_FD_201948 | JGI IMG/M metagenome (GOLD analysis project Ga0302325, IMG submission 201948) | Peat permafrost microbial communities from Stordalen Mire near Abisko, Sweden - Palsa_T0_2 | ecosystem: Environmental > Terrestrial > Soil > Palsa > Peat permafrost | place: Sweden: Abisko... | reverse complement strand
GGGATCTGGAACTCGGTGGGAATGTCGCACGCCGCCGGGCACGCCGGGCTGCCGGCGGTGTAGGGATCGAAGTCGATGATGTAGCCGGCCTCGAGGTTCTCGAAGGTGTGCATGACACCCTCGAGCGAGGGGACCTCGACACCGGTGCCACCGACGCCGTCGGTCGCGGGCGTCTGCAACAAGCTGTCGTAGAGCGTCTGGAACGGCTGCAGCAGGTTCAGGTGGTAGTCAACGCCGTCCCACGGCATGGTGTCGCCGGGGCCGGTGCCCCCCTCGAACGGGTTGCCGCTGGTACCCCACCCGTCGGTGGGCTGGACCGCGCCGCCGGGATTGACGATGCCCGGGTCGTTGGACCCGAACGTGTAACCGTTGATCAGGTCCTGAATCGGCACCTGGAAGAAGTTGCTGAACAGCCCGAACGGCTCGTTGTTCGCGTCAGTGGCGTGCCCGGTGATGGCTTCGTAGAAGCCGATGTCCCGGTCGAACTGAGTGCTGCCGGTAATAACGTCCGGCGGGGTCATCGGGTAGCAGCTCACGGCGTCACAGGAGGAGCTCACCGGGAGCTCGGCCGCGAGTAATCCGGCGAGCTCGTAGTCCAGTCCGGGCTCGTACACACCGGCGGAGTTGGTGAACCCCTCGGTGAATGCGGTCAACGGCAAGAAGTTGTCGATCAACGCGATGTGGGTGGGGTCGCCCGGGTCGATGCCCCAGAGGTTCGTCGAGCTGGGCACCCACCAGGTCCCTGTGAACAGCAGCGAGTTCGCCACGGTGGCCAGACCGCCACCTTCGAGCTCGTTATAGGGAATGTTCAAAATGTCGTCGAACAGGTTCACCGGGATGTTGGAGACGTCAGCATCGATCAGCTTGGTCTCCATATTGCGAACGGCGAGCGGGAGCTGTCGTGCCACTACTGGCGTGACGACGACGGTGCTGACGGCGGCAAGTGCCGCGGCGGCGAGGGCGTAGGGACGCGAAGCAGCCTGCACGGCTCCCCCCTTCAAGTTCGACCACTCAACAGGAACTGAACATACAGTAAGAATTTCTAAGTATGTACAAATCGTGAAGAATTCGCTCGCGGCATTGAGTGACTCGGCTCACGCAAATTAGGACCATGTGCAATAAGAAATGAAACGTCCAATTTATTGGACAAATCGGCTAATGCCGAAAGCATTGTTGTAGCCATGGGAATTGGCGCCGATAAGTAAGACGGACGTCTCAGATTCCGGGGCATAGCAGCAGTTCGCGGGGTCGCCCAGCCCGTTGACGGTCAACGCGATCAACGTGACCGTCAACGGGTAGCAGCCGCGCAGCGGCGGCCGGTTTTAAAACGCGCTCAGTGCCGAAGCCGCCAGGTCTGGCACCCATGCCGAGGTCAGGACTTCGATCAGGGTGGCGAAATCTGCCGACATAGCGGCGGGGTCAAAGCCGCTGAACAATTCGCCCAGATCCAACGACATCGATGCGGGATCGAAGCCGCCAAACAGCGCAGTCCAGCTCTCAGTCAGCTGCTCGGGACTGAATGCATTTGCCAACGACGCGAGGTCTCCGGAGAAGTCACTGGGCGCCGGGCCCAACTAAATGCGTCGGCGACTAGCCTTTTAGCCAGGCGCGGTTGCCGTACTCGTCGAGATGCGCCACCTGCTCAACCGGTACACGAGTCGTCGGCCCGTATCGCCCGCGCGGCCAGCCCAGGGCCACGACGCAGCATGGCGTGACCGAACGCGGAAGACCGAGGATTTTCCGGGCTCGTCCCACTCCCCACAGCGGCAAGGTGATCAACGAGGCTCCCAGACCCATGGCGCGCGCGGCCAGCAGCAGATTCTGCACGCTCGGGTAGATCGACCCCCAGTATCCGGACACGGCGGCGTGCGGCATCAGTGAATACGGCGCACGGCCCTCGCGGATGGTGCGCCGCAGGCAGGCCACCACCAGGACCGGGATCTCGGTGAAGTGGTCCACCTGCCATTGCGCCGCACGGATGACCTTGGCCAACGACTCGTCGTTGGCACCCGCATTGCTCAGCAGCCCGCCGTAGGAGAATTTCCAGCCTTTGCGGTATCGCCCGGCCAGCTTCTTGATCAGGCGCCGGTCCTTGACGACGATGAACTCCCAGTTCTGGCCGTTGGCGCCGGTCGGTGCCCGTAGCGCCAACTCGATGCACTTCAGCACTATCGCGTCGTCGATCGGGTCGGGGTGTACGCGGCGCACCGCGCGCTGGGTCAGCATCGCGTCCTGCAGCGGCATGTTCAGGCCGGCGAGCGCCTCGGACGTGGCCGGCGCCGCCAGAAATGCATCGGCGTAGGGAGATTCGGCGTTCGGGGTATCAGTCATACGTTGAGGTGTGCTCGGTGACCCACTTGGCGGTGAAGTCCTGGACATCCGGTATTCCGTGGGCGAATTCGCGCGCGATGAAGCTTTCGACCGTCCCGCCGACCAGCGGAACTTTGAATTCCACCGTGCCGTTCAGCGTCAGCAGCGAGCCGTTGGACGTGGGCGCGACCGACGCGGCAGCCGAACCGGAGCCCGGTGCACCAGAGACGGCGACGGTGATCTCCCCGCGGAGTTGATCGCCCGACGGCCTCCACGTCTCGGTGTGCCGGACTTTGAGATCGCGTCGATAGAACCTCGAGACGATCCCGGGCAGCAGATCGCGGCCCAGGTCCTGGGTGGTGGTGACCCGCACGGTCTGGTCGTCGTCGACGACCAACGACTCCAGCGCGGTGCTGCCGTTAAGGGTCTCGAGCCGGGCCAGCCAATACTCCTCGGCACTGAAGGCGGCATGAACCTGGTCGACGCTGGCGGGCGAGTCGACCGAGACATCGAACGAACGCGGCATGGCAGTCCTAAACCGGTTCCTGGCCCGGCACCGCCGAACTCTTGGCCAACAAGCGGTCCGCCAAGCGGTCCGCGAAAGTGCGCGTCTGCTCCAACTGTTCGGGCTGCACGTTCGTCGGCGGAAGCCGAAGACCCAGAGACCTCTTGCGATACTCGCCTGTGCCGAGATAACTGGTCAGCGCCAGCATGGAATGGAGATTGTCACCGGGGTAGGTGAAGTGGATTTCGTCGACATATCGCCCGCCCTGCTCCTCGGCGAGTTCACGCACCCCTTCGAGGTTCGCCTGCCAGAACGTACGGCACACCACGAACACCGCAAACGGCTTGCCGGACAACAACTTACCTGCCTCGTCCGACTTCAGGAACGAGCGTAACGGCATGCTGACGTTGTCCCACCAGGTCGGCGAACCGATCAGGATCAGGTCGTAGTCGGCGTCGCGCACCGTATCCGGAGTTTGGATCTGACCGGTCTCGTTGCGTTTCTGCGCTTGCAGCACGCTGAGCATGTCGGGCCACACCCGACGCATCGGAAAGCGGGAGAACTTCTCGGAGTATTTCGGGTCGGTGAATTTGATCTCGGCGTCGCTCACCTCGCACCCTCGGCTACGGAAGACCTCTCCTGCGGCTGCGAGCACTTTGTGCGCCTGCCCGGTGTACGAGTAGTACAACAGCAAGACCCGCGGCGGCCGTGCGCCGCCACCAGCACTGGTCGTATCCGTCATGGCTCCTCCATCTCCAAATGTCGCACACTAGGCTTGGGCGTCGTGACCGACAAAGTTTCCATCGACCTCAGCGGTCCTTCGCAGACGATGCTGACCACGCTGTACTGCAAGGCACTGGACGCCGACTGGGACCGGCCGATACTGGGTGACGACTTCGCCAAGGCGGCCGTGGCCCGAATCGACTACGACTGGGCTGAACTCAAGGTCGCCAACCGCTGGACGCCGCTGGTGACGGTGCGCACCGCGCAGTTCGACGTGTGGGCCGGCCAGTTTCTGGCCGCCCATCCCGAGGCCACGGTCATCCACGTCGGGTGCGGCCTGGACAGCCGAGTGTTCCGGCTGGATCCCGGTCCGGGCGTGGAATGGTACGACGTCGACTTTCCGTCGGTAATCGCGTTGCGCGAGAAGGTTTTTCCGAGCCGGCCGAACTACCATCTGGTTGCCACACCGGCGACCGACCCGTCCTGGCTGGACCAGATCCCGGCCGACCGGCCGACGCTGCTGCTGGCCGAGGGCATCAGCATGTACCTGGCGGAGGATGACGGCGTCGCGCTGCTGCAGCACGTCATCGACCGGTTCGGTACCGGCGAGATTCAGATCGACTACTACAGCCGGCTCGTGGTCCGATCGCAGAAAACGCACCGCCTGCAACGGCAGTCCGGTTCGACGCTGTACTGGGCCGTGAACAAGCCTTCCGACGTCCTTGATCGCCTGTCCGGGGCCCGATTGGTCGACGGGGTAACGTTTTTCGACGCCAGCACGTTCGGTCGCGCGTCGCGGGTCTTCCGGCTGATGCGGCAGTTGGTCCGCCCACTGCCGCCGCTGCGCCGAACATTCCAGTACCACCGCTACGCCTACGGACCGGTCAGCTGACGCCGCTGGCCGCGTGCTGCTCGGCGACCTCCGACAGCAGCCCGCGAATGGCGTCGATCGACTTTTCCGGATCCGGGCCGTGCGAGTGGTACTCGACATTGAGCTGGTCGGCGTAGATCTGGGTGAAGTAGATCTCGATTCCGGCGCTGACCGCGAAGTACAACTCGCCGTGCGTGGCGGTCACGTCCACTCCCGGAGGTGTGCGCACCGGGGGCACCAAGCCGTTGTCGGACAACAACACAACGTCGGGCATACCGGGTGCGTTGCCGACATACTGCGGGCTGAAGTGCAGCCGGGACTGCTGGATCACACCTTCATCCAGATCCCCTTTGAATGTTGCTGCGATGTCGCAGGCAAGCTCGACCACCGTGGTCTTCTGGTTGATCTCGGCAAGGTAGGTGCCCAGCCCGACCGGGTTCGTGCATCCGGTCGCCGACACCGGCGGTGACAGGAAGTAACGGAGATCGACGGTGTAGATGAACGGCACCGGAATGTTCACCCTGCCGCGCACCTGCCACTCCGCGATCAGGATCGCCGCCGACAGCACCGAGTGCAGACCCAGCTTTTCGGCGCGGCAAAGCTCGACGATGGCGTGCGTCTGGCTCTCGCTGAGCCGGCACGACACCATCGGAACTCGCACAGGCGACGTGGGTTTGACGCCGGTGTCGCCGCGCCGGGAGGGTGGCAGGTCGTAGGCGAACAGCGCCGGCATGAACCGCTCGATACCCGAACGCGGCCCTTTCTGGATGCCCCGGTCGGCGAGCACGGTCTCGATCGACTCCGGTGCGGGCTGCGCGGTCACCGGAGCGGTCTTCCCGTTGGTGACCAGATCGGTGTAGAAGGACAGCAATTCCTCGATGAGGCCGTACATGTGGTGACCGTCGGCGAGGGCGTGATGGACGTAGAGCGTCGGATGCGCCTGCCCGTCGCGGATGAACAGGCGCAGATGCACCAGCGATTCGCCCTGATCGAAATGCGGCGGCGGGTTGTCGATCTGCGACACGTCGACCTCGATGACTTCGAGTCCCGAGTGCATGAGGTCGTCGGCGACCAGCTCGTGACGGCCGTCGGCGCCGCGTTCGAGGCGCGCAGTCAACACCGGATGCGCCTCGAGCAGCAGGTCAAAGGCGTCCGTCAGCGCGTCAACATCAATCGGACCCTCGAGGTGCGCGGCGAGGCCCACGAAGTTGTGCGTCTCAGCGAGCATTTCCTCGCTGAGCGCCAGCTTGCGGATGACCGACGATGGAAACACGATTGCCTTCCTAGCCTTCTCGAGATCTACGACAGGTCAACGAGTTCCATTTCGTCACTGCCGGAGTCCATCTCGTCTTGCGCGAGCGCTTCCCGGATCAAGTCCAACAATGTCCGGGAAAACCCGCTGGCAAGTGACTGCACGGTGGCCCCGTCGACTCGCCGGCTGTCGTACCACCAGTCCAGATGCAGCACACCGGCCGTACGGAAGACCCGCAACTCTATTCCGTGACCCAGGCCCGGAATCGCTTCGCGCACCGGCAAAGCGGTGTCGGAGTCGAATCGGACCGCGACATCCTCGCCCAGCGGCGGCAGATCGGGGATCGTGCCGATGTAGGAGAAGAAGATGTCGGCCGGACCGGCAGCGCCAAGCTGCCGCGCTGTCGGGGCATACAGGTAGCGCAGCAGCCCATAGCCGAGTCCGTAGTGCGGGACGGCAGCTAGCGTGTTGTGCACGTCGTCGAGCAGCTGCTCGGCGCCGTCGTCCTTGGCGCAGGTGAGCGCGATCGGATAGATGGTAGTGAACCAGCCGACGGTGCGGCGCAGGTCGACGTCGGGCTTGAGCACCGACCGACCCTCACCGCTGAGGTCGACGGCGACGATCCCGTCACCGACCTGGTGAGCGATCGTCCGAGCCAGCGCGGCCAACAGCATTTCGTCGATCGGCACCCGCAGCCGTCGGCGGGCATCATCGATCTCGGTCGTCTCCGCGACGGTCAGCGACGACGCGCTCCGGGCCAGATCCGGCAGGCCCGGCGCCCCAGCGGTCTGCTCGCCCACCACCTTAAGCGTCGACGCCGTTGCCGTCTTCAGCCAGTAGTCGCGACTCTCCACGACAGCCGGGTGGACGGCCAATGCCGCGCAGCGCTGGGACCACTCGGTCCACGGCGTCGTCACCGGTTGCAGCGCGATTTCTTCGCCGGCCAGTTGTTGGCCGAACGCGGTGAAGATATCGGTCAGCAGGATGTCGCGCGACGCGTTGTCGGCCACGATCGCCCGCACACTGATCGCGAGGTAGCACGAGCCGCCCGGCACCCCACGGACATAGGTCGCGATCAGCGGGTTGGAGGGGTCCTGTTGGCGGACAACGTCTATCAGTGTCGACAGCAGCGCATCGCGTTCCTGCGGCGTGCCCGGTTTGATGTCTTCCGGCAGCGAGCGGGTGGCCAAGTCGGCGAAGTCACCGGGCTCACTGATCACCTGCTCCCAGGTACCTGCGCGTTCGACGAGTCGCAGCCGCAGCGCTTCGTGATGGTTGCGCAGCGCGGTCAGCACCGCGCAGACGTCATCGACCTGCACGTCGGGACGCAGTTGCAGGATCAGCGGAACGCGCCACTGCTCATGCTCACGCACCCCGTGCTCGAGGAAGTACGAGATGTTGGGCGGCACCGGCGGATGCGCGACGTCACCCGGCGACTGCCGGGCCAGGCCGCCGGCCGCATAGCGGGCCGTCAGCGCCTTGGCCAGCGCGGCAACCGTTTGGTTCTCGTAGAGATCCTGCGGGGTGAGGTCCAGGCCTTCGTTAGAGGCGGTCATCGCAACGCTGATCGCGACCAGCGAATCACCGCCGAGCTCAAAGAAGTTCGCGTTGCGTTCGACGGTGGGCAGACCCAGGCACTGGCTCCAGATGCGCTGCAGCGTCGCTTCCATCGGCGACTTGCCGGACGAGGCGGCCTGCGCAGCCTCAGCACCACCGGTCGACGCGGCGGCCGCCCCGTTGGTCGCCGCGGTGTCACCCGTCCAGGTCGTCTGGCGGTGCTCGATCCAGTGCCGTTGACGCTCAAAGGGATAGCCCGGCAGTGTGATCAGCTGCGCCGGCTGCCCACCGCGCAGCGGCGACCAGTCCACCTCGACACCGGCCGACCAGAGCTGGCCGAGCGCGAGCAGGAATGCGTCGCGGTCATCGCGGTTCTGCGCGTGATGGCGCATCAACCGCACCGCCCGGTGCCCGGTCGACCAGCGGGGGTGCCGGCTCGCCGATGAGGTCAGCGTGCCGCCGGGGCCGACCTCGACCAGGATGCGGTTCGGGTCGCCGAGCAACACGTCGACCTCGTCGGAGAACCGGACCGTCGAGCGCACCTGCCGCGCCCACGTTGCCGGGTTGGTGGCTTCGCTGGCGGCCAGCCAGGTTCCAGTCACGTTGGACAGCAACGGAATCTGCGGTTCGCGCAGCGTCTGGCGCGACAGGAAGCCGGTGAACTCCGGGATCATCGAGTCCATCAGGCGCGAGTGGAAGGCGTGCGATGTGCGGACCCGGCGGGCCACGATGCCCTTTTCGGTCAGGCGTTCGCTGAATTGGCGAATGCCCTCCTCGGACCCGGCGACGACGCAGCCGCCCGGCTCGTTGATCGCGGCGATGTCGACCTCACCGTTCAGGTACTCGCCGACCGCCTCGGGGCTCAGCGCCACCGCGACCATGACGCCACGCGGCGCGGCGTGCATCAGGCGGGCGCGCATCGAGACCACCTTGATGGCCGTATCGATGTCGAAAACCCCGGCGATGGTGCCGGCGACGTATTCGCCGATGCTGTGTCCGGCCAGCGCCGCGGGTTGGACACCGTAGCTCTCGATCAGCTTCGCCAGCGCGTACTCCACGGTGAACAACGCAGGCTGGGTGCGGTCGGTGCGCTCCAGGTTGCGGGCTGTGCCCTCGAAGATCTCGGCGCGCAGATCGATGCCGAGCTCCTCGCGGAACCCGGCCGCGCACTGGTCGAAGTGGTCAGCGAACACCGACTCGGCGTCGTAAAGACCGCGTGCCATCCCGATGTGCTGCGCGCCCTGACCGGGGAACAGGAAGACCACTTGGTCTGAACTGTCCGCGTTCCCAGCGAATTCGCCGACGAAGACGTTGTCGTTCTCGGCGGTCTCCAGCACGGTTCTCGCGTGCTGCTCGTCATTGACGACGGCGGCCATCCGGATCTTCTCTTTGCGGCGACGGGTGAGCGTGTAGGCGACGTCGGCCAGGCTCAGCGCCTCGTCGCCGGAAATTTCGGCGGCCAGCGACTTGCGTGACTGTTCCAGCGCTTCGGTGCTTCGCGCCGACATCAACAGCACCTGTGCGCCTGTCACGGGCGCTGAGGCCGCGACGGCGGGTGCTTCTTCGAGCACCAGGTGTGCGTTGGTGCCACCGACACCGAACGAGCTGACCCCGGCGCGCAGCACGCCGTTCCACTCCCACGGGCCGTATTCGCTGCGAACCTTGAAAGGTCCACGGTCGAGGTGCAATTCGGGGTTCGGGCTGGTGTAGTGCAGGGTCGCGGGGATGGCCCGATGCTTGAGGCACAGAATCGCCTTGATCAGGCTGGCGATACCGGCGGCGGATTCCAGGTGGCCGATGTTCGACTTGACCGAGCCGACGTAGCACGGGCCGGAGCGGGTCTCCTCGGAAACTTCGAAAGCCTGTCGCAGTCCCTCGATTTCGATCGGGTCACCCAGCGGCGTTCCGGTGCCGTGCGTCTCGATGTAGCTGATCTCCGAGGAGTCGACCTCGGCGATCGCGTGTGCCTCGGCGATGACGTCGGCCTGACCGGCCGCAGTGGGAGCGGCGTAGGTCATCTTCGTCGAGCCGTCGTTGTTCAACGCCGAACCGCGGATCACGGCGTGAATCCGGTCGCCGTCGTCGACGGCGTCCTGCAGCGACTTGAGCACCACGACCCCAACGCCACTGCCGAAAATCGTGCCGTCGGAACGGGCGTCGAACGGCCGGCAATGGCCGGTCGGCGACACCATCGAACCCGGGGCGTACCAATATCCGACGTGATGCGGGATGCGCAGCGATGCGCCTCCCGCCAGCGCCAGCTCGCACTCGCCGTTCAGGATGCTCTGGCAGGCCAGGTGCACGGCGACCAACGCCGACGAGCAGGCCGTCTGCACCGACAGTGCGGGCCCGCGCAGATTCAGCGCATACGCCACCTTGGTGGCCAGGTAGTCCTTGTCGTTCTGCATCGACAGGTTGACCATGTCGAAGGTGATGCCTTGTCCCATTACCACATTGGGGTCATAGTTGGACATGATGTTGTGCAGCAGGTAACCACTGGTGGTGCTGGTCGCGTAGACGCCGACCGAGCCCTCGATCTCGGCGGGGTCGTAGCCGGCGTCCTCGATCGCGTGAAACGCGGTCTGCAGGAAAAGCCGGTGCTGCGGATCGGTCGAGCGCGCTACCTGCGGGGTGAAGCCGAAGAAGTCGGCGTCGAACTCGTCGATGCCGTCCATCAATGCGGCACGCCGCACGTACGCGTGGTTAGCCAGCGCCTTCTCGGGGATTCCTTCGGCCAGCAGGTCGTCTTCAGCCAGCGTGACGATCGACTCCTCGCCGCGGCGCAGGTTGTCCCAGAATGCCGACAGCGTGTTGGCGCCTGGCAAGCGGGCCGCCATGCCAACCACCGCGATCGCGTTGGGCGGCAGTTCGCTGTTGCTGGTCACACTCGATCTCCTACCTTTCGCCGAGCCGCCGCTCGCTGCCGGGCTGCGGCGCGCTGCTTGGCTCGGTCACGAACCCCACCCCCGCTGTCGGCCTTGTCGTCGGTCTCGAAGCCCAGCTGGCGGATCAAGTCGGTGGTCAATGCGGTGAGCGAGGCACCCTGCAGCAGCAGGGCCACCGGCGGTTCCACTCCGAAGTCGCCGCGAACAGTGTTACGGATTCGCACCGCCATAAGCGAATCCATCCCCAATTCGGTCAGGGGCTGATCGGCGTCGAGGGTGCTGCCCTTCGGGTAGCCCATGATGGCCAGGATGCGTGCGCCCAGTCGCCCGATGATCACTCGGTTCACCTCGGCGGGGTCCAGCTCACGCAACGCTTCGGGGCCGGCCCAGTCGTCGTCCTCGTCGTCGATGTCCAGTTCCTCGGCCAACTTCGAGAAAAAGCCGAGTTGCTGAATCTCCGGGAACGCCGCGGCGGCCCGGTCCAGCCGCAGCCGGGCCACACCGATGTTGGTGGGTTGGCTGGCCAGGATGGCCTCCAGCGCCTCGATGCCCTCAGCCGGCGAAATCGGGTCCAGCGCGCTGAAGGTCAGCGAGCGGGCCACACCGATGTCGGACCATTGGCCCCAGTTGATGGTGGTGGCAGGCAATCCCGATGCCCGTCGCCACTCGACCAGGCCGTCGAGCCAGGCGCTGGCGGCCGCGTAGGCGCCCTGCCCGGGTGCGCCCAGCAGTGACGACGTCGACGAGAAGCCGACCCACCAATCGAGCTCCTTGCCGGTGGTCGCGACGTGCAGGCGCAGCGCGCCGATCGCTTTCGGCGCCCACACCCGCTCCAGGCTGTCCTGGCTGAGGCCGGCGACGATCTGGTCGTCCAGCACGACGGCGCTGTGCATCAGGCCGCGCAAGGTCAGCCCGGTCTCCTCGGCTGCGCTCACCAGCTTCTCGGCGACACCGGGTAGGGCGATATCCCCGAGCACGACCGCGATCTGGGCGCGCTGGCCGAGTTCCTCGATCAGCGCCTGCGCCTCCTCGGACGGTTCAGACCGGCCATTGAGCACGACACGACCCGCGCCGCTGTCGACCAGCCAACGGGCCATGGCCAAACCGAGCCCACGCAGACCACCGGTGAGAATGTAGGAGCCATCCGGCCGAACGACCGTCTCGGTCTTGGCCGGACCGAGTGTCGCGCGGGAAAGCCGCTTCACGTAACGCTTTTCGTCGCGCCAGCCGATGACATCGTCACCAGTCAGTCCGAACTCGCAAGGCAGCGAAGTGACCTGGGAGGCACTGTCGCCCTGCAGGTCCACCAACGTGGTGCGCAAGTCTGGGTGCTCGTAGGCCAGAACCCGGATCAGACCGGTCAGGGCGCTGATCGACGGGTCGCCCGACTCGCCGTCGCTGACGAGCAGTCCGTCGCGGGAAACCACCCACAGCCGTGGCGGTTTGCCGTGCCAGCCGGTGAGGATCGTGCGAACCGTCGACGCGACACCCCATGTCAGGTCGCGACCGCGACCCGGCGCGTCACCGGCCTCGGAGCCGTCGAAGGACTGGCGGCCCGCGAAAACGACGACGCCGACCGGCGGTAGCTCGGCGTCTCCGGCAGCCTGCGAGAACGCTTCCAGGACAGCCGATTCCCGGGACAGGTCGGCGGTTAGCACCCGTCGGGTCGGCGAGCCGAATGCGGCGGTGAATTCCTTGGCCACGGCCTCGGACTCGGCGCCGTCGGTCAACACCAGCCAGCTTCCGTCCGGCGCCGTCGCCGACGCGTCAACCGGCGTCTCGACCCACTCGGTGTCGAAGATCTTCTGCTCCAACGGCAATGGCACACTGCGGCGTTGCACACGCTGCAGGTAGATTCCGCTGATCTCGGCGGTGGGCTTGCCCGTCTCGTCGGTGATCAGGACGCGGCCCTTGATGCCGGCCCCCTCGCCGTCCGGGTTGACCAACTCGGCGCGGCAACGTGCACGACGCCCGACTTCGCCGAACACCCGGATCTTCTCGAACGACACCGGCAGGTAGGTCGCCTCGTCGGCGTCGGCCAACGAATCACTGGCCAGCGCGGCGGCCAGGCCCTGCAGCGCCGCGTCGAGCAGCACCGGGTGGATCCGATATCCGCGGTGGGCGGTCGCCTCGTCGGGCAGGACGATCTCTGTCTCCGAGGTGCCGTTGGGTCGGCGGACGATGCGGGTCAGTGCGGCGAACGCCTGCCCGTGGTGCAGGCCGGTGGCGCGCAACGCGGAGTACAGGTCTGCGGGTGAGACCACCGTGCCGGGGTCCGACGAAGCGGCCGGCACGCTCGGCGCTTCCGACTGCCCCACTTCGACCTTCGCCACGGCGTGGCGGATCCAAGCGCCGGTGGCCGAGCGCGAGTGGATTTCGACGCGAATTTCGTCGCCGTCCTTCTCGCCCCGGGTGAGTTGGGTGGTGAGTTGGGTCGATTCGCTCAGCGGCAGCATCTGTTCGACCTCGACGCCGACGCTGACCGACTGCGCCGGTAAGCCGAGGGCTTCGCTGGCGGCGGCCAATGCGATTTCGCCGAAGCCCGTGCCGGGCATGACCGGCTGGCCGTGCACCTTGTGGTCGAGCATGTAGGGGACGAGTTCGGTCCCGACATCAGCCGTGAAGACGTGGTCGCGGCCGGACGGCAGCTCGACATGCGTGCCCAGCAGCGGATGAGCGCTGGCGGCCTGCCAGGTCGCCGAGAATGGCGCCGCCCAGTAACGGACGTGCTGCCAGGGTGTCGGCGGCAGGTCGATGAGTTTCTTTATGCCGCTGGCGTTCTCGGCCGCGGCGACCGACGGCGGCCGAACCGTCGCCAGCTGAGTGTGGAACGTCAGCGTCTCGGGGTTGTCGCGAGTCAGGGTTCCGGACACCCGGGCGCCGCCGCGCGGCAGGGCCGACTCCAGCGTGCCGTTGATGGCGTGGCTGAGCAGCGGGTGCGGGCTGACTTCGACGAAGGTGGTGTGGGTTTCCGCAGCTTTGGCGACCGCCTGGCTGAACCGCACCGGGTTGCGCAGGTTCACCACCCAGTAGTCGGCGTCGAATTTGGGTGCCGCGTCGCCGGCCTGACCGACCGTGCTGATCAACGGGATTCGCGGCGTCATCGGCTTCAAATCGGCCAACGCAACCTTGAGGTCGGCCAGAATCGGATCCACCGTCGGATGATGCGAGGCCACATCCACCTCGACGCGGCGCGCCAACTTGCCCTGCGCGTCGACGACGGCGATGACCGCATCGACTTGCTCGGGCGGGCCGGCGATCACCGTCTGCTCCGGCGCGGCATACACCGCCACCGTGACGTCGGGATACTGCCCCACCAACTTCTCCGCCTCGACAGCACCCAACTCCAGCAACGCCATCGCACCCTGACCGGACAGCCGCGACATCAACTTCGACCGGGTGGCAATGACTTTCAAACCATCCGCCGGGCTCAACGCCCCAGCCACCACCGCCGCAGTCACCTCACCCATCGAATGACCGATCACCGCATCAGGCGCAACCCCGTAGGAGCGCCACAACGCGGTCAACGCCAACTGCATACCCACCAACACCGGCTGAATACGCTCGATACCCACCACCGGCTCACCAGCCAGCAACACATCACGCAGCGAAAAACCCACCTGCGCAACAAAATCCGGCTCCAACTCAGCCACCGCCGCAGCAAACGCCGGCTCATCGGCCAACAACTGCCGACCCATCCCCGCCCACTGCGAACCCTGACCCGAATACAAGAACACCGTGCCGG
>Ga0302325_10020529_pt1 | contig 13849 bp, 10 predicted proteins | sample Palsa_T0_2_FD_201948 | JGI IMG/M metagenome (GOLD analysis project Ga0302325, IMG submission 201948) | Peat permafrost microbial communities from Stordalen Mire near Abisko, Sweden - Palsa_T0_2 | ecosystem: Environmental > Terrestrial > Soil > Palsa > Peat permafrost | place: Sweden: Abisko... | reverse complement strand
CAGAATCAAGGGCGACCGCCCGATGCACCAGAGCGTCATCAACGTGTAATGCTCGTCACGGGTGAATTTCGTCCAACCGTTGGTGGTCCAGGCGCGCACATTGCCGAACGGAATCATGTCTGCATCCGGCCAATGTCCTGGGCCGCGAAATGGCGTCCAGCTATTCAGGCGCGCAAACTGGGAGTACAACGCGCCCCAACTGTCCCAAAAGTCGCCGCTGATGCGCCACATGTTCGCATGGGTGGAAATGAATTCGCCGCGCTCGACGGATGAGCCGCCCGGTGAAATGGAGAAAACGATCGGACGGCCGGTCCTGTCAATCGCTTTGCGGACGGCCTGGATTTCGGCGGTGTGCCCGGCCAGATCATCCACCTTCACGAAATCCAAATCCCACGCCGCCAGTTGCGCGAAAACCGAATCGTAATACTCCTGGGCGCCGGGCTTGCTCATATCGACGCCATACATGTCGCCGTTCCAGCGGCAGACATTGGATTTGTCGGCAATATCCGCAGCGTGATAAGGCGTGCCCAGGATGGGCGCATTGTCGCGATCCACGGCCTGACGCGGAATGCCGCGCATCAAGTGCAAGCCAAACTTCAGCCCGCGCTCATGCAAATAGTCGGCGATGGGTTTGAAGGAGCGACTTTCCGATGTCATCGGGAAGCGGTTCGGCGCGGGAAGCAGGCGCCCATTGGCGTCGGTTTCGAGAATTGCGCCCTGACGATATTCGGTGGTGTGCGCCAGCGGCTCGTACCATTGGATGTCAATGGTGATGATATTCCACCCATGCGATTTCAAATGCGCCGCCATGTAATCGGCGTTGGCCAGCGCGTCCGTCTGCCAGACCCCCGCGCCGTAGCAATCCCAGGAGTTCCAGCCCATGGGCGGCGTTTTAGCCCAAGACCAATAAGCAGCATCGGCGCTGTGCGCGGTCAAGACTCCCCTCAGCAAAGCAGTCAGTATCAGCGTTGTGTGGAGTTTGATGGACAGTTTCATGTTTGCAGATTCGTTTTAGGATGATCGTCATGGAATGATCGGGCGAGCCAACTGGCTGACTTTCTGGGACACCGATTCTCGGTTGGAGAAGGCAGGGTCATTTTGAGGATTGCCGTCTGAATAAAGCCGGGCGATTTCCTGTTCGCTCAGCGCGCGTTTAAAAAGGGCAAATTCATCCATCACCCCGCTGAAATGCCGGATGAAATAAGGCGCCGTCTTGGGGGCTTTGCCTGGGTTCCAGTTGCCCAATTCGGCGTCTCCTATCAGAAACGGAGGCTCAAGTTTCAATGGATGACGGCTGACAGCGACACCATTGACGTAGTGAGTCACTTGTTTGCCAATCCCATCGATGACGACCGCCAGATGCATCCACCGGCCAAACTGTTCAGGGCCGACCACTGCCGGGCTGGCGAAAATTTGGCATTCCTCTCTGGTCGGACCTTGGATACCCAGATCAAGCTCGCCCCCATTGCGAATCTGCCAGTGGATTTTTCCCTGCGAAAAGCCATCCGCCATGAAAAGTGAATTGAATGGCCGATCCAATCCCTCAACGTTTACCCAAGCGGCAAACGTGACCGCATCGAACCCCCCCGGCACATTGAGCCGCATCCGGTCGCTGAGGCTGCGAAACTCGAGGGCGTGTTTTTGCGGCCAGCGCCCTTCTGTCCATTGGCCGCCGACTAGAGTGGCGTCGGGCACGGCGGCGTTTTGGCTGGCCTCGTTGTGGACCATCCATTCCGCTGGGTCGCTGTTCTCGAAATCGAAGTGGACGAGCAACGAAGGGTCCGCGTTGAGGCGCGCATTGGCGGCGCGCCATTGCTGGCGCCTAACCCCCTGCATGGCGAGCGACCTCTGTTGCAATTCAAAAGCCTTGGCAAAAAGGGCCGGCTCGATGGGGATGGTTCGGATCGCCTCCGCGTCATCCACTTCGACGGCATCGCCGGCCAGGAGGTTCTGCTTCGGAGCGGCCTGAACCTGGAATTTGACCTCCCCCTTGAAGACATGTAATTGCGTGCCGGAGTTCTTCACCTCAACCCCAAACTCCGTGCCCGGATCGACCACGCTCATTCGCGGCGTGCCCATCCGAAAGCCGCGCGCCTGGGGAGGCACCTGCGCGCTGGCCAATCCGCTCGAACAGTAGGCTTCCTGAGGCGAAATCAGCCGCAAATCCGCCGGGCCTTCGATCACGACTCGCGCCCCGCTGTAGAAAACAACCTGTGCCAAACCCGATTTAAGCCGAAGCCATCCCGGTTCCAAGGCGGCGCCCACTGGACAAAGATCGCTGGGTTGTCTCCATTGCGCGTCCGCCGTACTGGCGAGGACTGCGACCGCTGTGCTGGTCGTCTCCCGCGTGCCGGAATGCTCATGCCAATAAGCAAATCCCGCCACAGCGAGGAGCGTTAAGCAGGCAGCAAGCGCCAGCGGCCAGGCAGCGCCCCCCGTTGACATGGGAGCCGGTTTTCGGTGGTCTTTGCCGGGCATGTTTTGGGTGGGGGCCTCCGCAGTTGTCGTCCCTCCAGAAACTGCGAAGACACTCGGGTCGGACGACAATCGCGAGTGCAACTCTACGCGCACAATATATTCATCGCGCGCACCCACGTCGGTTCGCAGCAGTTCGTTCAAAGCCCGCATCTGCTCGTCGCCGGCCAAACCGTGACACACCGCGGCCACGGCATCTTCAAATTCGCGGGACGGGAAGGCTATTTTCATGCGGCGGGTTCCGCCATTTTGGCGGCGGTTTCAACACAACATTTCAGAATCTGGCGAACTCGCTGGAGCGTCTTGTAGGTCGCCTCGACCGAGCGGCCTGATTCCTCGGCCAGTTCCTCTATTCCCCGCCGGCGATAGTAGTAGCCTTCCACCACCGCGCGCTGTTCCCTCGGCAACCTGGCCACGCACCCCTCCAAGTGTACCAGGCGACCTTCCAGTTCCGGCGCCAGCTCCTCGCGCCGCCGCGCCAACTCCTCAGCCAACCCATCGGCCAGCAGGATTTGCCACCGCTGACGCCGCTCCATCCATTGGCGGGCGTTGTTCAAGGCGAACCGGCAGGCCCATGGGGTGAACGGCCTGGCTGGGTCATACAAATCAAATTTTGCCCAAAGCTCCAGCGCCGTCTGTTGCACGATTTCCTCGGCGTCGATCACATTGGGCACAAGCACCGCTATATATCGGAAAATCTCGCGCTCGCTGCGCAAGAACAGCGCCAGGAACCGCTGCTGTGCAGCGGCGGCGTCGCCAAACGACTGCGGTAAGTTCGAAGGCATAACGTGTTTTCATTAATACTCCCGCCCAAAACGAATAATTGGACAGAAAAATCGCAAAAATCGTCCCGGCAAGGATGATAGATCCATTATGGCGTCACCCATTAACTCCTTTGTCGGTTCATTAAAGCAGACTCCGCCTCATTTTCGAGATTTTGCCCGAAAAAGCGGGCTTTAACAAATTCATGTAAGTTTCACGCCATCAAGGCCCAAGCAGGCCATGGCCGCGCTCCAAAAACGTACTGACAGCAAAAAAGGGCCGTTTTTCGAGCGTTTTGGCAGGAAAACGGGGGGTTGGCGCGAATAAAAAATCATCTTATTTTGCGCTTTTTCACGTTTTGATGGTTTTTTGTGTTTGCAAGTTCTTGTCTGTCAGAATCTTCCGGAAAATTTGCCCCTCCAAAATAAATCGTGCCGAAAAGCCTACCGTAGGTTTTTTGTTTTTGGGGGCTTCTGGTAATATCGGTGCATGAATGTAAAAAGGATAGTGGCAGCGGCGTTGTGTCTGTTTTGCGTAGCGCAGACTTCCAAGTCTGTCGTGCCGTGGATTTCCCAACCCGCCGGCCTCAACTTCGCGAAGCCGGCTTGGAAGTCGGCAATGCGGCGGGTTTGGAAACCTGCGTTACAGACCTTGACCGAGTCAAAGTTGGTCAAGTCTGGTCAAACCAAGTCAAAGCCAGTCAAACCAAAAGAAACATTTATGCGGCCTCTTCCGGTTATTACGCATTGTCGGACCGGCCCTCCGCCCAATCCGGCCTCAATCCGACCTAATCCCACCTAATCCCACCTAATCCCACCTAATCCGACCTATGGCGAAAAGTTTTTTTAGAAAGCCACTAGAGAGGGCCTGTGACGAAACGCTTGCTCATTGAAATTGTCAGGCGCTCCACGCATCTTGGAGGCATGAAATGCTTTGGAGCATGTTGGAAAACGGCGAGGGTTCTCGCGATGCTCGGCGTGTTGGCGCTGGCGGGTTGCGGAAAGAAACCGGCGACGCCGATGCCAGTCGCGCAGGACCAGCCTGTTTTTCCAACTCACGCCCAATCCAAGCTGCCGACTCTTCGCCTTTGGCTGGGCGCGTCGGAGGTCTCGGCGGAAATGGCGTTGTCGCGCATGCAAATAGAGACCGGCATGATGTTCCGCACCAACCTGGAGGAGAACAGCGGGATGTTCTTTCCTTTGCAGCAGCCGCAGCAGGCGCGCTTTTGGATGTTGCATTGTCCTTTGCCCTTGACGGCCGCCTTTATCGATCCGCAGGGACAGATTCTGGAGATTCATGAGCTGCACGCCGACGATACGAATACCGTGGCGACCGATTCCCGGAACATCCTTTACGTCCTGGAGATGAACCAAGGTTGGTTTGCCCGCCATCATATCGAGCCTGGCACCATCGTGCGCAGCGAGGCGGGGACCTTGGAGGAAACATTCATCCGTCGAACCCCATGAAAATCGCCCTCGCTCAAATCAACACCACCGTCGGAGACCTGGCCGGAAACGAGGCCAAAATCCTGGCTGGCGCGGCGCGCGCCCAATCCGAAGGCGCGGACCTGGCGCTGTTTCCCGAGTTGACCATCACCGGCTATCCGCCGAGAGACCTGCTGCTCAAAAGGGATTTTATCGCGGGCAATCTCGCCGTTCTCAAACGTCTCGCCGCCGCCAGCGGCCCGACCGCTTTGCTCGTTGGCTACGTGGGCGAAAACAAGAACAATCCGGGCCGCGACGTGACCAACCAAGCCGCCCTGCTGCAAAACGGCCAGATTGTGGCCACCCGCGCCAAAACCCTTTTGCCGACTTACGACGTGTTCGACGAAGACCGTTACTTCGAGCCTGCGCAAAAAAATGTTCCTGTTTCCATTGCCGGCCAATCGTGCGGTGTGACGATCTGCGAGGACATCTGGAACGATGAGGATTTCTGGCCGCACCGACGCTATCGCGCCAACCCCATCGGCGATCTGGTGGCGGCGGGCGCGGGCCACATCTTCAACATCTCGGCCTCGCCCTGGCATGTCGGCAAGCACAAATTGCGCGCCAACATGCTCGCCAGCCTGGCGCGCAAGTCCGGCCGCCCGGTGGCGCTGTGCAACCTGGTCGGCGGCAATGACGAGCTGGTCTTCGATGGCGGCAGCCTGGTTTTCAATGGCGCGGGCGAATTGATCGCCCAAGGCAAGACCTTCGAGGAGGATTTTGTGGTGGTGGACACCGAACACGCCCCTGCAATTTCACTGGCCGCGCCGCCGGAGGAGGAAGACGTGTATCGGGCGTTGGTTCTGGGTTTGCGCGATTATTTTCACAAATGCGGATTCCAATCCGCCGTATTGGGCTTGAGCGGAGGCATTGATTCGGCGGTGGTGGCGTGCCTGGCGGTGGCGGCCTTGGGGGCCGATCACGTGCAGGGCGTTTCCCTGCCTTCGCAGTTTTCCTCCCAAGGCAGCCTGGATGACGCCCGGCTTTTGGCCAAACGACTGGGCTTGCGCTACGATGTGATTCCCATCCAACCGCCATTTGAATCTGTCAAGCAACTTGTCAAACCGGTTTTTGGCGGCCGACCCGAAGACACGACGGAGGAGAACATGCAGGCGCGGCTACGCGGGGTCATCTTGATGGCGCTCTCCAACAAATTCGGCTCCCTCTTGTTGACAACCGGCAACAAGAGCGAACTGGCGGTGGGCTATTGCACCCTTTACGGCGACATGTGCGGCGGGTTGGCCGTCATCAGCGATGTGCCAAAAACAATGGTCTATCGCCTCGCCCACTGGATCAACCGCGACCGCGAAATCATCCCTGCCGCCTCCATCACCAAGCCGCCCTCGGCCGAGTTGCGGGACAACCAAACCGACCAGGATTCCCTGCCGCCCTATGAAACTCTGGATGCTATTCTCGAGCAATATGTCGTTCACGGGCGTTCACCGGCGGAAATCGCCAAATTGGGATTCGAGTCGGAAACGGTCAAACGCGTCATTCGTTTGATTGACATCAACGAGTACAAGCGCCGCCAGGCCGCGCCGGGATTGAAGGTGACAAGCAAGGCCTTTGGCGTGGGCCGCCGTTTCCCCATCGCGCAACGATACCGGGAGGTTTAAGATTTCACATGACAACAAAATCCGAACAACTTTTCGCCGAGGCCCTGCGTTACATTCCGGGCGGCGTCAATTCGCCTGTGCGCGCGTTTCGCGCCGTGGGTGGCCGGCCCATTTTTGTTGACAGGGCCAAAGGCGCGCATGTGTTTGACGTCGATGGCAGGGAATATGTTGATTACGTCGGCACCTGGGGGCCGGCTATCCTTGGGCACGCGCCGCCCGTCGTCGTGCGGGCGGTGCAGGAAGCGGCGGAACGCGGCACCAGCTTCGGCATCCCCAATCCCCTCGAAGTGACGATGGCGCGGCTGGTCTGCCGCGCGGTCCCCAGCGTGCAGAAAGTGCGGATGTGCAACTCGGGCACGGAAGCCTGCATGTCGGCCATCCGGCTGGCGCGCGGGTTCACGGGTCGGGACAAAATCATCAAGTTCGACGGCTGTTATCACGGGCACGCCGATTCTCTTTTGGTGAAGGCCGGTTCCGGCGCGTTGACCTTCGGCCATCCGGACAGCGCCGGCGTTCCAGCCGCGTTCACGCAACACACCATTGTGCTGCCTTTTAATGAGACCGAACCAGTACGGGCGGCCTTCGCCGCCAATGCCGGGCAGATCGCCGGCATTATCGTGGAGCCGGTTCCCGGCAACGCCGGACTTTATTTGCCCAAGCCGGACTATCTTAAATTTCTTCTTGACATATCGGCCCAACATGGCGCGTTGATGATTTTCGATGAAGTGATGACTGGATTTCGCCTGGCTTTTGGCGGCGCGCAGGAGCGATTTGGCCTGCGGCCGGATTTGACGTGCTTCGGCAAGATCATCGGCGGTGGTTTGCCTGTCGGCGCGTTTGGCGGGCGGACGGAGATCATGGATTGCCTTGCGCCGCTGGGTCCGGTTTATCAGGCAGGCACGCTGAGCGGCAACCCGCTGGCCATGGCCGCCGGTCTAGCGGTGTTGGAGGAGTTGGCCGCCGGCACGGCCTACGCGAAACTGGAAGAACTCGGCGCGGCGCTGGAAAGCGGCATGAAAGAGGCGGCCACATCGGCGGGCGTACCCGTCCAATTCAACCGCATCGGCTCAATGTTCTGCGGATACTTCACCGAGCAGCCGGTGCATAATCTGGCCGACGCGATGAAGAGCGACCGCGCGCGTTTCGCCAGGTATTTCCACGGGATGTTGAAGCGCGGCATATACCTTGCGCCCTCCCAATTCGAGGCCGGATTTCTTTCCACCGCGCACACGATGGAGGACATCGAGAAAACCGTGGCGGCGGCGCGGGAAACCTTTGGCGAGTTGGTTTGAGCTTTTCTGAATCCCAGTGCAAATGCATCAATCCATTTCCATGACAGGCTTTAGTTTTAGCAGGAGTTCTCGCAAGGGCAATCCGGCCCCGTTGTGCACCCGGTGCAGGACGAGTTTTCCGTCTCCAACTTCGATTATCCCGTGATCATGAAGCGCAACTTCCTGCCAGCCTCGCCGTCCGCCGCCGATGAACAGAATGTTTGTGCTGACAGTGGCCAGTTCGGTTTCGGAACGCCAGGCGCGCCTGTCAAATCCATAAATCAGCGTCCGCGGATAATCCGCGAACATCACTTCCCCCGCCACGCAGTCAAATGCAGCGTCCGCGTACGAGCAACGCAGCGGCGGCAACGCCACCAACAGCTCAATGTCGTTGCGGCAAAGAGCATCGATGGCCCCGCATTCCTGGCGCACTTCCTCCACGCGGCGCGTAGCGATCGGGGGCGGCCAGGGCGCCGTCTCCTTTTGGATCGCGACCCCAAAAGTGGCCGCTTTGAATACCGTTGCGCCGGCGCAAGCGAGCAGCAGCGCCACCAGCGCCGATTTCTGGTTTTGAATCAAACCCGAACAATACGAAAACCCAACGCCAAGCACCAGCGGCGCGGCCAGAAACATCCGGCAATACGCGAAGCCCACCGAGAGGTTTCCGTCGTGAGTTTTCGCAATTCCCAGCGCGGCCAGCATGATCGTGACGGCGGCAAAGATCGCGACGGCTTCGGGCCAGCGGCGCCGCGCGGCCAGGACGGCCGTCACCGCCAGCAGAAAAATCAAAACGAAACTCCCGTGCGTCCAGAACAGCGGGCAAAGCCACGCGAAATGCCGGTCGAGATGCCGCAATCCGTCAAGAAATATTTCCGGTTGAAACACCATCATGCCCCCGCTCATGGGATGCATCGGCGGGTGGCTGGCGTAAAAAATGGACACAAGGTAACTCAATCCCAGAAACGGAACCGCCCCCAGCAGCGGATAAATCCAGACTGCGGCCCGGAGCGGATCGCAAAGCTGCCTGACAAGCATCATCGCCACCACTGCAGGAAAGGCGTTCGGATTCAACGTGACGGCCAATCCGCCGACCATGCCAGCGGCCAAAAATCGCCCGCGCAGGCCTTGCAAGCGATCGATCCATGGGAACAACGCCAGACAACAAAGTCCTGTCACCAAGCCGAGCGGCTTGGTTGTGAGCATTCCGTATTCCGCCGGGAGCAGAAGCGGGAGCGCGACAAAAACGCACCCCGTCAGCAAATCGCGTTTCCGAAAACAAAACGCCAAGGCCAGGTAAGGAGCCAGGGCCAGCGCCGACGACACGACCGGCAGCACATACCAGCAAGGAAGGCCAAGACGGAAAAAGGGCGCGGCCAAAAATGGCTCCAGCATGTAGTTATAGTTTTGCCCATAGAGGCAAGGCTCGCGAAAAATCCCATGCGCGTAATCCCTGGTTCCCATCCAAAAAAGAACCTGGTCATTATCCGTATATGGAAAGCCAAAGCGCAACAGAAGGCCCGATCTGTCAATAAGAAGGAGAAACAAGATCGCCCAAAATATCATGCCAACACGCGGCGATTGCTCGGACGCCATGGCGCATGATCAACACACCGGGCCATTCGGACCATCTTCATTGCGAGCCCGACGATTCCGGTTCATCAAGCCGGGCGGATTGCCGGGCCAGATGCTCCTTGTCAAGTGTAAATGACACAAACGCCAGACACATCTCGTCGGTGGTTTGTTCGCCCCAGTGGACAAGCTTGGGCGGGCTGTTCGGATTGACAGGGTTGCCGGCGGAATTATCGTAATGCGCCTCCAAGTCCAGGCGCGAGCCGGCCGGCAAGTGCATCGGCGTCTTGAATTGGTAGGACGTCTGCCAGTTGAAATCCCAGTCGGTCACGTGGACCAGCGGAATCATTTTGCCGTCCGGGAGCGTGGCCGTCACTTTCATTTCTTTGCCCAACAAATGCATGTGCGGCGTGACGCGATAGGCCGTCACATCCTGCGTCACGGGCAGAGTGGCGTGGACGACATAATCGGAATCCCCCGCCGGGATGCGCAACGGCAGCTTGATCACCATCTTGGCGCGTATCGGCTTGTCCACTGTTCCTTTGACAAAGTAAAGCCCGACCTTCGTGCGGTCGGTCTCCGGCTTGCCCGAGCGGTGATAATGCACCTGCACGACAAGGTCCGCCCCGCTCGGCACCAGGCGCCCGATGCCCTCCGGCAAAAAACTGGGATAATTGCCCGGCGCCCAGCCGCCAATCATGCCGCTGGAGCGGAATCCCACACCGCCGAACGAAGTGTAACCAGGGCCGGGATCGCGCGCGTCCAATTCGCGCGCCGCTCCGGTGGTGTCGTAATGAACGATGACATGGTGGACGACCTTGCGGTTGCCGGGCCGGATTTCCAGGGCGCGAACATAGTGGTTCTCCGTGAACTTGGTTGGAATGACAAAGCACCGGTAAATGTCAGGGCCTTCGGCGGCAAGCTGGTAATCTTCGTCCGGCTCCAAAATGACATCCGGCTCGCCCAATGTCCAACCATCGGTGAACTTGGGAGCCGGCGGCAAATCCGCGCTGCTGCCTTCCGGCGCGCCGGCCTCCGCCCAATCCCGCATGAGCGCGATTTGTTCCGCTGTCAAGTGGCGGTCGTTGGCAAATTCACCGAAGCCCGCCTCGGCTTTCCACGGCGGCATGATCTGCTCGCCAGTGACGCGCGCCATTTGTTTGGCCCGCTTGGCGGCGTCTTTGAAACTCAACAGCGAAAACGGCGCGACTTCTCCCGGCCGATGGCAAACGGCGCAGTTCTTAAAAACCATCGGCGCGATGTCCTTGTTGAAGGTCGGCGCGGCAACCGCGGCCACGGAAGTCGCGATGGCGCATCCTTCCGCCGGCGGCTGACTCCTCACGGGTCGCCCGGCGGCGATGGCATCCAGCGCATCGCGCAAATCATGTTCGGTGGCTTCGGCACGTCGTTTGTTCAGGCTGGCGTAAAGATTATCGATGCGTCCGCGGTAAGCCACATTCCCGTCCTTGCCGAAGACCACGGCCTCCGGCGCCACCGAAGCCTTGGCCAGCCGAACCAGGCGATGGCGTCCGTCCAGCAGGACCGGCGGTCGCAGACTATACTGGCGGGCATGAACCCTGGCCGCGTCGGGCTTAAGGTCCGGGTCCACTTGGACGATATAGAAGGCAAAATTGGTGTAGTGGGTGGAGAGCCGGTTGATCTCCGGCGCGTAGCTATTGCAGATGGGGCAATCGTGCCAGTAGAAGATCAGCACCGAGCCGGCATTTGTGCCCGCGTCCAGGGGATGATGAATTGCGCCGGACAAATCGGCACATTCCTCCCTGCCGACTCCAGCCCGCAAGGCCACCGCACCGTAGAACCACAGAAGACAACATAGAAGCGCTCGCACTTTCATAAACATAAATTGAACCATCCGCCCTCCACTTTCAATCATTAATTTTTGTGACACCGTCCTTCTCATTACGTCTCATTAATGGACACAACCGGAGGAATACCGTCGCCCTAGACCTTCTCCCAAATGGCCCAACGAAGATATTTCGGCCCCCCGCAGCGATGCCATATAGGCCCCGGGTCCGGGCGTGCTCTCGCCTCGTTTCGCCTACGGCGTTCCAGTATAGGACCATCCCCACAGACGAGGCCGTATGGCCGGCCCTTTCTCCGATATCGGGGTTGGGGACGCCAAGGAAAGTCAATAATGGCACAAGGGCTGCTAAAGAGGGAATTGCGGTTAGCAAAAGGCAATTTGTGAACGGAAACGTATTATTAATAACCCGCCTTTTGCATCGTTCACGCCGCATTGGAAAACCAGCAAAAGTAAACATTATGCAAACAAAAAATAATCGTAAAGCAGGATTCACGCTCGTTGAAATCATGATCGTTGTCGCCATTATCGGATTACTGGCCGCGATCGCGATCCCCAACTTCGTCAAAGCCCGCACCACCTCGCAACAGAATGCCTGCATCAACAACCTCCGTTTGATTGATTCCTCCAAGCAGCAATGGGCCTTGGAACAGCGCCAACAGAGCAGCAACACCCCGTTGGGCACGGACCTGCAGCCTTACTTGGGCCGCGGCGCCACCGGCACCTTGCCTTCCTGCCCCGTTGATCCGGCGAACGGATTCACCACCAGCTATAATCCTGGCACCGTCGGAACCAAGCCGCTCTGCGACATCGTTTCTTCGACGCATATCCTGCCCTAATGGCACCCTCTTCGTGATTTTCTGATCACGAATCGCGAAAAGGCTTGGAGACATCTCCAGGCCTTTTTTCTGTCCGCGAACGATCTCCGCCCCCGCCTCCCGGCCCAGCCAAAGTACGCTTCCGAAAGATAATGGGTTGACTTCAAATTCGTTTCTGCTACTTTCTGTAAATACAGAAATGCAACTGGATCCTGTCCTCGAAAAATTGGTTTCGCATTGGAGCGAAATGGGCGCGCGGTGGGGCATCAGCCGCATGGCGGCCCAAATCCATGCTCTGCTCCATTTCTCGCCCAAGCCAATGACTGCGGACGAGATTGTGGAGTCACTCGGCGTGGCGCGCTCGCATGTGAGCAACAGCCTCAAGGATCTCCAGTCATGGGGAGTTGTCAACGTGGTTCGTGTCACGGGCGACCGGCGCGAATATTTCCAATCCATCAAGGACGTATGGCAATTGTTCGAGATTCTGCTGGACGAACGGAAAAGGCGTGAGATGGATCCGACCCTTAAGACGCTGCGCGAAACCCAGGCTTTGCTCCATGAAGGAGCCAAAGTGAATGCCCTCACCCAGGAAAGGGTAAAGGAGATGCTGGAGTTTTTCGAATTGATGGATGGTTGGTTTGGCGAAGTCCGGCGGCTGCCGCTGGCGTCGCGCGTCAAGCTCGTCAAATGGGGAACGCGGATTCGAAGCTGGCTGAAATGATTTTTTTGGCCGAAACTTTCACAACATACAGGAAACACAGAAATATGAATAAGAAGAAAATTCACGCCGTTACGGGAGCCTTTGGCTATTCCGGCCGTTACATCGCGAGCCGATTGCTGGAACAGGGCCGGACGGTGGTCACTTTGACCAACTCCGGCAACCGCGCGAATTCTTTTGGAGGACGGGTCCGCCCGTTTCCACTTTCCTTTGGCGAGCCGGATAAATTGGCCTCGGCCCTGGCTGGCGTGGACGTCTTGTATAATACATACTGGGTTCGCTTCAACCACGGAATGTTCACTCACGATCAGGCGGTGCGGAACACGCTGGTGTTGTTTGAGGCGGCGCGGCGAGCGGGTGTCCGGCGCGTTGTGCATGTCAGTATCACCCATCCCTCGGAAGACTCGCCGCTCGCATACTTTGCCGGCAAGGCGCGCCTGGAGCGGGCGTTGCGGGAAAGCGGTCTTGCTTATGCCATCCTGCGGCCAACGGTCCTGTTCGGGCGCGAGGACATCCTCATCAACAACGTCGCGTGGGCGCTGCGGCGGTTCCCATTTTTCGCGGTCTTCGGCGACGGTTCGTATCGGCTTCAACCGATTCACGTGGATGACCTGGCGGAATTGGCCGTCGATGAAGGGATGCGCGTCGAAAATGTCGTCATCAACGCCATCGGCCCGGAAACATTTGCCTACCGCGATTTGGTGAAAGCCGTCGCCGGCGCAATTGGCCGGCCGCGCCCGCTGGTTAACGTGCCGCCGGGAGCGGGGTGTTTGCTTGGAAAACTTCTGGGATGGTTCAAACATGATGTCTTCATCACGCGCGAGGAAATTCGGGGGTTGATGTCCGAACTGCTTTACGTGAACAGCCCGTCCACTGGGAAAACGCCGTTGACGGCCTGGATGAAGAGGAACGCCGCCACATTGGGGCTGCGATATGCCAGCGAATTGGAATGCCGCCGCGACCGGCAGACGCCCTATTTCGTGAATGACACCCGATAGGCGGGAGGCAAAGGCAATGGGCACATCTTCGCTTCACTTCAAAATCCTATAAGTATGAATTCCCGAATGGCATTACGCCTAATGGGACTTGAATCGAAAATAGAAAAAGACAAGGACGCAAATGGCTTTAACATGATAGCGAATGCCCTCGGAGTCAAATACCCGGACAGACCAATAAAAGCCGTTAAGCATAATTGCCGAATCGGGGGGGGAAGAGGAACTACAAAGAGGTTGGCAAGAACCGCTCGCGATCCTCTATCACTATTCTTTAACTCCCTCCAATGCGCGCTCGATCATCCGCATTTCCTCCATTCCC
>Ga0302325_10020528_pt1 | contig 13849 bp, 17 predicted proteins | sample Palsa_T0_2_FD_201948 | JGI IMG/M metagenome (GOLD analysis project Ga0302325, IMG submission 201948) | Peat permafrost microbial communities from Stordalen Mire near Abisko, Sweden - Palsa_T0_2 | ecosystem: Environmental > Terrestrial > Soil > Palsa > Peat permafrost | place: Sweden: Abisko... | reverse complement strand
TGATGGTGCTCAGCCGGTATTCCGAGAAATCAACCACCGGACTGCGCAAAGAAACAATGGAAACAAGGCGAACCCACGCCGGCAAAAGTCTAATTCCAAAATAGCCTGCTGCTGAATACAGCAAACTCTGTAGACGCGGGCTACGGAAACTTGTACTGCGCTCCATTTGCCGTGTCGTCTTTTCCACCTTCACTCGAGGAACCACGACGGCCCGCGTCTAGCCAGTCGATTTATTCGCCGCTTTCCAGATGTAAAAGTTTTCTTCGTCCGATAACGTTTCTATTCCCAAGCCCCTTGCCGTCGAAGCGCGATGGACGGCGGATCTGAGGTTCGCGAGCGTAATCCCATCCACTTGATTAAGAGGAATCTTGATGGCTGAGCCAGCCGGCAACGATTCCAGATCCGCAAAGATCCCTCCCAGCAAATCGTGGTGTTTTCCCCGGCGAGTGCGGCGAATATCCGCGAGATTCACACGATCATATTTCGCCAGATTCTTTTCAGATTTGCTGCCAGATGCTTTAGCCATACTATTTCCTTACTATAATGATCATGTTTTAAGTCTTATAAGATATTAATGAAGTTCTGTCAAGATGTGTTAACATTTCCGTTAAAATATTTTAGGGGTATTTATAGCTTCCCGGTGCGTCCTCTTTTTTTAATCCTCGCCGTGCAATATTCCCACCTTTTTTAGTGGGAGCTGTACCCTTGTGGAGGTCGAGAAGGATACATATGAATGTGAACGAGACGTGGCGGGATCTGTTTCGGATGGCCCTGCTGGAACTGGGACCTGACGAATTGCGGCATAAGATCTATGTTGCCGAAAAGGCCATCCAATTGCGACTGGAAGGACACCGCCGAGATGATTCCAGTTCAGAAGAGGAACGACGGGCACTCGATGATGCACGACGGGGCCTGCGCGTGCTGAATGTTTCGGAGCTCAAGTCCTCAGACTCGATCCCTTCCATTCTGACCCAAAAACAGGCGACATCATGAATGAGGTCTTAGCTTCGAAGGAAGGGAACTGCCGGAGACCCATCGCCTGTGGACGCCCGGGAAGATGTTTCGCGGCGGGAGGGCTGGAAATGCGGTGGCACGAACTGCGCCGCTATGCGACGATTGAGAAAGACTCGGAGAATTTGCTACGGCTGATTGCCGAGTTCGAAAAGCGCCAGCGTCAAGCGCAAGCTGACGTTAAGCGTGATGCCAGTTAAGACAGACAGAGCTGCCGCCAACGGTATTTTCTGGGACCATGCCACCACGACAGAAAGCTCAAGCAGCGTTTGCATCGGCTGTTCTGCTCCTGTTGCTCAGCGCGTTGGCCGGTTATTTCTCGATCACACGTCTGCGGGAAAGCGAAAAATGGGTCATTCACACCTATGAAGTGCGGGGTGCGCTCGGAGACATCGACTGGGTGATGGTGCGGGCTGGCCGCGCACGCGCTGGCTACCTAAACACCCAGGGCGCGGAATTTCTGAGTGAATTTGATGCCGCGGTGTCGGAGATTCCACGGACTCAACGACACCTGCGCGAGCTCACCAGCGACAACCCGACCCAGAAGGAACTTTGCACGCGTCTTGGAGCTGCGATGTCACGGAGACTGGAGCTTCTTCGGGAATCGATCCAGGCAGAAAAGCAGTCGCCACAGAACGGTCAGGCGCAAGCCGACCTGGCGCGCCAAAGCGTGCCGGTTTCCTCTGAAATGACGTCAATCATGGAGCAGATGCGCGACGAAGAACAACGCTTGCTCGTGATTCGGGAACAAACTTCACATCGTCTGTTCATCGTGACGATCGTTATCCTGAGCATCGCCTTCGTCGTGGCTCTGGAGCTGTTTGCTGTACATTATCGATTCTTGTCCGCAGAGCTCGAAGCGCGTGAGCAGGCAGAACGGAACGCGCTTGACAGCGAGGAGTCGCTGCGTCGCCTGACGGGGCGGTTGCTGCAATTGCAGGATGCGGAGCGGCGGAAGTTTTCGCGCGAGCTCCACGACAGCCTTGGGCAGTATCTGATCGGGGTGAAAATGAACCTCGAGCTCTACGGCGCCAACGACAAGGACACGCATCTTGAGGAAGCACTTCAGCTTCTGGACCAGGCGATCAACGAAACCCGCACCATCTCCCATCTGCTCCATCCGCCGCTTCTGGATGAAGCAGGACTCTCCTCGGCCGCGAGATGGTATGTGGAAGGATTTGCACAACGAAGCGGTATGGAAATCAAGGTTGACCTGCCTGAGGACGTAACTCGCCTGCCAAAACCGTTGGCACTGGGGCTTTTCAGAGTGCTGCAGGAAAGTCTGACCAACATCCATCGCCATGCTAACAGTACAAGGGCGGATGTCGAACTCAAGTTCTTTCCCGGTAAAGTCGCGCTCCAGGTCAGGGACTACGGAAAAGGAATCGATCCTGATTTGTTGGACGGTTTTCGAACGATGGGGATGAATTCCGGAGTCGGATTAGCAGGTATGCGCGAAAGGGTGCGGGAACTTGGCGGACAGCTTACCATCCAGGCCTGTGAGCCGGGCACGATGATTGTGGTGACTATGCCCCTGTTGGAACGCATCGAAACGGCAACTGCCTCATGAGCTGTCAGTTGGGAAAGAACGTTTCCCGACGCAACAGGGCACCAACGGCGATGACAACCGAGGCCATATCGGTTTTCGCGCAGGTGCCCCGGATGCCGGCCTTCCGCGCTTCTTCGGCGAGTTGCCTCGAAAGATACAGGGTCACCATTAGGATCGGAGTTTCCGGGGAGAGTCTGGAAATGATGCGGGCGGCTTCGAGACCATTCATTTCAGGCATCTGGAAATCCAGCACGATCACATCTGGCTGGATCTGTCGAAACCTGTCTACAGCTTCCTGACCGTTCCGAGCCTCATCACAGACACGCCAGCTGTCGTGTTGTTCGAGCACACCACGCAGGTAGCGTCTGACGGCGGCATTATCGTCGACCACCAGGATACGAACGTCCTTGTTTTCTCGCAACGGACAAGCGCTCATATAACCACCTAACTATCAGCGTAGAAGGGACGGCAGCACCGGGCCATACACTGAAGGCCTGAACCTTTGGAGAAATCCCGCTTAGTGCGTGCATTCAGTCGATGAGAATCCGATACAGGCTGGTGTCGCAGTTCTTTCCCAGACGATGGCGCTAGAGTCCGACCAACGATAGCCTTCCAATTTGGGAGCGCGTGGAACCGCGCTCCCACGGCGAGTTAAACTCTGCCGAGCAAAACGAGGACAAGCACGATTACAAGGACCAATCCGAGACCGCCGCTCGGGTAATAGCCCCAGCCTGTGCTATAGGGCCATGTTGGTAAGGCGCCAACAAGAAGCAGAACCAAGATAATCAGCAGAACTGTATACATGAGATTTCTCCCTTTCAGTATTTTGCCGGTGACGCGATGAGTTCGGCGTCCGAATCCGGGTTTACTTCTTTACGACAAGTCGGAGAGTATCGGGGTGCGAGCGATAGCAAAATCGGTTCAAGCCTGTATCTGACAAGATTTCGTTGTGTATTTACCCGAAGTATCAGCCTTTAATGTTGGGGCTCGTGTAGGCAGCGTTGGCGGGAGCGCGAACCAAATTGAAACGGCCAAGCTTGGCTTGGCCGTTGTTGTTATAGGGATGCTGGCCCGAGAATGCGCTACCGAACTTCCGCCTGCGTCCTTCCCTTTGCCTGGTCAGAGACCTTCCTTAATACGGACAGAAGAGGTTCGCTCGACGGTGGAGGGGGAATTTTGCCCCTTAAGATTGTGTCGAAGGGAACCATGTCACCGTACAGTACTCGCGTTTCATCTTTATCCTGTTTCACCACGCTTCCTGAAAGATCGATGCCAGCAAACAGACCACGGGCACGAGAATAGGTGAGAATTTTATCCTCCATCGCAATGTCCGTATCGGCAGCCGCGTCGCGTCCGACGGGCCCTGCCGCTGCGGAAGCGTCTCCCCCCAGTTTGAAGTGATCGGCAAGCAGGTGCTCCATTCCGTGATCACCCATGAATACCAGTACCAGGTCGATGGCTTGGCCGCCGAGTTGAAGACCCCAGCTTCCGCCAGAAATGTCTATCGGAGCGGGAGCGCTCCATCCAAGTCCCGTACGGCAAGTTGCTACACCTTTGCCGTGCTCGCCGCCGAAGCCAATGGCGATTTTCACCAAGGACGGTATCACAGCGATGCAATTGGCATGGTCCAGAACTTTATCTGGAATGGCATGATCGGGAGTGGCCATCACTTCCGAAAGAACATTGGCAGACTTGTCGATACGCTTATCGATATCGGATTGATCTTTGTCGGCGGCCCAGGCAAAGCTGGCGCAAAGTAGAGCCATGGTGATCAGGGCCGAAAAAATATGTTTCGGTGTCTTCATATTCAACCTCTTCTGTGCCCAATCTGAGCACCAGGATTTATAAGTCCAAACTTTAATCGCTTTGTTTGAGATAAAACCATCCCGTCAGGACCCTAGATCACCTCGCCCTACGCCGTAGTCATGCATTCGACGGCACCATATCCGGCATGGTGTTCACAGTGGGGATCCGAGGCTTCCGCCGTTCCATGGCTTCAAATCGCGTCTCTGACGCCGTTTCAACTTCTTCCGTCATGACGCGCCCCACGGCGTGCCGGTTCTCAGGCCTAATAGTCAACAATTCTTTGATCCGCAGCTTAGCTTTGTGGAGTTGCGATTTCGACGTGCCCACCGAACATCCCAGCAATTTCGCGATCTCGCGGTGCTGATAGCCGTCCACTTCATGCAAAAGGAAGATTACCCGATAGCCTTCCGGAAGATCACTGATGGCGCGGGTTAGCGCCAGGCGGGCGACGGATGTCTCCAGACGACCATCCCTGACACCATATTCCGGCTTGGCGGGTTTATCGCCGTCAACGTTGGTGTAAGGCTCGTCCAGCGAAACGCGGCAGGGCGACTTTCGGCGAAAATGCATTAAGACCGTATTCACTGCGATGCGATAGAGCCAAGTCGACAGAGCGGAATCTCCGCGAAAGGTTCCTAGCTTGCGAAATACTTGGAGGAACGCTTCCTGCGCGAGATCTTCAGCTTCCGTTGGATTGTTGGTCATTCGCAGACACAAAGAGTAAATACGCATCTTGTGCGCGTGAAACAAAGTGGCGAAGGCATCCGCATCTCCTTGCTGTGCGCGCTGGACGAGATCAAAGTTTTTACGGTTGGTGGCGCTGATCGTGTCGCTATTCATGTCTCCCCCAGATGATTGACTCGAGCCAGAACCGGCTTAGAATTGGAACCGCGGTTAAGGTGAAAACCCTGCATAAAGATATTTTGCGCGAAGATGTGACACGCACATCCGAGAGCGTAGAGAGCGAAACGATCGCGGTCCATCCGTTTCGAGCAGTACTTGCCCTGATGGGTTGCTGTAGTGACGCTTAACGTTCTTGATTAGCGCCTTTGAGTTAGGGATTCTCAGACCGTTCACGCCTCAAAAAGTCCTACAGGAAATGGTTGTTTCAAGTACACGGTCGACAGGATTCTCGCCTTTGGGTAAACCAGGGGATACTGCAATCCATGGAATCGACTCTTCAAAAGTGCCCACCTATCGAGCAGAGGTCGGTCAATCGGCCTCTGCTCCTCGCCTCTTACACAATCTGAGCACTTTAGACCCAGGTTCCCGTTAATTTGCGACCCACAATGAAAGTTGTACGAGATAAAACTTCTGGAGGCTTCAAATGAAAGTGGAATCCCTGCGCGATCTTTACTTGGAACAACTCCAAGATCTCTATAACGCCGAACAGCAACTGATCAAAGCCCTCCCGAAAATGGCAAAGGCAGCCACTTCGGAGGAGCTAAAAACCGCCATCGAGAATCACCTGGAGGAAACCAAAGTACAGGCAGAACGTATTGAAACCATCTGCGAGCATATGGGCGAGAAGGCCTCGGGCAAAAAGTGCAAGGCCATGGAGGGACTGATCAAGGAGGGAACAGAAACCATGGGCGAGGACATGGAAGACAGTCTCATGGACGCTGCTCTCATCGCCGATGCACAGCGAGTTGAACACTACGAAATCGCCGGCTACGGATGCGTGCATGCATACGCGACCAGCCTCGGAGAAGAAGAGGCAGCCGAACTGCTTGCCCAGACGCTGGAAGAAGAAAAGGCGGCCGATACAAAGTTGAACGAGATCGCGGTAGAGCTTAATTTAGAACTCTCGTCCGAACCAGAAGATACGGAAGAGACGGGAAAACGGCAGGCCAAATCCGCGCGCGGTTCGAGACGAGTTGCCTAAAAACTGAACTGAATTGCAGTCCGGGCGACCCATGCGGCATCGGGTCGCCTTCACTTTCTAGGGTGTTTCCTGATTCGCTAGATGATTCGCACATAACTGATCACTGCTTCTTCGATGATTAACTGTATTGTCCGCGAATCAGTATGTCGCTTTAATGAACATCGAGGAAGCCATGGACATCATGAAAAATCAAAGCGTTCATCAGGACCTGAATAACACTGCCCACTTGAAGGATGTTTACGAACAGTCTTTGGCCATGTTGTCTGGTTTCAAGCAAAATTCAAAGACACTCCGGAGCGCCGTACCGTTACACATTGATCCGGCTTCCTTGCAGAAGCGTGCACTCGATGACGCCGCGAAAGCGTTGGCGACACTTTGGAAAGTCCCGTCACCAGGACGATTAAATAGTGCGATCTACGGTCGATAAATCCAGTCAAATCCAGTCGATGACGGTTGCGGTCGGTCACGAATAAGATGTTCTCAGAAACTCAGTAAACCAAATGCTAAGGACAGAGCCATGTCAATCGGCCTCGGACCAGAATTTAACTACGGAGCGGGCTCTCTGAACGCCCGCTCAGGGCCCGGCGACCTGCCGACCATGCCCAACCCATCGAGAAATGATCCGGATGGCGGCGAGCACTTGCCCACCATGCCCGACCCAACCAACGATCCCGAGAGTGTGATTCAACTCCCCACGGACCCTGATCCCGACACTGGTTCAAAGCCCCCTATGCGGATTGACGATCCTCCCCGCGATCGTGACGAAGAAGAAAAGCGTCAGGCTTGATCGGGGTTGCGTCGGCCTACAGCTTTTCTTAGGGACGACTACAAATCCCAGAGGATTCGCCGGTCACCATTTGAAAAGTATCCTTGTTGGATATCTGTGTGTCGGAGGCATCACGATGCGGTTGGCGTGGGGTATTGCGGCAATTCTGATCGTTCTGTGGCTATTAGGCATCGGTTTTCACATCGCAGGCAGCCTCATTCACTTCTTGCTGGTGATCGCTGTTATCGTTTTTATCGTTGACCTCGTGACCGGTCGCCGTAGTGCTGTCTGAAGATTGGAGAAAGCGATGACTTCTGGGAAAACGAAATGTCCGCATCCCGCCTGCCAATGCATTGCTGATCGACAAGGGAAGTATTGCAGCCAGTCCTGCGAGGACGCGGCGAACCACGCCGAAATTGCGTGCCAGTGCGGGCATCCCGGATGTGAGCAGTTGTCTTGCGCGATCGCGTAGGTGCGCTTACAGGTCCGTTAAAAGGAGCAGCTAATGAAACGGCGTTTCATTGTAGTGTTAACCATTCTCAGCTCAATTGCCGCAAACGTCGCCTGGGCGAGTTCGGTCCGCGATGACGCAACCGAGCGCCTCCGTAGCTCTGCTCAAGTCCTAAAGCAGATTGCCTTGGCTCCAGACAAGGGTATTCCGGAAGAAGTCGTAAAGAATGCGAAATGTATTGTTGTATTTCCGGATCTTATCAAAGCCGGCTTGATCGTCGGGGGCAAGTACGGGCACGGGGTGGCGGTGTGCCGTACTGCAAGCAAGCGAACCGGCGGATGGAGCGCCCCGGCCTTCATTACGATCAGCGGTGGGACCTTCGGCCCTCAGATTGGCGCAGAGGGTGTTGACCTGGTGATGATCGTGATGAACGATAAAGGTCTGCAAGAATTACTTTCCAATAAGGTCCGAATGTCTCTTGAAGGATCTGCAGCGGCGGGACCCGTGGGGCGGCACGCTACAGTCGGAACGGATTGGAAAATGGATACTGAAATTTTGACTTACGCGCGTTCTAAAGGTGCGTTTGCAGGGCAGACACTGGAAGGGGCGGTGATAGAGGCAGACGGCGACGCAGCCAAGGCGATCTATGGTGGTGATATACCCGCTAATAAAATATTGTCAGGTGCCATTGCTGTCCCTTCACCTGCGGCGCCCTTCCTGCGCGCGGTGAATGAGATCAGCCATGAGGCCGCAGAAAAGGAAGCCCGGCAACAAGTGCCACAGAATCAGAAAAAAAGCGACAATCAATAATCCGAAGGGCACAAAAATCCGGGCTCGTGCACGCAACCCGCAGCGGGAGAGCGGCACCCGGCAAACGAGGACGGGGGAGAGGAATGCTATGCGTATTCGTTTTGTTCGTACGCTGTTCTTCGTACTTGCCGTGCTGTGCATTTCCGCACCAATGATGGCGGAAGTCGGCGTGATGATCACGGTCGCTCCACCTCCGATACCAATTTATGAGCAACCTGTCTGTCCCGGCGATGCATATCTTTGGACGCCAGGATACTGGGCATGCGACGACTCCCCACGAGGCTCGATCCAGCCATGAATGGTTTTTCACTTGCGACTTTGTGAGCGCAGGGTTAAAGCTCGCGTCTGCCGGTTGGCACACAATGTGTTATATGCTGTACGCTGGGAGTTGAAGTTATCCGCGTGGGTGCGTCTCGGGTCTGGTTGTTGATACCCGCAAGCCGGACATGCTCTACACGAATCCACTGATAGTTCTTTAAGAGTTGGCTACCTTAAAGTTATGGTCTGTCAACATTGAAAAGGGGAATGATAATGCGCAACTCAGAAGCTCAAAACACGATAAAGGATTGGGTAAGGCTCGCGGCAAAATTGAGCCTCCTGTTTACGGAGCCAAAAATGCGGAAAGCGATTGGGAACAGGGTGAAAGATAGCGTCAGCGATTTATCCGACAGCGTCTCGAGCAAATACGGCGACGTCTCCGATAGCGTTGCCGATAAATACGAAGACGCGGTCGATCGTCTCGGGGCCGCTGCCGATGCTCTTCAGGGTAAAAGCAATTGGCCGGCGCACGTGGGTGGTTTCCTGCTAGGCGTTGGAATCGGAGCCGGCTTGGGAATTCTGCTGGCGCCAGCGCCGGGCAGTGAGACTCGAGAATCGGTTCGCGAGAGGGCTAACGATGTGAAGAACAAAGTGTTTGACTCGGCTGCGTCTGCCACGGGCAGATTTCGCCAAGCGGTAAGCAGCATGCCCTCCAGCGGAACGCAGGGATAATCGCACGGTGAAAAGTGTATAGCGTGATCACGACGCCTCATAGCAAACCCCATTTGCGTTGGGGCGTCGTCTAGCGCGCGTAAAACGGGTGGCTTCACACAGCGGGTGGAATAGTATAATTCCCCGACCAGTATTCCCCGCTACCTTTAATTAACGAGGTCCCTATGAGCGAAAAGGCGAGTACCACCCTCCCTGGAACCGTGGAAAAAATTATCAAGCCCATCTCGCCGGAGTATCCGGAGAAAGCCCAGATAGCCGTGGACGGGGCTGATCACCTTTATCGTGAAATTCGAATCGACAACACTCTGATTGACGAGAACGGCGAAAAGGTTCGGCTGAAAGCCGGAGCGGAGGTAGAAGTCAGGGTGGAAGCACCCCGCGAGGCAACGTCTCCGGCGCAACCCGAATAAACACTAAAAGCGTCTAACAAAACCGTCTTAGTCGGCTTAGTTCTGGCAACCCGCGGAAAGGCACGAAACATCCCTATGGACGGAGGTGTGCAATGGCCCCCGAACTCTTGCCAGACGGATTGTGGGAACTCATCGAAGCTTTCATTCCTGCTGCAAAGGCGAGTCCGAAGGGTGGGAGGCCACGTTTGGCAAATCGAGCGTGTCTGTTAGGCATTCTCTTCGTCCTGCGTAGTGGGATCCCTTGGGAAATGCTGCCTCAGGAAATGGGCTGCGGTTCGGGCATGACCTGCTGGCGGCGGTTACGTGATTGGCAACAAGCCGGCATCTGGCAACTGATCCACTTCGTCTTACTAGACTGGCTAGCGCGCTACGGGGAGATTGATTGGTCACGGGCCGTCGTAGACGGTAGTTCGATCCGGGCAGTTTTTGGGGGCTGCAGACGGGACCAAATCCTACCGACCGGGCCAAGCTGGGCAGCAAGCGCCATCTAATCTGCGACGGTCGCGGGGTTCCGCTCGCCATTCAACTGACCGGAGCCAATCGGAACGACTCGCAGCAAGCCCTCGCACTGGTGGATGCTATCCCGAGCTTGCAGGGAGATCGCGGACGGCCGCGTCATCGTCCTGATTGCGTATTGGGCGACCGTGGTTATGACGCGGAGTCAATCCGGCAAGGTCTGCGTGACAGAGGCATCCTCCCTTTTCTTGCGAAGCGCAACACTGAACATGGCAGCGGGCTGGGACGCTGGCGCTGGGTAGTCGAACGCACCTTCGCGTGGCTGAATCAATTCCGGCGACTGCGGGTGCGCTACGAAAAGCGGGCTGACATTCACGAGGCTTTCTTGTCTCTCGGTTGTGCCCTCATCTGTTGGAACTTTCTCTCGGGATGAAAATGGCCCCAGGGTTTCCACCTGGGGCCAGCCCACTCGTCCCCGCACCTGGCCGTTAGTGTCCGGTTCCTGACAGCGACACCGTCTGCGTGTGCGACTGCGCGTTGTCGGTGATCTGCAAGGTGGCCGAGCGCGAGCCTTTGGCTTTCGGTTTGAAGCTCACGCGGATCGTGCAACTGCTGTTGCTGCCCGCCGCCAGCGAACCGCCGCAGGTGTTCCCCGTCACCACGAAGTCGGCAGAGTTCTGGCCCGTGATTGTCACCCCCGAGATCGTCAAAGCTCCAATCCCCGGATTGCTCAGCGTCACCGTCTTGGCTGTGGTCTCGTCGCCCACCGTCTCTGTTCCGAAACTCAACGACGACGGACTCACATTGGCTTTCGGCGCAATCACCGTCGCCGTGATCCCAACTTTCTGCGGACTGGCGGAGGCGGCGTCCTGCAACGTCAGAACGGCAGAGGCATTTCCTACCTTGCTCGGCCACAGGCTCAGCGTGATCTTGCAACTCTTGCCCGGCTTCAGCGGATTCATGCAGCCGCCGTCGTAGGTCAGGTCCTGGTTGGTGACGTTGACCAGCGAGCCCAGCGAAATCTTGCTGAAGTTCACCGTGGCGGACGTGTTGTTGGTGATGTTGAGGAACTGCGACGTGCCGCCCCACAGCGTCACCGTGCCGAAGGCGATGCTGGGAGGCACGAAGCCGAGTGCGGAGGCGAAGTTTGCCGTCACACTTTCTGGCCCGCTCATAGTGACGATTACCGGATTGCTGCTGCTGGTCGCCGCTCCGCTCCAGCCGGAGAAGACGTAGCCGGAATTCGCGGCCGCCGTCAGCGTCACTGGCGTTCCCGACGCGTAGTAGTTGCCCGTCGCCGTGGGGCTGGCTCCTATCGTGCCCGTGCTGGCCGGACTTACCGTCGTAGTCAGCAGGTACTGCGTGGCGAAGGTCGCCGTATAAGTTGCGGTGGACAACGGAGCACTAATGGACCGGCTGGCATTGGTCGAGCTGTTCTCCCATTGACTGAAGACGTACCGCGTTCCCGCCGTGCCGGCCTGCGGCGATGCGAACGTGACGGTGCATGAACTGCTGGGAGTCCAGGTCAGAGTCTGCGGCGTGATGTAGCTTGGGCCCGCCGCGCACCCTGTCCCCGACGAGCTAAACGTCAGCCCCGTCGGCGAACTGGCAATGGTCACGCTGACGGTACTGGCCTGGGAAACACCGCTGAGGCTCACCATGAGTCGCGACGCGTCGTAGGCGTTGTTGGTAGCGCCGGCAGTGAGCGTGCCGGTCAGCGGATTGCCGGCGGTGGTGGGAGCGAACTCCACTCCCAGGTTGCAGTCGTAGGCAACCGCCAGCGTCGTGCCGCATGGGTCGCTTACTGTCCCCGACTCGAAATTGGTTGGGAAGACGAAAGTCGAAGCGGTGGCGTAGAGAGTCGCGTTGCCCACATCCGAGACCACCAGGCTTAGCGGAGTACTGGTGGTTCCCGCGGTCGTGGTTCCGGGGAAAGACAGCGCCGAGCTGGTCACGATCACCTTGCGGATGCGGCCGTTGCCTTCGTCCGCGATATAGAGGTTGCCCGCTGGGTCCACCGTTACCGCGTCGGGCGCGAAGAATCCCGCGCTGGTGGCTGGGCCACCGTCCCCGCCGCTGCCCGCAGTTCCGGTGCCAGCCACCGTATTGATGGTGCCGGCGCCGTTCACCTTGCGGACGCGCTGGTTGTCGAAGTCCGCAATGTAGATATCTCCGGCGCTATCCACGGCCACGCCGTAGGGCGATGACAGTTCAGCGGCGGTGGCCGCGCCACCGTCGCCGCTGGAGCCGCAGTTAGCAGACGTTCCAGCACCCGTGGTGGTGCCCGCCACGGTGGTGATAGTACCGGTCGCGGCCGTCACCTCGCGGATGAGGCAGTTGTAGCTATCCGAAATGTACAAGTTCCCGGCGCTGTCGAGCGCCACGCTGTTGGGATTGGCGACTTCCCCGCTGGTTGCCGCAACATTGTCAATGTATCCCTCCGTGCCATTGCCCGCCAGGGTGGTAATGGTGCCGCTGGTGTCTACCTTGCGGACGCGCTGTCCGGTAAAGTCGGCGATGTAGAGGTTGCCGGCGCCATCCAAGGCCAGGCCGGTTGGCTGGTTGAGTTGGGCGGTGCTGGCTGGGATGCCGTCCCCGTTGTAACCCGTAGTTCCGGTGCCGGCCACAGTTGTGATATTTCCGCTGGTGTCCACCTTGCGGACGCGGTAGTTAAATCTGTCCGCGATGTAGAGGTTGCCGGCGCCGTCCACTGCTACGGCCTCGGGATCGCTGAGTTGCGCGCTGGTGGCCGGAATGTTGTCCCCGTTATAACCCATAGTTCCGGTGCCGGCCACGGTGGTGATATTTCCGTTGGTGTCCACCTTGCGAACGCGCTGGTTGTCAATGTCCGCGATGTAAAGATTGCCGGCGCTGTCAAGCGCCGTGCCTGTGGGATTAAGGAGGCTGGCGCTGCTGGCCGGGCAGCCATCTCCCACGGAGTCCGTTTGTCCGCCGCACCCACTGCCGCCTCCCGCCACGGTGTTTATGATCCCCGGGGTAAATGCCAGGGCCGGGCCTACGCCGATGCCGTAGATCGGGGTCGCCGGTATCGGGGAGCCGGAGGAAACGTTGAGTTCGATCGCGCCCAGGCGCACTCCGGGCGCGAGGGGAGCGAAGGTGACCGTCACCGTGCAGGAAGCCGCAGTCACGGAGTTGTTGCAGGTAGTGCTGGCCAGGGTGAAATCGAGGCCGGGCGCGCCTTGGGTTACGACATTCACCGGGGTGGTGCCGAGCGTCGTGCCGCTCGGGATGTAATAGTCCAGCGTGATCGTGGCGCTGCAAGGCGCGGGACTGCCTGCCGTGCAGACGTTGGCCGTCGGCACCGCCACAGCCACTTCGAAGGCCCCGATGTCGCAGCCTTTGCCCTGCGGGCGGGAGACGCCGCGCTGGTCGGTCGCGACCACATTTCCGAACGCATCGGTGCACTCGTTTACCGGGATGGCGTCGATGGCGGTGCTGTTTGACAGCAGGGCGATGGTCGAGGTGGGCCCGCCATTGGGCTGCAGGGGACCGAGGTAAGTCGCGGCGCCGGTGACGTCGTTCTGGTCGCCGGTCGCGGTCAGGAAGGTGCAGGTACTATCGTCCGAGAGGTTGTAGCCGTCGGAGGTTACGGCGCCGCTATAGATGTAGCAGTTTCCGCCCGAGGATTCATTCGCCAGAAGCGTGCTCTTCAGCGTCAGCGTGCCCTGGTTGTAGATGCCGCCGCCGACGAGGA
>Ga0302325_10020527_pt1 | contig 13849 bp, 18 predicted proteins | sample Palsa_T0_2_FD_201948 | JGI IMG/M metagenome (GOLD analysis project Ga0302325, IMG submission 201948) | Peat permafrost microbial communities from Stordalen Mire near Abisko, Sweden - Palsa_T0_2 | ecosystem: Environmental > Terrestrial > Soil > Palsa > Peat permafrost | place: Sweden: Abisko... | reverse complement strand
CTTGGCGCGTTCCTGAAGATCCACCGGGTCGGCTTCGACAAGCGCGACCCGACACGCCGTGTGCGCGACTATAAGCAGTACTTCTCACTCCAGCCGGAGGAGGAGCTTCGCCGCCAGGGCGCCCGGTGCATGGACTGCGGCGTGCCGTTCTGCCACGAGGGGTGCCCGCTGGGGAACCTGATCCCGGATTGGAACGACCTGGTGTACCGGGACAAGTGGCGCGAGGCGATCGACCAGCTGCACGCGACCAACAACTTTCCCGAGTTCACCGGGCGGATCTGCCCGGCCCCGTGCGAGTCGGCGTGCGTGCTCGCAATCAACGACGATGCCGTCGCGATCGAGCAGATCGAGCTCGCGATCGTCGAGCGCGCGTTCGAGGAGAACTGGGTCACCGCCCAACCGCCCGACCGCCGCACCGGCCGCAAGGTCGCCGTCCTCGGCGCCGGCCCGGCGGGGCTCGCCGTCGCCGCCGAGCTGAACCAGTGCGGCCACAGCGTCACCGTGTACGAGCGCGACGAGGGCCCCGGTGGGCTGATGCGCTTCGGCGTTCCGGACGCGAAGCTCGAGAAGTCGATCATCGATCGCCGCGTCGCGCTGCTCGAGCAGGAGGGGATCAAGTTCGTCTACGACGCCGATGTCGGCTCGCCGGAGCTGCCGACCGAGCGGGTGCGCGAGGAGCACGACGCGATCGTGATCGCGATCGGGTCGCGCGTTCACCGTGACGTCGAGGCCCCCGGCCGCGAGCTCGCCGGGATCCACTTCGCGATGGACTACCTCTACCAGCGCAACCGCTGGGTCGCCGAGCAGGAGGGACGGCCCTCGCGCCCGCCCGAGCCGGGCCGTGAGATCACCGCCGTGGGGAAGCGGGTGCTCGTGGTCGGCGGCGGCGACACCGGGATGGACTGCATCTCCAACGCCAGACGGGAGGGCGCGAAGAGCACGATCATGCTCGACGTCTACCAGCAGCTGGCGCCGGACGGCCGCGACGCGCTGCACCCATGGCCGCTCCCGCCGAAGCGGACGCTGACCACCTATGCGCTCGACGAGGGCGGCGAGCGCCGATGGGGCACGGAGGTCACCGGGTTCATGGGCAAGGACAGCAAGGTTACGAACGTGTTCGCGCGCCAGGTGACCGGAACCTCCTCACGCGACCTGACGCCGGTCCCTGGCAGCGAGTTCGTGCTCGAAGCCGAGCTCGTCCTGATCGCGATCGGCTTCTCACATCCGGAGCACGAGGGCCCGATCGCACAACTCGGCCTCAAGCTCGACAAGCGCGAGAACATCGAAACCAAGCAGACGTACCGAACCTCGGCATCGGGTGTCTACGCGTGCGGCGACGCCAGGATCGGCCAGTCGCTGATCGTCACCGCGATCGCGGAGGGACGCAAGTGCGCCCGCGTCGTCAACCAGGACCTCGGGGGCAGCCCGATGGATGCGGACCGCGAGATGCTGGCGGTCGGGGCGTGGAGCGGCGAGATGGATCGGACGCTGCGCCACGAGGCGGAAGCGGCCGGGAATGTCCGGCCCGGAGACGAGTTCTTCACCGGCCCCGGCGCGCGAGGCCGTTAGCCGATCTTCGGCCTCGCCCGGCCGCCTGACCAGGAGGTTTTTCCCGTTTTCCGCTCTGGGCTGCTACTTTTATAGGTAGCCGGGTGCCCGGCAGAGCATGCGGGGCACATTTTGGGGCAGGACAAGGTTTCGTACAAACCTGGGACGGGGAAACTCGCCCCTGTCGGTCAGGGAACTGCGCCCCCACTTCCCTGGCTCTGCCGGGGGGCTCGGATGGATCCGGGCCCCCCGGTCCTTTTTTGTTGCGTGCGGTCGTCGCCACGCGCGGTCCTCTGATTGGGCCCTTCGGGCCTGTTTGGTGCCGGTCCGACGCGTTCTCGGGTCTCCGAGTGCGGCGTCTGTCAACGTGTCGTCATGGCGCTGGTAGCCACGACCGCGTCGGTCGGCCAACACACCGTCCACCACCACGCCTCGATCGGGTCGACGATCGACCACCTCCTGAGCTCAGCGGGGGAGTTCTTCTCGAGCCTTGCGTCGCTACGGGTGGTGCCGCTGCTGATCGGACTCGTCTGCTACGCGCTCTACCTCGGCCTGCGCTCGCGGGCGCTATTCAATGCGGTCCAGGCCGCGTATCCCGACGGGCGGGTGCGGTGGCGGGACGTGTGGGGCGGATACGTCGCCGGCTACGCGGTCAATAACGTCTTTCCCCTCGGCGGCGGGAACATCGTGCAGCTGTTCCTTACCCGCACCTCGGTGCAGCGCTCGAGCTATCCGGCGGTCGCCGCGGCGCTCTCGACCGGCGTCCTGTTCGACTGGGCCGTCGGGACGCTCGTGATGTGCTTCGCGTTCACCCAGGGGGTGTTCCCGAAGCCGCCGAGTTTCTCGCAGCTACCGGCGTTCGACATCAGCTTCTTCGCCGCCAATCCGCGCTTCACGCTGTTCGTGCTGACGGCGCTCGCGATCCTGTTCCTGATCGCGTTCGCGCTGCTGTCCGCTCGCGTAAAAGCGTTCTGGCAGAGCATCCGGCAGGGCCTGACCATCTTGCGCGACCGGAGGCGCTACCGGCTCGAGATGGCGAGCTGGCAGGCCGCGAGCTGGGTCGCGCGCTTCGCGTCCTACTGGGCGCTGCTCGATGCGTTCCGGATCGGCGGCTCGGTCACGAACGCGCTGCTGGTCCTCGCGGTCCAGGTGATCGCCTCGGTGTTCCCGTTCACCCCCGGCGGCGCCGGCGTCCAGCAGGCGCTGCTCGTGACGATCTTCGCCCATAGCGCCAGTGCGTCCACGGTCGCGGTCTTCTCGGTCGGGCAGCAGATCGCGACCGCCGTCCTCTCGAGCGCGCTCGGGTTCGCGGCGATCGTGTTCATCTTCCGGTTCCGTAGCTTCCGTGAGGTGATCAGGCGCGGCAAGGCCCACCGGCGCCAGGAGGCACGCGCTAACGATCCCGCGGCCGACGAGGGAGCCGTAGTCACGGGGTAACCTGCCGGGCTGAAATGCCCCGCCCACGCGCGATGCCCCATGTCGGTGCTGAGGTAACCGTCGCCTACCTCGCGGTCCGGATCGAGGGCGTTGTGACGGCCGTCGACTACGACGCGCGCCGCGTGATCGTCGCGACCGAGGATGGCCAGGCACTCGCGTTCGGGCTCAGCCGCGCGACCGGCACGTTCCTCGCGGACGGCCAGCAGGGCGGCGCGAGGCTGCTGTTCGAGGACTGAGGCGCCGCCCGCCGCGACGCCGCAAACGCGACGTTAACACTGGATCACACGCTGGTTACAACCGGGCGTCGTCGACGCGCCGCTTCAGCGTCTTGACTGCTGCATCCATGTCTTCGCTTCGTTCACATGAGACCCAGATCTGAGATCGGGTGAGTGGTGGCGGTCGGGGTCCAGATCGACGATACCCTCAGCTCATGAGTGGTCAGCAGTTCGGCCTTGCCCTCGCCGTCTTCCTCGCCTGTTCGGTCGAGGCCGTCGAAGCGCTCACGATCGTGCTCGCGGTCGGGGCGACGCGGAGCTGGTCATCCGCGCTCTGGGGGGTTGGTGCCGCGACCGCCGCTCTGGCCGCGATCGTGGCGGCACTCGGCCCGGCGCTGACCGCGCTGCCGATCGGGGTGCTGCGGGTCGCTGTCGGCGGACTACTGCTGGTGTTCGGGCTGCAGTGGCTGCGAAAGGCGATCCTCCGCGCCTCAGGGCTCAAGGCCGTCCACGACGAAGACGCGATCTTCGCCGAGGAAGCCGAGGCGGCGCGTGCGGCGGCGCGCGCGGCGGGCGCGTTCGACGGGTACTCGTTCACGATCGCGTTCAAGGGCGTGTTGCTCGAAGGTCTCGAGGTGGCGTTCATCGTGCTCACCTTCGGCGCCAACCAGCACGACGTGGGACTTGCTGCGGCGGCCGCGGCCGTGGCGATCGCGGTGGTGGTTCTCGCCGGCGTCGCCGCGCGCGCTCCCCTCGCGCGCGTGCCCGAGAACAACCTGAAGTTCGTCGTCGGGATCATGCTCACCTCATTCGGGACCTTCTGGGGTGGCGAGGGCGCGGGCGCGCACTGGCCAGGGGGTGACGCAGCCCTGCTCGCGATCATCCCTGGGCTGGCCGTGCTGTCGCTCGCGACCGTTGCGCTGCTGCGTCGCGCCGCCGACGCCGACCGTGCCGCCATCGGGGAGAGCGTCGGCGCGTGACCCAGCTGAAACGAGCGGCACTGGCGGTGTGGGACTTCGTGGTCGGCGACGACTGGCGTGTTGCGATCGGCGTCGCCGTCGCGATCGCCGTCACGGGGCTGGTCGCGGACAGCACGGTCGCCGCCTGGTGGGTGCTGCCGGTCGCCGTGGTGCTACTCCTGACAGACTCCTTGCGGAGAGCGATACGCCGCTGAATAAGGTATGACGATCCTCGAGAGGGACGTGCCAAGCTTCTGCCGACATAACCGCTTCGTTCAGAACTGCCCGATCTGCGCGCGCGAGCAGGCGGCCGAGCTCCGCCCGATCGTAACGCCGGCCGGCAAGGCGCCGTCGACGCGCTCACCGGGTCGCAGTGGTAGCGCCGGCGGCGGCCACGCGCGAACGCCGCGGATGCAGGTCCGGCAGCTCGCGCGCGGCGCCGACGACGGCTTCCGGTCGCCGCTCGTGCCGGGCGTGAAGTCGAGCGAGGACGCCGACCGGCTGGCCGAGGAGCTCGCGTTCGCCGCCGCGCGCCTCGTCCGGCTCGAGAGTGATCCGCCGGGTCTTTACGCGGAAATCGCCGGGGGGGTCGGGGGGGCGGATGCCGAGGAGCGCACGTGGCTTGCGTTCCTGATCGCCTATCTCTGCCCGGTCAACGGGGACGATCCGTTCGCGGGGATCCGGCGCGCGCGGACAACGTGGTCCTCGGGTGAGAACCCCGACCTCGAGGGCGTGCCGCTTGGAATCCGCACAGCACATGATCCTGCCCGCGGGACGAAGACGCTCGACGCCTACCGGGCGTGGGCAGCTCGCGCCGGCTCGCAGGCGGCGGCGTTCGGCGGCGAGCCGTCATGGACGCCCGAGCGCCGCTTCGCGCGCGCCTTCGAACGGCTGGCGCTCCCGGGCATGCACCGTGACGCACGCTTCGACCTGCTCGTCACGCTCGGACGGCTCGGCGCCTACGACCTGCGCGCCGGATCGCTCCAGTTCGGCGGAGCGAACGAGGCTACGATCGCCGCCAAGCGCGCGCTCGGCATCGGCGACACGCTCCTGCTCGAGCGGCGCGCCGCGGAGCTCGCCACCGCAGCCGAGCTCCCGCTCGAGGCGCTCGACCTCGGCCTACACAATTGGGGCGCAGGCACCCGCTGCACCATGGGCCTCGAGCCGACCGCCGAGCCCGACCCAGCGGCGCTCGAGTCGACCCGGGCAGCGCTGGGTTTGTAAGGGGGGCGGGGTTGTGAGGAGGTGACAGCGGAGGAAGCGAGCAGCTCAGGAGAGTCACGCATGCACGAGCTGCGCGGGCTCGGTCGCTCCGGAGGGCTGGCGGGGCTCGGCGGGGCCCGCCACTCAGAAACTGTGGCTGCGGGCCTCCTCTAGCTCCGCCGGGCTCAGATCGCTCGGGTTGACCGGCTTGGCCCAGCGCCAGCGGCCGTCGACGGGACAGCGCTGGTAGTGGGTCGAGAAGAAGTGCACTGAGAGCAATACCGCCTTTGCGAGGTTCGCCGTGTAGAGATGTCCGTCTGAGCATCGGTAGATACGTTCGGGCATGTCGCCTCTCTCTCTTGATCAGTAATAGACCGGACGCGTCGTGATCCTCGGATTTCCTGATGCCGTCCGGGCCACCGCCTAACTTCCGCAGCAATACATCTACCCGGAAGGCCGGACTCCGTCCCATGTCGCTCTGTTTCATCGAACCTCAGAACGCGATCCGCGTCATCGCCGAGTCGGTGGGACGCGAGGCTCGCCGCCAGATCCTCGGCGAGGTCGTCCGCGCGTGGGTTGACGAGATCCCCGAGCGGGATCTCGAATCCCACTACGCGAAGGCGGTGGCCGACCTCGACGAGCATGACCTGTCGCTGCTCGCTGCGTGGCATGCATCGCTCGAGCTCGGCCATCCAGTGCCCAACAAGGAGTTCTTGGTCAACGTCTTCCCTTCGCTCGGCGAGAACCGGCGGGAGGCGCTCAAGATCGCCGCGGGCTTCCGCGGCGAGGAGGCGTTCGAAGCCGGCGTGGGGGAGGAGCAGGCGTTCGACACCGTCCTGCCCTGGCTCTCGCATGAACGCTGCGTACAGCTCGCCGCGGAGTGCCTGGAGCTGTACTGCTGGGACCGCCTCGGCGTGGATAACTAGATCCTCAGACGCGCTTCGAAGCCCGCAGCGTGTAACTGTGGGGCAACCGCCAGGGCCGGTCGGCTAGTCGCCATTCCTTGGCGCTGATTCGCTCCATCTGCCCAGGCACCGCCTCCCATGGAATGCTGTCGTGCTCGACGAGCATCTGCAGCTCCATCCCCGCGTCGAACAGCGCGGTCAAGATCTCGCCGAGTCCGTGATTCCAGATGTGGGTGACGCTGGTCTGGAAGGTGATGTCGGTCTCGACATAGGTACCCGCATCGTCCCAGACGAGCGGCTCGTCGCGCTCGAAGTAGGTGTAGTCGACGACGAGGTCGTCCGTCCTCTCTGCGAGCGTCCATAGCATTGGATGCGCTTCGCGGATGAACAGCCAGCCTCCGGGAGAGAGAAGCTCGGCGACCACCGCCGCCCATGGCCGGATCTGCGGCAGCCAGCAGAGCGCGCCGATGCCGGTGAACACGAAGTCGAATGTCCCGCCGTCGAGCGCGCTCGGAGCCTCGTACACCTCTGCCTCGACGAAGTCGATCGCGACGCCGGCCCGCTCCGCCAGCCGTCGCGCCTCGAGCAGCGACGCAGGCGAGAAGTCGACGCCGGTCATGCGCGCGCCGAGACGAGCCAGTGAGAGCGTGTCGGTGCCGATATGGCACTGGAGATGGACTCCGTTCAGGCCGGCGACGTCACCGAGGCGGGGAAGATCGAACCGCACGATCTCGCTGATGTACGACGGGTCGGTGATGAATCGGTCCAGCGCGTAGCCGGGCGACGCAGCATGCGCGGGTGCCCGCTCATCCCAGTTCGCGCGGTTCAGCTCCAGACCGTGATCCACGGGCGGACCCTACACCGGCTCCGACCGGCTCACGGTGCGGCGCGGAGCGTCACGGTCTGAGGTTTGGACGGTGCGTTCGTCCCGGTGGGCGTTCGCTCGAGGATCAGCCGCAGGCTTCCATGCCCGTGCTTGATCAGCCGGCGGGCGGTCAGGCTGAGCGGGACTCTGATCGTCGTCGTGTGGCCGGCGGGGATCGAATAGCGCGTTGAGCCGGCCACGATGCGCTTCCTCGGCACGATGGCGTTGGCCGGGGTGAGGGTGAGCCTGCCTGTACAGCGCCGAGCGGCTCGGCAGCGGAGGCCGAGCAACGCAGCGCCGTGTCGGTAGCCGATCGTCGAGCTGGAAAGCGACGGCACCGGAGAGATATGGGGCGAAGTGCCGACTGCCGGAAGCGTCAGCATCACGGCCCGGCTGGAGGGGCTGGTCTGGCCGTCCCTGTCGACGGCGATGACGGTGTACAGCTGGGTGGTGCCGGCGGTGAGGCCGGTGTCGGTGTATCTGGTCGCGGTCGTCGTCGCGATCTGGGTGCCATCGCGGTAGACGCGGTAGGCGGCAATCCCGTTCTGGGACGCGGGCGCTGACCAGGAGATCACCGCGGTGTGGGCATCCCGTGCGCGGGCGGTGACAGCGCCAGGGGCGTCCGGCGCGCTGTAGCCGCTGGAGGGCGCCTGTATGAGCGCGTCCTTCGCGGTGTAGCTGGGATGCGCGACCGCGCTGCAGTCGATGTAGCTGCCGCTGGTCGAGCCGTAGCTGTACGCATCGGTCACGATCCCCGCGTAGCTCCTCCCCGCTACGGCGCCGGTCGGGGGCCCGTAGAGAACGTCCATCTGAGGCACCGACGCGCAGCTCGGGACCGAGCTGAAGTATTCGGCGAAGCCGAGCAGCGGCTCGATCAGACCCCTGCTCGCCGCCACGGTCCACGCTCCGATCGTCGTGCGCCGCAGGGTCGCTGTGTTCGTCACCGTTCCCTGCCAGGTCTCCTGGCCGGCCGCGCTGGAGGTCAAGGTGATCGTGAATACGTAGGTCTTGCCCACATCCCACGGATACGGGATGTGGCAGGAGGTGCCCGTGCCGCCGTCCGCGCCGCTCGCGCATCCAGCGCCCAGTCCGACTGTGTCCGGGCCAAACACACTGAACAAGGCGGTCTTGCCGTACTGCCCGTTGGGCTGCAGGCCCATGTACGCGATGCTGCCGTCAGCGAACTGCACTTCATCGGCCCAGTACCACGACGCGCCGGCGTTGGCGTTCGCCAGCACGGTCAACGGATACGAAACGGTCTCGAGGAGCATCTTCGGCGGTCACTCCCGCGCGAGCGCGCCCTCGATCTCTTCGATCGCCTGATCGGTCGAGCGGAACCATATGGCCTGCATTCCGGCAGCTCGCGCCGCCTCGCAGTTGAGCTCGATGTCGTCGATGAACAGGGCGGCGGCAGCGGTGACGCCGAGGCGCTCCAGCGTCAGGCGATAGATCTCCGGCTCCGGCTTGCGCACACCGACGAAGGCGGAGTCGACGACGACGCTGAAGATCTCGTCGACGGGCAGCTTGGCGCGCCAGCGCGAGTCCCATTCGCGCACGTTATTGGTGCAGATCGCCATCCGGTAGCCGCGGGCCTGCAGCGAGCGCATGTACTCGATCAGGCGCTCGTTCGGATGCAGATGGCGAAAGTAGATCTCGCCGAACCCGTCGAGCTGGATCGGACGGCCGAGCTGCGCCGTCAGCTGCTCCTCGAGACCGGCAAAGAACGCCGCCTCCGTCATCCGGCCGGTCTCGAGCTCGAACAGCGGGTGCGCGCCGTCGCGCTCCCAGATCTTGCCCATCGCGATGCCGAGCTGCTCGACCGGGATGCCCGAGATCTCCTCGTAGGCGATGAAGCCGTCCTGCAGCGATGAGGTCAGCACACCGCCGAAGTCGCAGATGATCGCGGCTACCGGTGTCATCGCGCGCGCAACAGGTCGTAGACGCCGACGCCTTCCCGCCCGCGCATTCGCATCCGGAGCAGCTCGGAGCGCAGCGGCGGATCGTCTGACACCGCGCCGATGCCGAGCGCCGCGCCGGCCGCGCGGCGTGCGTATTGATTGTCTTCCTCGCCAATCCACAGCTCGAGGCCCACGCGCGCGATCACGCCGGCGCCCGTATAGGTGCTCGACAGTCGCGGCTCGGCGACCGGGACAGCGACGCCCGCCTCGAGCAGCACGGCGCTCAGCAGCTCGCTGTCGTGACCCCGCGCCCGGCGGGGCCGCGCCGCGAGCAGCGCGAGCCCGTCCTCGTCGCCGAACCAGGCGCCGACCGCGCGCAGGGAATCGAAATGCTTCCCGTCGAGGCCGCCCAGTCGACTGCTGCGCTGCCCGGCGCAGTCGACGGTTCGCTCCTCGCCGTCGACGACGACCGTTCCGTGGACGTGGGAGGGCTGATGAAAGCTGCGGATGCCGGCGTCCGCGAGCTCCAGCTCGGCGACCGCGCCGCCGGGCGTGAACGTCAGCTCGAAGTCAGGGCCCGCGAGCTTCCATTCCTCGGCCGGGTCGGATCCCTCGACCTGCCCGAGCGCGCCGAAGCTCGAGCAGAACCCGCCCTCCCATATCGACATCGTCCCGGCCAGGTCGCCGTCCGGTCCGCCGAAGGCGAAGCTCCGGATCTCCACGGGCTGGTGGTAGCTCACGGGTGAATCTGTGGAGGGTCGACGTCCGTCGCCGTTCCCTCGATGTCATCCGCGTGTTCGTCGTACCGGCCAGCGCCGGACCGGGACGCGAACCGTCCCGCCTGCACGACCAGGCGGCTTTGGAAGTTCGTTACGAGCATCGAGCGGAGTGGTGCGCGGGTGAGCGGGAACAGCAGCAGCAGCCCGAGTACGTCGGTGATGAAACCTGGCAGGATCAGCAATGCGCCTCCGAGCACGACCAGCACGCCGTCGGCCACCTCGCGACCGGGGGGCCGGCCTTCGGCGAGGGCTTGATTGAACCGCCGCCACACCACTCGGCCCACCGACCGCATCGCCCAAACGCCGAACGGGGCGGCCGCGATCAAAAGCACGATCGTGAGCAGCAGCCCGATCGCCTCCGCGACGAGGACGATCACGTACAGCTCGGCGGCTACCCAGGTGATCAGGAGGATGAAGGCGACGAACACTCGGTCACAAGGCTACGTGGAATCGGCCGGCGCCGGTGCGCGCGGCCCGAGGGAGCGTCGGCGCGCGGCTAGGCGAGCGCGGCGCTTGGGCCTTCGACCCGCACGCCGGGAAGGCGGTGCAGACCGACGATCTCGATCAGCTTCCTGATCTGCGGCTGGGCGCCGCGCAACAGGATCGCCCGCCCGTGCATCCGTAGACGCCGCGCGATCATGGCCAGGTCGAGCATCAGCGACGTGTCAGCGAATACGAGTTCGCTCAGGTCCACGATGACGTCGGCCTGCGCGCGAATCGCTCGCGAGAGGGCCTGGCGTCTGCGTCCCTGCGTCGTCCGATCCTCATCTCCCCTGCACCGGAGAGTCGGCGGTTTGTCATCAAAGTCGACGATGCAAAGAACCTACCGAAACCTGGGGTGTTGGCGCAAGCCCTCGCCCAAAAGATATCTCCGTCGAGGGCTCTTCATGCCCTGCGAGTGTCAGGTAGATAGATTGCATCGGTCCGAGCTTTACGTTCAAGGAGGAAGAATGCCGCAGGCCAGAGTTACCAAGAGTCCAGGGTCGAAGCCGAAGTCGGGGGCCGCAGCACCCAAGAAGCCGGCCACGGCGAAGGCGACCGCCGCGAAGGCCACCGCCGCGAAGCCGGCGGCCGCGAAGCCGGCGGCCGCGAAGTCCACCGCCGCGAAGCCGGCGGCCGCGAAGGCCACCGCCGCGAAGTCCACCACCGCGAAGCCGGCGGCCGCGAAGGCCACCGCCGCGAAGGCGAGCAGCGCGAGTGCGTCGAAGTCGAAAGCGGCGGCGGGCGCGGCTGACGCTCGTCTGGAGGCGGCGGCGCAGCGCCTACGCAAGCTGAACGAGCGCATCATCGACGCCGGCAAGGAGGCGGGCGAGACGACGCTGTCGAACTACGAGAAGGCGCTGAAGGCGATCGCCAGCTCGATCGAGAAGGGACCGGGAACGAGCGAGATCGACTGGATTTCGCACCTCGCCACGACGCAGGCGAAGTTCATCCGCGACGTCACCGCGTCGTGGACATCGGCTGCTCGCGACATGCTGAAATAACCGCTCACCCGCGCCGGGGCGACCGGCTAACGGATTCGGCGGTACGCGCCGATAAGAGCGCAGTGCCATTCCTGCGTTCAGTCATGTTCGTGCTCGCCGCGCTCGCGCTGCTTGCCGGCGCCTCGGGTGAACTTTCCCCGCTGCTTTCGACGGCACTGTGGATGTCATCGATGCTCGCCTTCGCGTGCTATCCATCGAGCCCGGTGCGGCGAGCTGTCGAGCGCAGTCTGCACATCGCGGTCGAGCGCCCGCAGCCGCAGATGAGCGACGACGCTCATCGCCGCGCGGCGTGAGCTGCGCTGAGCGGTGCGGTTAGAAACACCGCGAACGTCCTGACCGTCGTGAACGTGCGAACGCTGAGCGGACGGTATCCGCGCGGTCGCAAGAGCAGCGCGGCCGACCTCAGGAGGCCCGCGTTGGAGAATTCGCTGTTGGCGATGTCCGTGATCAGCCACAGCGGCCGCCGCTGACCGATCGCGGCAGCGAGCGGCGCCGTGTCGGTGCCGGCGATGAACGTGGGTAGCGGACTCATCAGGCGTTCGGCGTAGTAGTCGAGCGGTACGTCGTCCCCTGGCAGACCCGGTGTGACGACGGACTCGCGCGGCTGCGGGTTGGCTTCGATGTAGCGGATCGCGTCGCGTGCGGGCGCGTAGAAGCCGGTGCTGCGATGGCTGTCAGTGAGGCCGATGCCTGCTAACACGAGCGTCAGCGCCACCAGCAGGATCGCCCGCGCGCGTGGCAGCATCGCGACGGCCCCGGCGACGGCCATCAGCATGAACGGCGTCGCCACGGCCGTGTAACGGGTGATCAGGACGTCCTTGCCGGCGGCGGCGATCACGACGAGCGCGAGCGGCGCGAACAGTGCGAGCGCGGCGAGCAGGCGGCCATCGCGCAGCGTGCCTCGCCGGCGGAGCGCGACGGTCAGCACCGAGCCGAGGACCACGGCGGCCCCCAGTAGCCGGACGATCCCGACGCCGCCGGCCGCGCGGCTGTCGAACGGGGTCTCGATGACCCGCACGACGTTGCCCCATGTGAGGTTGGCGATCCCGACCAGACCGCCGTTCGGAGCGTAGTGGTACTGGTCGATCAACAGTGGGAGCGCGGCGAGCTCGGCGAGGAGGCACACGCCGATGAAGAGAGCCCGCGTGCGCCGCGGAATGCTCTCGCGCGTCCAGAACCACACGCACAACGGCAAGATCACGAGCGCGGCGGTGTAGTGCAGCCACAGCGACAGCACCGCCATCACGGCGCCCGCGGCGAGCAGGCGGCCACGGCCGGACGGAGCGTCAGGTGCGCGAGCGGCCGCCCCGACGGCGATCGTCGCCGCCAGCATCGCGAAGATGTACACGCGCACCTGCTGGGCGTACTCGAGCACCAGCGGGCTCAGCGCACAGAACGCCGACGCAAGCAGAGCGGCGCGCCGATCCAGGAACGCCCGCGCCGTCCAATACGCGGCTCCAACGAGCAAGATGCCTGCGACCGCGGACGGCAGCCGGGTCACCCACTCCGCCTGCGATCCGGTCCGGTAAAGCCACTCGTGCAAGAACAGGAAGTACGTCCACGGTGTCGTCTCGGTCATGCGGACGACGGTCAGGACGCTGCCCAGCGACGGGAGCGAGTGCTCGATGCTCAGCGTCTCATCGACGTAGTAGCTCGAGGACCCGAGCTGCCAGAGGAAGTTGAGCGCGCCGACCGAGATGATCACCGGCAGTGCCCAGCGCTCCCAGCGCAGCGCCTTCTTCGCCTGTGCGCGGTTGCGCCGCGATGACGCCGCGGTCACGGACGCATCCACGCTCACGGGCGGCAGCATAGCCGCGCCCCGGGTTAGCCTGTCGGTCGTGCCGAGCATTGGCGTCATGCGCGAGGGACCACTGCATGCGGCGGTCAAGGAGCTGCTTGCCGAGCCCGGCGATCGCTTCGAGGTGCCCGTCGGCCGGTTCGTGATCGACCTGGTCCGCGCCGACGGCGAGCTGGTGGAGGTGCAGACGGGCGGGTTCGGCCCTTTAGGGGCGAAGCTCGACGCCCTGCTTGACGCGCACCGGTTTCGCATCGTCCATCCGGTGCCGGCCGAACGGCGGATCGTTCGCGTCGACGAGCATGGCGAGGTCGTATCGGTCCGTCGCTCGCCGCGCCGGGCGGGTGCGGTCGAGGTGTTCGACAAGCTGGTCGCTTTTCCGTCGCTGCTGTTTCACCCGAACCTGACGCTGGAGGTCCTGCTCCTGAGCGAGGATCACGTCCGGGCGGCGGAGCCGGTGACGCTTCGCGGTCGCCGGCGCGACCCGGGGGAGCGACGGCTGGTGGAGGTGCTCGACCGGGTCGAGATCGGCAGCCCCGATGACGTCCTGCGGGCGCTGCCGAGCCTGCCGCCCGAGCCGTTCAGCACGCGCGAGCTGGCGGCGCTGCTCGGCTGCGGCAAGGTCCTGGCACAGCGCACCGCCTACTGCCTGCGGATGATCGAGCTGATCGAGCCCGCCGGTAAGCGCGGGCCGACGCCGCTGCACCGTACGACGGCAGCGGCGCCGGCGCCGTAGCTACTACTTGGCCTGGGGCAGGGTC
>Ga0302325_10020526_pt1 | contig 13850 bp, 14 predicted proteins | sample Palsa_T0_2_FD_201948 | JGI IMG/M metagenome (GOLD analysis project Ga0302325, IMG submission 201948) | Peat permafrost microbial communities from Stordalen Mire near Abisko, Sweden - Palsa_T0_2 | ecosystem: Environmental > Terrestrial > Soil > Palsa > Peat permafrost | place: Sweden: Abisko... | reverse complement strand
AGGATGTTTCTGGGGCGTCGAGCACATGTATCGGAAGGAGTTCAAGGGGAAGGGATTATTTGATGCGAGGGTAGGATATATTGGTGGGAATACAGATAGTCCGAGTTATCGCGCTGTATGCTCGGGAAGAACTGGTCGTACGTAACCCTTCTCATTCCCCAAGAGTTTATAGAAATGCGAGCTAATAAGGGTGTGTTCTAGATGCCGAAGCTCTCCAGGTTACCTTCGACCCCGCGCAAGTTACATACCGCCAACTCCTCGAATTCTTCTATAAAATGCATGACCCTACAACTTCGAACCGCCAGGGGCCGGACACCGGATCCCAGTATAGGAGTGGAATCTTCTATCATGACGCGGAACAAGAGACTATTGCGAGGGAGGTGACGAAGAAGGCGAATGAGAAGTGGTGGAAAGGAAAGATTGTAACTGAGATCCTGCCCGCGGGTGAGTGGTGGGATGCGGAGGATTATCACCAGAAGTATTTGGACAACAATCCTGGCGGGTATGAATGCCCAAGTCATTTCTTGAGGAGTTTCCCGCCCTTGGATTAGAGGGGAAGTGAAGGGAACGGCCTCGCAGTGGGTCGGATGGTGGTGGAAGTGATGATGAAATGACTTAGAATGTACGGTATTGGGAATCATTGCACAGCCTTGCTTTTTCGCACAACAAGTTGATCATGAATCCAATGACACTTCCCGGAATATTGGTGACCCAGGTTATCAGAACAGTTCCTCGCCATCGGATCAAGTGGTTTGTAATTGAGAGGATTACTTGACTTAGAAGAGTATGTAATCGAAACAAGTGCACAGCTTTGGTGATTCAATGATAATTCGCACAAAATAGTGTTTCCATGCTATTTTCATTCTGGATCATTCTTTGACCTATGCTTTTCGTAATACAGAAAAGAGAGGGGAATTTTCACGTCTTTTTATACAAAACAAACCCATCCCCTTACTCCGGAACAACCAAATATATGCAATCTTTCTTATCATAATCTTTACTTCCTCCGTCCTTGTTGCATCATTAAGATTTGTACCATCCGGATGAAGATGTTTAGGAAGTCGAGCTCCAAGCTGATACTCTCGTTGACAGCATCCTTCTGAATCACACCTCGCTCAGCCAATCGAGCATGCATAAGCACTTTCTGAACATCATAAAGAGTGAAGCCTCCGAAGACTGCCAAGCCTCCCCAGAGCCAGATATTCTCGGTAACAGCGAGTGTTCGTACTGCAGTGGCGGGAAGGACGAGAGGAGCAAAGCCGGAGACAGCAACAAGCGCAACGCCTGCAAGGAGAGGGCCGCCAAGGTAGAGGTATTTCTCTTGCTTCGCAGTAGCTCCAACGAAGGATATTGAGCCCATCATAGCCACCGTGTAGAGACCGGCCCGTGCAATAAGAGCGGGAGGAGCCATGAAGAGGAGAGGTGCGAGAAGTGCTCCTTGAGTGGCGTTAAATGCTCCCCAGAAAGCGTATTTCGGTAGGTAATTATCTGGGCTCGTAGCTCGGGTTGCCATCATCGTGCCAATGCTCAATCCAAGTCCACCGATCATAACAACCCAGGGGTTGGTTGCCATCATCCGGTACATGAACCCGCTCTGGAACATGGCTCGAGCAGACAGGCCAATTATACCAATTCCCAGCCCTGTGTGCATGAAAGTGTCGTTTAGGTAAGCACGCTCATATGGTGGCATTCCTCCATCTTCTCGAGTTTCCCTGTTAAAGACTAAATTTATGGCGACCACTGGATTGAGTTAGCAACATGTTCATTTGGGTGAAAGAGAGCCGAGAGCGAGCCTGGAGGAGGTCTCATCCTCTCGGTCAGTAGAATAGGGGACTTGGAGTATGCGGCAAAAAAATAGGCTTCTTACGAGTACCCCCAAACAAAGCTCCCCCAAGGACAAGCTTCTGCATTAAGTTTCCACCACTCGGAACAGTTGCAGCAGGTTGCTGGTAATTTCTCGACTGTCTGAAGGCATTCCGAGCTTTCGTGAGAGCGTTGATAGGTGTGCTGGTTCGTGATGTGAAGAAGTTGGTGGCGGGCTTGCTGTGGAATGATCGGATCGCAGGGGTTCTAAAAGCTGTCTTTGAGGATCCTGCCAAAATGGTTGTAAGCCTTAACGGCTGGCGCATTGAGAAAGCCATATTGAGATGATGTTTCGGGATATCAATCAACAGTGGTTGTCGAAGCGGATGGACGTTTATATCATGTGGAGGCGACGATGATGCAACCTCGGATTTAAGAGCGGCTCGAAAGCTCCAGAAGAGGAGAGCTTCGTTGACCAATAATGACTGGGACAGGGGGCTTCATCACGTGCAAACTTCAGTACACATCATCTCCCCTATCTTCTCCTTCTCTCTTTCGACGATGTCTTTCCAAGAGCTTACTATTCACTGACCTGGCTTGCAATAGTGCACCAATACTACGAAATAGTATCGCACGCCTCACCCGTCGGTTCTTTCAGAGCGTCCCATTGCAATTCTGAGTTCTCTGGCGGCCTTCCTGCATCAGAGTCGCGCCTTCTCACTGATGTTCTCACAACACGGTCTTCGTCTCGAGGCACTTTCTTCCTCCATAATTAGAATGCCTTCTTCTTCCGCATCACCACAGACCAGGCATATTACCACGTGAACACATGTTCATTTACCTTCGTTATCATGTCTCCTTGACTTCCAAGTCAACACCGAAATCTGAACGGAAAAAAAACAGTGTCAATGCGTTTCATTCTTGGCCATATGTTCGCCATGGCGATGGCAAACTTCCTTGGCAAGCGAGATAAACACATCTCTACAGAGACTCCTATTCGCTGTCTGCCAAAGTTTTCATCAACGAGATATATGCAAATTAATGACAAAACCCTGGCAGATGGGGGCATGCTGTTATCATGACCACCACCACCAACTTGAATTCAACTGCCCTGCTAGCCTTACTCTTATACGAAAGGAAGGTGGGTTGTGTTGACTTCGTAAGGTACATTTGTAAGCAATGACATTAAGAAGTAGCCAAAGTTGCAATGCATTCGACGTAGGGCTGGTGATTCGCAGTGACACTTCTGAGATTCACGGGTTATTGAAATAGGTCGAAAGGGGGTTTATGGAGTGAGTAGATTGAAGATGGATCGACATACAAGCTCCTCCCTCTTTGAAGGAACCAGAAATTAAAGAGAGACAAAATGAGAAATTCACAGATAGAAGTCGAGGGAGTGGCTTGGGCGATACGACAAAGTGATGAGCTAATGAGCTTGTATGATATTACTTCTTCAGTATCTCCATCCATGAAGCTTTTCCTTATCATATCCCTGGACTTCGTCTCGCTGTATACAGCAGGAGCTACCCTGCGCGATCAAAACTAATGCCGCCATGCCACAGTGTGGAACTTCAACCTAGGGATTACGATTATTTAGGCTGATTTGTGTTCAAAGAACGTAACTCAAAACACCACTTCATTCTTATCCATAAACGGTTCTTTATGCATGTTCGTGATCCCATGATGATCTAACCATTTTCATTTCGCGGCTGATATATATCTCAGTCTGATCCAGTCTAATAACAAATCTCACTGTTTCAGCTTACGAATTAGACCAAATTAACCTGGAGTAGCCAGAGACATTTACAAAAGCACAGATGCAGAACATTTGCCACAATCAGCCACACAGTGTTGGGAGGAGAAGAGCTCGTGAGCTCGAGCCCCTGAAATCCAGCATTCTACCTCTTTCACCTGCAAATCGTGGCATACCAACGCTAGCTATGGACATGGACATTGAATAACCTTCCACGGTTTTCCGCACAAGCAATGCAATGTATCCTTTAAACATTCTGTTTTATGGCTTGCCGCTATGTCTCATAATTCTCCATCAGCCAGGGGGGGGACGAACCGGGGCCTCGGTCTGTTGCCAAATCAGGAGGCTGACTGTGACATGCTTCTAGAAGGCCACATGGAAGAAGCCAATCTGCTGGCCGGCACGCTGAGTTGCGCAAGCGAGCAGACCCCTGGAAAATCAACGATTTTGGGAACCGAGATGCTGATTCAGAAGCTGAAGAAAATGCATAGAATGGGGGGAAGCAAAATGATGACTTAAGCGGTGCCTGGCGGAGCCTCAACTGCTGCGCTGGAAAGGGGTGCTGGTCCAAAGGCTCTCCTTCTGCGTATCGTGTTTGCGGAAAGTCTCCAAGGCATGAAAAAAAGAAAACATGTTCGTCAATCACGATACACCAGAATCGTCATAGCGCTTGGTCCCGCAGACACCAGCTCCGCAGCTCGTCTCGCCCAGCCCAGGCCATTTGCAGGCTGATAGTTCCGGTCCGTCTGGTGCTAAACTCCCACAGCTCGTCAACCATAGAGTGCTCCGTGCATATACAGCCTTCACCGTCTTCGTGGAGCACCATTCTTGGCTGTCTGGAGACTTTTTGTTTTCTTCAGACCTCATTGATTCCCATTTACCCCTCAGCTGGGACCATGTGAGTTATTCTGCGCCGCCCGACCTCCTCCGACGTCGAACCCTTAGACTTGGGAACCCCGCATAATGAAAGAGTACCAACTGACAACATTTCGCAGATACCGCGCACGAACCCCTGTGTGTTGGAAACAGCCAAATAAAGAGACGACGTTTCTGCGAATCCCCTTCTGTAGATAGCGAGAACTTTGCACAAAATCAAGTACGAACCCTGCGAACCGGCCAAATACCCCCTTAAGCACTCGAAACTGCAAGACTTCCATAATATCCCTAAGACTATTTGCAGAACTGGCACTTCAAACGGGTAGGCCGAACGGCAAGACGGCCGACAGGCCGTGGAATATACACATGAGAATCAGCGGGGAGAACATTTCTTGAAACACACATACATTCGCCATGCGACGGAATCGGGGAGGGCCAAGTTCTCCATTCAGAACAAATGGAGCTCCGATACCAGACTCGCTGTCCTTGATCCGATCCTTCAATGTCGAGACGAACCCAGCTCGTCCTGTTCGACCCTCTCCTCTGACCGCGTCAACGATCCCTGATATGCCGCTTGATTTGGTGGATCGTATACGCTCATTTCCACTATTCCTTTCTGCTCCAGATTCTTTTCTGGCTGCTATCGGCAAACACTTGCGGCCGCAGGTTCATTCACCACACGATGTTATCCTCACTGAAGGAGACGAGGCGAAAGCTATGTACTGGCTTGTGAGAGGCGCAGTGGCAGTCACATCTCGAGATGGAGAAGCAACATACGCGGAGCTGAGGCCGGGAGCTTTCTTTGGTGAAATCGGCATTCTTATGGATGTGCCTCGCACGGCGACCATAATCGCGAGAACAAAATGTCTCCTGGTGGTGCTAAAAAAGGAGGATCTCCGGGTAGAGCTACCGAATTTCCCGGAAATGGAACAAGCGATCATGGAGGAAGCTCAAGAGCGGCTGACGATCTTGAATAAGAAGAGGAAAGAAAGCGGATGGGGTCCAAAAGTCGTGTCGACTACACTTCCTTCGCGGGGTGGAAAGCTTGCGCGCGAGGCTGTGCCAGGCGAAGTCTCAACTGGAGATATGGGGGTAATTGAAAAGGGGGCGGTGATAAACACAAAAAAGCGAAAATCTCCAAGTCCTCAAGGCATTGAAGATCCGGCTGCTGGAAGTGCTTTGGGAAGCGGCTTCGTCAATGTGCGAAAAACGCTTAAGGAGCTGCCCCTGTTTTCGACACTACCGCCAGAGATTCTTCATTTTCTCGGTTTGAATGCACAGCCGAGAACATACGCGCCGTTTACAGATATAATTCTGCAAGGCTCACCTGGAAACGAGATCTATTTTATAGTTCGCGGTGAAGCAGAAGTTATTCATGAAGACGCAAATGGACAATCTTTCAATCCGTCCTCCCGGACATCCTTTATACGCCCACGATTGAAGCAAGGCCAGTATTTTGGCGAAGTGGCTAGCTTGGCCTTGGCTCCGAGGAGAACGGCAACAGTCCGAGCTATCACAGCTGTTGAATGTTTAATGATTAGTGGAGACGTTCTTGGGGAGCTTTGGAAACGTTGCTCGCCAGATATACGAAAACAGGTCGAAGCAACAGCGAAGATGCGAATTGGAAGATCAGAGGATCAGGACGTGACGATGATGGATGCAGATGCAACATCGATCAATAGGCTAGAAATTAACGACCACTCAGGTACTCCTACTCGCCCTGCTCTCCCCAAAGTCACCTTCACGCCTTCGAAGCCGGCGAGTCCGCACAAGCCAAGCCGCGCGGAGGATAAAGAAGTTTTGGAACCTCTGGATCCAGACCCTTTTTTGAGTGTTGACATGGACAACATGAGAGCAAGATCAGGGAGAAGAGGTTCCTATGCGCCTCCACTACCAGAAACTCCTCCTCCGGAAGAACCAAGTTCAGGACCCAAAACGCGATCAAGAACTCAGACCCCGACACCCACCAAATCCACTCACGCAATAACGCCTCCTGATTCCAGCTTCCGTCCGAAACGACCGAAGATCGTTCAGCGGCGGCCAAGCCAGTACAACAAGGGCATATTACCGGACGGAATCCTAGTTCTCATTTTCTCTTATATGGATATATACCAACTCATGCGACTACGTTCAATATCTCTTCACTGGTCCAAACTTCTCACCACGTCTCCCAAAATCTGCAAGATACTCGATCTCTCTGTATACAATCGACAAGTAACTAACAGAGTCCTGACCGATATAATATGTCCCTTTGTTGGAAAACGCGCTCAAACGATCGACATAAGCAACTGCTTCCACATCACCGACGAAGCCTTCACCTCCCTCGCCTCACAGTGCGGCTCCAATGTACACGTCTGGCGAATGAAAAGCGTATGGGACATCACCGCCAACGCCGTGCTAGAAATGGCCAACAACGCGAAACAACTGGAAGAAATAGACCTCTCGAACTGCCGTAAAGTCAGCGATAACCTACTAGCGCGGATCGTGGGCTGGGTGGTCACGGATGCCACAGCTCAGCAAGCGAATGCGAGGCTAAAGCAGACACAGCAGGCTACAGCTTCTCCTCCTGTGGGAACAGTTGTTGGATGCCCGAACTTGAAGCGCTTGACGTTGAGTTATTGCAAACATGTCACGGATCGGTCTATGGCTCATCTGGCCGTTCACGCCCATTCTAGGTTACAATCTATCGACCTCACACGCTGCACCACAATCACGGATGGCGGTTTCCAACACTGGAGCATCTACAAGTTCGCGAAGCTAGAGAGGTTGATTCTTGCGGATTGTACGTATTTGACAGACAACGCAATAGTGTATCTGACGAATGCGGCTAAAGGGTTGAAAGAGCTCGATTTAGTCAGTCCCCCCTTTTTCTGCGGATAAATTTTTGACGAAACAAAGCACTAACAAAACCCAGTCCTTCTGCTGTGCCCTCTCCGACACCGCTACAGAAGTTCTTTCCCTAGGCTGTCCCCAGCTTGCCTCTCTTAAACTCTCCTTCTGCGGCTCCGCAGTTTCAGACTCTTCACTCAGATCCATCGGGCTCCATCTCCTCGAACTCACTGAACTCTCAGTGCGAGGTTGTGTGAGAGTCACGGGTGTGGGAGTGGAGGCCGTGGTGGAAGGGTGCACCAAGCTAAAAAGTTTTGATGTTAGCCAGTGTAAAAACCTGCAGAAGTGGCTAGATAGCGGGGGTGAGGAGAGGAGTAGGAGGGTCTATGGGCGGAGGGGCTTAGTGTTTGAGACGAAGAAGGGGAGTGGGAGGGAATTGAGTTTGAGGTGATGATTCTGATTTCAGGGGAGATGACAATGATTTGTTGTTTTAGAGGGAGGCATGTTTGATTTGTGTAAATGACAGGAAATCATGGGATTATGCTTTTAGGCAGGGGATACACGGCATGATGTTATGTGTGGTGTTTGTGTGGCGATTTAGCGTGTGTGATGCGCAGTATGAATGGATGGAATCACGAATTGTATGAATGGGTGCTTGGCTAGGCTATCTTATTATTGCATCTGGTTGGCGCTAGGGGCCCGGTCAATGATGGTCTGATGGTCACTGGTCACATATGGGTCTCATGGTGATGTAGCGTTCGCAACCCGAATGCATGAATTTAAGTCTAACATTGTAAATTATGCTTTTGGAATGCGTGAGGAAATGAGATCTGGATTGTTGCTCATATTGCTAGAGATGCCGAAACTAATTATAAGGGTATCATGAAAGCCACCGAAAAGAAGTAACGCCTCCTGCCCCTTGCTACAAGCAATAATTGTACTCATAAACCAGAACACCGAAAGGGATCCCAGAGCCAACTTTCATAAAAGAACCTGCACAGTAGTCGTCCTAATACACGAAATTCTTAAAAGTAACACCGGCAGCTCCTTAATCGTCTGTGAGGTCAACAACCACAGATCCGGTAGAGTGTCGGCTTATCTTGTAAGCACGACCACCGGTCTGAACGTCGTCATCTAGACCACGTTTCCGGCGCCGAGGGTTCTCATCTCGGTCTTCGGACTTTATCTTTTCAATTTCTTTCTGTGGAATGTCAGCAGAGTTTCTATTAGTTCAAACTGAAGAATACCTTCAAGTTCGCCAAACGTTGTTCCTTAGAGATAGTAACGTTGGCAGTGCTCTGGCTGCGGGGATTGAGTGGTCCCATGCTAATTTCAGGGGAAGGAGAGCGTGGGATGATCAATTCTTGCTTTAAAGCCTCTTGGTTTGTGGCTTAATTAGCGATCACGAATCTAAAGGGTGATCGCATACCTCGAGATCGATAGCGGAAGCGGAAAACGCCAAACGGGTTGTAATAGCCATCCGGATACACAGGTTTTGTAGTCTTAGCAGGGACATGGAGACGAACTTCATTTCCAAAGCTGAACATGGAGTGAGTAAGCTCTCAACCTATTGCGGATATTCCACATACCTAACTCCATGAGAAATTGCTTGTCCTTTGAGAGCCTTCTCAGAGATCTCCGCAGGAGGGGTAGCCAAGGAAATCGGTGTGTAGGTCGGTGCAATGACCGGTTCCATATTGCACCTGTGTACACAGACAATGATTTCACCAAGTCCAGTAGCATATTTAGCGTCCGTTTTCACACGTGCCGAGTCGCCGTCATCAACTAAAAGTAGGTCAGTTCCACTTGCCTCGCCGGAGAGAGTATGAGAGTAGGGATGAGCGCAACATGCCCTTTGTGATGCTGCAAAACTTTAACTTCCGTCTGACCTGCTCCGTCGCGCTAATACGGCCTATAGCATCGAGTAGCTCGAACGACCATGCCCCAAATGTCGGTAACGTATCAATCGCCCCTCCGATGCTCTGCCCATCAACATATGCCCAGAATGCGAAATGGGTGTACCCCGCATAGGAATCAAACTCTTGGTTGAGCTCCATCCTGATCCCGAACTCTGCGTCCGAAGTGCACTCCACATACGTCAATGCTTGATGATCTTTTGGCGCAGAGAAGTTTTTATCGTTTAATACGCCATCCTCGTCGGGGTATTCTTCGAGGGTCGTCCCATTTGAGAAGATGGTGCACTTGACGCCTGGGCAGCCTTGCAAAATCGCCATTGGTTCGGAAGCGTGCGCGGATATAACGGTATTTGGTGATAAGGTCGTGTCGAATTTCCAAATAGAGATTCCGTATTATCCGTGGAGATTCAAATGAAGTCCTTGTTGTCGTACGAAAGAGTACGAAAGAGGTAGCGGTGATCTATACCAAACTGTGGTTCGAGTCGACAGCCTTGCGTTTTGCGTCCTCTGGAGGAGACGCGACCAATAGACGCGACTCGAGGCACCGGAGTTCGCTTATATAATCGACGCTAGCTACATTAAGAAAACAGTTGAAGCTTCCATGAACGTGCTCTTGAAATCAACCCTACCCTGCTCTGACCTCTCCAGCGACAAGAAATCATGGATCCAGGAAGGAGAGCTATGATTTCAGGTCGGAAATCACCAGTAAGAGAATTTACAGCACCGCGGAGAGACGATAGCACTCGCATCTCAAAACCACATCAAACGACAGGGTCAGGAAACAGAACTCCAGACGTCCGACATCCTCGAAACAATCAAACCGATGATGAGCAGACTCGTCTGTGGGTATCACAAGAGGATAGCTTTGTTTTGAAGCAGGCGAAGAAGAAGGCAGACATTCGTGTCCGGGAAGGAAGAGCAAAACCTATCGACTGGCTTGCAGTCATTTTACGCGTCATCGACCCTGATAGAGACTTACTGGACGACGATGAAGAGGAGGTTCAGCATGATGTTGTTGATCCGGAGGGGGTTTTCGAAGGTCTAAATGAGGCACAGTTGGTTGAGCTGGAGAACGATATCGCATCCTACCTTGCTCTCGAGACGAATAGAAAAAATCAGGATTACTGGAAGACTATGCAGATCATATGCAACGATCGTCGCGAGAAACTTAAGCCTGCGGGCCGTGAAGGACGTGCCGTAAGTTCGGTCGCAGCGGACGTTGACAAGCTCTTGGGACCAAAGACATACGAGCAGTTGGAGGCTTTGGAGAAACAAATTCGCGCAAAGCTACGATCTAATGAACCCATCGATGTCGACTACTGGGAGCAGCTTTTACGAAATCTTCTTATCTACAAGGCGAAGGCTAAGCTTAAGAAGGTCTATCAATCAGTTCTCGATAGTAGACTAGATACACTCCGAAAAGAACAGGAAGAGGGTGCAGAAGGTGTTCGTTCGAGGGTACAGGAATTGTTGGCTGGACCTATCAACGTTGTGGAAGAAGATGCTGATGTCCGAGACAATGGAGCGGATGTCTCACAAATTGTCCGACGACAACCGACATTCCATTACTCTCAGGCACATGATCCCGAGCCACTTTTGAAATTGCATTCCGAGGATAAATCGAGCGAGGTTGTTGATGAGTCGGTTTTCCTTGAAAAGATCGTTGCCGAGCGTCGCAAAGTTTTGAAGCTTGGCTATGTTCCATCACGACAATCACCCATTGAAAAGAGTACAAGCTCTAGCATTAGACCCACTGGCGCAGCAAGTAGTCTTGCCCCCCCAGGGACCCAACGGTTCTCTACTATTGTCAATGAAGACTTCTCACAAGCAACAAAAGCTTTGTATGAGAGAGAGGTCGCTCGTGGCATCGACGAGGATGAGGAGATCTTCACTGCAGAGGAAGCTGTCACAACGACTACGAAACCACAATGGGCAGACAAATATCGACCGAGAAAGCCTCGCTACTTCAATCGCGTCCAGATGGGATATGAGTGGAACAAGTATAACCAAACTCATTATGACCATGACAATCCACCACCCAAGGTCGTTCAGGGATACAAGTTCAATATTTTCTATCCTGACTTGATTGACAAATCTAAGGCACCAACATTCAAGATCATTAGGGAGCATGGTCGGAAACGAGGAGAATCTTTCGCCCCGGCTGGAGAGGAAGATACTTGTCTGATTCGTTTTATTGCAGGGCCGCCTTACGAGGATATTGCCTTCCGTATCGTGGATAAAGAATGGGATTACAGCGCGAAAAGAGATCGCGGCTTCCGAAGCAGTTTCGACAAGGTCCGTACCCCACCTTCTACACGCAGTTTCAACGGCTCTTCATATAACCCCACACTTTTGAGTCGCAAATCATGGAAACTGACGACTGGCATTTAGGGCATTCTTCAACTGCACTTCCAGTACAAAAAGGTTCGCACTATTTTCCTAGCAATATCATCCTGCATTTGCTGACTTGTCATTCTAAGATATACTATCGGAAGTGATCGTTCAGAGTCTGCTTGCGGAAGAGACTCCGAACCTCCTGGGAAGTAGAAGTATCCTTTAGATGTCAAAATACAATGTGTTACTAAGACTATACCCCAGACCAATCGCACGTGTTGTGTGTCACACATGAAAGCTTGCGGGGCAACGTTCTTTTCTGGTGTAGGTAGATTCGCTCATTATGCGGCCACGCCACGATCTTATGCATGCATGAAGACAGTAAGTACCGCAAGCTGATAGCGGGGAGTTCCACACCGTATCAGAGATATGACGGCGACCCAGGGGCGCTTATGGGCTTTATTGATGCAAGCGACAGCGCCTGGGGAGTTCCTCCCTGCTGTAGACTGGCTACCTGCGCCTTCACTCAACAAATTCTTAGGGTAAGTGCCAGGTATGGCTGCCACCGGCACTTCTAAACGGAGCCAATCAGCCATTATATGGGTGACAATGGCCTTCTTCTCCTGCATGGTACGGACCGGAGGTCAACACGTTTTCCGGAAGACAGCCAGAAGCGGATGCACTACTTTGAAGCAGACCACTCAAAAAAGCGTAACAACCGCAACCAAGCTAAGCCTGCTCAGGGCTGGCCGTGTAACCCTGCTGCACTCCCAGCTCAGAAATTACCCTTTCTCTCTCCTGATTCACCTACCCGTAGTTACATGCACGCTGCCGAGGGGGTAACAGCAAGACAGGTCCGCGTGCAGAGTCTAGTGCCTTGTATTTGCGTGCATCAGAGAGCAAGCGATTGCTTCAAACTATCGTAGGGGACGGAGTGCGGTCTCTTTCTAGGCTGTTCTCCTCCTGTTCCATTCCGAGCAAACGAGGCTTGCATCACCCTTCTGGAGAGCTTGTGTCCATGTGTTGGCACGCTCTCCTGCATGACTGCCATTCATGGCCTTGTTCGGGTGAGTGCCGAGCTTCAGATACCCTTTTGTTGAATATCTATATCCGATTTCCTTTACTATTCCCAATTCTTCGAAATCTCCGACTCGACCGCGGTATCAGTCAGTGGCACTGTACAGTACAGCAATCCTGAGTGAAAGGACCAACTCATCCTTTGGCCACATTACAAATCGCGAGATTGTTTTCAGTTTCACTATGAATTCGGGGCAGTACCACCATCGGCTTCAAGACCATGGGCTTCCGATCAACTTCCAGTATTCCGGGACCCCCGAATCTCTGCAATCAACCCAGCGACTGTTCGACTTTGACGGGCTTCCTCGAACGCAGCCAGATCAAAACTCCATGACTCCCCATCCTGTCTCAGCGCCAAACCTCTTCCACAGCAACTACAACCTCACTAACCAGATGCCGATTACCCAGGCATCGCTTCCATGGGGTGATCCGAATCAACTACCTTCCCACTTCGATGAGGTCGATCCCAACAGCTACTACGAATATTCTTCAAACTTCACTGGCAACACGCCTGATAACCCACTCCTACGAAGAATCAACTTCAATGAGACACCTCGCTGCATGCCCGATGATATTGGAGTGCACCACGACCACAATATGTCTCTGGATGATGTTTACGAGCAATCTTCCCTCTACACCGTTAATGCACCTTGTAAACCTGGAGGTCAGTTGTTATCGTCCACCAGATTATCCACCGCTTTCAACGCTGTAGACAACTTGCGAGACCCTTCCCAGCTCAGCCTCAGCACAAGCCTAAGGGGAGATATGGAACGTGACGTTGTTGGCAGCAGCATGTTGTTCGACAAAGTGTCTCCTTTTAGACTGCCATCAAGCGAGGCTTCTGAAGATGGTGGCACTAGCTCTCGGGAGATGACAGCGGTTGAGGGGGAAGAGCCAGCCGCAGATGAGCCATATGCCAAGCTGATCTATCGAGCACTTATGAGTAAACCTAACCATTCGATGGTTTTGCAGGAGATATATCAATGGTTTCGAGAGAACACAGTCAAAGGGAGCTCGGATACGAAAGGGTGGATGAACAGCATTCGCCACAACTTGTCCATGAATGCGGTATGATGCTACGGGCAATGCAATTCTCATTTTACGGTGCTGATAACTTCCAGGCTTTCAAAAAAACAGAACGGAAAGTTGCTGGGGATGAAACCAAGAAGTCTACGGAATGGGTCCTCGAAGACTTTGCTATCAAAGATGGTGTTCAATCTACGACGAGGTATCGAAAGGGCACGAATGCGAAGAAGTTTATG
>Ga0302325_10020525_pt1 | contig 13851 bp, 17 predicted proteins | sample Palsa_T0_2_FD_201948 | JGI IMG/M metagenome (GOLD analysis project Ga0302325, IMG submission 201948) | Peat permafrost microbial communities from Stordalen Mire near Abisko, Sweden - Palsa_T0_2 | ecosystem: Environmental > Terrestrial > Soil > Palsa > Peat permafrost | place: Sweden: Abisko... | reverse complement strand
CTCTCAACGTTGCAAGGGTTATCTCGGCTCTGTTAGCTGCAGGTATATTGGAAATGCGGGGTATTGGAGGAAAGCCCGGATGGTTTTGGCTATTTTTGATTGAGGGTCTTCTTACGTTCTTGATTGGATTTATCGTAAGTCCTAGATTCTTTGCATCTTGAGGACCGGCTTACAGCGAAACAGAGCTTTTTCTATCTTCCTAAGTCCCCAACTGCTACGAAGGGTTTTATCTTCCGCAAGCCTTGGTTCACTGAGAGGGAAGAAATAATCATGACAAACGTGAGGACGAAGAGCGACCGTGCTCCTTCTGCAATGCTGACACTTTTTCTAGAGAATCCTCCGCGACGACCCCGCAAAGGGTCTAACTGCGCTCAAGGAGCCTGCCACCTGGAAAGATATCAAAGCTGCCTGGAGCGACTCCTCAATGTGGGGGCTCTACTTCATTGGGCTCGTAGCCTACATTCCTGCCACCCCAGTTTCGGGATATCTCACACTCACCCTGAAACGTCTTGGATTCAGCACATTCGACTCGAATATGCTCACCATCCCTGCAGCAGTCTTGCAAATTATAACAATGCTCCTATTGTCATACAGCAGCGACTATTTCAATGAGCGCACCTTTCACTGCTTCTTCGGAGAATTTTGGATCCTGCCGGTCCTTGCTGCACTCATCACCCTTCCGGATGGGGGCCGAAACTGGGCACGTTTCTCAATGGTCACTCTGATTTCTGGCTGTTAGTCTCCTCAAATGTATTACATGGACAGCCTACTAACTCTATCTTCTCCAGATCCGTACTTTCACCCCATTGTCTCTTCGTGGATCAGCGAAAACACTTTCGACGTGAAGAAGCGAGCAATCACAGCAGCAACATATAATGTGATCGTCCAGGTAGGATCGCTCATAGGTAAGGCGCTTCCAATTTCCTTCCCGCCTCAACTACACTCCTGGAAGTTTTGAAGAGATCGCTAAGGTCAATTGCCTCTATAGGTTCGCAAATATACCGATCTTATGACTCGCCATACTACCATCAAGGGAATAAAGTTCTGATCGCCATCTGCGCACTAGCTCTGGCAACGTTCTTGGTGCAGCGAGCATACTTGGCTCTCCTGAATAATCGAAAGGAAAAGGTGTGGCAGACCATGACGGTGGAGGAAAGGTCGGCATACCAGAACAATCAAGCGGCTCGAGAAGTTGATGGAAACAAGAGGTTGGATTTCAGGTTCAAGTACTGAATGTGAGGCTCGCAAAATCAAAGGGGGGAGCGCCGTCTATGTTGTATTCGAGCACAGCAAATTGCCTTTGTCAACTTAATACTTCGCTCTCGTATTGATTCCAAATCTTCTAGCCACGCAGGAGAGAGAAAGACGAGAAAAATGGATCTACACCCGAGAATCTGATGTAATTTAAGCGAGCCCCTGAGCCCCTATCACCACGTTCCAGGTTTATCTTACTAATAACAAGCCCATCCGTTCGAAATGTTAATACTTTCCCAAGGCGTTAGGTCCATTTATTGGAATGTTCTTAAAGGTGGCACACTCTTCCTTCTTGTATCTCTCGATTTCGTGCAATCAGATGGGTTTGTTGTGTTTGACCATCTGACAAACCACGCGAGTCATGGCACTGGCGCCATTTCCAGTAGTTCTGTCATCATTTACCGAAATCTGGAACAACGTGACGACCCCGCATTCTTTCCTGCATTTAGTAAACCAGACCCCAACCGCAAATTTTGTTGCTCCAGAAGACTGGCATACACCTCCTCTCACGGCTGAATTGCAGGCCATCATGCATGCGAACGATTCGTCATGCCTGGACGATCGGCATCAGTGCGGAAAGTTGTCAGACAAGCCTGCGACGGGTGCAGAATAAGGAAGATCAAATGCACCGAAATTCAACCCTGTGCTGGTTGTACCGCTGCTGGGATACAATGCACCTTCAAAAAAGTTCCACGAACTAGGGGTCCACGAACCCTGCGCCCCAGAACAGTCGAGCAGATTAACCAGCGCCAGAGGCAGGACACAGAGCAGGACCAGAGACAAGACGCAGAGCAGGATGGAGAGCGTCCCGCCCACTGCGACTCTTCCCTTAACGGAGATAGCAAGCACTCGTCCCAAATACCCGGTGCTACCACTCAACCGGGCCCAGTGAGGTAAAACCAACGTCCTCACCTCTTAGAGCCGCTGACAAAAGACACCAGTGGTTCACACACAAACGCCTCGATTGCTTCACTTGTTCTTCGGCTATGCATTTTCCGCCTTCGACTGTATCCCGTTTGGCCAATTGTTGCTATAGAAGATGTTACTGCCGCTTTACAAAAAGGCGGAGGGGACACGTTGACATATGCATTGGCCAATGCTGTAGGAGCAGCTACGATGGCTCAACTTAAGCTCGACTCTTTGGTCGACTCTTTGGCAGATACTGCATCAGCCAGTTCAATGGAGTCCGAGTGCCACCGCGCCAAAGCCGTTGACGGCAAAGGACGGGCTGCAAGTCTCGACACAGTTAGGATCGCCTTCTTCCTTCATGTATACCACGAGAATCTCGAACCTGGTGGCGTTTCTTCACTTTTATACCTCCGTGAGGCGATCACATTGGCTCAAATCATGGGCCTCCACCGAGAATCCACTTATGCAACTCTGTCTCCATCGGAACAGGAGATGAGGAGGAGGATTGTTTGGTTGTTGTTTGTCACTGAACGGCATGTCCCTCATCCAAGATGAGGAACCCGTAGCTGACTCTTCACAGAGGTGTGGCAATGCTTCACAATCTTCCGGTTGTACTGAGGTGCAATACCCAGTTCCCATCCTCGGATGGTGAAGATGAGAGTCACGTTTTGTCTGCATTCCGAAAGCTTGTCAATCTTTTCTGGATCTTTGATCAGTCTGGAGCATTCGATATTCTACAGGATATCGATGCTAACCGTCTGGATAATGGTTCGGCTGCCGTGATACACCGAAGCTCTCTCGAAGTGTTACAGCAACGACTTCAGGATATGCCCATTGACTGGGAGTCGAGCAATGATGTTCAAAGGGCCGATATTTGTGTCACCCGCCAGTGGATGCGAGCAGTTCTATGGCGAATATCGCTCCTCCGCAACTCCGGCTCGGATCATGTCACATCCCTGTCGCATCCAATCCAAATAGCCCAGGAATTCTTAAGTGTGATCTCGAAACTGCCAACTGCAGCAATCGAATCTCATGGGCCAAGCATTGTATGTTGACGGTTATTAGCGCATTCCTTTAACTACCATCTGATATTCTTGCAGGAGTTCAAAATCTTCGAGATAGCGAGTGCCGTAACTGATTCAATGACGAACAACCTTAGGTCTTGGACTTTCCCCCACCATGCTCGAGATATACTTAATCACCTCCATCGAATCCTGACGTCTTGTCGCGGTGGAAACGTAATCTTGTCAGCAATGCTTCGTAGCAAAATTGCGCAAATTCAGGACAACCAGCCATGGTTGTTGCAACCCAGCTCACAAGTTCGAGATTTCATTCAACCAGACCGGGACGGCACACCCGTGACATTCAGCTTCGAGCTGAACGGCTCATCTGGCCTGCCCTCTGAGTTGCCGGACTCTGAGCAGAATGACGATGAAGTCTTTGAGGTACTTGGTGATGGACTGGGAGAACCTAGCTTGAATTGCTCAGAGGATCAACTTCAAATAGTTTCACACGCTGCAAGATTGTCATGGTCATCGACTGGTGAAGGGCCATCAACGATACTTGCAAACTCGTGGGATTTATATGAACAGTTGCAGAGTATTGGCGGCTCCTTTGACGGGTTAGAAGCATTCGACCTCTGGGACCCTCTCACGACGAACGAAGACTTGGTACAAAACTGTGTTGGTCGTGGATCTGCTACTTCTCTGCCGCCTAACCCTGGTTTCCGCAACACCTCGCTTCACAGTTCAGCATAAAATGTACACGTGTAATGTTCTAATATTTGGAGGTTTAAAAATTCCCTAAATGAGGCGTGCGCGGCTCCCTCTCGAAGCCCGTGGAGTTGCTTTTGTAGTATTGGTGTCGAACGGTGTAAGAGCACGTGCCATTGCTCGCCGTACACCTAAGCAAAAACCATTTTACAGGAACATTGTACAAGAAGCCTTGTGTACAATTAATATTATACAAAATTACAAGACATTACTGTATTATTACTGCAGGTCACGTGCTCTGCTCAACCCTAGCTTATGTACGAAGTAGAGCATCCTCAAGGGACGAACAAGCTCTATGCCCAGTACTCGTGTGGGGATCCCCGCAAACCCCAAGGACTCGATCTGAGCCTAGTTACATTTGAAGTTATCATTGTGGCTCATGACCATTCTATTTGACGCGGCAGTGGATCGATCATGTAAGATGACGCCGACGGTTACTCCGAGAATTTCTCCGTCCAGAGATTTCATACGGAGCAAAACTGATCTCCAGCTAGAACAACACTACCACTACTTCAAAAATTCTCCTCCTAGACCTCCTCATTTGATAAGGCAGAATGGCTTGGGAAGAACCCCGCAAAACAGGCATGCTGTACCGTCGAGTGGGCAATTCTGGACTGCACGTCTCTGTGCTTGGGCTGGGAGGGTGGCTAACGTGAGCGAGAACCCGAAAGCTCTTTTTGAAACTTGAATTAAGTCAAAGATTTGTGCTAACGGTTTGTATCTCAGATTTGGGGGCCATGTGGAAAATGGTGAGTCCTGGCGTCATTGAGAATAGGTGCTGGAAGGGACCGCTGACGGCATTTGGAAGAACGCACATTCGAATGCATGAAACAAGCATACGACTGCGGAATCAACTTTTTCGACACTGCGGAGAGGTAACATACGCTCGTACTCGTGGTAGCCGGGGTCTGATTAGAAGTAGCTATGCAGGTGGCCAGTCCGAGATCATCATGGGTCAGGCAATCAAGAAGTACAAGTGGAAACGAAATGACATTGTCATTAGCACCAAGGCATGCATTCTGATCAACCAGAAAGAATTTGACTGACTTTGAAAAGTTGAATTGGGGTGGAGCCAACGGCGAAGTCCTTGTCAATAACCATGGCTTGTCACGAAAGCACATCATTGAAGGACTTGAAGCTTCACTTGAGCGCCTGGATCTGAAATACGTCGACATCGTGTATGCACATCGACCAGACCGCCTAACGCCAATGGAAGAAACGGTTCGTGCCTTCAACTACGTGATTGAGAACGGAATGGCGTTCTACTGGGGAACCAGCGAATGGTCAGCTGATGAGATCGCCGAAGCTTGCGGAATTGCAAAGGAGTTAAGAATGGTAGCTCCAATCGTAGAGCAGCCACTTTACAACATTCTTGATCGCAAGAAGGTTGAAGGGGAATTCCAGAGATTGTATAAGAGGTTCGGGCTTGGCTTGACGACCTTCAGTCCTTTGAAGATGGGGCTGTTGAGCGGGAAGTATAATGATGCACTTCAAGGACCACCTTCGGGATCGAGATTCTCGGAGAGTAAGGATAAATTTGCTGAGTTCATGAGAAAGAATTACGGAAACGATGAGTGGAAGAGTAATGTGGCTAAGGTAGCCAAGCTGAAGGTATGTTTGGCTCTTGAAAAATGAGACCAACCTAGGCTGACAATGTGCAGCCAATTGCGGAGAGACTTGGAGTCACGCAAGCCCAACTGGCCTTGGCATGGTGCCTCAAAAACGAAAATGTATCCTCAGTAATCACTGGCGCTTCGAAGCCAGAGCAGATTGTCGAAAATATTAAGTGTTTGGCGGTGCTTGAAAAGTTGACGACCGAGATCATGGACGAGATTGACGCCGTGATGGGGAACAGGCCAGCCTTAGATCCGGCACGACAGGACTAGATCTCAAGCGCAAACTAATCAAAAGTTTCAGTATGTTGCATACAAGTATTGATGTGTGACTCTTGGAGATAATTCGTATCACATTTGTGACACGCCGGAAAGCAGGCACTGTATTAACTAGTATATTTCTCAAATTGAGACTAGAACGACTCAAGAATCCCAAGTGACTATTGAAACTTCCTATAACAAAGCCTACTCTTGTTCCACACCTTACCACCCATTCCTTTTCTCTGGTGTTTGCTTTTGAAATTTATTAATCATCAATCGTTAAAAATTTATACCTGTACTAGCACCATTCCACCCTTTTTCTATTTGTCTCTCCCATCTTCCTGTAGAAACTTTTAAGCCTGTAATACCACCGATGGTGAAATGACCATTCGCCTAAAACTGTCTCGGCACAATGAATCCAGCCTGAGCAGCCATCTTCTCACTCGCCCTCCGTCGCAAAGGACTAGCAGTCGCAGCCTCAACTCGATGAAGCTCCGCGAAGTCATGCAGGAACTCTCCTGCCTCCAAAGGAAACTTCTTCTGGGGAGCTGCGTGCATCGAGTCAAAACTCCTTAACGGCGATATGCTCTCTTCAGGCATTTCCAGCCCACTGAGGTCCATATCGCTAATTCCAAGCTCTTGATCTAGTTCCGCGAGCATATCATCATCGAAAGTCGGAACGGACTCACAGACGCTAGGTTGAGTAATGATAGAGGACATTCCGTGCAAGGCTTTGAATTTCTCAAGCAGTTCCACCTCATCGGCAGACGTTCTTTCTACGCCTAAGATTTCTCTGGCTTTGGCACGTAGGGCGTCATCGCTTGGAACACTACCCTTTTCCATCTCGGCTTTGACGAATTCGTTCAGCCCATTCTCCAGATCTCTCGAGCAAAACACAGTTGCTGGCTTTTGCCATCGCTGGGGCATGCTCTCGAGGAATTTGGCTGCCGTGGTAGCTTTGACATTGAATACCTTCTGATCCATCTTCACGGGAACATCGGTCGTGAAAGGTGCGAGAGGGGCTTGTGGCCACAGATGTGGAGGCGAAAATCCAGAACCACCTCCTTTGACCTGCCACGACGTGACGGTTGAAGGAAGGCCGGGTCCATCTTCTCGAGGGGCAAGACCAACGTCTCGCTTGAATCGGATGAGCCATTCCGCGTTGTCAGCTGCGGTCTGGTTCCATGGGTCGTCGTCGTCGTAAACTACCCAACGTGCTTGGTTCTGAATTTCTGCATCTGTGGGTATCTAATGTGTGTTAGCGATGTACATGAAGAAGTGAGAGGTAGACAAACATGTTGATTTGGGTTATTTGGTGATGTGCATGTAGTGACAAAACGAGTAAGTTCTCGCACAAGTCGACCGTAACAATTTGCATCATTGAGGAAGTATTTGAGTGGCAGGGTAGGATTTGTATTGGTGGAAGGCTGGTTCTGCACAAGCATGTGGAGCGGTTGGTCGTTATTTGCCATAAATATCCCTGATGCACTGTTGCTTCCGCTGCTTGGGGACGACAAATTGATCCCGAGGTCCTCCAAACCCCAGTGTAGCTTTCGTGGTGATTGAGGTGATTGAATGTGGTGAGAGTGGTCCTCTTCGCAGTCGGAGTGACAGGCTTCCTGGAGTGGATGCATATGAACAATCCCTACATCGGTATCGTCTGGTTGAGTAAGTCCATTCTGGCGTTTGAAAAGGTGCAAGATTGTGGGACTGTCGAGAGCCGTCTGGTTCCAGGGGTCGTCATTCTTGTAGACGATTAATCGCGCTTGTTGTTGCAAATCGGCATCACTAGGTGTAAGCCCAAGGGAAAGTTGAAACGCCGTCCAGTCCTTGAGCTCCTTTTCCAGTCGAGCATGATTGTGAATGCTATAATCGATACTTTTGTCGTCCGTAGATCGAATCTGCTCCGATGCCGTCTCGGAACTTCGTGGCAGACCGGCCCATCTTCTGAACTCCCGCAGCCAGCATGTTGACGCGCCAATCAAATATTTAAACCAACCCAAAGCCGCTTTCGATCTGTAGTTTGAGGTCATCTCTATGTCATCCAGGAGTTTGCAGCATTCGGCTTGCAACTCGCGATCAGATGGGGTTAGTCCCAGCGCCTGCTTGGCCTTGACAAATGCTATCAACGACCGCTGCTTGGAACATTGGATTGTCTCTAAATCAGTGTGAGGGGCTCGGGCAGCAATCACTCCCAGTCTTTCGGCCCAAGGAAGAAAAGCCGTTGAAGCAGTTGTAGTAGAATCGTCATCAGTTGTATTGCAGAGCATAATGAGATCGCGGAACCAAGATATTTCGGGATAGCCAGGCAGACTCGTATTCTGGTCTGCAGCGCTAATGATCTTTTGTGCTTCAAAAAGAAGATCATTATCGGTGGGCAATATTCCTTTCAGAACTTTATCGTGCATGTACTCGACCAGCCCAATTTTGACAAGGTCTTCAATCGTTCGCGTCGTATCAGCTGACGGCGCCGCTGGCTCGAAAGGATTCATGGTATTTCGCTCATCGTGAATCAAATCTAGCATATGTCAGTTCTGATAATGCTGGTCACGATTTGCACGCTTACAAGGTGGCATTCCATTCTCAACAATATCCAAAACCTGCGGTTCGAAACCCCAGTCACCCTTCCAGTCAGCCATACTCTTTCCTCCTTTGAAGTGCTCGGCTAGGTGGTCAACTCGAATACTCCATGAATCCATCACGATACCACAGAAACCACACCGAGACCTGATTTGGGGAGTGACGATCTTCCAAGTCTCCATTGAGAAGTTCTGAAACTTAACGTCGTGAACCAAATTCAAGTGTTGGCGGAGGTGATCTTTCCGGTAGAAAGTCCTCTCTTCTAGAGACCTCTCTACGCAACTTGAATAGTTGTGGACTTCGGCGTGATCTGCTGAGGGGTTCGGCAAGGCGCAGAAAACACATCGGTTGTGATCATCAGAGAATTGTGTGGGCCCTTCTGGACAGCAGACCCATCTTTCGAGCGACAAATGCAGCGATTTCTCATGCCTCTGCCAATCATGTTTTGTTTTGAATGTCTCGGTACAGAAAGTACATTGGAAAGTCTTCGGGGGGTTCGTCGTGGGGCTGAACTTGACAGGTTTCGGAGCTTGACGACGGCGCCGACGCCGTCCTCTGTTCCCAAATGAACCAAATGAACCGAACGAGCCTCGAGATTTGTGAGAGAAGGCAGAAGCAAATGAATTGCCACTAGATTGGGAGGTTCCTAAACTACTGGCGGAAGAGAGATTACACAAGGAGCGAGCAGATCCATCGTCAGTTGGGCCGTAATTGGTAAAAGGACTATCGTGACCCGAGGAGAAGCTGGAAGCAGTGACAGCCTTGGCAATAGCGGTAACGGAAGCAGGTTCGTGTTCCGGTGGAGAGTGCTTCCATCGTTCAAGAGGATTCATGTTCTCCAAAGCTGGTGTAGCTCGCCTTGGGATGTCCATCGCATCAGAGAAACCTCGTACAGTGGGCGAGGTAGATCGAGGAGCTCGAACCTTTCCCCTCCGACGCGCATTGGCCAGCCAGTTGGTGATTTGGGTCTTGGTCAGACCAGTCTGCCTCTGAAGAACGTCCTTTTCCTCGTCTGTGGGATATGGGTGGCTTTGATGTGTTGAAAGCCATCCTCTGAGGATCCGAATAGAATCCCGAGAAAGCCTAGCACCGACCTTCGGTACGGGTCCACCCGGATCCGAGCTCAGATTGTCATTTGAGTTTTTATTGAGAGCAGGCAGGTCTGAAGTGGAATGGCTATGTGAGAATGAGCCTTCCAACGGTGAGGCGAGGTTATTCGTTAACCTCGAGCCCTCTTCGTTCCAAGCCGGAGCATTGAGATCGAGAGACAAACTGCACGGGCAAGCAAAAGAGACGCAGTTGAAACAAGAGCCAAGCGGATCTCTATGGCTGATCTTGCACTCGAGACCTTGCCGGCTGCAATTATCACACGGCTTTGGCGGCCATTGAGAGAAGTCGAGCTCTCCAGAATGATCAGCGTCATTTGGCAGTCGAAAAGATTGGGTGCTCATGTTGGGATCAATCAATTCCTGGTAAGGGTTCTGGTGAGTGAGACTACAAGAGCGAGCAAGAGCAACGCAGCTGGTGCAGGAGCCTTTTCGGAGACCTTCCTTAATGACCTTGCAATGAATACGCATGCGGCGACAATTAGCACAGGCTTGAGTAGGGACTTCCATGCCATCAATCCATCGTGGAAAGTCTGTAAAGTCAAGCGGGCCCATCATAGTCGTGTCTATCGAGGTATCGGGGGCGCCCATTGAGAGCTGAGCATCCGGCCCCGAGAAGTGCTGGAGGCAGGTGAAGGAGTTTTCGTCATTCTCGGGCTCGGCAAAGGCCAAGTCAATGTTGTAGGGGCCGGATTCGAGATCACTGAAGTCGATGCCATTCTGGACCAATTGGTGGGCAGCAGCGTCGAAATTGAAGAACTCGTCCATCTCTTCGATCGTAGTCATTCATTCACCAGAAGGGCGTCGGGGAAATGTGACAAGCGACCTGCCTAGAGCGCAGGAAACGGGCGCTGCAAAGACGGTAGCAGCAAGATGTTGATGAGAAAATCAAAGGAAAGGCGTGAGTGAGATAAGGTTATGGAGGAAGGGGGATGGAGACGGAGACGGAGACCTTGATGCATTGAGGTTCTGTTCTGTTGTGTTCTGTTTCTGTCTGGCTTGATGCTGGCTTATTCAAGAACAAGAACACAGTCATCGAACCCCTGTCGCTCTGGAGTGGTGCTGGGCACTTGTCAAAAAATTGACGACGCGCCCTTCCACATCCGCTTATGAGCATAGCGCTGGTGGTGGGGGTGCGCCATCGCCCGCCAAGCTGAGTGTCCGATTGGCGATGGAACAATCGAACACCGCCTATTCTCTTCTTTCTCCAGTTTTCGGACGGCTTCGCCGCTCCAAGTGGCTGCCCGTCAAGGTGGATCGGACTGTCTACAGCTTGGAAGTGAAACTGTACTGTAAAGATGGCTTGCATTTCCCACCGCGCGCCGAATTGCAGACGCTCGAACAGGCGATGCTTTCCCAAGGACATGGAGCGATTGAAGCCGATGCTGACCGTGCTGACCGCAGGATCCGATATCGCTGGATCGTCCATAGCATCCTCGAAAGGGAGGACAGAGCAGGTATATCGGCTGCCGCAGGGACGATCTTATATACTGCAATCCATATGGAAGAATGGAAGTTTCGATTTGACGATGGCAGGTGGAATTGGAAGGATCACGTGGTGAGCGCCATATTGGAACAACCTAAAACGTTCGAGAGCGACCCAAGTCCATTCTTTTATCTATACTTTCTCGGGACGTCACTTCCCTCTGATATCAGAAAGTTACAGAAACTAGACATTCTTTAAATCCTGTTTATTGAAATCGTCCTCGAATTCCAAGCTGCTCTGCATTATGGAACGTCTCACCCACGAAGAGCTCTGACTTACGCATGCATCGTCAGCGATTGAGGCACATATTTTACGTATATATTTGACATCCATCTCTTAAGAGAATTTATCCACCTGATTGCAGTGAATTGGCCAAGCTGGCTTGCCCTGCAGTCCTCTGAATGCTGATTTGCAGGTCTGATTTTCTCGCATCGCTTCGAAAAGGGGCCTCGCTTAATCCAGTCAGCGAGACGATGACGATGCCACTTCCTCGCTCTCATACTATCGAAAATCAGCTGCCGCATAAAGCTGAACTATGAGCCTCGACAAGAAAGGCAAGGCACAATGGAGAGAACTTCCCAAGCGATTCTTCATTATTCTATCTGGCGTGAGTCAGCAACTTCGCCAACTCGAGCGTTCTCAGCCCGAGACAGAGCACAAGGAGTGAGGCTAGAAAGCCTGCCACGATTGCCATTTGGGGGAATATGGGGGTAAGTGGACATCCTGAGGGTGAGTAGATTTTCGCGTTCCGCCGTACATTATATAGGAGGAGGATTTTGAAGGGGAAAGAAGAAACAGACGGAGAAGTTAGCAGAGAGATTCGACATTAGTGGCAGTGTCGAAGAGAGAGAATATTAGGGATCTATGGAGGACACCACGCTACAGGGGTCACGAGCACCGAGACCGAGCACCAAAGCAATAACTATCATTACATTTATCCCCGAGTGGTACACATCACAATATCAACTCAGCTATACCACCTGTTCACAATGGAAAAAAGCGAGCTGGGGAATAAGCGTATTACATCCAAATCAATTCCGAGCTTCCAGAAGATTTGCAGCAGCATTTTGAGGCGGGCAGTTAGCTCCATTCCTGTTCAGTCTTACTGCAAGACTAGGACACGGTGGAAATCTGTCCTCGGATTCATGCACGCTTTGTGTGACTCAGATTCTTCTCCTCTCCTTTTGTCTCGGCTATCATTTTGGAGGCCATGTTCCACTCGGACACGGCTCGAAGCTGCAGAGAAATGTCGGACACTTGTTGAAGAGAATGAGCAAATAAACTGCAGTCTTGCTAAGCAAATATCATGTGTCATTTATACTACAATGATTCATGCTAACGTCAAGCCACAATATGTATACGCTGCTTTCCGACTAAAGGTCGGCTTCAATGAAGTGCCAAATAAACGCCATAGGGATATCAAACAGGAAAGCCACGTAAATGCTACCGATACTTGATGCCACTCTCCCAATTCCATGCTGTCCTCCATATCCTCCGAGCTCTTTAGATCATCGTACTTCATGCTTCACATATTTTACTCGGAACCCAGTTCCCCTCCAACTCTTGACCCTCTCCAGCGCCCTCCAGCAAGTATATACCCGTCTCCCATACCATGACCCCATAACCCCCACCCTAGAGTCCAATGAAAAGAATTATCACCACCACTCTCACCTCCCCCTCCTACTGCTCGTCTTCCTTCCCCCCATAGCGCCACCAAATGCATTCGGATCCACGGTCCTGTACCCACTCCTCTCCTCCTTGACGCTCTTCTTCCTTCGCGGCGGACTGTGCTCCTCAATCACAACAACCTCGTCACTGCCCCCTCGACTGCGGCTCCGACTTCTCTCTTGTCTTACCTCTCGCCTCTCCTCGACGATGATCCGCTCGACCGGTGGCGGCGGCCTGACAATCCTCACAGGACTCCTCTCCCTCCGCACTTCCACAGTCTCGGACACGCGTCGCGACCTCGTCGATCCGCCGTGTCGGGATTTGCGATGTTCGCGCACGACGACAGACTCAGTGTATGAGGAGTCCGACGAGGCGTTGCCGAAATTCAAGCAGGTGTATATCAACCATAGGATTAGCAAGAATCCACCAACAGAACCTAATACAATGCCAACGACCGTTCCGGGGGAGGGACCAGAATTGATGCTTCCGTAGGTTGTCGGGATTATACTCGGAGTGCCCTGTCTGCGAATTAGGTCGGCGAGTTTCGAAGTGAGTGTAGGGATGTCGCGGGATTGTACGTCGTGGGACGGTACATTCGGTGATCGTGGCGCGAGGCTGGCGACGACAGAGGATGCGCGGGAATTGAGAGTGGAAAGGAGAGATGAATATATAGGTATCGGAGCCATTGCGCGCTCGCCACTCGAGGTGAAGATACGACCACTTATCTGGGCGTTGCGATGCGACTGCGGCAATGTGCTGGTTGTTCAGTTGTTGATCTATATACTCCGTGACGTCTGTCTGGTTGAGCCCGAGCTGACCTGGTAACGATATTGCGATCCGATCTGCGCTGAAATTGAAAGTCCGAGGACCCGAGACTCGAACGATGGGATGGAGTTGGGATTGATCGCACTGGAGAAGCTGGATAACGAGCGACAAGAAAGTTTCGATTGGCCTGAGAGTTGTTGGCCTGTGAATGGCGAGACTGATAGGAACGCTGGAGTTGGGTCTTTGCCTGCCTTAAGTTCCGGTGATCAGGATGTCGCGGGCATGCTGTCATTCATGTGAGGTGAGGGCCTGTAGCGTCTGAAGCGCTGGGCTCGCTGGGCTCGCTGGGTTCGCTGTCCAATCCAGGCCTGGTTGCTGCAGCGTGGTGGAGTTTGCCCGTGCTGAAGCCTTGCTTGCGTCGAAGTTCCAAGTTGTGT
>Ga0302325_10020524_pt1 | contig 13853 bp, 7 predicted proteins | sample Palsa_T0_2_FD_201948 | JGI IMG/M metagenome (GOLD analysis project Ga0302325, IMG submission 201948) | Peat permafrost microbial communities from Stordalen Mire near Abisko, Sweden - Palsa_T0_2 | ecosystem: Environmental > Terrestrial > Soil > Palsa > Peat permafrost | place: Sweden: Abisko... | reverse complement strand
TTGAGCATGACAATATGAACGTCCTTTGCCTCGGCGCCCGCATCATCGGCCCCGAGCTTGGCCGCGAACTGGTCAAGGCCTTCCTCGGCGCCACTTTCTCCGGCGCGGAACGCCACCTTCGCCGCCTCGCCAAGATCGACGACATCGAGGCGCGCGGGGCGTAGCGCCGGCCTCCGCGGCAATTCTTGAGGCAGATGAGTTAAATTGCCTGGAGCTCCTCGACCTCGATGGCGGCCAGCTTCAGGTCGGCGGCTCCGACGATGCCTTCCACCTGCTTCGGGTTGCGGGCGCCGACAATCGCGCCGGTAATGGCGTGATGGCTCAGCACCCAGGCGATGGCCACTTCGGCGGCGGACCGGCCATGGTTCTGGCCGACGGCGCGGAGGCGCTGGGCGATGGCGAGATTGCGGGAGAGCTTGGGCTCCTGAAACTCGGGGCTGCGCGTGCGCCAGTCATTGAGGGGCAGGCCGGCGATTCTATCGCGGGACATTGCGCCGGTGAGGAGGCCGGAGGCCATGGGCGAATAGGAGATGACGCCGATATTCTGGGACTCGCAATAGGGAAGCATCTCGATCTCGGCCACGCGGCGGATAAGCGAGTAGGGCGGCTGGAGCGACGTGACGGGCGCGATGTGCTGGACGGCCTGCAATTCATCAAGGTTGACATTGCTCACGCCGATCCAGCGGACCTTCCCCTCGCTCTGGAGCTTCGCGAGTTCGCGCCAGCCTTCCTCGGTTTCGGCAAGGTCATCGGCGGGCCAATGGACCTGGTACAGATCGATGGAGTCCACTTTGAGGCGGCGCAGGCTGTTCTCGCACTCGCGGCGGACGGAGGTGGCGTGGAGGGAGTAATCGATCTTGCGATCCTCGTCCCAGACCATGCCGCACTTGGTGAAGAGGTATGGTTTGAGGCCAGGCCAGTCCGCCAGCGCGCGGGCGACCACTTCCTCCGAGCGTCCGAAGCCGTAAACGGCGGCTGTGTCGATCCAATTGATGCCGAGCTCGAGGGCGCGATGGATCGCGGCGATGGAGTCGCGGTCGTCCTGGTCGCCCCAGCCAAATTGCCAGTCGCCGCCGCCGATAGCCCATGCGCCAAAGCCGATGGGGGTGATGTGGAGATCGGAGTTACCGAGAACCCGGGTTTTCATGGGAGTCAGCGTTTGCACAGTATTAAATCGCACGACGGCTTGGCCGGGGTTGCCTTGGACGATGCAATGGTCTCGCGCAGGCGATGACGATGCCGCCCTTCTTGTTTAGCCGAGCTTTACGAAATGCTGGCCTGGGAGCTGTTTCACCAGGTGTTTCATTTCCAGAAGGAGCAGCATCGAGGAAACCCGGCCGGAAGGGAGATTTGTTTTGGAAATGATGGAGTCGATGGGCGTCTCGGTTTCGCCAATGGCATCGTAAACGAGCTTTTCCTCGGGCTTGAGCGTGCCGGTACGATTCGGAGCGGCAGGCATTTCCTGGGCGCTCCTCGGGAGGAGGATGTTGAGATCATCGAGGATGTCCGCGGCGGAGGCCACGAGTTTCGCGCCCTGCTGGATGAGGCGATTGGAGCCGGCGGCGGTGGGGCGGTCGATCTGGCCGGGAACGGCATAGACGTTGCGGCCCTGGTCGATGGCCTGGGTGGCGGTGATGAGCGCCCCGCTGCGGAAGCCGGCCTCCACGATGAGCACGCCGGAGCCCCATCCGGCGACGATGCGGTTGCGCATGGGGAAAGTCTGGGTATCGGCGGTGACTTCCATGGAAAACTCGGAGACGACCGCCCCGGAGGCGGCGATTTTTTCGGCGAGGAGTTTGTTTTCGCTGGGATAGAGTTTTAGAAGGCCGGACCCGAGAACGGCAATGGTGCGGCCCTGGGCGGCGAGCGCTCCCTGGTGCGCGGCGGTATCGATGCCGCGCGCGAGCCCGCTGACGACCGTGAGCCCGGCATAGGCGAGTTGATACGAAAGCTTCTTGGCGCATTCGAGGCCGTAATGGCTGGCGCCCCGCGAGCCGACGATGCCTATTGCGTGCATATCGCGCGGCTGGAGATCGCCCCAGACGTACAAAAGAATGGGCGGGGAAGTAATCTCCCGCAGGAGCGGCGGAAAATCCGGGGAATCGTGCGGGAGGACCTTTGCGCCGAAGTCGGCGATGCGCTGAAGCTCGGCGGGGAGATCGACGTGTTGCTCCCACGCGACGACGGCGTCGGCGACCTCGCGCCCAATGCCCTGGATGGGGCGCAGATCGGAAGCGCGTGCGAGCAGGATGCGCTCCGGCGTCTGGAATACCTCGAGGAGACGGCGCAGGCGAGCGCAGCCGATGCCGGGGAGCATGTTGAGGGCGATGTAGGCCTCGGTGGAGGTCATCGGGGGGATAGTGAGGGAAAATTCGAAAGTCGAAAAGTCAGGTTTCGAATTTTCCTTACTCGACGCTTATCGGCTCGGAGAGATTGGCGGTGGCGGACAACGCGCGGATTTGCCAGGAGCCGGGTTCGAGTTTCCAGAACGTGTGGCCATCGGGTTGTGGGGGGACGGGGTGGCCGTTGACGAACCATTCGACATTGCCGGGGAGCGTCGAGGTCAATTCGACCATCTGCTGGGTGCGGGGAAGGATCGAATCGATGATGTAATGCGCGCCGGCGGCCGGGGTGAGGATGCGGGGCTCGGGACGGACCTGGGCGCCGAGGGTGTTGTCGGCGGTGGCGCACCAGGCAGCGTACTCGGGAGGGAGCAGGAGGGCGCCAGAGGCGGAGAAGAAGGAGCAAGCGTCTTCGCGAGGCTCGGTGCCAGGGAGAAAGAGCTCGGAGAGAATGGCGGGGGATTTGGGACAAGGCAGGAAACCGGTGAGGGCACAGATGTCGCGGCGGACGAGGGTCGAAGGCGGCGGCGGCAGGGGGTGATCGTTGCGCAGGAGAAGGTTCATGGTCGCGGCCCAAAGGGGGGCGGAGGCGCGGATGGCGAGGAGGCCGCCGAGGGGATGGCCGTCGAAATTCCCGGCCCAGACGGCGACGGTGTGTTCCTTGTCGAAGCCGGCGGTCCATGCGTCGCGGAAGCCGCTGCTGGTGCCGGTTTTCGCGGCGACCCGCTGCTTGAACGCGAGTGGAGAAGCGGGACCGAAGGCGCGCTGGCGGGCGTCATTATCGCAAAGGATGTCGGTGATGATGGCGGTGGCCTCGGGAGAGGCCATGCGGGTCACCGGGAAGCGGCGGGATTCGATGAAGCGGGCGGGGAGGGCGAGGCCGCCGCGGGCGAGGCCGGCGTAGGCGGCGGCGAGGTCAACGAGGCGGATCTCGGCGTTGCCGAGGATGAAGCCGGCGCCGTAGTCGTCGAAGGAGCGGTCAAAGTTAAAGCCCCATTGGCGCAAGGAGAAGAAGGCCGGGCGGGCGCCGAGGCGGCTGAGGGTGACAACTGCGGGCACATTGAGGGAGCATGCCAAAGCCTCGCGGACGCGCACGGGACCGAGGCAACGGCGCGTGAAGTCCTGGGGATCATAATCGGCGTAGGCGTCGCGGATGGCGTCGGGCGTGTCGGGAAGGAGCGATGAAGCGGTGATAAGGCGGCGGTCAATGGCGGCCAGATAGACGAAGGGCTTGAGCGTCGAGCCGCAACTGCGGGGACGGAGCGCGCCGTTGACCTGGGAAATAGCGTAATCCGACGAGCCGACAAGGGCGCGGACGGCGCCGGTGGCATTCTCCACGATGACGAGAGCGGCCTGGGTGACATCGGCGCGATTGAGGGAGGCGAGGTGGGTGCGGACGGCCCACTCGGCGGTAAGCTGGAGATCGAGATCGAGGGTGGTGCGGATGGTGCCGCGAAGGGCCGGGTTCTCACGAAGGAGGGCGTCCACGAAGTGCGGGGCGAGATGAGGGGGATCGCAATGCTGGATGGCCGGCGGGGTGGCGAGGAGGTTGCGCTGCGCGGGGGTGATGAAGCCGGCGGCGGCGAGGCGGGCAAGGGATATGCGGTAGCGCGCCGCGGCGGCGGCGGGGTGGCGCCAGGGATTGAAACGGGATGGGGCCTGGGGAAGACCGGCAAGGTAGATAGACTCGGCGAGAGTAAGGCGGACCGCGGATTTGCCGAAGTAAGCGCGGGCAGCGGCCTCGGGGCCGAGGCGGCGATTGCCGTAGCTGGCCCGATTGAGGTAGGCGGCAAGGATGCGGGGCTTGTCCCAGCGGCGCTCGAGTTTCCAGGCGGCGACGGCTTCGCGGAGCTTGCCCAGCCAGGAGCGGCCCTGGCGGGCGGTGGCGATCTTGACGAGCTGCTCCGTGATCGTGGAGCCGCCGGAGACGATGCGACGGGAACGGAGGTCGCGCCAAAGGGCGGCGCAGAGGGCGCGGACGTCGATGCCGGAGTGGGACTGGAAGCGCTTGTCCTCAAGGGCGACGGTGACACGAGGGAGGTACTCGCCCATTTCCTTGAGGGACACGGGAATCTGGACGCGGGCCTCGGGGGTGGGAATCTGGGCGAGGTCGCGGCCGCGGAAGTCCTCAAGATTGAGGGTGCCGGAGAGGGACTGATCGAGAAGAGGCGGCGTTTGGACCGAATAAGCGAATATAACCGCTGCGACAAGGAAGAGAACCATGCCGGAGAGGGCGAATATTAATATTATTCGGCGGAGACGGAGCATACGCCGGATGCGGAAAGGCCGGAGAAGCGGCTATCGTACATGGGTGTGACCTGGGTCGCCGGCCAGCGGAAGAGGCCGGCGGCAGTCACGCGGGCGAGGACCGAATAGACGCCGGGGCCGGGCGGGACATTGTCGAAGTAGAGGAGCGTGGAGCGGTCGCGCATTTCGGAATGGGAGAGGTCGAGGAGCTGGTCGTTTGGATCGGCTGGAGGGAGATCGAAGAATTTGCCGATCTGGGCGAGGTCGGGATTGACGGTCTCGAAGGCCGCGGGCAGCGAGTCCTCGAGGGCGACGTAGTATTGCTGCTTCTGGGTGAAGATGCGGTAGGTAACGAGAACCTGGTCGCCGATACGGTACGGGGAGTCGCTCGAGCCGGTGCGTTTGGGATCGGTGAGATTGCGGACGATGCGCTCGACGCGGAAGCCGCGATCCACACGCGGGGTGTCGAGTTGGGGAAGCGTGTACTCGGCCTGCATGAGGAAGGTGAGGGCGGCCTGGTTGAGGCCGGAGATGGGGCCTATGGGAGTCATAGGGCCTATGGGTTGAGCAGTCCACGCGGCGGAAGCGCCGTTCCTCGAGAGGCTGGCGGGCGGGGGCTGCGCGGCTGCGAGAGCGGGTGGCGGTTGCGCGTCGAGCGCGGACTTGAAGGCAAGGAGGAGCCAGAGGTTTTCCTGGGTGGAAAGGGCGGAAGCGGAATCGAGGATTTGCAGCAGGCGCTTGCGGATTTCGGCCTTTCTCGCGGGCGTGAAATCGGGCGGGGCGATGGTCTCGAAGGCCATGGCGGAGATGCCTTCGGTGCGGCTCATTGAGGCGAAGGTGGCGGGCCTGAAGGCGGTGGGAGGGATAGGCTTGTCGATCTCGCGGAGCAACTGGAGTTTCTCCTCCGGCATGATGTTCAACTGATGGAGAGCCATGGCGAGGAGGGCGCGGCCGTCGAGGTCCAGGTTGAGACGATGGAGATAAAGGTCCTCGGCGGTGGCGGATAAGTCATCGCCCGTTTTCAACGAGGCGAGCACGAAGAGGGCGAAGGCACGGGTGCTGGAGTCGCCTGAGCCTGTCGCGACGGCCTTGACGGCGGTCGAGAGCTTGTCGGCGAGGCCCTCGGGGATGTCGAAGCCGGCATGGGCGGCCTCGTTCAAAGCCCAGCAGGCCTGGCAGGTGACGAAGTCGTTGCCTTCCGTGCCGCCGGGCCAGTAGGGAAGGCGGCCATCGGAAAGGAGGGCGCCGCCGATCTGCTCGACGCCTTGCTGGAAAATGATTTTGTAATCGTCCAGCCGGGCTTCCGTGCCGGGGAGGAAGTCCATGAGATTGGCGAGGAGCGAGTAGCAGAGGAGCTTGCTGGTGATCTGCTCGAAGCAGCCGTGGGGATAATCGAGGATGGTGGGGATGCCGGCGATGGCCGGGAGCCACGAGGAGGTCGAGAGGGTGAGCGCGTACTGCCCGCGGCCCTGGGTCCAGTCTTTGGGCATGGACGCGCCGGCGTCGAAGCGCGGACCATTGAACCCGCCGGCAACCGTCTCGTGGCGGACGATGGTAGGCGCGCTGACGGGGATGGTGACTTCTACCGCGTCGGCCATCGAGGGATCGGACGTTGCCGCAGCCTCGAAGCGGACCTTGACGGGCTTGAGATCGGGATCGGAGACCTTTGCCTTGAAGCGGAGGACCCAGGGGGCGTTGCGGGTGGCCGTGCCGGTGAGCGTAGGTTCTGCGGTCAGGGTGCAGCCGGCATCGGCGACGCAACGGGCGGTGACCGGAGCGGATTCGGCAAAGCTCTGGCGCACCACGGCGCGAAGCTCGACTTCGTCGCCGTCGCGCAGGAAGCGAGGGAGAGCGGGATCGATGAGGAGCGGCTTCGAGATTTTCACCGTCTCGCTGGCGTCGCCGCCAAACTGGCCGGCCCTCGTCTGGCCGATGGCCACGACGCGATAGGTGGTGAGATTGTCCGGAGCCTCGAAGTCGAAGGCCGCCTTGCCATCGGCGTCGGTCTTGAGGCTGCCCTGCCAGAACGCAAGCGTGCGAAATTCCTTGCGGAGATTGGTGACGTTGGGCGTGGCTTCCTCGCCGCCATCGCCGATAACGAAGCCTTTCTGGAAGCCGTCTTTCGTGCTGATCCGCTCGATGAATTGCTCGAGGGACTGGTAATTGGCGATGTGGTAGGGGTTGTTCGGATAAAAGGTGGCGAGCACGTCGGGCAGCGACCAGCCGCCGAGCTGGAGCACGGCGTCATCGACGGCGAAAACGGCGAGATCGGCGGAGGCGACGGGCTTGCCCTCGCTGGTGGCGCGGACTTCGCCGTGAATGGCCTGGCCAGGCCGGGCCTCGGTGCGGTCCAGGTGGGGCGCGAGGAAGAGTTCGCGGTCGGGGCGGCGGACCGTGATGGGGGCGACGGCAAACCGTTCGACCGGAAGGCCGGAATCGCCGCCGGGGCGCGTGAGATAGACGGAGACGACGGCGTTGGGGGCGTATTCCTTTTTGATGGGGATCTCGATGCGGCCGGCATTGCCGGAAAGTGGGACGACCATGCTATCGAGAAGATCGTCGGTCTCGACGCAGACCCAGGCGACGCCGGCAAAGGGCGCCTGGGTGGTGAGCACGGCGGTTTGGCCGGGGACCCAGGGTTCTTTCCGGGTGATGAGATTGAAGGAGGTGTCGTTTTCCACAGGCATCTCGGCAGGCTCCTCGCCGGTGACGGTGGTCTCGGCGCTGACGACGGGGGTCCGCATCTCCCGGGCGCGAAGGGCGACGACGTAACGGCCCGTATCGGTGGCGGAGAATACAAGGGAGCCGGGGGCCGTGGCGTCGCGGGAATCGACCTTCGAGTACTCGTCGTTATTGTGGTAGCGGAAAACGAGGGGCGCCACCTGCTCCTTCACCGTTTTGGTGGTGAGGTGGTAGAGATCGGCGGTGACTTTTACCGGATCGGTGACCGGATTGTTGTCCGGATCGACGGCTTCCAGCTCGACCGTGATGCCACGGGGAACCGTCATTTTTTCCTCGGCGTCAACTCCGAGGATGACGGGGGAACTGGAGAAGGTCTGATCGGCGCCGCCAGCCAGCGTCTGGCCATCGATTGAGGTGATATCGGCATGCCAGAGGACATGGGAGAGACCGACGGCGGCGTTGGCCGCAAAAGGGGAATCGCAAGCGAGGGTAGCCTGGCCGTGGTCGTCGAGTTTGGTGTCGCCCTCAATGGTCTGGGAGAGCTCGTTGTTGGGGTCAAGCGCGGGACCGACCGGGGCGTAGGCGTTGTAGCGGAGGGTGTCGCTGCCCGACTCGGCGGCGGCGGTCCATTCGGCTTTCCAATGAACGCGAGCGCCGGAATTGGCGCCGCCGTGGAAGAAGACCGAGAGGACCTGGGCGTGGGCGGTGGCGCCGGTGTCGGTGGCAGCGTCCACCTCGGCGGAAAAGAGCGGGACGCGATACTCCTGGATGGAGATGGTGGACGAGCCGGAGTAGGGCTTGCCATCGCGGAAGCACTTGAGGGTGCACTCACCGAGGGCGGCCTTCTCCGGGATGTGCCATGAGGCCTCGAATGCGCCCTCCTCCGAGAGTGAGGCGGCGCCCTGGCCGATGACGCGATCGCCATCGCCCTGGAGAATCTGCCAGCGAATCTCCCCGGCCGGAGGAATGGCGAGGCCGGCCGGGGTCTCGTCCCGGAGGAGGCCTTTCATTTTCACCTCCTCGCCTGGGCGGTAGAGATTGCGGTCGGTAACGATGAGGGCGTGATTGGAGACCCGGGCCGGGGCATTGTCGGCGGGGGAGTCATAAGTGGAATCATCCACAAAGCCGAGGGATGGACCGCCGGGTGTGTCCGCGATGAAGAGATAGGCGCCCGGTTTCCTGGCCGGGAAAAGCGGGGCCAGGGGGAAAACCGCGAGGCCGCGGGAATCCGTGACGGCTCGGGCGAGCTCGATATTATCCCCCGTCACGACGCGGACGGTGATCCCGGAGACAGGGAGGGCGTCGGCCATCCTGGCGACCCGGAGGAAGACGTGGCTGGGGGAACGCTTCTGGGTAAGAATGTAATCGCTGAAAACGACGAGGGCGCGACCGCCGGCCGTGCGGCCATCGGGGAGGGTGGAAGAGGCCTCGATAAGATAAGGCCCGGCGAGCGAACTGCCGGCGGGAAGCGGGGCGGCGATTTCGCGCAGCTTGTCGCTCGCGGAATCGGCGGCGTCGCAGGAGCCGGTGAGGAGGACGGGGAGATCGAAGGCACTTACGAGGAGTTCGGTTTGCTTCTCTTTGTCCTGGCCGGTCCTGGGATCGGGAATGCTCTCGCCGGTGAGCGGGTCTTTTTCGGCCTGGTCGTATTCGTCCAGGCGCTTGTTGACCTCAGGGAGTTTCTCGAGGGGAATGCCGGCGAGCTTCCAGGTGACGGCGGGGGTGTGGCTCTGGAGGAATGCAAAGCGAAGCTCGGAACGCCCGCGCAGGTAAAGGCGGGGACCGGGGAACGAGAGGGACGGCTGGCGCGGCGGGAAGGAGGCGGCCCAGCGGGACTCGGCGGGGAGGGCGTAGCCGCGCTCGCCGCGAAGGGCGGTCGAGACGGTCAGGTGATAACGCTGGGCGAGGACGAAGTCGCCGGTGAGGTCCACTTCGTCCTCGTTCGCCTCGATGTGGAGATTGGGGACATCCGGCGTGATCTGGACCATGCCGGGTTTCAGGGATTCCGGCGGGATGGAGTCGTTGAACTTGATGCGGATGGTGCGCTGGTCGAGCGCCTGGTTGAATGCGCCGGCCCACTCGACTTTCAAATCCTGGGTATCGCCGAGGGGAAAGACCGCGGGATAAGGGAGCGGCTGGCGGCTCTTCGAGTCCTGTAGGTCCTCGATGACCAGGTCATAGGTATGGCCGGGAGGCAGGGGACCGCGCGGGGCGACCTGAAACTCGTTCGCCTCCGGTGGGCCGTCGGTGGTCTGGATGACCTCGACGGGGAAATGTACCCGGGAATCGCGGTCCTGAATCCAGGCGTGGCTTGCCACTTCGGCGAGCAGGACATCGTAAGTGGAGCTGAGCGGGAGGCGCGGCTGGGCCTCGAGGTGCTCGCGGAACTCCGTATCGGTCGAGATGGCAAACTTGGGCGCGGTGAAATCCGCGCTCCAGTCCGGGACGGAGAAGGGGCGGCCATCGGCGTCCTCGAGGCCGGCGGCGAGGGTAAAATGGTGCGTGGCGCCGGCGACCACGGCGCCGACGGTGAACTCGCCCTCCGTCTCGCTTTTCCAGAGGAAGGTGCCGTCCACTTTAGGGGCGGCGGCGAAGGGCCAGGGCTGGCCGCCCATATCGATGCGGTCGGGCGCGACCATCGGATTGGGGAAGGAGATGGTGATGACATCGCCGGGGGTGATGTCGCCGCTGTCCGGGCTGATGCTGATGCCTCCGGCATCGGGTTTCGCATCGGCGGCGTCGAGGCGCGGAACGAGGGCGAGGGCGCAAAGAAGGGCGACGAGCGAGCGGTTCATTCCGGGCTGGCGGGATTGAGCTGGTGGAGACGCTGGGAATCGGCGGCAGCCTGGGAGGCGAGTCCGAGACGCAGTTCGCAATCGGCGCGGGCCTGGAGAGCGAAGGCGGATTCGCGAATCGAGAGCGAGCGGGTCTGGGAGGCGATTGCGGCCTTGAAGTCGGCCCGATGGGCCTCGATGACGCCGCGGTAATACCACGCGACGGCATCGTCCGGACGCAGTTCCGTGGCGCGGACGATGTGGGGAAGCGCTTCGCCGGGGCGGCCCAGGCCGTCGAGGTCGTGGCCCATTTCGAACTCGGCGTCCGGGGATTGCGGATCGAGGCGCAGAGCGGCCTGGGCGTCGTCGAGGGCGAGGACGTATTGGTTGAGATTGCGGAGGGCCTTCGAGCGGGCCGCGAGCGGGCCGGGCTGGCCGGGATCCTGCCCGACGGCGGCGTCCCGCAGACCGAGCTGGCGGAGGGTCTCCGGGCTCAGATGGCCATCGGCGCCGCGCTTCAAATCATGGCTGACCTTCAGCCTGGCGGCATCGGCCGGGTGGCCGAGATCGAGCTCCGCCTCGCCGGCCTGGATGCGGGCGCGGATGCTGCCGGGCGCGAGGGCCAGGGCGCGCCGGGCATTGGAAAGGGCGAGGGAAGGCTGGCCGGCTTCCGTGAAGAGCGCAGCCTGGTCGAGCAGCGGCCCGGGGTCCCCGGGTTTCGCTGCGATCTCTGCGTCGAGACCCTTGATGCGCGGAAGGGCCTGGTCGAGGACCTCGAGGGGGGGTAGCCACTGCTGCACGGTCGGGTCGGTGGCGTCGAGCGTGTTCGCTTTCTGGATGGCCGCGTTGGCGGCATCCCATCGATGGAGATGGAGGAGCGCTCCGCCACGGGCGGCAAGGAGGGCGGCGGCGGGCTGGGCGGCGACAGCCCGGGAGCGCAATGCGAGGACCTCCGGCCAGCGGTCCTGGGTTTCGAACAGATCGGCCAGCTTGCCGAGGACCCGATAATCGCTGGGCTTGATGGCGAGGGAGGCGCGCCAGGCGCGCTCGGCATCTCCGGAGAGGTCCTGGGCGAGGTACACATCCCCCCGCAAGTCGTCGATGGCAGCGGGGCGGGGCTTCGCCACCTTTTCCCATGCCTTCAGAGAAGCCAGGGCGCGGTCGTAATCCTCGGTTTTGATCCGGGCGAGAACGAGTTGGATCCAGGCGTTGGTGTCGTGGGGATCGGCGGCGAGGATGCGGCGGGTGAGCTCGATGACGGCATCGGGGTCTTTTTCCTGCCCGGCCAGCTCCAATTGATGACGCCACTGCGGGAGGCTGCCGGCCATGGAAATGGGCGCCAGCAGGAGGAATGAGAGAACCGCAAATGGAAAGCCGCGGGCCACGGGAAGGGTGCGGATTCCCCGATAGCAAGAATGAGAGGCCGCTGGAAGGAAGAAGTGCTGGCAGACCGGATTATCGGCTTCCAACCCCTGAGAACCCGGAAAAACGACCCGGCGGGAGGCGTGGCACGGAAGTCGCTGTTCATGATTCTAGTAATTCTAGTAAACCATGACAATTCTAAAGTCCCTCCTCTTCGCCCTCGCCCTTTTGACCTCCCAGGTCCCCGGTTTTGCCAGAACCAACCTCGATCTCGGTTTCCCCGCCTCCGCCACTCCCTACGATGCTTACATGTCGCCCGTCAGGCTGGTCCTCAGGCACATGAGCCATGAGGAGAGCTCCATGGGCCGGGTGCGCCAACTGATGCGCGAGGGACGGGGTTTCCGCTATTCCTTCACGAGCCCCTACGTGGCCGCGATGCCGTCAGTGACGGCGACGACGCAAGCGGGCGATTGCAAGGCGAAGGCGCTCTGGCTGGCCGACCAGATGAACGATGAATCGGTGCGATTCGTGATCGGCAAGGCGCACAGCACTTCGGAAATGTCCCACGCATGGCTGATGTGGCAGCACGACAGCCGGTGGTGGATCCTCGATTGCACCAACAATTGGTACCCGATTCCGGCCGACCGTGTCTCCTCCAGCCAATACATCCCGTACTACTCCTTCGCCAAGAATGGCGAGTACCGGCACCGGGCAACGCAGATGCTGATGGCCGACACCCGCAGCGTGGCGTCGAGCCGGGGAGCGATTGCCTCGAACATGCAGCCATAATTTTCACTGGAGTCTCTGGGCTGACTCGCAGGCACCCGGACCGCACAGGTCCGGGTGTTCTGTTTTTTGGGTGGGGCGCCCCCGTCGCCATGGACCCGGCCGGAAAATTCAGCCCTTGTCGAGAAGAGCGATGATCTCCTCAGTCGCCCCCGTTTCGCCCAGCCGCGGAAAGATTCGCGCAATGCTGTTGCTGTGAGCATCCGCGTTCATATCGGTCATCGCATCGACCGCAAGAGTGACATTGAACCCCATCTCGTACGCATACCGTGCGGTCGACTCCACGCCGATGCTCGTGGCCACCCCGGCGATCACCACCTGCGTCACCCCCTGCTTTTTCAGATACGCCTCCAGGTCCGTATTCGTAAACGCTCCCCACGTCCGCTTCGTCACCAGGTGATCTTCCGGCTGCTGGTTGAGCTCCGGGACCAGATCGGCCCATCCGGCCGGAAATTCTCCAAGTCTGCGAGCCGCTTCCGTTCGCCCCGGCGCCCCGCCGGTAACGTTGACGAGCACGACCGGCAGACCATGCCGCCGGAATGCGTCCGCCAAAGCGCCGGCCCGTTTGGCCACCTCGTTTGCCGGGTGCACAGTGGGAAAGGCAACGATGCCCTTCTGCAAATCAATAACCACCAGAGCCGTCTTCGGGTCGAGTGCGGTTATCGCCATGATATTCTCCTTCTGCGCGGAGTGCGGGAAACAAGCTGGAATTTCCCATTTAGGTTCTTGTCCACGACGGTACTGGGTTGTTTCTCTGGATTTTCCTTCCATCCTTTGCAAGATGTTTCCATTCGTGTTTCAGATTTCGAGGTCGGATGCTTGCGCCTCTCGTTCACGACCATCGCCTCCACTTCCGCATCGGTCCGGCTCGGCACGCGCTTGGGCGCCCGGCTCCGATCCTTCGGCGCCTCACTCCCATCTTGCCGGTACCTCCCAATCCATTTTATACCCGGTCTTACGGCTGATGCCGAAATCCCGGCACAATGCTAAAATCTCAAACCGGCCGCTCTCGGCAAGGCTCATAAATCGTATTCGTTGTTCCATCGATGACACTTCTTTCCAGGGCATATTCGCCCTCTTTTGTGTCACCCATGTCTCCGGTTCGAACCGTTTCTCCTAGTTTCTCTAGTTTCCTAGTTTCCCTCGCGCGGTGGCTTCCTTGTTGTGGAGCGGATCGGCGGTGAGCATCGATCCATTGCCGGGGGGGGTGAGAGACCGACGCATGCCCCCATTTTGCCGCGTGCCTCATTTCTACCACCCGGTGAGCTTTTTTCTTTGCAAACTCCGAAGGGATTCCATATGTCTCGACTCCCAATTGCTCCAGATCGCATAAACAAAATTGTCGAAAGGATCAGGAATGAAAAAATTCGTATTGGGAGCCGGGACTTTGATCGCGGTAACGGCTGCGAGCCTCGGTGGCACGGAGACCTACTCGGGACCGGCCTCGAAGGAGTTCAAACAAGTCCAGACAGTGAACTGCTTCTCAGACACGGAAATCCAGGCGGACATTTTCGGCGCTTACGAAGTCGGCGACGGCCCAAACCATGCGGGTCCCATCCATGATCACGCGTGGGGCGGCGGTGTCGCAATGAATTATATCTTCTACCGATACTTTGGTGTGAGCGCGGAAGGGATCTGGCTCAATGGGAGCGACAGTAAC
>Ga0302325_10020522_pt1 | contig 13854 bp, 7 predicted proteins | sample Palsa_T0_2_FD_201948 | JGI IMG/M metagenome (GOLD analysis project Ga0302325, IMG submission 201948) | Peat permafrost microbial communities from Stordalen Mire near Abisko, Sweden - Palsa_T0_2 | ecosystem: Environmental > Terrestrial > Soil > Palsa > Peat permafrost | place: Sweden: Abisko... | reverse complement strand
GCGCCTTGGGCGAGGAGCGCTTGCGCGCGCGCCTCGACGCCGATGACCGTCTGGAACTCGGCGACGAGCTCCGGATACGGGTGCGGCCCGGCCGCGCTGCCGATGCAGTAGTACGTCGACTGGACGTGGGTGACCCAGTCGCGGAGGGCGTCGTTCATGGCGTCCTTGAGCGTCTTGGAGCCGCTGTCGACGGGCACCACCTTCGCCCCGAGCAGGCGCATGCGCCCGACGTTCGGCGCCTGGCGGGCCACGTCTTCGGACCCCATGTACACCTCGCACGGCAGGCCGAAGAGCGCGCACGCCGTGGCAGTCGCCACGCCGTGCTGACCGGCGCCCGTCTCCGCGATGACGCGCGTCTTGCCCATCTTCTTGGCGAGGAGCACCTGTCCGAGCGCGTTGTTGATCTTGTGCGCGCCCGTGTGGCAGAGGTCCTCGCGCTTCAGCCACAGGCGGGCCAACGACTTTCCCGTGGGGTCGATCGCCCGCGCGAGGCGCTTGGCCTCGCCGAGCGGCGTCGGGCGGCCCACGTAGTTGGCCAGCAGGCCGCGCCACTCGGCCTGGAAGGCCTCCGTCGCGACGATCGTCTCGCGCGCGCGGGCCAGCTCGTCGAGGGCGGGCACCAACGTCTCGGCGACGAAGCGGCCGCCGAACGGGCCAAAGTATCCGGCGACGGGCGCTGCGCCGGGGGCGGACGACTGCTGCATCCGCCCCTTACTAGCAGGCCGCCGCGAAAGGAGCAGCACGCCGGGCCGCGCGGCGGTCAGCGCTCGCGCCAGACCGAAGCGCGGCCGGCGAAGAAAGAATCGACGGCCTCCCGGTGGTCCTCGCTCGCCCAGGCGTCGATGAACCGCGCGCGTTCGCGCGCTCGCTGCGACCTGCGGGCCGCGCCGACGTCAAGGGCGCCCTGAAGCAGCGCCTTGAGGCCTTCGACCGCCCCAGGCGAACCCTTGGCGACGTCGCTGGCCCAGGCCACTGCCGTCTCGACCGCCCCTCCCGCTTCGGCCACGGCGTCGACCAGGCCCACGCGAAGGGCCTCATGAGCATCGAGCTCGTGACCCGCCAATAGCAGCCGGCTGGCCGAGCCGAGGCCCACCATGCCGACGAGCTTCGGCAACGTGCCCCACGCCGTCGTGACGGCCATGCGCGCATGCTTGAACGACAGCCGCGCGCCGGTGTCGGCGACGCGCAGATCGCAGGCGACCGCGAGCTCGGCCCCGCCCCCGATGGCCGGCCCCGGGAGCGCCGCGATGACGGGGATCGGCAGTGCTGCGAGTCCGTCGCATAGTCGACGGCCGGCCTGCGCGAGGCGCGCGGCGTGCCCGCGCGTCAGGCCGGCTCCGAGCTCGCGGAGGTCGCCGCCCGAAACGAACGTCTTGCCCGCGCCCGTCAGGACGACCGCGCGAAGCCCGCGATCGCGGCGCGCCCGCGCGATCGCGGCGCCCAGGGCGTCGAACGTCGCGAAGTCGAGCGCGTTGCGCACTTCGGGCCGATGGATGGTCCAAATCTCGGTCGCGCCTCGGCGTTCGATGCGCACGCGGTCGTCGCCGCCTCGGCCTTGTGGCCGCTCGTCGCGCGCTCGAGGTGGGCGGGCGGCCATCAGCCTCCGTCGAGGCCCGCTCGGCGCCGCGCCACGCCGGCCGACCCGACGCGTATCCTCGACGTCCGGCGCTCTTCGTCGAGGGTCATCCGGTGCTTTCTCCGGCCCCCGCGTGCGAGGAAGCGCTCGGCGTGGGCGATGACCGCCGCGGCCACGTCGACGCCGCTCGCGCGCTCGATCCCCTCGAGGCCGGGAGAGCTGTTGATCTCGAGGATCTTGGGTCCGTTGCGCGCCTCGAGCATGTCGACGCCGGCGATTTCCAGGCCCATGACGCGGGTGGCCGCGATGGCTGCGCGCCGGTATGGGCCCTCCAGCACTGCCCGGACCCCCTGGCCGCCGCGGTGGAGATTCGAGCGAAACTCGCCCGCCTTCGCCTGCCGGCGCATCGACGCGATGACGCGGCCGCCGACGACGATGGCCCTGAGATCCCGCCCCTTGGCCTCCGCGATGTACTGCTGAAGGATGATGTCCTGGCCCATCGCCCAGAGGGTCTCGAGCAGCGACGTTACCGCCTGGGGCGTTTCGGCGATCATCGTCCCGATGCCCTGCGCCCCTTGCTGCAGTTTGACGATGCACGGGGCGCCGCCGACGAGCGATAGGGCCGGCTCGATCGATCCGGGGGTCCGGGCGCAGACCGTGACCGGCACGTCGATGTTGCGCTTCGTGAGGAGCTGCATCGCCCGGAGCTTGTCGCGTGATCGCGCGATCGCGAGCGCGGTATTGAGGACCGGGACACCCATCAGATCGAACTGACGGACGACGGCGAGGCCATAGTTGGTGATCGAGGCGCCGATGCGCGGAAGGACGAGATCCGCGTGGGGTGGCGCCTCGTCGCCCAGGAACAGCGACGGCCGCCCCCGCGAAATCACGATACGAAAGTCGAGCGGATCGGCGACCTGCACCTCGTGGCCGCGCGCGCGGGCGGCCAAAACAAGGCGTCGGGTGGAGTAGAGGCTGGCGTTACGGGACAGGACGAGCAAACGCATGGTCGCCGGAGGAATGCCGGCAGGCTACGCGCCGCCCCGCAGGATGCAAACTGGCCGACTCGACCCCGCTGGCGCCGGATGACTCAGTGCGCGACGACTCAGTGCGCAACCGAGGCGATCCTCGCCGCCGGCGCCGGAGCGACCGTGAACGTGCCGAGGATGCGGGGCCCGAACTGGGCCGCCACGATGATCGCAAGGCCCGCGAAGCGGAGCCAGAAGTGCGCGCGAACGGAGAGAGGCTGAGTGAAAGGTGCTGACATGACGGCTGCCCAAACGGCGGGCGGAACGTCGGCGCCTGCCGTCGATTGAGCAACAAAGCACGCGACGTGCCATCCACATAATTGCGACTTGCCGCTCGCATTGGATGGTCTGGCCATGACAGCGACGTCGCGAGTCACAACAACACGTCGTCAAAGCGACACACCCACGGTGCGCCTGCTTTCGCGGCAACGCGCGCGACGCGCTCCGACCGCGCCGCGGAGCGGCGTGACTTCAGCGCGCTACTTCTTCGTTCCGGCCACTTCTTGACGGATGAGATCCTCGAGCGAGTCGCCCCCGCCAGAGGTGCCGGCCGCGGCCTTCGAGGGCGCAGTCTTTGCGGGCGTTGCTTTGACGGGCGCCGGTGCCGGTGCTGCCGCGGCCTCGGAGGCCGGCGCCGAGTTGGCGATGGCAGCCGGGATAGAAGCCTTGTTGGCCGCCGGCCGGGCCGTCGACGTGAAAGCGTGATGCTGCTTTGCCGGCGATGCCCTCCCCGGTGCGGCGACGACCGCTGCCGGTGAGGTGCTGGCGGGCGACGCCGCCGCCAAGACGGCGGCAACCGCGGGTTGCGTCTCCGCGGGCGGGGGCGGCGCATCCTGCGGCGCGGGCGCGGGCGCCGCGACGGGATCGGCCACCCGAATGACGGCGGCGGCCGCAGTGGTTGAAGCCGCGCTGCGCGCCGCCAGCGTCTTGCCGAGTGCGGCACCGCCGACGAGCGCCGCGACGAGCGCGCCGCCGATCAAGACCACCAGGCCTCCGCGGCTGCCCCGCTTGGGCGGACGGCTCTGCATCGACACCGGCGGCGGGGTGGAAGGAAGCGACGGCGGCGTCAGCACCGTGAGGGCTGAGGTGCTGCCGGCGGCGCTGGCCTGCTCGATCCCACCGGCAATGCCGGGCATCGAGTCGAGCGGTCGCGGGGGGGGCGCGCTCAGTCGCGGCGGGGGCGCGCTCAACGGAGGCGGGGGCGCGCTCACGGGCGGGGGGGCCACGCTGGGCGTCCTGCCAATCGTATCCGCCAGCTTCGCCAGCTCTTTGAGCTCGCGACGCATGCTTTCGCGCGTCGACATCCGGTCCTCCAGCAATCCCTGCAAGGGGACCTCGGCAGTCCCTCTTGCGGCAGTTTAGCGATCCTCGGAGAGGTCTACCCCCCTAGCGCGACACAAGGGCGTCTCATGAGCATTTCGGTCGTACCATGTAGGGAGGAATGCCGCGGGCCTTTGCCCGCTTGACCCGTTTGACAAGCGAGCCAGGGTCGTTAGGCCTTTTGGTACGACACCGATAAGCCCCCCTGCGACAACGCCGGCCGCCATGGCCGCGACGGCCCCCGTCGGCCGCCCCGACGCGCGGGACGCGGACGAACTCGATCGGCTCCCCCCGCTCGATGGCGATGCTACCGACGGGCCGGAGGCTCCTGTCATGGCCGACGACGACCTTGCGGCCGGCGAGGAGGGCGACGCCGGCGGGGGGGGCCTCGACGATTCGACCCCGGCGAGTTCCGGCCTGCACCCGGACGTCGACGCCGAGTTCGGCGACGCAAGCGCCGAGTCGCCGCCGTCGGACGCTCGTGCCGGTGCACGCGACTGGCTCGACGAGCCGAGCGACAACCAAGCCCTCGACATCGGCGGCTTCGACCTCGTTCACGGCACACTCGATGGCCCGGAGGACAAACCCCGGCGAGTCGAAGGCGCTCTCGTGGGAGACGACGCCGACGCGCCACCATCGCCCGACGACGACTTCGCCGCCGGTGAGCGGGCCGACAACCTGGATCTCGCGGCCGAGGACGGGCCCGTCGACGCCGACGAGGAGCTTCGCGACGAGGATCTGCCGGCACTCGACGCCGACGAGCACGACACGGAAGGCGACGATGCGGCGCTGCTCGACGAACGTCTCGCCCGCGGCGAGACCAGCGGGCCTCTCGGGGTGCCGTGGTCGACCAAGCCGTGGGTGCGCGTGGGTGCCCCGGTGGGGCTTCGATGCGCGACCGCCCTGGCCTGCGTGCCGCGTGGGGTGCTCGTGGCTTGGCAGGCCGAGTCACAAGGCGCCCCCCTTCTGCGCGTGGACCTCGAGGGGAGCAAGCAGGGGGTTCGTGGCGAGGGGCTGGGCGCGGGGCCGGTGCGTGCGCTCGCGGCCGAGGGGGCGATCGTTGCCGCGCTCGTCGACCGACCCGGCTCGCCATCCCGCGAGAACTTGGATCTGCTTCTCTCGCGTAACGCTGCGGAACAATTCGAGACCATCGACGGAGACATCGATGCGTCGCAAGCGGTGCTCGCGTCGGGGCGCCTCTGGATCGCCAGTCGGAGCGGCGGATTGGCGTCCGCGGCCGTCGTCGATGCCAAGGCCGAGGGGGCCTCGCGGGTGGGTGCGCTGGTCCTCGAGCGCCACGAGGTTCCGGGGCGGGTCACCGCTTTGGCCGCCGACGGCGCGGGCGGCATCGTCGCCTCGGCGGTCGACCGTGACGGGCGGCCGGCTGCGTTGATCTGGGGAGCGAGCGATGGATCCATCCGGTGGGAGGGGGCCAACGTGGCGTTTGCACCAGCGGCGCGTGCGCTCGCTACGGCGCGCGAAACGTCGTCGGGTCCGCTCGTCGCCGCGCGCCGCGCGTTCGTTGCCCTCGCGGACGGGGGTGAGGTCTTGCGCCGCGGCCCCGACGGCGTCTGGCTCCGTGCCTGCTGGGAGGGCATCGTCACCACCCTGGCGTTCGTCGACGACGAGGGGACCCTGCTGGCGGCCACATACTCACCGGCCGACGACGCGACGGCTCTCGTCTGCCTGGATGTTTCGGTCCGGCCTTCAATCGTGGGGCTTGTCGGCGCGTCACCCGACGACCCCGATTCCGACGGCCGCGCGGTGGCGCTCGCCATCGACGACGCCCACGAGGTCGTGTGGGTGGCCGGCGCGTTCGGTGTGGCCGCCTTCGCAAAACCGACGCGACCGTAAAGCAACCGTCGCGAGGGACGAAACCTTTCCGGATCAGAAGCGTATCCGTTCTCGCTTGTCAGGACTCCACGAGCTTCGCCTCGCCGACTTGCTTACCCTGCTCGCCGTTCATCGCACGGGGTCGATTTCCGGGGCTGCCCGGGAGCTTCGCGTGACGCCGTCGCAGGTGAGCAAGGCCATGGCCCGCCTCGAGCGCCACTTCGGGATGCGGCTGCTCTCGCGAGGGGCGCGGGGCGTCGTCCCTACGGCTGCCGGCCGCCAAGTGCTCCCCCACATCGTGAGCGCGATCGACGAGCTTGCCCCCTTGGTGGGCATGCGCGAAGACCAGGTGCCGTCGATCGAACTGACGGTCGCGGGGCCCTCGTACCTCGTGGCCATCGTCCTTCCGGCCGTGATGGGGCTGCTCCCGCGCGTCCGCGTGCGCGGCCTCGAGATGGCGCCCGCACACCTGCGCGCCCGGATCGCGGAGAACCTCTTCGACGTCGCCCTCTCGCCGGGCGGCATCGAGAACCGGCCGGCCGCTTGGACGACCGACAGCGTCGGCCCCCTTCGCATCGGCTTGTTCGGGCGTCCCGCGTTCGTCAAGCGCCTCGGGGTATTGCCGCTGACAGAAGACCGGGTGCGCGCGCTGCCGTTCATCGGGCCGGCCAAGGTGGCGGGCGACGCGTTCATCACGTCGGGCGACGACTGCCCGCTTCCGCTCGGCGATCGATGGATCGCGCACGAGGTGCAAACGATCGGCGCCGCCCTGGAGTTCGCGTGCAGGTCCGACCACGTCGTCTTCGGGCCCCACGTCGCCGCCCGCCGTCACGTCAAGGCCGGAACCCTCGTCGAAATCCCGGTAGGCGAGTGGGACGTCTGCGAGCCGCTGCAGATCCTCTGCAACAGCGACCGCGTGCTCTCGCGCGTGCGCACGGCGGTGCTGCAGGCCGCGCGCGAGGCCATCGCTCCCGACGCGGTTCCCGCGGCGGCTCGAAGCCAGCCGGTCCTGGGCGCTCAAGTCTCGTAGCCCCGTCAGCCGCCGCGTCGGGCGATCGCGCGCATCGCGCGCCGGGTGGCGTCGGGCGCGATGGGCGAGGCGGCGGGATCGCCGCCATCGACCAGGATGACGAGCGCTCGCACCATGGTGCGGGCCTCGTGTTCTCCCGCTTCGTCGCCTGCGGTCCGCGCGATGTCGTGGAGGCGCCGCCACGTTGCGAGCTGCGCGGGGGTGCGGCCGTCGGCGGCGAACCACTCCGCGAGCTCGTGCAGCGCGGCGACGTCGCCCTCGAGCCCCGCGTAGGTCTCGAGATCCGTCTCGGCCTCGGTGTGGCGACCGAGCGCCCAGCGGGCGTGGGCGCGCCCCGCGAGCGCCAGGTGCAACGACGGCATCCGATCGAGCGCGGCCTGGTAGACGCGCTCCGCCTCGGCCGCCTCGCCGAGCCGAAGGCGGAGCGCGCCCAGGCCGAGCCATGCCTCCACGCTCGTCGGGTCGAGGGTCAGCGCTTCGGTGTAGCGGCGCACGGCGACGTCGTCGTCGTGCTCGGCCTCGTGCTGGCGGGCCTGGCGCACCAGCTCGTCGCCCGAGGACGACGCCGCAGTCGACCCGGCCGCCAGGCCCACGGTGGCCGCGACCGAGCAAGCGAACGCACGGCGAACGGTCCCAGCGATGCGCACGGCCTCCCCGTGAGAGCGCTAGCCGACGCTTTGCGCGTCCTCGATCGCCTCGGTGCGGCGGGGGCGCTTGTTGATCTCGAGGATGCCTTTGCGGACGCGCACGGCGTCGGGCGTCACCTCGACCAGCTCGTCGGCGTCGATCCACTCCATCGCCGTCTCGATCGTGAGCACGCGCGGCGGCGCGAGCGCGACGTTCTCGTCTTTGCCGTGGTTTCGCACGTTCGACAGCTTCTTCTCTTTGATGACGTTGACGTCGGTGTCGTTCGGCCGATTGTGCTCGCCGACGATCATCCCCTCGTAGACCTCGGCCCCGGGCGAGATGAAGAACGACCCACGTGGCTGCAAGTGAAAGAGCGCGTACGGCGTGGACACCCCACCGCGGTCGGAGACGATGGCGCCCGTCGCGCGCTTCATCATCGCGCCGCCCCAAGGCTCCCAACCGTCGAACTGCGAGTTCAGGAGGGCCGTCCCGCGGGTGGCCGTCAGGATCTCGCCCCGGAAGCCGATCATGCCGCGGCTCGGGATGCGGTACTCGAGGCGCGCGCGCCCGTAGCCGGGGTTGGACATCTTGACCATCCGGCCGCGCCGCTCGCCCATGCGCTCGGTCACGACGCCGATGAACTGCTCCGGCACGTCGAGGACGACGAGCTCCATCGGCTCGCAGAGCGAGCCGTCGACCGTCTGAGTGACCACTTCCGGGTTGCCGAGCTGCAACTCGTACCCTTCGCGTCGCATCGTCTCGATCAGGATCGCGAGCTGCAGTTCGCCACGGCCGAGCACCACGAACGTGTCCGGCGAGTCCGTTTCCTCGAGGCGGATCGCGAGGTTGCGCTTCGTCTCGCGCGTGAGGCGGTCGCGCAGGTGCCGGCTCGTCAAGAACTTCGTCGCCTTGCTCTTGCCGGCGAAGGGGGACGTGTTGACGCCGACGCGCATCTTGATCGTCGGCTGCTCGACGAGGATTCGGGGCAGGGCGTGCGTCTCCCAGCCCTGCGACAGGTCGACGATCGTGTCGCCGACGTCGACGTCTTCGATCCCGGCGATGGCGATGATCTCGCCGGCCTGAGCGTCGACGGCGGGGGTGCGCTTCAGGCCCTCGACCGTCGACAGGACCTTGATCGATCCCTTGAGGTTGCGACCGTCCTTGAGGACGCCCACCGGCTGGTTGGCGCGCACCGTCCCGGCGACGATGCGGCCGATGCCCAGGCGGCCGACGTAGTCGTCGTGGTCGACGTTGCTGATGAGGATCTGCAGCGGAGCCTCCGGGTCGCCCGGCGCCGGGGGGACCTTCGCCACGATCGTCTCGAAGAGCGGCTCCAGGTTCGTCGACGGATCCTCGAGCGTTCGCTTCGCGATGCCCTGCTTGCCGATCGCGTAGATGAGCGGGAAGTCGAGCTGCGCCTCGCTCGCGTCGAGGTCGCAGAAGAGATCGAAGATCTCTTCGTGCACTTCGTCGGGACGGGCGTCCGAGCGGTCGATCTTGTTGATGACGACGATGACCGGGAAGCCCAGCTCGAGGCACTTGCGGAGCACGAAGCGCGTCTGGGGGAGGGGCCCCTCGGCGGCGTCGACGAGCAGGAGGGCCCCGTCGGCCATGAGCAGCGTCCGCTCGACCTCTCCGCCGAAGTCGGCGTGGCCGGGGGTGTCGATGATGTTGATCTTGGTGTCGCCCCGCCAGCGGACGCTGGTGTTCTTGGCGAGGATGGTGATGCCGCGCTCGCGCTCCAGGTCGTTGGAGTCCATCACGCGCTCGGTGAGCACCTCGTTCGCGCGAAAGGTGCCCGCCTGCCGGAGCATGTGGTCGACGAGCGTCGTCTTGCCGTGGTCGACGTGGGCGACGATCGCGACGTTGTAGAGGGCGTACGGGCGCGGCGTGCTGCTCATCGGGGCGGCTTCACGTAGCTTCCCGGGCGCGATCCCGCAAGCTTTCGGCGCATTATGTGCGCGCACGGGAGGCCTCGCCCCTGCGTTCTGGGGCTTCCGGGGCGAGCCCGCGCCCGGGCCGCGTCAGCGCGGGCGGTCGAGGCCAAGGCGTGTCCGGGCCTCGACGAATGCCTCCGTCACGCCGAACGCGATGAGATCGCGCGCCTCGGGGGTCCTGCCGATCCACGCCACACGGTCCTTTGGGTCGGCCGGCACGGTGCGCGTGGCGTTGGGCCCCGTCGTCGACGTCGAGGCCGCGATGGCGTCGAGGGCACGGTGCGGGTCGCCGAGGGCGAGCAGGGCGGTGCGGTTGGCCCACGCGATCGCGGCGGGGCCGAGGGTCGCCTGCCTCGTACCGATGGTCCCCGCGATCTCGAGTGCGAGCGCGCCGACATCGGCCGGCACGCTCCGTGGGATGGCCGACTGCATGCGCGCGATGGCGGCGCTGAGCGCTCCGGCGTTGATGCCTTGGGCCTGCCACGACGGCGCGAGGGACTTGAGCCACGCGGACACCAGGACGCCGAGCTCCCCCGGCGGGGTGCGCCCGAGGGCCGCTGCCTTGATGCGGACGAGCTTCAGCGCGCGCAGGGCCAGGAACGTCCCGAGACGCTCGTCGGCCACGAGCGCCTCGCCGAGCAGCACCGCTGGCGGGTTCGAACCGACCGGAATGCACGCCATCCCGAGCTTTGGCGTGGAGAGCACCTGCACGCTCTGCAGCCCGATCGCCGCGGCCACCCGGTTGAGCAGGCGCGCGATGGCTGCTTCGGCCGGGACGGGCGCGGCCTTGAAGGCGCGCAGGTCCACGGCCGTCACGGCGTCGAGGACGTCGCCGGTCTTGGCGAGCAAAGCGCGCAGCGCGGGCGTCATCGCCTCGGGCGCGAGGATGTCGTCGAGCGACGGGTCGAGCGCGCGCTCAGCGCCGGCCCCCGCGAGCTCTGCCGGCCGTCCCTCGAGCGTCGCGAGCATCGCCTGCGTCGCGCGCGCGGCGTCGCTTCGGCCGCGCAGCTCGTAGCCGGCCGCGAGGATCTCGAAGGACGCGGGCGCGAGGCGGCCCGCCGAGAGCGCGCGCCTCGCATCCGCCCCGGCGCGGTCGAGCAGGATGTTGAAGGCCGGCGTCTGCTTGTGCCGCAGGTAGAGCTCCGCGAGCGCGCGCAGGAGCTGGACGTCCTGCGGGAACTCGCGCCGGGCCGTCTCGAGCACTTGCTCGGCCCGCCGCGTGTCGCCGCCCACCTGCTCGTGGAGCTCCGCCAGCTCGACGACGCGCGCTCGCTTGTCTTCCGGCGTCGGCGCCTTGGCCACCAGCTCCTGCTGCAGCTCGACGGCCCGCGGCGCGTCTTTCTGGCGGGCGTAGATGGCGACCAGCTTGAGGGCCGTCCCGGCGTCGCCCGGGCTGCGCTTCAGCACCTCCTTCAGCGCCACCTCGGCGCGCGGCAGGTTGACGAGGTGGGTCGAGTACAGCTCGCCGAGGCGCGCATAGACATCGCGCTGCTCGTCGGCCATCGGCAGGAGGCGCGCGAGCTGGACGAGCGTGCCCTCGGCGGCCTCCCACTCCTGCCGCGACGCGCAGAAGTCCGCGTACGCCGTCAGCGCGGCGACGTCGTCCGGGTTGTCCTGCAGCGCCGTCTGAAAGACGGTGCGCGCCCCCGCGATGTCGCCGACCTCGGCCAGGACGCGCCCGCGTCGCAGCTCGATTTCGAGGCGCTCCTTCGGATCGGTGACGCGCTCGATGCGTCGTTCGAGCAGCGCGGCCAGCTCCGGCTTCATCCGGCGCGACGCGTACAAGTCGGCAAGTCGGGCGAAGACGTCGCCGTGCGTCACGTCGATTGCTGCCGCGCCCTCCAGCGCGGCCACGGCCCGGTCCTCGTCCCGGGCCTCGTCGAGCCAGATTCGCGCGGCTTCGTGCAACGCCACCAGGCGGTGCTCTTCGACGCCCGTCTCCCGGGCGATCGCCTCGCAGGCCTCGGCCGCCCCGTGCGCGTCGCCGGCCGAGCGGCATGCGTCGCGCAAGTTCGCCCACGTGGCGACGTCGCCCGGGTCCTCGCCCGTCGATCGTCGCAGCAGCTCGACCGCCTCGTCGAGGAGCCCGAGCCTCGCCGCCGCCTCGCCCGCCCGGGCCAGCAGCGTCGCGCGCTCCGGGGCGCGCGTCGCGCGATCGACCAGGCGCTTGGTCGCGTCGAGGTACGCCGCGTCGTCTTCGCGGGTGCGCGCGTGGGCCTGCAGCATACGCAGAGACCAGAGCGACGGCTCTCTCTCCGAGGCGGCCAGCTCCACGATGTCGCGCGTCGCCTCCCAGCTCCCCTCGGTGCCGCGCATGCGCAGGCGCGCCGCCGCCTCGGCGTGGGCCGAGCACTCCGCCGAGCCGGTCGCCCGCAGAGCCCCCGCGATCGCGGCCATGACCGGCTCGAGCTCGTCGTCGCGTCCCTCGCCGACGAGGTGCTGCTCGACGTGGCGCAGGCTCGGCTTGTAGTCGGGCTGTTCCTCGAGGATGGACCGGTGCCAGAGCAGCGCGCCCGCGGAGTCGTTGCCGGCGGTGGCGTCGAGCGAAGCGAGCCGCTCGAAGGCCTCGCGCCGCACCCGGGCGTCCTCGGCGCCTTTTGCATGGGCGATGAGCTCGTCCGAGAGGCGGGCGACCTTGCCGGCGCGAAGCTCCGCACGCTCCCGGGCGATTCGGCCGAGCGGGGTGTCCGTCGAGGCGGCGGCCTCCGCGCAGCGCAGGGCGCCCTGGTCGTCGCCCGCCCGCTCGTACTCGACGGCGGCGTCGAGGTACCCGAGCGTCCGCGCGTTGCCGCTCGCCTCGAGGGCGCGCTCCTCTCGCCAGCTCGCCCGGTCGTCCATCGGCTGCGCGCCGACGCGCTCGTACATGAGGCGCAGCGCGACGTCGCCCGGGCGCGCGTCGTGGGCCTCGTGGAGCCTCTCCTCGGCGAGCGACGGCTCGGCCTCCGCAACGAAGAGTGCCTCGCGCACGCTGTCGAGCGCGATCTCGATGGGATCGGTCGCCGTCGCGCGTCGTTCGCGCACCCAGCGCAGGGCTTCGTCGCCATCGCCCGCCCGCCGCGCGATCCGCTCGGCGAGAAAGCCGGCGACGGGGATCGCCGGCGCGGCCCTGTGCGCGCTCTCGAGCATCTGCGCCTTCGTCGGATCCGGCAAGGCCTCTTCGCCGAGCGCCACGGCCTCGATGCGCGCGAAGGCCGCGCGCGGCCCCTCGGCGAGCGCGTCGGCGAGCTCGTTCATCTCCGCGACGATGTCGACCTCCTCGAGCGAGGCGATCGCCCGCACCGCGGCCTCGCACGTGGGATCGGCGGCCCGCGCCGCCTTGAACGCCTGCAACGCGCCGGTTCGGTCGCCGCCCGCCTCCGCCACCACGGCTGCCGCGAGGGCGCCGGCCGCGCGTTCGGCGGCCGTCGGCCTGGCCGCGCTCCATGCCGCGATCGCCGTGCGCACCTCGGCGGCGCGGCGCCCGCGAACCGCCATCTCGAGGGCCACGGCGCGTGCGGATGTAGGCGGCTCTTCGCCGATCGCGATGAGGCCCGCTTCGATGTCCCCGGCGTCGGCCGACGCCGCCAGCCGTCGGCCGAGCGCCGTCAGGGCACGCACCTCGGGGGGCCCGGCGGCGCGATCGGCGCGAGCCCGCGATCGGGCCGGGCCGTCCGCGTCGTTCGCGGCCGTGCCGAGCGCCGTCGCCGCGAACGCGAGCGCGCGCATGTCGTCGCGCGCGGCCAAGGCTTCGAGGTCCTCTTCGCTCGGCCCGCCGTCGAGCGCGACCAGTGTGGCGAGTGTCACGCGGTCCTCGGCCGCGAGGTCCGTGGCCGACGGTGCGTGGGACCGGGAGAGCTCCTCGGCCAGGACCGCCCGGTCGCCGAGCTCCAGGGCGCGGGTGACGAGCGCGCGCTGTGCGTCGCGTTCGCCCCGGGCGGCGAGCGGCCGGAGCCACGCCGCGGCGTCCGCGCGACGCTCGCGATGCGGCGCCCCGAACGCCGCCGCGACCCAGAGCGCGCCGTCGGCGAGCTCCGGCACGCGGGCGAGCTCCGAGACGAGACTCGCCGCCCCGGCCGTGTCTCCCTTGGCGACCGCAATTCGCGCGCGCAGCAACACCTCGCTCGGCGACGCGGCGGGCTTCGCGCCGGCGACGCCCGCGCCGCGCAAGCGAAGGCACGTCGCGATCGCCTCGGCGACCGGAGCGAGAGCGGGCGTGTCGGGCAGCTTCAACGCGGGCGAGGTGGCCTCGTTGCCGGCGAGGGCCCGCGCCGCGCGCGTGATGGCCGGGCGCACGTCGGACCCGGCGACGCGGGCCGCTTGATCCATGCGCTGCGCCGCCTGCGCGTCATCGCCGTGGGCGCGAAGGGCCTCCGCCGCGAGGAGCATCGAGTGGACGCGCGCGGGCCCGCCCGGCGTCATCTTCACTTCGGCATCGAGCGCGGCGACCATGAGGGCGCCGTCCGACGATGGAGGCACGAGGGCGCGCGCTTGGCGGTGAGCCATGGCAAGCGACGGGGCCAGCGC
>Ga0302325_10020521_pt1 | contig 13855 bp, 12 predicted proteins | sample Palsa_T0_2_FD_201948 | JGI IMG/M metagenome (GOLD analysis project Ga0302325, IMG submission 201948) | Peat permafrost microbial communities from Stordalen Mire near Abisko, Sweden - Palsa_T0_2 | ecosystem: Environmental > Terrestrial > Soil > Palsa > Peat permafrost | place: Sweden: Abisko... | reverse complement strand
GCGGCAGGCCGCCGCCGAGATCTCCGCGCACCCGGATAAGGCGCTGGCCATCCACGCGTTCGAGGAGCTCGGCGTCAACCCGTCCGACCTGCCCTCGCCGCTGATCGCCGCCGCCGCGTCGCTGGTCGCGTTCTCCATCGGCGCGATCATCCCGCTCTTCCCCTACCTCATCGGATTCGACGCCCTCTGGGTCGCGCTGGCCCTGTCGGCGCTGGCCGCGATCGTCGGCGGCGGCCTGGTGGCGCGACTGACCGCCCGGCCGTTCTGGAAGGGGGCGCTGCGGCAGCTCGCGCTGGGCGCGGTCGCAGCCGGCTTCACCTATCTGATCGGTCTCGCCGTCGGCGGGATGGCGGCGGGCTAACCGCGGCCACGGCGGCGTCGCCAATTTCATTAGACCGGAGGGCTTTGAGCGGCTGCGCCCGCAAAAAGCCCGCGCCGCGGCCAGCGCCTTTCGCTGCGCTGGCCACGGCGCGAACCGGGGCTGGATTACCCCATTACCGGTCGTTGAAATTATCCCTCGTGGCGGAGGAGCGCGCTCCAGGTGGCCGTTCCGACGATCCCGTCCACGCCGATCTTGAACCGTCCCTGGAAACTCCGGACGGCCGCGTTCGTGACCGGGCCGAACTGGCCGTCGACCCCGACACTCGTATACCCGTACGCGTAGCGCAGGTTGTGCTGAACGGCCGCCACCGCCGCCCCGCTATTCCCCTGCCTGACCTGGACGATGAGACGCGCCCAGGTCTGCGGTCCCACCTGCCCGTCCGCCTGCAGGTGCGACCTCGCCTGGAACGACCTGACGGCCGCGGCCGTCGCCGGCCCGAAGTGCCCGTCGGTCGCCAGTCGCGCGCCATGCGCGTTGAGCAGGTATTGGACAGCGTAAACGCGCTCCCCCACGGCCCCCTGGGTGACGGTCGGAAACGCGAAGGCCTCCGGAGCCTGCGAAGCCACCGGGACCGCGTGCACGGCCTGCGCGGCCGGCGTCGCCGGCGCCGCGATAGCCGCCTGGGCCGATCCCATTGTCATGAAGGCCGCCGCGCCAGTGGTAATCGCGGCCGCGATCCCCAGGACGCCCTTCTGCTTAAGGTTACCCATTAAGTCTCCCCCCGACTGTCCACTAAAAGTGGAATTGTTAAATGCGGGGTAACCGTATCATCGACGTCGATGTTTTTTAAGGATGTCCGTGTCGTGTCGCGAGGCCGCCTATTCCGACCTTCGCAGAAGCACCTAGTTAGTATTCACGGCAAGCTAACGGTCCTTAATTAATAAGGACGGACTATTTGGCGCGGGGCTGCGGCGGTTCCGGCGAGGCGGCCTCCGATGAGCACCCGACTGGCGCACACCTCGGACCAAGTCGACACCCTGTCCCCGTTCCGGGTTCGTGAGTCAAGTCCCTCATGTGGTGTGAGAGGCGAGGCAATTAGATATTTTTGTGGCTTTTGGAAGAAATATTCTGTACCGGGGCGCGCAGGGCGGCCGGTCACGCCAGTACGTACCGAAATAATCCGGTAGCGGCAAATATCGGTGATTCTGCCGATGCCCGCCCTGGGAACGGGGAGGCAGGATGGCTTCAGCCAATCGGTTACCGCTGAATTTAACGCCGCAATTTATCGGTGCGGCCTATCATCGGGAGCGCTCATGACAACTCTGATAGCCAAGATGTGAACGCGCCGTGCGACGTGCTGATCGCGCTCAGCGATCCCGAGGCGGCGGCGGCGCTGACAGCGCGACTGGCGGTGCTGGCCCCAAGGCTGGCGGTCTGCCCGTACCCGCAGGCGCACCGCGGTCATCCGCCGGGCGCCCGGCCGGGCCTGCAGATCATCGGGACAGACCTGCTGCCCGGCCTTCTGGAGACGCTGCCGCTGCCCTGGCCGCCCACCATCGCGGTCATCCCCCCGGGGGACGGCGCGGCTATCCCCGCCAGTGCCCTGGCCGAGGCCGGCATCACGCTGATTCTGGCCGGCCCGTCCGGCCCGCGGGCACTGAGCGCCATCCTGCTCGCCTGCCCAACCCCCGCCGCCCCGGCCCTAGTACCCCGCCCCCGCCGCGCCGCCAGCTCAGCACGGCTGACCGGCAGGGAACGCGACGTGCTGGCCGGGGTTGCCAACGGCGCCACCAACGCCGAGATCGCCCACCGCCTGCACCTGTCCCCCGAGACCGTCAAAACCCACCTACGACGCATCTACAAGGGCCTCGGCGCCAAGGACCGCGGCCACGCCATCGCCCTGGCGCTCCTCGGCGGACACATCGATCCCTGCGCCATCACCCTCCCGCCAGACCCAGTCCTCCCGGCAGCCTGGCAGCCAGCTAGCGACCCACCGGTCTAAGCCCAGGCAGCGCCGGTCACATGGCTACGACGCAGCGTTGACTCGTTCCCGATAACGAGCCTGCTGGCCCTGATCCGCTGACGACGCCTACCGACTGGTAAGGTGCCACGTGGCCTCAGTCAATCGCCGGTTGCACATTGCGCTGCTCTCGTACCGCAGCAAGCCGCACTCTGGCGGCCAGGGCGTCTATGTGCGCCACCTGAGCAGGGAACTCGCCGCGCTCGGGCACCACGTCGAGGTGTTCTCCGGTCAGCCCTACCCGGAGCTGGACGACGGCCCGCTGCTGCGGCGGCTGCCGAGCCTTGACCTCTACCGCGACGACGACCCGTTCCGCACCCCGCGCCCCTCCGAGATCAGGGACTGGGCGGACGCGCTCGAGGTGGCGATGATGTGGGGCGGGGCGTTCCCCGAGCCGCTGACGTTCAGCATCAGGGCGCTGCGGGCGCTGCGCGCGCGCGCGGGCGAATTCGATATCGTCCACGACAACCAGGGGCTCGGCTACGGCATGCTCGGCGTGCGCCGCCTGGGGCTGCCGCTGGTCACGTCCATCCACCACCCGATCACGGTGGACAGGCGGCTCGATCTGGCCGACCGGGGATGGCTTGAGCGCCTCAACAAGACTCGATGGTACGGGTTCGTGCGCATGCAGGGCCGGGTATCGCGGCGGGTGGGGCCGCTGATCACGGTATCTGAATCATCCAGAGACGATATCTGCCGAGATTTCAAAGTTCCGATCGATAAGGTGCAGATCATCCCACTGGGGGTCGACACCCGGCTGTTTCGCCCCCGTCCGCAGCAGCCGCGGGTGAAGGGCAGGATCGTGACCGTGACCAGCGCAGACTCCCCGCTCAAGGGGTTGTCCACGCTGTTGCGCGCGGTCGCCAAGCTCGCCACCGAGCGCGATGCCCGCCTGGTGGTGATCGGCAGCCCGTCGAGCGCCACCCGCGAGCAGGTGGCGCTGCTCGCCCTCGGCGACCGGGTGACGTTCACCAACGGCCTGCCCGACGAGGAGTACGCGGAGCTGCTCGCCTCGGCCGAAGTGGCCGTGATCCCTTCCTTGTACGAGGGGTTCTCGCTGCCGGCGGTGGAGCACCTCGCCTCGGGGACCCCGCTGGTCGCCAGCCGGGCCGGGGCGCTGCCCGAGGTCGTGGGGGACGCCGCGGTGCTGGTCGAGCCGGGCGACCCGGAGGAGCTCGCGGCCGCGCTGCGCGAGCTCCTTGACGACGCTACCCGGCGCGCTGAGCTGGCGGCGCGTGGCCTGGCCCGCGTCCGCGAGCGGTTCGCCTGGCCCGCGGTCGCCACCGCGACCGTCGGGCTCTACTTGAACGCCATCAACGGAGAACTCGGGTGCTAACGGTCGATTTCACGAAATTTCGCATCAATCAAGGCGATCGCGTTCTCGACCTTGGCTGCGGCGCAGGCCGCCACGCGTTCGAGGCGTACCGCCGCGGCGCCCGCGTCATCGCCGCCGACCTCGACCTCAGGGAGCTCGCGGGGGTCAGCGACATGTTCGCCGCGATGCGCGAGGAGGGCGAGTCCGGCCCGCCCGCGCAGGCCGCCGCCGTCGCCGCCGACGCGACGCGACTGCCCTTTGCCGACGGCTCTTTCGACGTCGTCATCGTCGCCGAGATCCTTGAGCACGTGCCGAACGACAGCGCCGCCCTGACCGAGATCGCCCGCGTGCTTCGCCCGGGCGGCACCATCGCGGTGACCGTGCCCGCCTGGCTGCCCGAACGGATCTGCTGGGCGCTCTCCACCGAGTATCACGAGGTGCCGGGCGGCCACGTCCGCATCTTCACCCGCGCCGAGCTCACCGCGAAGCTGGCGGCGGCCGGCCTGACGCCGACCGGCGGTCATCACGCGCACGGCCTGCACGCACCCTACTGGTGGCTGAAATGCGCGGTCGGCGTGCACGACGACGCGCACCCGGCCGTGCGCAGTTATCACCAGCTGCTCGTCTGGGACATCATGCGCAAGCCGGCCCTCACCCGGCTGACCGAGGCGGCGCTCAACCCCGTCATCGGAAAGAGCCTCGTCATCTACGCGAGGAAAGAGGAAAACCCGGTCATCCCGAACGGTCGCAGGGTTCCACTCCATGCGACCCGCTAAATCCGTGCCCCCGCCGTGGCCCAAGCCGTCGGCCGAGATTTTGCAGACGGCCCGCTCGATCGCCGCGGCGCAGCTGCCGAGCGGCGCGATCGCCTGGCCGGACGGCCACGTGGACCCGTGGGACCACGTGGAGTGCGCGATGGCGCTCGCGGCCTGCGGGCTGCCCGGCCCGGCCCGCCGGGCGTACCAGTGGCTGCGCGACACCCAGCGCCCCGACGGCTCGTGGCCGAGGACGACCGGCGGGCCGGGGGCGGCGAGCGCGGACGAGGTGACCGATCATGGGGCCGAGAGCCATCACGCCGCGTACCTCGCGGTCGGCGTCTGGCATCAGTTCCTCGTCACCGGCGACCGCGGCTTCGCCATCCGGATGTGGCCAGCCGTCCGCGCGGCGATCGGCTGGGTGCTCGAGCTGCAGACGCCACGCGGCGAGGTGGCCTGGGAGCGCGACGCGGCCGGCCGGGCGGGCGAGTTCGCGCTGCTGTCCGGGTGCTCGAGTATCCTCCAGGGGCTGCGCTGCGCGCTCGCGCTGGCCGATCTGGCGGACGAGCCGCAGCCTGACTGGGAGCTCTCGGCCGACCTGCTCGGTCACGTGCTCGCCCGGCACCGCGAGGCGTTCGCCGACAAGAGCCGGTTCTCGATGGACTGGTACTACCCGGTGCTCGGCGGCGCGCTGCGCGACCGCGACGGCGCCGAACTGCTGGCGGCCGGCTGGGACACCTTCGTCGTGCCCGGTCTCGGCGTCCGCTGCGTCAGCGACCAGCCCTGGGTGACGGTCGCGGAAACCTGCGAGCTGGTGCTCTCCCTCGACGCCTGCGACCAGCGCGACCGGGCGGCCGAGGTGTTCAACACGGTCCGCCGCCTGCGCCACGAGGACGGCTCCTACTGGACCGGCTGGCAGTACGTCAACGAGGAGCACTTTCCGGCCGAGCGGTCCGCCTGGACGTCCGCCGCCGTGATCCTCGCCGCCGACGCCCTGACCGGAATCAGCGCCGGGGCCGGGATCTTCCGCGACATCCCCGGCCACATTAACCCGGGCCCGCCGGTCGACCCCGAATCCTGCGGTTGCGACCCCGACTCCGCCACCACCGCGATACCCCTCGGCCAGCGCTAACCGGCCGCACGTAGCAGGGTTGTGGTCAGTTCATATTCCGCTGCCGAACAGGCTCCTATCCCTCATTTGAGTTAACTCGGATGGGGTGTTGTTGCTGCTTGTTTCGGGTGGAGAAACTGCACGTAGGCAAGCGGTAGTCAGTTCCTACTGCCATTGCAGAGCCGGATTCTGTCCCTCATTGGAGGTAACTCGAATTGGTGATTGCGGGCGGATCGCATTCACATCATCATGTGAAAAGCATCCTATTCCGCAGTGTCCGAGCGGAAAGGGTTCCTTACGACAGGAGGACCAGTTATGCCAGCCATTCGCGGGCCGCATTCCCTGCGGGCCAAGATCGCCGTTCTGGCCGCCGCCGGTGGAGTCGTCGGCGGGGCAGCGGCCATCGCCACGCCCGCCAGTGCCCAACCGGCCCGCCCGGACGCAGTCGCGGGGGTGGTCACGGTTTCCTACTACCAAAACGAGGGAAACGGACTGCTACCTGACGGCACACAGGTGATCCCCATAGTCTCAGGCAAAAACGTGTGCACTCAGCTCACCCCTCCGGCCGGCGCCGACTACTACCAAATCAGCAACCAGGTTGCTCCCCTTGTTCGGGTATCCGAGTACTCGACGGCTAACTGTTCCGGCACCGTGAAGAACTACGCCGCCGCGGGCCTCCTGTCCTATCAGGACATGCTGCCGAGTAACGCGTCGGTCCTTATCCAGGGCATATCCTAAGTGTCGTCGGCGGCCACGACGCGGGGGCGATTGCCTTGACTCCCGAGCCGGTCGCTGTGCTGCCGCGAACCGGCACGCCGACCCCGGTCATGGCCACGCCCGTCTTCTGGTTCGAGGACGTGCTCGGTGCCGTGGCCGGGGACGGCTTGCTCGGCCGGATCGGCGAAGCAGCGCAGGACCTCGCTTCGAGCGGTGCCCCTGGTGGCGGCGGACCGGCGCTGCTGCGGCTCCAAGCCCCGGAGCTCGCCGAAGCGCTGGCGCTCGTGACCCCGATAGCGCAGGAGTTGCTCGGGACCGACGGCCTCGCGGGGAGCATCGAGTACGCCGTGACCGTGCACGGGACCGGCCAGCACACCGCGCTGCGCACCGATGCCGGGCCGGACGGCTCCGCGCCCGGCCCGGTCGCCTTCGATTACTTCCTGCACCGCCGGCCGAGCCGTTTCAGCGGCGGGGAGCACAGGATCTACGACCTGTGCCTGCGCGACGGGCGGGAGGAGCTGGCGCGTACCTTCCGCGACGTCTATCCCGATCACGACACCCTGGTGTTGTACCCCGCCACTTCGTGGTACGAGGTGCGGCTGGTGCAGTGCCCGTCCGGGTTGGACGAGGACGGACGGTTCGCGTTCCACGGATGGATCTCATGACCAGTCCCGCCTCCCGGCCGACCCTGACCGCCGGGATCACCGCCACCGGCGATCCCGGTGTCGTTCGGGCCTCGGTCCGCGCGCTGGCCGACCAGCATCGCGACGGCTCCGGCCGGCTGGAGATCATGGTGGTCGGCCAGCTGCCCGCCCGGGACGTGGCCGCGCTCACCAGCCTGCGATCCGGGGGCCCGGCCGTGCGGTTCGTGGCGGCTGACGCAGACGGCACCGCCCTGCGCGACTCGGTAGTCCGGGAGGCCGATTCCGACTGGGTGATATGCATGACACCGCAGGCACGGCTCGATCCCGGCGCGCTGGCCGCGCTGCGGGAATTCGCCGATGCGGACCCGGACTGCCCTGACCTGCTGCAAGGACCGCTGGAAGCGGCGGCCGGCGGGCCCGCGATCACCAGCTGGCGGCCGGTGTGGCGCGACGGGACCTTCGGGTGCCCGGCGCCCGAGAGCACGGCAGGCCTGCCCGGCTCGGTCTCCCCCTTCGAGATCACAATGCACGATCTCGGGTTGTTCGCGTGCCGTAAGGACGCCTGGCTCGGGCTCAACCCGAGGCTGAGCGGGTCGGCAGCGCACGAAGGCTACTTGCACAAGAAATACCGGGCTGCGGGCCGGCGGACGCTGTGCCTGCCGTCGCTGCGCTGGACCAGGCAGCCCGCCGCCGGTCTCCCGCAGGAGAACACCGAAGACCGCCGGGCCGCGCTGGCCGGCCGACTACGGGATTACCTGACCGCGTTCGCCGAGCTGGGCCTGGGCCCCGAGCCTGCCGTGGCCCATTTCACCGGCATCCTCGGCCCCGCTCAAGTCGATGAGGTCCGGGCCGGGTGGGAACGGGAACAGGCGAACCCTTTCACCGCTTTCGACGCCGTCGTCTGCCTGAATCTCGACAGCCGCCCTGACCGGTGGCGGCAGATGCAACGCCGGTTCGCGGGCCTCGGCATCGCCGGGCGGGTCACCCGGATACCCGCCGTTCCCACGGCGTGGAACCATCACGTGGGCTGTGCCCTCTCGCACCGCCGGGCGATCGAGTACGCCAGCCGCCGCGGCCTGGACAACGTGCTGGTCTTCGAAGACGACACCGTCTTCCTGCAGGGCGCCCCGTGGGTGCTCAGACGGAGCGTGCGCGAACTGTCCCGGCGACCGTGGAACCTGTACTACCTGGGCGGCTACCACCAGTGGATGGGCGACGCCAGGCCGTTCCGGCTGGCACCGGGCTGCAGTCACCTGGAACAGGCGAGCGGCATTATCTGCGCGCACGCGATCGCCTACAACCAGCGGATCTACGGCCGCCTGCTCACCGAGCTTCCCGCCGACGAGCACGCGATGGCGGACTGGATCTCCCGCAACGGGAACATCGACAACTACTACGCGGACCGGGTCACCGACGACGTGTACCGCTGCGTGCCGGTCACCGCGAGCCAGCAAGGATTCGTCGACCTCGAACTACCCGACCTGCGGGACCAGTTCCTCATCGACTCGGAGCCCGGCGCGGCCGTCCGCCCGGGAAACCACCCGGCGTCCGCACCCAAGCCGGACCCGGCGCGCGCGCAGCCGCCCGCCAGCGCCAGCCCGAGCGCGGACGACCCGCGGCTGGCCGACCTCCGCCGCCGCTACGCCGCCGTGGACCTGCCGATGCGGCCACTCAGCATGCGCAGGGCGGACAGTATCCACCCGTGGGGCCGGGAAAGCCTGACGCTGAAGGAGATCCCTTACCAGCGCTTCCGCAGCCCCAGCCCGCTGTTCGACCCGGAACCCGAGCGGACCAGCGCGGTCAGCGGGCTCTTCTCAGCCGAGGTGACCGCGGCCGCTCTCCGCGCCTACGCCGATTACATCATCCGCATTGATGACGGCCGCCTGCTTGACCTGCTCGAGGAAGACGGGGCATTCGGCTGCGAGACGTTCCGCCACCGGGACCGGCGGCTGAGCCGGGACGTCCTCGACTCGGCCAGCGAGCTGCTGTTCCTGCACCGGGAAGGCGTGCTGGACCAGCCGCGGGGACTGTCGGTGCTGGAAATCGGCGCCGGCTACGGCCGGCTGGCCTATCGCATGGCGCAGGCCGTCCCAGGGCTGCGCCGTTATGCCTGCGTTGACGCCGTACCCGAATCGACCTACCTGAGCGAGTTCTACCTCGCCTACCGTGGCCTGCTTCCCGGTGTCGCGGAAGTCGTGCCGCTCGACGAGCTCGGCCGTATCCGCGACGACCGATTCGACCTGGCCATCGCCATCACGAGCCTCACCGAGATGCCCTACCAGGCCGTTACCGGGTGGCTCGACCTGCTGGCCGGCATGGCCGTCCCCGCGCTGCTGATCGTCCCCGACCATGCGCACTACCTGTACAGCCAGGACAGCGGCTGGCGGCGCACCCGCGACTTCGCGGCCTACCTTCGAGCCAGCGGATACCACCTGACCCGCGACGAACCGATGATTCCCGACCCGGCCGCGTGGAGACCAGCAGCCCGTGAGCATTTCATGCTGTTCCGGCGCTTACGCCACCGGCACGCTAGACCCCGGACCCGCGTGGTGCCGGTCACCCCGCCCGAGCCCCCCACCCCGCGTCAACGGCTTCGCCGACAGGGACACGTTGCTGTCACCGACGCCATCGACATCGCCGGGGCGCCCGCCGAGCCCGGCCGCCAGCCCGCCGGCCGCCGGACCCTGGCGCCGGGGGCGCACTCCCCGATTGCCTTCCTATCAGTTCTGACCACTTTTTCGTCTTCCTATCGGTTCTGACCATTTTCCCGCCCGAATTGTCGGAATTTCGTGGTCAGAACTGATAGAGAGATGGGTCTTGTGGTCAGAACTGATAGATAGGCGCGCGCGGCTGAGGGAGGGCTGAGGGAGGTGTGAATGATGCGGCGGGCGGGTCGAACGCCGTTGACCGCATCCACCCCGATCCGCCGGCTTCGCCGCCGACGGGGCGCCCGACCGTCGGCTACGCCAGCGACCGCCCCCATTGGGGTCGACGGCGTCGGTGACAGGTCGCGTTCCGGGTCGATTGCGTAGCCGACAGGTCCGCGCGGCCGCCGCGGAGGGGGCGCATCGGGGTCGATGAGGGAGCCGACGGACTCGGAGGTTGTCGGCTATACCAACCGCGGGAGCGGGTGACAGCACACGCAGCGGCGGGAGCGGGCGCGCGGGGGCGGAGGCCGGGATCAGGCGGCGTAGCGGCGGACGAGCCAGATCGTGCCGGCGATGAGGGCCGCCGACAGGGCCAGGAGCCAGCCGGCCTCGAACAGCTGCATCGGCCAGAATGTATTCACTGGGTAGTGGTCGCGCAGGTAGAACCAGGTGGCGGCGAGGCTGACGTAGGCGCCGAGCGTGACCGCCATCGCGGGGAGGGTGCTGCGCAGGAGCGCGCCGAGGAAGACCCCGAGGCAGAACGCGGTGAGCGTCCAGGCGGCGTACGAGAGGCCGCTCGTGTCGAACACGGTCGGGGTCAGGTCGGTCAGCTGCTGCGTTGTCATGAACGGGGCGAAGAACCAGGTGAGCAGCTGGCTGATCGCGAACGCCATGATCGTCAGCAGGGAGCCGAGGAGGGCGAGCTTGGCGGCCGTCCAGCGCACTCGGCCGATGCCCTGGGTCCAGGCGTAGCGGTACGTCCTGGCCTCCAGCTCCCTGGCGACCACCGGCGGGCCCGCGAACATCGCGATCAGCACCGGGGCGCCCTGCACGGCGATGTGCGGGTACTCCCCCTCATGCCAGTCGGTGCTGTTGAAGAAGGTGCTCAGTCCCTGGCAGGCGGGCAAGGCGGCCGGGCGGCAGGCGGTCAGCAGCGCGTAGTCGTGGTGAATTCTCAGCCCGGTGACCAGCAGGCCGGCCACCGCCGCGCAGAACACGACCGAGACGCCGATCAGCAGGCCGCGGTGCTGGCGCCAGGTGACCCACAGCATCCCCGACCATGGCGCCGGCCTCGATTCGGGGCCGGCCGCCCGGTCGAGCTGGGACGCCGGCGGGGTGAAGACGGTCATCGCAGAGTCTCCATCGGTCCGGTTCACGCGGCCCGGTGGCGGACCAGCCAGACCGTCCCGGCCATCAGCGCCACCGCGAGGACCAGCAGCCAGCCGGCCTCGATGAACTGCATCGGCCAGTAGTGGCTGGGCGGGATCCACCGGTTCCACTCGGTGTAGCCGTGCTCGGCGAGCGTCTGGCCCACCGACACCGTGGGGTGCGGGTTGCTCTGGTACTGCTCGAGGAGCTGGCCGACAGCGGACTGGTTGGCAGGCTTGCCGCCCGGACCGGTGTACCAGGTGCTCAGTATCCACGCGAAGCCGGGCTGACTGGGCGTGCCGAACGCGCTGAACTGGTTGGCATTGCTCGTGACCACCGTCACCGGATACTGCCCGCGCAGGGCCCAGGCCCCGAGCCGGACCGCGAGGTAGACGCCGAGGGTGGCGGCCAGCGCGGGGATGACCCGGCGCAGCAGCATGCCCAGGAACGCGCCGATCGCGAAGGCGACCAGCGTGAAGGCCGGGAACACGATCCCGCTGCTGGCGAACGCCCCCTCCGTCAGCCGGCTGATCTGCTCGGTCCACAGAAACGGCTGGAAGAACCAGGAGAACAGCTCGCCGAACGCCCAGGCCAGGACCACCAGCGTGACCCCGAGCAAAGCGAGCTTGGCGATCGCCTGCCGTTCCCGCATGAGGCCCTGCGTCCAGGCGAACCGGTAGGTGCCGTTCTCCAGCGCCCTGGCCAGCAGCGGGGCGCCCGCGAAGGCGCCGATCAGCACCGGCGCGAGCTGCACCAAGATGCCGACGGTATTCGCCAGCGGCCAGTCGGTGGAGTTGAAGGTGCTGAACAGCTTGGCGCAGGCGTTCGACTGCTGCCCCTGGTCGAGCGGGCAGTTGAGGAGGGCCGCGTAGTCGTGATGCGCCTTCAGGCCGAAGACCACCAGAAAGACGGCGACCGCGGCCAGCACGGTCGGAACGGCGATCAGGGTGGCGCGCTGCTGCCGCCAGGTGACCCAGGCCATCCGCCGCCACGGCACCGGGCGCGGGGCGGTGTCCTGGCCCGGCTGCGCGGGCAGCGTGAGGACGCTCATCGGGTTGCCTCCGTCGGCTGCGGACGCTGAACGCGGGTGAGCGGCGCGGGTTCGCCGACGCCCGGACTGCGGAGATAGGCCATCACGACCTCCTCCAGGCTGACCTGGTGCGATTCCCAGCCGGGCGGCACCGGCCCGGCCGTCTCGCTGGTTCTGACGAGGAGGTGGGTCTGCGCGTCGCCGCGCCGGGTCTGCACGACCGTCAGCCTGTCTGCGTACTCGTCGGCCTCGGCGGTCGGGCCGGTCAGCAGCCGGTGGCCGGCCAGCAGGTCGTCAACCTCGCCGGCCATCTGGAGCCGGGCGCGGGAGAGCACGATGAGGAAGTCGGCGACCCGCTCGAGCTCGGCGACCTGGTGCGACGAGAGCAGCACCGAGACGCCGTCGTCGGCCATCGCGGTCATCACCGCGGCCAGGAAGTCCTGCCGGGCGAGGGGGTCGAGCGCCGCCAGCGGCTCGTCGAGGATGAGCAGCCGCGGCCGTCGGGCCAGCGCCAGGGTGAGCGCGAGCTGCGACTGCTGGCCGCCCGAGAGCTTGCCCGCCTTCTTGTTCAGCGGGATGCCGAGGTCGGCCAGGCGCGCCCGCGCGAACGGCGTGTCGAAGCGCTGGTTCAGGTTCCTGGTGAGGTGCAGCATGTCCCCGGCCGACAGGTTCCTGTAGACCGGCGCGTCCTGGGCGACGAACGCGACCCCGTTGAGCGCGGCGGGCGAGCCGGCCGGGTGCCCGCCCAGGACCGTCGCGGTCCCTGAGGTCGGGACGGTCAGGCCGGCCGTCATGTTCATCAGCGTGGACTTGCCCGCGCCGTTCGGGCCGACCAGCGCGGCCAGGTGCCCGGCGGGCAGGGTCAGGGTGCAGTCTCGCAGCGCCCACGATTTGCCGTAGCGCTTGCCGAGCTCGCACGTTTCGATCACGTTCATGCGACGCCCTCCGTTCGATGATTCGCCGTTCCGTGGTCGGCCGGGCTCGCGCCGTCTGACGCCGGCCGGCTCTTAAAGAAATCCCGCAGGCCGCTGGTGAACAGCGCGACGATCCCGTCCTCGTCCAGGCCCGCCTGCTCGGCCGACGTGAGCCAGCCGAGCAGGGTCCGCCGCAGCCCGGCCAGCTCGGGCAGGGTCACCTGCTCCAGCGTGGCCTGGATGAACGTGCCCTGGCCGGGCCGTCCGGCCGCCAGGCCCTTGTGCTCAAGCTCGCGGTAGGCCTTCAGCACCGTGTTGGGGTTGATGGTCAGCGAGGTGACCACGTCCCTGACCTTGGGAAGCTGGTCACCCGGCTGGAGGTAGCCAAGCCGCAGCGCGTGCTCTACCTGCTGCACGAGCTGCAGGTAGGTCGGCACCCCCGAGTCCGGGTCAAGCCGGAACTCGATCGCGCTGTTCCCTTTATCTATTGTCATAGGACAACGCTACAACGAGGTTCGAGCCGACCGCCACTCCCAAGCCCGGGCAGATTTAGCGCTATTTTGCTCTAGAGCAAAGCCGATCTAACTGCTTAGACTGCTGTCTATGGAACAGCTCAAGTCCTGGCCGTACCGCGACGGCGCCGGCAAGACCCTGGACGACTACCCCCGCCCGTCGGTCGCGGTGGACGCCGCACTGCTCACGGTCGTGCCCGGCGAGCAGTGCCTGTCCGTGCTGCAGGTGCAGCGGGCCGAGGGCCCGGACGGCAACCCGCCGGCCGGCTGGGGACTGCCGGGTACGTTCCTGCACGAGGGGGAGCTGCTGCTCGATGCCGTGCAGCGGTGCCTGCGGGAGAAGGCCGGGGTCGACGGGACGCGGCCGCGCCAGCTGCACGTGTTCGACAAGCCCAATCGCGACGATCGCGGATGGGTGCTGTCGGTCGCCCACATGGACGTGGTCCGACCCGAGTTGCTCAGCGGGCGAATCGAGGAGAAGACACGGATCGTTCCGGCC
>Ga0302325_10020520_pt1 | contig 13855 bp, 9 predicted proteins | sample Palsa_T0_2_FD_201948 | JGI IMG/M metagenome (GOLD analysis project Ga0302325, IMG submission 201948) | Peat permafrost microbial communities from Stordalen Mire near Abisko, Sweden - Palsa_T0_2 | ecosystem: Environmental > Terrestrial > Soil > Palsa > Peat permafrost | place: Sweden: Abisko... | reverse complement strand
CCAGGCTGTTTACCCATATGGCCGGATCCAGCGTTTGCTTTTGGCCCAGAAGCACGGCCAGCGTAAGGTAGGCCAGCGCCAGCAGCAGGGAAGCGATACCAAGCAGACTGCCAGGGTTCAGATACTTTATCACCCACGGCCATAGCAGGTAGAACTGCTCCTCCAGCGATATGCTCCACAGCGGAAAAAGAAAGCCGGGTGGATACCCGTGTCCTGCGGTGTACCAGTTCGTGAACAAGAGCAGCAGCGCGATGCCCCAGGCAAGGGAAACGGCGTGGGTAGGAACGAACAACCCGTAAAGGCAGCCGACGGCGACCATGGCGAAGTAGAGCGGCCAGATACGAAGGATTCGCCGCACATAAAACGCTGCAATAAGGATGGTGCCGGTATCCCGCTTCTCCCGCAACAATAGTTCAGTAATCAGGTAAGAGCTAAGAAAGAAGAAAATGCAGACCCCAAATTCCCCCGCGCGTGCGATAGCTCCGATTTGCGTTGGCTTGTTGATCTGCCATGCCAAGCCATGCGCAACAAACACCAGCAGAAATGCCAGCGCCCGGAGAATATCAAGGCCGGGGCGGTAGAAGCGTTCCTCTTGCGTTCGGGTGGGTGCCTGCTCGATGACAGTTGTTGCGGATCTGGACATCAGACTGCGCCTGCAACACCGGTCGTACGGGCAGCGAAGTCCCCATCCGGTTTCTCTTAACTGCCTAAGATACGTTCCAGCATAATTTTTGGTTTCATTAGCGGTGGTGGTAGGGCTGATACTTTCGCGGGATATGCAAAAACGGTCGCCGCCGAGTGCTATCACCCTTTCCGCTCTGCAGGATCGTCTTCACGAGGACCGTGGCATGATAGGGGTGCCACCGCGAGGGAGCGCCATGTTCACACCACAAACCTATGGGCTTGCGCTCTTCCTAATGATGCTCAGCATGCTCTGCTGGGGAACCTGGGCAAACACCGAAAAGATCACCCGCCAGTGGCCCTTTGAGCTCTACTACTTCGACTACACCTTGGGTCTGCTTGTGTGTTCCCTGATCTTCGGCCTCACGCTGGGGCAAACCGATCCGGCATCGCCGCAGAGTTTTTTCCTTAACCTGAGAGCCGCCAGCCAGCGAAGTCTGTTGCTGGCCTTCGCCGGAGGAGCCGTCTTCAGCGTGGGCAATATTCTCATCGTAGCCGCAATCTCTGTCGCTGGAATGGCGGTAGCCTTCCCCATTGGCGCCGGCTTGGCGCTGGTGCTGGGAGCAGGACTTAACTATGTTGTTTCTCCGGCAGGCAATCCCGTACTCATCTTCTCTGGAATCGGTCTGGTCTGCATCGCGATTGCTCTCGACGCTCTGGCCTACAAAGGGATATCACATAGCGCTGGCAACACTGGAAGGGGCATTCTGCTCAGCCTGATTGGAGGAATCGGAGCCGGGCTCTTCTATCCCCTGGTGGCCAAATCGTTGGCTGGCCCGGGGCATCTGCAACCGTACACCGTGAACGTAATCTTCGCTTTGGGAGCCGCGGCATCGGCATTGCCCATGATTTATCTGCTGATGCGCAGGCCCATCGCCGGCCCTCCGCTGCGTTTGAAAGATTATGCGAGCGGCCGCTGGGACGTACATGCCTGGGGCGTTGCTGGGGGACTTATCTGGGGTGTGGGAACCATCGCCAATTTCGTCGCTTCCTACGTGCCCATGATCGGCCCGGCAACTTCCTTCTCCATGGGTGAGGGCAACACCATGATCTCCGCGTTATGGGGAGTCTTCGTGTGGAAGGAGTTCCGCGGGGCCAGCGCCCGTGTCCGGCTCTATCTCGTGCTGATGTTTCTGTTTTTCCTTCTGGGCCTGACCTCGATCGCGCTCTCGCCCGTCATCAAGTAAGCGGCTCTGAACATGGCGATCCAACTGCGGTTTAGGTGGAGGGAGGCTAAACTTTTCCTTATGGACCGTCAAAATATCTCCGGAAGCAGTCCCTACGAGCCCGTAATTGGCTTCTCGCGTGCAGTGCGGATAGGCAAGGTTGTCCATGTATCCGGCACTGGCCCGGTGGGCGCCGAGGATCTTTCCGCAGCCGAGCAAACACGTGTTGTGCTGAAGATCATCGAAGCCGCGCTCTTACAGGCAGGAGCCAAGTTTGAGCATGTCTACCGCACGCGTATGTTCATAGCCCACCAGGAGGATTGGGAAGCCATCGGCCGCGCCCACGGCGAAGTCTTTGCTGAGATCCGCCCCGCGTCGACGATGGTCGTCGCCGCGATGCTCAATCCGAAGTGGCGGGTCGAAATCGAAGCCGAAGCAATGCTCCCTTAGTGGCACCGAGGCAGCGCAAGTGCGCGGGGTGCCAACGAGATAAAAACAGTCATGGTGATCACGCCCTCTCGATTCGGGTATTCCAGGCAAACCGCGCTCTTCGGATTGCCAAAGTCAACACTATCCAACCTCTTGACAACCGGAAAGATCGAATATTAGCTACGATAGGGTATTCCGCATGCCCAAGCGCTCAATCCACAAACGTTTCGGGGTGATTGCTGGGTTCTTGGTGCTTCTCCTCCTTCTCGCGGTAAACACGGCCATTTTAAGGCGTCAACTTGCCGTTCAGGTCGCGAATCAGGAGTGGTTCAGCCGTAGCCGCCGAGTGCTGCAGGAGCTGAAAAGTACCGAGTCGCTGCTTAAAGATGCTGAGAGCGGCCAACGCGGATACCTTTATACCGGTAAGGTCGACTACCTCGAACCATACAACCTCGCTACTGTCCAGATCGATGCCCACCTCGAAAATCTTGTCGCTCAGGTCGGCGACGACCCTGGACAGCAAACCCAGGTTGCCGAACTTCGCGTTCTGATACACCAAAAGCTCGCCGAGTTGGCAAAGACGATCTCCCTCTTTCAATCGGGAGACACGGCGGCAGCCAAAGCGTTGGTGATGTCTGACAAGGGGTATAACGTCATGGAAAGCATTCGTTCTCTTGTCGGGCAGATGGAGCAACAGGAAACCTTAGTGGGCGACCTGCGTAGAACCGCCTACCAAAAAAGCATTCGCATCACCGTCGCCTGTATCTACGCGGCGAGCGCAATCGCGGCATTGGGAATAATCCTGGTAGCGTTCTCCATCATCCGCGAGATGGAGAGACGAGAGAAAGACGCTGCCTCGCTCCGCCAAAGCGAAGAATGGTTCCGGGTGACACTCTCCTCCATTGGAGACGGTGTCATCGCAACCGATGGTCAGGGCCGCGTTTCGTTTTTGAACCCTGTAGCGGAACGGCTTACCGGCACAAACCTGGCCCAGGCCCAGGGGAAGAAAATTGCTGAAGTATTTCCTATCTTTAACGAAACCACGAATCAACCGGCTGAAAATCCCGTGGAAAAGGTCTTGGCGCGGGGCTCTGTTGTTGGTCTTGCGAACCATACCGTGTTGCGGCATCGTGACGGTCATCTGCTAGCTATTGAAGATAGCGCCGCGCCCATCACGGATGATTCCGGCAAGCTGATCGGGGTGGTTCTGGTCTTTCACGATGCTTCTCGTGAAAGGAACTTCCAGGACGTGCTGCGTCGCACCGAGAAACTCGCGGCGGCTGCTCGCTTGGCGGCGACTGTCTCTCATGAAATCAACAATCCGTTGGAAGCAGTGGGTAACCTGATATTTCTTGCCAGAAATAATCCAGATGCACCTGTCACCGTTACTGAACAACTGAAGCTTGCGGAACAGGAACTGGCGCGGGTATCGCACATCACCCGGCAGACGCTCGGCTTTTATCGGGAGTCCACTGCACCCACATCGGTTCACCTTCCGACTATCATTGAATCTGTGCTTGTGCTGTATTCAAATAAACTGCAAACCAAGCAAATCCGGGTCGAGCGTACCCTCGAAGAATGTCCTCCCATCCTGGGTTTAGCTGGTGAGATCCAGCAGCTCATATCCAACATCATCTCCAATGCCATCGATGCGGTGCCCGTCAACGGAACTTTGAAAATCGCCACGTCCCCCATAAACCTGGCCGGCCGCGAGTCGATCCAGCTCAAGATAGAAGACAATGGTCCCGGTATTGCTCCTGAGAACCTGAAACGCATCTTTGAACCGTTCTTCACCACCAAGAAGGATGTTGGGACCGGTCTCGGGTTATGGGTATGCAAAGAGATCGCCGAGCGGCATGGTGGAAGCGTGTACGCTCACTCTCTCAGTGAGAATGGGTCGAAGGGAGCCGTATTCACCGTTATCCTCCCGTATCCGAATCGGAGCAACAGCGATCGCATCGCGTTCTAGATTCCCGGATATCCTAGCGGCACTGCAGCGACAACATTCTGATAGGTTAGGCGGAGCCGATGAGCTTAGAGGACGGAACACACCGCAGCATAGATAGGCGGAGGTGTCTTTGCGGCTGGAGTGGGAGATACAGGAGAGGAAATGAAAGCCCGTGCGGAAATGTGCGAACTAAGCGAACTAAGTCTGCTCCTTTTCCCCGGACGAACATCCTCCGGTGGGAGGTGGTAGAAACGAATTCCTGCCGCTGCCTTCGCGAGCCGGCAAGTGCCCGCGTCCCAACCCCGTCATTTAAGTTCCGGGGACAGCCCGCGGATTTGTCCCGAGACTGGACTGAGACTGTGGGTTTACAGTTTCCAAATAAAAATGCGCTAAAAGCGCTATAAGCGCTATAAGTCCACTTCGTTTCCAAATAAAAGTGCGTGAAAGGGAGAGATAAGCGAGATAAGCATCCGTCATATCCTTTTCATTGCCTGCGACTGCGGCGTTACTGCGAAGTTAGGTGGCTCCGAGAGCACCAGCTAGATCGAGAGCGTTGCCGCTTTTCCCTTCTTCTGGAGAATGGCGTCGAAGATCAATCTGGAAACGAACACAGCGGTGAAGAGATTCGCTATCAAACCCATCGTTAGGGTCAGCGCGAATCCTTGTATGGGACCTGTGCCAAAGAGAAAAAGGATTGCCGCCGAAACTACAGTCGTAACATGCGTATCCAGGATAGTCTTCCAGGCATGCGCAAATCCTTCCTTCACCGCTGCCGCTGCAGACTTACCTGTTCGCAACTCTTCCCGGATTCTCTCGAAGATAAGAACGTTCGAATCCACGCCCATGCCAACCGTTAGGATCACCCCGGCGATTCCAGGAAGGGTCAACGTCGCCTTAAGAAAACCCATGAATCCAAGAAGCATCAGCAGATTGAGCAGGAGTGCCAGAACTGCGTTTATGCCAGCGGCGCGATAGTAGAGCAGCATGAAAGCCATCACTAACAGCAGCCCAGCCACTGCAGCATGCACTCCCTGACGAATTGAAGCGGCACCTAGGCTTGGTCCGACTGTTCTTGTCTCTAGATAGGAAATCGACGCTGGAAGCGCGCCCGTTCGCAGCATCAATGAGAGATCAGCGGCTTGCTGCCTGGTAAATCCCCCCTCAATTTCGCCATGATCGCGAATGGCGGAATTGATTCCCATAACCTCTTGCACGCGGTTCTCCAGCACTATTGCCATCGTTCCAGGCGTGGCGCTCGTAGAACTGTGCTCGCGTGTGTACTTATAGAAGCGGTCACCGGCATCTGACGTCAGAGTGAAGATAATATTCGGCCTGCCATTCATATCCTGCGAAGGTTGAGCATCGCGGAAGTCTGTCCCCTCCACCTCACTCGCCCGCTTAAGGAGGTACGAACGCACCGGCGCTCCTGCCGAAGCCACACCTTGCATGAGCACCGAGTCGAAAGGAATGACACCGTTGTTCGCTTGCAGAGCTGTCGCCACATCTTCATAAGGTCCTCCGACCACTGCATGAATCTCCAACTTTGCAGTGGACTTGATAACCTCCTCAACTCTTGTTGGATCCTCAAGGCCGGGCAGTTCCACCAGGATTTGGTTTTCTCCGAGTCCATACTTCTGAACGGCAGCCTCAGTAACCCCAAGGCTATTGACACGTCTTCGAATTGTCTCGATCGATCTATCCAGCGTCAGCGCCTCTAAGCTCTCGATAGCAGAGTGCTTCATTGTCAGTTTGAAGGCTCCATCTTGCTGGGTCGCAACATCGTAGATGGAGTAATCAGGCCCTTCCAACAGGCTTCTCACATCGCCCATCTTCGCTATCGGAACTCCGGTAACGGATATTGTCTCCGGGTGCGACGAGTCGGCTTTGCCTACTGTCGCTTCTGTTATCCCTGAAGCCTGCAGTGCTGCTTCGAGCTTTACAGCATCCCGATCGGTGGCGGTCCCGAGGGCCTCGGACATTTCCACTGCAAGCACTAAATGAATGCCACCCTTCAGGTCGAGGCCGAGATGGATCCGTTTTGAAATTGACTGCTTAAGACCGCCATGCGGGATACCGACGATGCCGTAGCAAAATAACACCAACACAGCGATGACGAATGCAGTTCTACCACCGAGTCTAGTGACCATATGCCCCCATACAGGCTTATACGCAGAACCCGATCTGTCGCAACATAAGCCTTGTCCAAATACGAACTGAGAGGACGTAGATGTGATTGCCAAAGGAGGAACAGACAAGTTGCATCCGTAGCCGGTCGACAACTTACGCCTATGACGAATGCCGAGACGCATCCAAGCACGGCCAGCTCAGAAAGCCCGAGCAGTACGAATCACATCTTTTAGATCTTGGCTGAGAGAGAGGGTGGGGGACGCTGAAATAGCGCGGGACGCGCCTGTAGCGGATACAAACGAGCATCAGCCTCCCTAGTTCTAGACCTAGGGGTAAGTTGCAGAGATACAATCCCAGCGAGGAACACCAGGGATGATGAGCAATGCAAGCCTGAGCTGCTTTGAAGATTGATCGGTGGAGCACAATCGGCGATAACAGTTTGCCCTGGATGGTAGGCGCAATCTGTATGGCCACTTGGAACATGTGCAGTTGTTGGCAGCGTACTGAAGGGAACAATCAATGTGGCAAGAAGCGCCACACTTGTGAGCACGACTAGCATGACAACTCGGAACGAGGGTTGCTGTCGGCTATACGTCACGGTTCAGCCAGTATACACATCTGCTTTCCTATTGGGGGGCTACACCCTGATCTGAATGCAAAAGTGGCAACCATGGGAGACCGCCAGACATAACCGAATCATTGCCAGGCTCCTTGCTCAAGCTATTTGCACTGCAGCGGCGGGGGAGAAGCGCATCCAGCATACGACACTCTGGCCCCTTAGCTCTCCTCTTTCAGGATGTGGTAGAGTACCGACTCGTCTTCCTCCGATAGCATGGGGAGGTTACGGCGACATCAGTACCGCTGCGAACGTATCCCATACACGCAAAAAGGAAGGGCTGAAGAGATGCTGCTGACACTGGTTCTTACGTCAACCCTATTGCAGGCTCCGGAACCTCGCCAAGGATCTCTGGCACCTGATGTCGTGGAGGCAATCGACAAAAACTACCTTTATGCCGAGGAAGATTCATGGAAGCTGCTGCGCACCAAACTATTAACAGACACACAATCGACGGTCGCGTCGCTGGATCGAGAGCTATCTTCTCTCAATGACGGGGATCTTCGCATCGTCACATCGGAGCAGATGAAGACGATGCAGGCCGAAGCTTCGGGGCACGAGAGAGGCATTGGTCTGGTCGATTTTGCCATTACAGTCGAACCTACTACAGGCGAAGCAAAGGTCGTAACGGCGCTCGTGGACTCACCTGCATTTCAATCCGGGCTGTTGCCAGGAGACGTGATCGTAGCCGTGGATGGAAGACCAGCACGCGGGATGGTTCATGAAGAGGTTATGTCTTTGCTGCGAGGAAATGCCGGGACGTTGAGGCTTATGATCCGGCGGAACGGCAAGTCGTTTCACATGGCAGTGCCAAAGAGGGTATGGGATGAGCCGGACGTTGTGTTCCGCCGCATCCGAGGCGAGCAGAATCTGGGGTACTTAGCGATTCACCTCTTTACTCCAGACGCGGGGAACAAAGTGCGCGAGGCAGTTGCCTCGTTGGTGGTGAATGGAGTTACCGGGTGTATCGTGGACCTCCGTGATAACCCTGGTGGATATCTCGATGCGATGGCAGTTGCGGGGAGTGCCCTTACGGGTGAGGTGCTAGGTTGGAAAGTACGACGTAATGGGACAAGAGAGCCGATCCATGCAAACGCGGGTCCGCCCTCAAAGATGCGGCTCGTGGTTCTTGTCAATGACGGCACTGCAAGCGCCGCAGAGGAACTCGCGGCAGCGCTCCGGGACACTACGGGTGCTCAACTCGTTGGCGGAAAAACGCGTGGACGCGGTCAGATACAGACCTACGTCAAGCTGAACGATACTGCCGGAATCGTTATTCCAGCAGCTAGTATCGAAAGTCCGCATGGTTTCCGCTTTAACCGCGGTTCCGGGCTCTCGCCGGATGTCGTGGTTTGGCCGGCAACAGCAGTCAATGAGAAGGAGGATGACTTGGTCTATAAAACGGGGTTGGCCTTGCTCACTCATGGGTGACCGGAAACCCGAAGTGTCGAATACTGGGATGGATGATCAGCAACCCGGAAAAGTATGGTCCGCCGCCCTGTTGCAAGCGAAAAGTGATGATGACGGTTTTGGTCTGCGCAAATGTATACGGTCTAAGAACTCGGAAACACCGGGGTACTTTTCGTTTGTCCCTCCTCAGCCCGCAACCGAACGGGTCAATGCACGTGGGCCTCGTCGTCGTTCATGGAGAAGACATCTTTCAGATTGTCTTCGTAGGGAAACACGTGAATCATCCAGGTAAAAATCACCGGAAGAAAAGTGCCACCTTCGGCCTGGCAAGCCTCTTTTGTATGAATAGAGCCGAACATGCCGAATTTGGGGTGGTCGCCAAAGTATTGCTTGACTTTGTCAGCGGGGGCTCCGCAGAAGTTAGTGTGTTCATGCCAGCGCACCACGCTGAGCGGGATACGCTGGTTCAGCTCGTCTTCCGTTGCGCTCGGGCTAGCCGTGAACATGACGCCCTCCAACTTGTAGCGCTGGGTGGGAGTTTGGTAGTACAGCAACGAAGATGGTTTCGTTGGATCGAACATGGTGTCGGCTAACCGTACGTTGACGTCATTGGTGAAGTGGTACTGAGGCTGCACAACCTTCGGGTTCGCGATGACGTATCCGTCAGCCAGAGCCTTCTTGTAGTCCTTATATTTCTCTATGGCTGCCCTGACCTGAGCTACCATGGCTTTTACTTTTTCCTCATCGCCGGGCTGCCTGGTCCGCAGCGGCGTAATGCACATGTGATTCGTCATGGCAGCCATGCTCTCGCCCATCACACTCATGCCGCCCATGCTGCTCAAGTCATCGCACTCGTGCTGGGTACTGCCAGTCTCCATCCCTGGCATTGCGGATGTGGCGGGGGCTTGCTGATCATGCTGGACCGCGTGTCCCGACGGTGCGGTCAGCGACACGCTTGCAAAAATTGTGACCACGAGGATAGTTCGGTAACAGTGTGCTACAAGCATTGCGGTCATCCTTATCTATCTGCGGCTAACAACACAGCAACTAAAGATACACCGCTCAAGCGCCGTATGTGGTCATACACCTACAGGCGCAAGTGGTTATAGATGCAGCCGAAAAACACTTGTGCCAGCCCCGGACTTCAAGTCCGTGGCTGGCACGGATTGGTTAGGGCAAAGAAAAAAGCGCAAGGGCTTAAAAGCCCGGACCTCCCCAACGTCGAAGTTCTCACGCAGGGGCTAAAGCCCAATTCTCTATCAGTCTTGTACGGCCCGACTAAAGTCGTGCACAACAAAACAGAGTTTTTACGCAGCCTTTTTGGTCCGGGGGAGCGGACATTGAAGGGACGACATTGAAGGGACGGAGTAACCACCATCCTGAACAGTCTCACCTGCGTCATCCCTGGCCTGAGGCCTGGAGCACCTCTCAGCAGTTTGGGTGAATGAAGATACAGCCCAATTGCACCGTAACCTTAGGCATCTGGCTGACTGATAGCGCAAGCTCAGACCACCCGCCGTCAGGACTTATACCGCGCTCAACGAATGCCGAGCTGCGTATTTCTTCTCTGGATCGCCTCTTCCGATCTGGGCATAAACATCTCCAGTCCGAACGCAACTGCATGTGCCTGGATCCCCTCTACGGTGGGACGGAAACTCTCGTCGTACTCCTGAAACGCTGCCCTGAGATCACCAGGGTGCTTGTGAAGGGCATCGGCCAAGGCTGCAGCTCCGAGGATTGCCGTAGAACCGCCCATCCCTGCGGCAGGTGAGGGACAGTAACCGGCATCCCCGACCAGAGCCACTCGACCCTTCGTCCACAATTCCATGCGAACCTGGCAAAGCTGATCGAAGTAGAAGTTGTCGCAGTGGCTCATCTCGTCGAGCAGCTCGCGTGTTCTCCAGCCTCCTCCTTCAAAGTGCTCACGGATCATACGCTTCTGCTCATCCTGCTTACGACGGTCGTAGGCTATTTCCTTTTCAGAGAAGAAGCCGAACGCGATGTCCGTCTTGCCGTTGTACGCGTTGAGCATCACGGTCCTGCCAGGAACGCTGAACATCTGCGAGGTGTCTTCTTCAATCAGCAGCTTGTCAACGATGGTGAGCGAGAAGTAGTTCTGGAGAAACACCAGCCAGGAAGACTCGTCGCCAAAGCACATCCTCCTCACGGCTGAGTGGGTCCCGTCGCACCCAAGCACGAGAGAAAAAGATCGCTTCCTTCCACTTGTGAGGGTGACCGCAACCTCTACCGCGGATTGCTCCAGCCCCGCGATGCTGTCTCCGAAGAGGAATTCCACGTTGTCCTTCACCTCGTTGAAGAGCATGTCGAGAAGAACATCTCTCTCAATTTCATATTCCTCTTCCGGGTCCTCTTCTGCTTGCGCCGGTGCCGGCGACAACGGCGCTCCATGGGCATCAAGAAATGTCACAGGCCTCGGTGGCAAGCTTTCGGAGATGATGCGTTCAAGCAGGTTCATGCGCTTCACCACGTCGATGACGCCCTCTCGTATATTGACTGGGGTTCCACCCTTCTTCAAACCGTTTGCGATCTCGACCACTGTTACGGAGTAGCCAAGCTTGTTCATCCACCAGGCCGCGGCAAGCCCGGCAAAACTTGCTCCTGAGACAAGGACGCTCGGAGTTCGCCCACCCGCTGCCGCCTCGTTTCCGTTCTGCTGCACTGACACATCCATATGACGCCTCCTGAAACTTATACTAAGTATAAATATAGACGATGTAAAATGAATACAGGAGTAAAGGTGGACGCTATACAAAACAGACAGACGCGGAAGCGCCTCGCCACACGGCAAAGAATCTCCGACGTTGCCACTCGGCTCTTCATTGAGCGCGGCTTTGATCAAGTAACGATGGACGAGATCGCCGAAGCCGCAGATGTTTCCCGGATGACGGTCTTCAATCACTTCTCGCGCAAGGAGGACCTGTTCTTCGACCTCGACGAGGAAGGGCGCGAAGATCTGGTGGCTGCCTTGCAGAAAAGAAATCCTGGAACGCCTCCCGTGGAGGCCTTGCGGCTGTTCGCCCACTGGGCTGTCACCAATCAGCGTCCCTACGTCCGCTTCTTTGAAGAAGGTAGCGACAAGTTCATGGAAGCGATTCAGGCAAGCGAAGCGCTCAAAGCCCGCGCCCGAGCAATCCGGGACGAGCTGACGGATACGTTGACGGTCGCGCTGGCGAAATCTGTAGATGGCCCTCTGCCCGATCCCGTCGCCAGCCTGGCTGCATCCCTGCTGGTCGCAACGTGGACCGTAGCCCTCATCGAAGCGCATCGAGCTTTTCAGCAGGGTCAGAATCTGCAAGAAGCGAACAATGCTTTTCTCGGTCTTATCGACCGGGGAACGAAAGGGGTGCAGTCTGCCTTGGAAGGAACACCGTACATATAAAACATCGCCAGCGACAGGACAGTCGCCTCGTGTTGCTGCTTCCTGGGTCAGTCCCCCATAGGTCGCATTATGTATAGTGACTTCTGGACACCGAAGGCTCAGTTGGCGATATCAGGCCATCGAAGCGACTGCTCCATCGGCGTTAGCGCCAAGCTTTCTTGGATGAGTCGGTCCTGCAGAGGGAGCCCTACCGTGTCCACTCACACCTGGCTTTTGCGGCATTCTCCTCAATACCTCAAGCTCACGCGACGCAATGCAACGCCCCTAAGCATTGCATTGCTGTTGCTGACGACATCCGTGCCAGCCCAACAGCTCCGGCAACCCGCGGCTACCGATGCGCAAGCAAGACAGGCAGCTATCAGGATGCTGCTTCGCGCTGAACGTTCCTATAGTCTCCTTGACACTCCAGTCGACATGCAGGCGTGGCATTTGGCCGCAGAGGCTACCTACGACTCCCCGGTAGGATTATCGCTTGGGCAGCGACACTATGAAATATTTTGGGGAGGACCTGGAAAAGTAGAGCTGATCTCCAGCGGAGATGGGATCGGGGAAACATTCTGGGAGAGTATCGACCGTCGATTCATCACCGACGACCTACCTCCTACTCCAGATACCGCTTCCGAGAACTCCGTTTCTATGCCGGCCGGTTCCTCCGACGATTGGAATACTCGTCACAATCTCCTCATGAATGCTTCGCTTGTTCTTCTGGACAAGCTCCTGAACCCGCTCCCCTTCTACACGCCTGATGCTCTGGAGAAATGGCCTGTGGTTGAAGTGGTTCCAAGCGAGAACGGCGACCACGAGCAATGCGTCCGGTACGGGGTAAAAACTCCGCTTCGTAGCGGCGGAAGCGACCAGCGGCCGCCTCTGGAGACTACGGAAACAGTCTGCATCGATGAGGGCACGGGAGCGCTAAGGAGAGTCATCCACTCAGTCGGGCAGATTTCGGTTCTAACATCGTCAACCTCTTACGACGACATCATTCCTTTTCAGGGCCGTTTTCTTGCAAGACATATTCGCAGCACGCGAAATGGAAAGCTGGTGTTGGAGATTAACATCAGCAAGGCGGATGCGGTTCCGCAGCTCGCGGATGCTGACTACATGCCAACGCGCAAAACTCTACGGCGGCACATCATGCCATATCCTCCTTCCGCCCATGTAATGGTGGCTTCTGTCAGCTCCTCCAGGTTCGTAGGTTGTAGTCGTTCCCCTTCCAATGCGGTTGCGCCAGAGGTGGCTACTGAACACCTGTTGAAGGAAACGGTCGAGCCCGGTACGCAAGCGAAAAACCAGCCTGTGAAAGGAGGGGTCGTGCTTCTTCTGAGCATTGGTCCTGATGGCCAGGTTCTGGATGATAAGGTGCTTTCGACTCCCGATCCCATGCAGACCCAGACCGCGGAGCATTCCGTCGCTTCTTGGAAGTATCGGCCGTTTGTGAAGGGAAACACCGCGGAATGCGCGGAGACGACAGCATTCGTCGCGTTCTCCGCAAACAAATGATCCACATTCCCTTCCACGAAACTTCAATTTCCTCCTCCGTCTGGGTTCCGGCGGCCGTATTTGTCCTGAGAAGCCGGGTGGGGTGGCGTGATGATTGACTTCGGTAGCCGTCGAGCAGTAAAAGGGAGGCGGCGACGCTGATAATCTTTTGAGACTGCAGGTGTTCGAAAGGAGGCTCCGTGTACCTAGATCACTTTGCATCCACACCAGCCAGGGAGACCAGGCTTAGGCCACATATTTGGCTGCCAATCATTGCTCTCGGCTTAGCCTTTCTTTCATGCCCCACAGGACGGGGGCAGGACGACGTTCCGCACACGGGTAGCGATGTCCCTCCAATTCTAAAAATCGGCTCGCATGCGCCGGATTTCAATCTGCCGGGAGTCGATGGAAAATCGCATCGCCTCGAAGACTATGCGTCGAGCAAGGTCCTGGTTGTTATTTTCAGTTGTAATCACTGCCCGGTCGCCCAGATGTATGAAAAACGAATCAAGCAGCTATTCACGGACTATCAGGGCCGGGGAGTGGCCGTGGTTGTGATCATGGGGAATGATCCAAAAGCAGAGGAGCTCAGCGAATAC
>Ga0302325_10020519_pt1 | contig 13856 bp, 10 predicted proteins | sample Palsa_T0_2_FD_201948 | JGI IMG/M metagenome (GOLD analysis project Ga0302325, IMG submission 201948) | Peat permafrost microbial communities from Stordalen Mire near Abisko, Sweden - Palsa_T0_2 | ecosystem: Environmental > Terrestrial > Soil > Palsa > Peat permafrost | place: Sweden: Abisko... | reverse complement strand
TCCTCTTGACTCCCCGGTGGAAAAAGTTCTGCGAAAAAATATTCGTGTCGCCCATGAGCAAGAGCCGTTTGCGCTCATCAAACAACGCATGTTGGAACTGCGCACGGAAATGATGCCGGTCGTAAATCAGCGCGGCGATTTGGTGCGGGTCTATTTTTGGGACGAGGTTTTCGTGGAGCCGCACGCCCAGACCAGCGAGCCTTTGCCCACGCCCGTGGTGATCATGGCCGGCGGTTTGGGTGCGCGCCTGCGCCCGATTACCAATATCATCCCCAAGCCGCTGATTCCGGTTGGCGATAAAACCATCATCGAGGAAATCATGGATCGATTCCACGCTTGTGGAGCAGAGGATTTTCATGTTTCCCTGAATTACAAGGGCGACAGGGTCGAACGCCACTTGCACGAGGCCAGGAAACCCTATCGCATCGCTTATTTCCGCGAAGACCGGCCTTTGGGCACGGCGGGGAGCCTCTACCTTTTGCGCGACACTTTAAAGACTACTTTTTTTGTGTCCAATTGCGACATCCTGGTGGAGCACGATTATCGGGAGATTTTTCGCCAGCATCGCCAGGACGGCAACGAAATCACCGCGGTGGCGGCGGTTAAAGTGGTGTCGGTTCCGTATGGCGTGTTTGAGTGCGATGCCTCGGGGCGATTGACCTCCTTGCGCGAAAAGCCCGACGTGACCTTTTTGGTCAATGTGGGCCTCTATGTTTTGGAACCGCACCTGCTCAAAGAAATTCCTCCGGACAAGCCCATGCATATCACGCATTTGGTCGAACAAATAAGGTTGCGCGGCGGTCGGGTGGGTTTGTTTCCCATCAGCGAGCAATCGTGGTTCGATGTCGGCGAATGGGCCAAATATTTCAAGGCGGTGTCGCACCTCAACCCGGGCACTTCCGCCCCAAAGAGCGCCGCGCCGCCCGCCTACCCGGATGCAAGCGCAGCCCTGCCCTCGGGGTTTTTCGATGACTAGCTCCGGCAATTTGGCCCCGGTTCCCGCCATGCGGGTCTTGACACTGGGCGATAACCAATCTTTTTTTATCGCCATCCTTTGTGGCGAAATCAAACGACGCTGTCCGCAAGTGGAATTCAGTATATGCGATTACATCAAGTACGGCGCGAACGTGGCTTACGACGAACAAAAGACCTTCAAGGAGCAGTTCAAATCGCCTCCGGTTTTTGAATTCAATTTCAAAACGTTGCGCGCCGTCGGCGGAGCCTTTCTCAGTTTGCATCTTTATCGCCGTATGGCGCGCACGATGTCGTGCTTCGGGTTGGCGGGTCGATCCATTATCGATGCCGCCGCGCGATCCCTCGGCAAAGCGGTGCAAATTGAGAGATTTCGTAATGAGGTGCTCCGGCGGCAGACTTACGACATTTGGCACTTTCAATTTATCACGCCCAGCTCGCTGCGATACATCGACATCGTTCCAGACAAAACCAAAGTGATTTGTTCCTTTTGGGGGTCCGATTTGCTGCGTTCCTCCGGCGTCGAATCCTGGGTCCCCGTTTCCAACGCCCTCGAAAGGGCCGACGCCATTACCGTCCAAACCATCGAAATGCGGGAATTCCTCCTGTGCCGTTTTGGCCGTCATCTTCGCTCGAAGATTCACTTTTGCCGTTTTCCTGCGGATACCGCCGCTTATCGCCTCATAGCCGAGCTGTGCCGCGAAGGTTTAACGGGCCGGGCGCGCGCTAAATCACTACTCGGTCTGCCCGAGAATAGAACGATTATCAGCATCGGCCACAATGGCGGACCAGGCGACAAACATTTGGAAATTCTGGCGGCTTTGCAGCGCTGCCCTGGCGAACTCAAACGCCGCGTTTTTTTGGTGCTTCCGATGACCTATGGGCTAACCACCTCGTACGAAAAGTCGGTTGCCGATGCTTGCCAAAAATCCGGCTTCGAGTATCTCATCCTCAAGGAATATCTGAGCCGCGAGGCTTTGGCGGCCTTGCGTGTCGCCGCCGACATTATGATTTACATGCCCGAAAGCGACGCCTTGAGCGCCGCCGCTTTGGAAACGATTTATGCCGGCAATATCCTGGTGGCGGGCGCGTGGCTTCCCTACGGAACGTACCGGCGCCTTGGCCTGCCTTTTGTTGAGATTGAAAGCCATGACCAACTGGTTGAGAGTATGCCTTCGTTGCTGGATCGGTCGCGTATTTCGGAATCTGATTTGGAGCGTTTGCAAAAGCAAATCAAAGACAACTTTTGCGCCGATGGTACAACGCCAGCTTGGATTGATTTATATCGCTCCTTGATCCAGCCAGTATCTTAGACTTTTTTGGAGAAAAATTTGACTGGAAAACGCACAATCAAAGCCTTGGTCGTCGCTGGCGCGCGGCCCAATTTCATGAAGGTCGCCCCCTTGCTCAAGGAGGCCGAAGCCTTTAATCGCCGCCAGGAAGGCGAATCTGTTCGCCTGGAATTCCTTTTGGTGCACACCGGCCAGCATTATGACCGGAGTCTGTCCGACGTTTTTTTTGACGAGTTGAAAATCCCGCCCCCGGCTTTCCATCTGGGTGTGGGTTCGGGCTCGCACGCCGTGCAAACAGCCCAAATTATGCTTAAATTTGAGCAGACTTGCCTCGCCGAAAATCCAGATTGGGTCATCGTCGTCGGCGATGTCAATTCGACCATGGCCTGCACTTTGGTCGCCTCCAAAATGGGCATCAAGGTCGCCCATGTGGAGGCGGGATTGCGCAGTTTTGATCGCACCATGCCGGAAGAGGTGAACCGTCTGGTGACCGATGCCTTGGCCGATCTGCTCTTAACCCCCTCGAGCGACGCCGACGAAAATTTGCGTCGTGAAGGGGTTGCAGAATCGAAAATAAAGCTGGTGGGAAATATAATGATTGACACGCTCAAGGCCAATCTGCCGGCAGCCCGTTCGAGCGGGATTCTGCAAGAATTGAGTTTAAAGCCCAAGGGTTTTGCCTATGTCACCCTTCATCGTCCGGCCAATGTGGATGACGCAAAAAACCTGGGCCCCATTATGGCGGCCTTGGGAAAATTGGGAAGCCGCCTGCCTGTAGTGTTTCCAGTTCATCCGCGCACCGGCAAAATGCTGGCCGAGTTTGGCATCGTGCCGGCGGCGGCGAGCGGAGTCAAAATCCTGGAGCCAGTGGGCTACCACGCCTCGCTCTGTTTGACAGAAAACGCCCGGGTAGTCTTGACGGACTCCGGTGGTTTGCAGGAAGAGAGCACCTTCTTCAAGGTTCCCTGTTTGACTTTGCGACCGAACACCGAGCGCCCCGTGACCGTCTCGCTCGGCAGCAACAAGCTCACTTCGCTAAACCGGCTCTGGTCTGATTTGGATGAGGTCTTGCGCGGCCCCCAGGAAAAAGGACAAAATCCTCCCTTATGGGATGGAAAAACCGCTCGAAGGATTGTTGAAGCCATCGTTGCCGACAGTGAAACTTCGGGTCTTCACACGCGGCCCATCGAATGAAAAACGTCCTTTTGCTCGCGTTTTATTTTCCTCCGCAGAGCCACATTGCGAGTTACCGCTCAGGATGCTTCGCCAAATTTTTGCCCGAAAACGGCTGGCTGCCAACCGTGGTCTGCGAGGATTGGACTTCCGAGCAGCCTAATTACGATCCCGATTTTGTCGGCATACTTCCGGACGAGGTCGCCATCCATCGCGTGTCCCGGCCGGAACCGCAAGGGTTCTATGAAAAATTTATTCTGCGAAAAATTGCGCCATATCTTCACCCAGAGCGCGCGCCGGTTTTGTGGTGGAGGAAGGCCCGCCAACAGGTGCTTTCGTTGTTGGCGCAAAAAAAATTCGACGCCGTTTGGGCGACTTCAGACCCGTTGACGCCTTGGGCGCTTGCGTCCGAAGCTGCGACGCGCGCCGACATTCCGTGGATTGCTGATATTCGCGACAGCTTCAATGTCCAACAGCATAGTTCCTGGTACAAGCGGCCTCTCTTTGCCCGGCAGGAGCGTCGGCTTGGGAGGAAGGCCGACCGCGTGGTCGCTGTGACCAAGGGCGTGGCCCGGCGGTTGGAACCGTTGTTCGGCAAAAGTATTGACGTTATTTATAACGGGTTCGATCCCACCCTTTTTCCCCAAGAAGCGCCGACGCGCAGTTTGCGTTTCACCTTGATCTACGCCGGCAGCGTGATGCTGCCATTGCGCAACCCGGCCCCAGTCTTCAGTGCGGTTGAACTTTGCCTGGAACGAAAGTGGATTCCAGCGGATGAGATCGAAATTCAATTTTATGGTTCCGGCACCAGTGTGATTGACCAGGTATTTCCTCGTGCCACCGAGCGCATCCCTCTAAAGGTTTTGCCACGCATTCCGCACCGCGAAGTTTTGCGTCTCATGATGAGCAGCTCGGTGTTGCTCATGCTTGACAACGCCACCGAACAGGATGTGCTTCCGGGCAAAATTGGCGATTACCTGGGTTCGCGTCGGCCGATCCTGGCCTTCCCGGATTCCGAGGGGGAACTGGCCGCTATTCTTCGCCGCACAGGCACGGGAGTGTCTCTGACCCGCGTCGAAGATATGGCTGAAAAACTCCGGCAATGGTTCAACGAATGGAAGGCCGGCGACATCCACGCCGGCGTTAGAAACGAAACCGAAATCGAACCTTTCTCACGGCGGTTTGGCGCAAAACAATTGGCTGGTTTGCTGAATGAAGTTTGCCGAGGACGTTGACCTAATATTAGACGTCGCCGTGCTCAAAGGTCGTGCCGCTTGACGAGCATCCACAGTCCAAATGAAAAAGCGGGTTTTCGCTTAAGCACTTTTGGGTCGGTGGGTTTGGCCGTATCGAAAATTTCCTCAAACCGGTCGAGTAATCGGCGGCGGTCGAACCATTCTGTCGGTTTATTTTCGGGCAAATAGGGTTCAGACAAAATCTTTGCGTAAAGCGCGTCGTCTTGGTCCAGTTGGATGATGTGTTCGACCAATTTGTCGAGGTTGGAAAAATCGGACGCATCGATGAAACTCCGCTGGTTGAAATCCTTGGCCACCAGTCGATTGCCCCAATAAATGGGCACCGTGCGCGCCATCATGGCCTGAGGCAGTTTTTCGGTCGTATATCCAGGAAGCGATGTGTTTTCAAACGCGATGTGGAATTTGTAATTGCGCATGAAATCGAGCTTGCCCTGGAAGCCGTTCATAATGGGGCCGCCGATGTTGTTCATGAATCGTCCGCCGGAATCCACCTGCTTGTATTTGCTCAGTTTTTGAAAAATTTCCAGTCGGTTTCGATTGCGCCGTTTGCTGTGGTTGCTGACCATGTAGGAACAAAATTTCTTCTTTTCCGCGAGAATCTTTTGCGGCGGCGGAAAATCTGCCCCCTGGATCAAAGCTGCGGGGGAATCATAGAGCACGGCGTACCAAGGCAACCGCCGATGCCGTGGATCATCGAGGTAAAACGAAGTAAAAGCGAAATCGCATTCGTTGAAATTCGGTTGGATGGGCTCATGGGTGTAGTAAATTTTGACGCAATTGAAATGCCGATGAATGTGCCCGTTATTGCTGTAAATCAGAAAATCAGGGCGGTCACAAACGATCACCTCAAACCGTTCCCGGAGCAGATTGAAAAAGAAGTTATCGTGCTTGTCCAGGTATCTCCAGAAGTCACAGAAATCGATCCGAATCCTTCGTTTCATTGAAGAAATTATTGAAGGTTATCCGCCAATGGCAACAGTATTCTCCGGCTCCGCCCGATGGATCGTCAAGCTGCCTAACCCTACAATCCTACTAACAGCGAAGAACCGATTCCGTATTGGCTCGGGCGCAAATCAGGTTTTGACGATGATTTCCACCTTGGAGGTAGGGACGGCTCGCCGAGCCGTCCGCGGTCGCCTCGGCGAGGCGACCCTACCAAAATCTGATTTGCGCCCTATTGCCTCTTTGATTCCCATCGCTCCTTGATTTCTGAACCTTCTCCCGTATATCTCTAAGGCGAGTAACACTATGCAATTGGATAATGAGGAAATTCGCCGCTATTCGCGGCACTTGATTTTGCCGGAGGTTGGCCTGGCCGGACAGAAGAAGATTTGTTCCACCAGCGTCCTTTGCATCGGCGCCGGTGGGCTGGGCTCGCCGATCGCCATGTACTTGGCGGCGGCCGGTATTGGCAAAATTGGCATCGTCGATTTTGACACAGTCGATTTCTCCAATCTCCAACGCCAAATTATTCACGGCACCTCGGATGTCGGCCGCCCCAAGGCCGAGTCCGCCAAGGAAACCATTGAACACATTAATCCCAATGTGGAGGTGGTTCTCCACAATACCCGCCTCACCAGCGAAAACGCTTTGGATATCCTGACTCACTACGACATTGTCGTTGACGGCACGGATAATTTTCCCACGCGCTACCTGACCAACGACGCGTGCGTTCTGCTCAAAAAGCCCAATGTCTATGGCTCGATTTTCCGTTTTGACGGACAAGCCAGCGTCTTTGCGCCGCATCTCAACGGGCCATGCTACCGCTGCCTTTATCCGGAACCGCCGCCGCCCGGCATGGTGCCGAGTTGCGCGGAAGGCGGCGTGTTGGGGGTGTTGCCGGGCATTGTCGGCACGATTCAGGCGACCGAGATTTTGAAATTGGCGCTGGGCAAAGGGAGTTCGCTGGTTGGCCGGCTGCTGCTGTTCAACGCGCTGGACATGAAATTCCGGGAAGTCCGCCTGCGGCGCGATCCCAAATGCCCGCTGTGCGGGGAGAATCCGACCATCACAAAGTTAATTGATTACAATATGTTTTGCGGCATTTCTCCAGAACCGGCCACGCCGACTTCGAATCCTGACGAAGTGACCGTGCAGGAAATGAAGAAGGCGTTGGATAATCCCACGCTCAATATTCACGTGATCGACGTGCGGGAGCAGGATGAATACGAAATCGCGCGCGTCAAAGGTGTGCCGTTATTTCCACTCAGCACTTTGCCGCACCACTTCACCGAACTGGACCCCAACAAGCAGATGTATATCCATTGCAAGAGCGGCGTGCGTTCCATGCGGGCACTGAATTTCTTGCGCGAGCAGGGATTCAAATATGTCAAGAGCGTCAAAGGCGGCATCAGCGCATGGTCGGATGAGATTGACCACAATGTTCCCAAGTATTGACAGAGTAGCTGTTTTATAATTATTCCCCTGCCCCCATTCATCTGCCATCGTCTTTGTCTATCCTCCTCGCGTCTTTGCTTCCTTGCGCCTTTGCGTTGAATCCGCGTCGGAATTCACAAAGCTGCTTTGGGCAGCGGGAAAAGCTTCGACCGACTTTGGTAGTGGGGCAATTCGTTCAACGCATCCAACATCTTGGCCGGGATGATTTCATGGACTTCCACGCCGGTCCCGATGTCACGCAACATGGTCAGCGTCAATTGGCCGCCCAGATGCTCGCGAAATTCTTCCAGGCCCTTGAGTATCATCGGCTGATGTTCCGCGTCGAGACGCGTAAGCTCGTTGGCAAACAAATCGAAGCCCAACTTCCGTAGCAACTCCAAAACGCGGGCCGTGGAGGCGGCGTCCAGCAAGCCGATGTTGCGCGAATAAATCACATCCAGCGCCAGGCCGATGGCCACCGCTTCGCCGTGGCGGATTTGGTAATCGGAAAGTTGCTCCAATTTGTGCGCCGCCCAGTGGCCGAAATCCAGCGGCCTCGCCGAACCGGATTCAAACGGGTCTCCGCCACTGGCGATATGTTCGACATGCAATTCCGCGCTGCGATAAATCATCCGCTGCATGGCATCAGCATCAAACGCCGCCAGCAAATCGGCGTCTCGTTCCAGGCTCTCAAAGAAGCCTCGGTCGCGGATGAGCGCCACTTTGACGGCCTCGGCATAACCCGCGCGCTTGTCGCGGTCGGGCAGGGTGGCTAGCAAATCAAAATCGTTGATGACGGCGAAGGGCGGCGCGAAGGTGCCGATGAAATTCTTTTTGCCGAAGGCATTGATGCCGTTTTTGACGCCGACGCCGGAGTCGTTCTGGCCCAGCACCGTCGTGGGCACGCGGATGTGACGAACGCCGCGATGCGCTGTGGCACTTGCCAGCCCGGCGACATCCAAGAGCGCGCCACCGCCCATGCCGATGACGAACGAGTGCCGGTCGATGTGGTGCTTCTCGATCTGCGAATGAATTTCGGAAACATGGAAATAAGACATCTTGGCCCGCTCCCCGCCTTCGATGATGAGCGGCTGAGCGACCAGCGTGACTTCGCCACTTAAGCCTGAAAAATAAGCTTCGACAGCTTTAGTCAGTTCGGGCAGAGCCTGCGCCAAACCTTCGTCCAGCACCACGAGCACCCTGGGTATGCGACCGGGCTCCGCCAGCAAGGTTTGCAGCAGGGAATTCGAAGGCGCCCACAGCCCTCGTGTAAAATAGACACGATGGTCGAACTCCACCTGAATCTTTCTGGCGATCGTTGACATCAACTTTACTATGCGTAAGGACGTTGGGATTGAAAACTTTATTCAATGAGTGGGGTTTCATTCTCTCCGTTCCTTTGACACTTATGAAAAAAATAATCATGCTACTAACGCTGGCCATCGCTGGGGCATCTGACGCGCAAACGACCAACGCGCCTCGAACCTGGTTTGACGCCTACAAATCCACCCTTGAAACCACTTTGTTCAGGGGCATGTCGCGCATCGGGTCATTGACCGGGCAGGTCCGGTATCCGGTTGATGTCAGGGTCGAACGGTTAATTATCAGCGCCACGACTAATACCACTTACGCTGTGGCCGTGCGGACGCAACTCGCGCGCAACACGCTGCAAGTGGATTACATCGACTACGATGAATTGGACGGGCTGATTCAAGGTCTGCAACTCATTTCTCAATCGGACCATGGCGTAGCGCCCATGGACGATTTCGAGGTGGTCTATCGCGTCCGTAGCGGGCTTTCCGTGGCGAAAATATCCAATGGGAACAACATCGTCATTGCCATTAAATGCGGAGACGCCAACGGCACTCGCAATCAAATCGCGCCTTATGTTCTGGACAATTTGCGCGGATTGCTTGTCGCCGCCAAATCCAAGATCGACGCGATCGTGGCCAGCGGTCAATAGCTGCGGAATCGTAACGTCGCTTTTTCGGGAGGGCGGGGCCGGCACTGCTCTGTAGTGCCGCCAATAATTTGTTCTGACTCTGTGACGCCCTGAAGTTCCTTCACGGCAAATCATAAGATTAGCGTTGCGGGCACTCAGCCCTCACAAAATCCGGGGCGCTCTCGCGCCCTCAATTTTATTGGAGCGGAGCAAAAAAGAGGCGTATGTTGGGTGCCGACAATGCAGCGCCAAACAGATTTTGTGCTCGAGCAAGCCGGCTGGCCAGCCATGCTGCTGGAGGAGTCCGGCCGGATTTGCCGCGTCAACCAGGCGGCGCGGCGCGTCTTTGATTTGCCGGATTCTTTGCGCTCGGCCAACCTCTCCTCGTTGTGGGACGACGGCAACAACGTTTCGTCCGGGGATTTTCTGCGGGATCAGATCGAGGCCGGCACAACCCAATTAACGTTGCGCGTGGAGGGCGGGGTCGCGGCGCCATTCATCGCGCATGGGGCCAAAGTCGTTCGAGGCGGGCATCCTTACGTTGTTCTGCAACTATTTAGAGATTCAGGCGCGACCTTTCCGGAATTGTCCTGTGTTGCGCCGGCCAAAGAGGCGCGGCCCGACGAGTCTGACAAGCATAAAATCCCACCAGCCCTGGCCAACGCTCCCTGGCCGGTAATCCTGGTGGACGTCCAGTCCACCATCCTGCGCGCCAACCCGGCCGCGGCTCTTTTGTTGGGGGCCAAGTCAGCGGCGGAAGGCTCGGCTCTGAACGCCCTCTGCGTGGCCGGGGACAAGGCGCATCTTTCCAAATTGCTCGCCGAGGCTGGCAGTGCCTCCGGCGCTGTGCTGAAATTTCGTCTCGATGGTGGGACGGTCGCGGCGTTTCATTTGCAATGTTGCCCAGGCGCCGGTGCGAGTGGGGCGTTACTGCAATTTTTCCAGGCCGACGAAAAACAGCCGAACACCATCGCCGAAGCGAAGGAGGAAAATGATTTTCTTCTGCAAAACGCGGAATGGCCGGTGCTGGTGTTGCAAACCAACGGCAAAGTAATCCGGGCCAACAGAGCAGCCGTGCGTGCCTTCGGCTCAGAGATCGAAAAGGAAGATGGAGGGCTGGCGTCTATTTGGGCCTCGAACAACAAGGGCTCCGCCTTGCAGTTTCTTTCTCTCCCGCCCGACGCCCCGAGGTCTCTGAAATTCAAACTCAAAAGCGGGTTGCCCGGGACCTTTCTTGGTCAATTATGTTTGACTGGCAACGATGAGACCTGCCTGCTGCAATTATGGAAGGAAGTCGAATCTCCAGCTCCTGCTCCGCCCAAGGCCGCGCCCGCACCTGTGCCCGCTCTTGCGGCCGTCCCGCCAGCGCCTGTACCCGCGCCAGTAGCCGCGAGTGAATCCAGTACGGTGCACAAGCAAAAGCTCGATTTGGCTTTGCAACTGACGCGCACGGTGGCGCTCGATTTCAACAACGCGTTGACAAGCATTCTGGGCCATGCCTCCTTGCTTCTATCCAAGGCCGAGGCGAACCACCCTTTTCGCAGTTCGTTAAAAGAGATCGAAAAATCCGCCGCCCGGGCCGCGGAAGTGGCCAATGACCTGGCTGCCTTCAGCCGGCAGGAAAAAGACGTGCGCGTTCACGTGGCTGGCAACATGAACACGCTGCTCGAACGAACCGTCGAGGCGTTTCAGAATTCGCTCAAAAAACCTATCGTCATCACCTCGCAACTGGAGCGCAAACTTTTCACCGCCAGTTTTGACGAGGCCAAGTTGCAACAGGCCATTATCAAACTGCTGGAAAATGCCGTCGAAGCGATCAAGGACGACGGCAAAATCAGCGTGCAAACGCGCAACGTGGAATTGTCCGAGCCCAAACAGGACCGGACGGCCAAATTGGGGCCGGGAAATTATGTCTGCCTGGAGATTACAGATTCCGGCGTGGGGATTGCCACCGATGTCTTGCACCGCATTTTCGAACCATTCTTCACCACCAAGAGTCCGCCACATCGCGGCTTGGGCCTGGCCTGGGTCTATGGCATTATCACGAATCATGGTGGCGCGGTCGCGCTCTCGAGCAAGTTAAACGCCGGTTCGGCCGTGCGGATTTATTTGCCGGCCACCAAACAGATTGTGCGCGCGGTGCCGATCGCGACGGCGGACTTGACCGGCACGCAAACGATCCTGTTTGTGGACGACGAGGATTTGTTATTGACCATGGGGCAGATGATTCTCTCCTCTTTTGGTTATACCGTCCTGACCGCCAACAGCGGGGCCAAAGCGCTGGAAATTTTCGGCCAGTCAAAAAAGAAAATCGATCTCGTCATCACCGATCTGGTCATGCCCAACATGAGCGGGCGCGAGTTGACCGAACATATTCAAAAGCTGGCGCCGCAGACGCGCATTTTGTGGTCCAGCGGTTATGTGCGGGCCTCCGGCGCGGAGGATGGGGAGCGCTATTTGCAAAAGCCTTTCACCAGCCAGGACTTGCTGCGCAAGGTAAAACAGGTTCTCAACGAGGATACGACCTTGCTTAGGAAACAAAAAACCGATTAAGTTTTCCCGTGATGCGTCGATACGCTATTGACAAGAAGATGTTTTCGGCGAAAGCTGCTTTTCCCCGGCGGAGCGGCTGTGATCATGCATTTATTGTGTTGACAGCCAGCGTCGGAGTTGATTTATGAACGAATCTGCAGCAGCCACCAAGGAGCCGCCAACCCCGTTGCGGGATGAGCCGGCGCGGTCGCCGCTCGAGGAATCCACGGAACTAAGGCGCACCCGCCAGGCTCTGGCGGCCAACGAAACCCTGCTTCACCAATTCGTCCAGAACACGCCGGCCGCCGTGGCGATGTTTGACACGCAAATGCGCTGCCTCCAGGCCAGCGACCGCTGGTTGATTGACTACGGCCTGGCCGGCCGGAATATTGTCGGGTTGTCCTGCCACGAGATGTTTCCCGGCCTGCCCGATCGCTGGAAGGAAGTTTATCACCACGTCCTGGAAGGCGCGGTCGAACAATGCGAGCGCGATCCCATCCCGCGCGCGGACGGCTCGGTGGAATGGGTGCAATGGGAGGCCCGCCCCTGGCGTCAACCGGACGGAACCATTGGCGGCCTGATTCTTTTCACGCAGTTCATCACCGAGCGTATTCACATCGAAGAAGCGTTGCGGTTGAGTCAAGACAAGTTTCGCTCCGCCATGCAAAATTCCCCCATCGGCATGGCCGTGGTCGGGCCGGACGGGCGCTGGCTGGAGGTCAATCCCGCTTTGTGCAAGATCACCGGCTACTCCCGGGGCGAACTGCTGATCACCAACTTCAACTCCATCACGCACCCAGACGACCGCGAGATCGGATCGAAATTTCTGCGGCAAATGTTGGACAAGCAGACGGAAATCTACCAGGTGGAGAAGCGCTACTTGCACAAAGACGGCCATGTGATTTGGGTGCAATTGAACGTTTCGCTGGCGTGGAATCCTGATGGAACGCCCCGGCATTTCGTGGCCCAAATCCAGGACATCACCGAACGCAAGCGGGCGGAAGAACAACGCAAGAAGCTCGAAGAGCAGTTGCGCAAAGCCCAGAAAATGGAAGCGTTGGGCACTTTGGCGGGCGGCACCGCGCATGAATTTAATAACATCCTGGGCATCATTGTCGGCCACGGCGAGCTGGCCAAAATGGAATTGGGGGAAGACCACGCGGTGGCCAAGCATTTGGATGAAGTGCTCAAAGCGAGCCAGCGCGCCAAGGAAATCGTCCAGCAAATCCTGACCTTCACCCGCCAGCAAAGAGATCAGCGCGAACTGATTCTTCTGCAGCCAATTGTGACTGATTCGGTGAAACTGGTGCGAACAACCTTGCCGGAGAAAGTGGAGGTCGAGACCGATATTGCGCCTGGCGCCAGCACGATCCTGGGCAATGCCGCCCAAATCCACCAGGTTCTTCTTAATCTTTGCACCAACGCCGCCTATGCGATGAAGAACGGCGTCGGTTTAATTCGCATCATCCAAAGGGCTGTGACTTTGGATGAATCGGCCCCGTCCTTGCACCCGGGGTTGCATGCCGGGCCTTACGTGCGGCTCACTGTCGAGGACAACGGCGTGGGCATGGATGCCCTTACTTTGACACGCATTTTTGAGCCTTTTTTTACCACCAGAGATGTTGGCCAGGGAACAGGGCTTGGGCTGGCGGTGGTCCATGGCATCATGCAGGGGCACGATGGCGCGGTTGTAGTGCAGAGTCAGCCCGGCCAGGGAACGACTTTTCAACTTTATTTTCCCGCCGAATTATCGGCTCCGGTGGCGCCTGCGCCGGTAGGCACGCTCCCTTTGCCGGCTGGAGCCGGGCAACACATCCTCTTAGTGGATGACGAGCCGGCTTTGACTCGAGCGACCAGCCGGTCTTTGACCCGGATGGGCTACCGCGTCACGAGCGTTCAATCCGCCGCCGAGGCGTTGAAAACTTTTCACCAGCAGCCCGGCGGATTCGACCTAGTATTGACAGATTTGACCATGCCGGGCATGAACGGGATCGATTTGGCCAGCGCTCTGCACGAGGTCCGCCCGGAATTGCCCATCATCCTGGCTTCAGGCTTTGGCGGCTTGCGCACGGCGCATTTCGCGCGCGGGCCGGGCCGCCGAGCTGTATTGCAAAAGCCGTTCACCAACGAGGTGCTCATCCGCACGGTGCATGACCTCTTGGTAGATCCAGCGAAAGGTTGATTGAATTAGTCGGAGGATGGGGCTGTGACGGGAGACGTCCACAATAACTATGGAGGAAACCGCTATAGATTTTATTAGGACTGGTTTTGCGGTTTTTGCGCCTTTTCGCGTCTAATCATTGGCTAATCAAG
>Ga0302325_10020514_pt1 | contig 13857 bp, 8 predicted proteins | sample Palsa_T0_2_FD_201948 | JGI IMG/M metagenome (GOLD analysis project Ga0302325, IMG submission 201948) | Peat permafrost microbial communities from Stordalen Mire near Abisko, Sweden - Palsa_T0_2 | ecosystem: Environmental > Terrestrial > Soil > Palsa > Peat permafrost | place: Sweden: Abisko... | reverse complement strand
TGAGATACACGCGCCCGGCCGCGTACTTCGACGCGACGATCCCGCTGATGTTCAGCATCGGCGGAAGGCCGCGAACATTTTTGGTGAGATTGTTCCAATGCTGTCCGCTATCGCGCGTCATCTGTATCGATCCATCGTCGGCGCCCGTGTACAAAACATTTTTATCGATCGGCGATTCGGCGATCGCCGACAGCGCGCTGAAGTTCGACTGGCCGTCATGCCGGGATAGCGTGCGCGGGCCAACTGGCGCGCCCATCATCTCCAATGTGTCGCGATCGATGTGCGCCGTCAGATCGGGGCTGATCGCCTTCCACGTCACGCCGCGATCGTCCGACCGGAACAAAACGTCGGCGCCGGTGTAGATCGTCTTCGAGTCGTGCGCTGAAACAATCAGCGGCGCGGTCCAATACCAGCGATAGCCGGGCCGGCCGGGCTGCGGTTTCTCATCCGGCTGCACCGGACCAATCGACTGGCGCTCCATCGTGTCCAAATCCACCCGGCCCGTGGATCCGTTCTGCGAGCTCACCAGCAGCGTGTGATCGTCGGCGAACACGGCGTGCATGCCGTCCCCGCCGCCCACATTGTAAGCCTCCTTGAACGAAATTCCGTAGGTCATGTTCGTCGCGGCCGGAGTGCACCAGCTTCCGTTGTCCTGCAGTCCGCCGCAAACCGTGAACGGATCGCGATTGTTCGCCGAAATATTGTAAAACTGGCCGAGCGGAAGATTGATGCGGAACAGCCACGTCGCGCCGCGATCGTAAGAAATCGATACGCCCCCGTCGCCGCCCACCACCATATGATTCGGGCTCTCCGGATCAATCCACAAAATATGATCCTCGCCGTGAACCTCGCTGAACACTTCGCGGAAATTGCGCGCGCCGTCGCCGGAAATAAACACGCCGCGGTTCGATCCCATGATGTACACGCGGTTCACGTCCTTCGGATCGACATAGATCCGGCTGTAATACATCGGCCGCGGATCGAGCGCCGTCATGTGCTGCCACGTTTCGCCCGAATCGAGGCTGCGAAAAATGCCGCCCTGCGCGGTAATCACATCGGGTGATTGCGACCCTCGCCCGCCGCGGCCTCCTCGCCCCGCCCCAGCCGCGGGCTCCGCGCCGCCTTCGCCTCGACCCGCCGCCGCGTCCGCTTCCACAATCGCGTAGACCACCCGATTATCGCCCGCGAAAGTCGCCAGCCCGATGCGCCCTTTATCGCCGCGCGGCAGACCATTTTTCAATTCCGTCCAACTCGCGCCGCCGTCCATCGTTCGAAAAATTCCGCTGCCCGGCCCGCCGCCGTTGTAGCCCCAACCCTTGCGCTGATGCTGATACATCGCGGCGTAGAGCACGTCGGGATTTTTAGGATCCATCACAAGGTCGATCGCACCGGTGTTTTCGTCTTTGTACAAAATCTTCTTCCACGTTCTTCCCCCGTCGGTGGTTTTGAAAACGCCGCGCTCGGCGTTCGATCCCCACAGATGCCCCACCGCCGCGACATACACAATGTTCGGATCATTCGGATGGATCACGATCTTGCCGATGTGTCGCGTGTCCGCCAGGCCCATCTTGAGCCACGTCGCTCCGGCATCGAGCGACTTATAGATTCCGTCGCCCCATGACGAGCTTTGGCGGTTGTCGGCCTCGCCGGTTCCCACCCATACAATCGTCGGATTCGATGGCGCCACGGCGACCGCGCCCGTCGACATCATCGCGCCGGCATGGTCGAATATCGGAGCGAATGAGATTCCCGCGTTGACGCTCTTGAAAACTCCCCCGGTCGTGGTGGCTACGTAAATAATATCGGCCTGTCCCGGAGATTGGACCACCGACAGGTCGGCGATACGCCCGCCCGTCGCCGCGGGCCCGATGCTTCGCCATTCCAGACTCAACGCCGCGCGATTAACCTGGGCGTCAACGTGTGGCAGCATCGAACAGGTGACGGCTACGGCGGTAATAGTAAGACGCATGAAGAATCTCCAATCCATAGAGTCTAGCGGGGAAACCCCGCCCCGCACAACGTCTTCGCCGCCAGCCGTACGGCGGGCAGCAACGAGCCTTTCCAGCCTCAGCAGTTCGCCGATCGTCGTGGAGCCACCCTCGCCGACTCTCGGTATCTTGTTAGTGACTTGCCACCAGGCTCAAGGCAGGCTGACGAATCAGCGCAAAATCAGGCACATCCAGTTTGCAGAACCATGAAGGTTCCTCGTGCAGCCGTGCAGGCGTGGCGGCAGCGACTTGGTGGACGTCAATACATTGGTGTAAGCGGTGCTCTTGCAGATGCGGGGGTATAAACGACATGAAGTACATGGCTGCCTGGCTGCTCGGAGTTCCTGGAGGGTTAATTCTTTTGTGGTTTCTTTTCAATCATGCTCACTAGCCGGAAGAGTCCGCGGCCCGGATGGAATCCATTCATTCCGGGCCCGATGGCGGGAGGGTTTTAGTTTATGTTTGGGTTTCCTAAATTCGTCTGGCCGGCGCTCGTTGGCATTGCCCTCTCGGTAATTATTACCTATCTGTGCTTCATCCAGTACATCTGACAACCAACTTGGCTCGACGCTCAGACTTACGACAAAGTCCCGATGGATCGATATTACCCGATGGATCGATATTAATGGACCTGTATAAACTGATTTAGGATCTATACGCTGAGAAGGAGAGGCTGATGCGGGTCATCGCGTCGATGGAGGACTTGCAGCGCGCCAGTGGCGCCGACAATTTTCCGGCGCCGGCCGGAAGGAAGCGCCGCGGACGTAAGGCCATGGATGCCCGAGAGCGGCTGGAAGTCTCGGAGCGCATGAAGAAGTACTGGACCGGCCGGCGCAAACCGGAGTGATCCGCCATAGGCTGCCACATGGCTGCAGGCCGGATCTCCGATGGATGTAGGGTTCGCTGCTCCGCTGCAGTTTCAAACGCTTATGCGCCTCTAGCCCACGCGCGTGTGAATCATGGCGCCATCGTTCGTAAGCAGGCTCTTCGTACCGAGACTATATGGTCGAGGTTATATGATGGAAAGGTGTCCGCCGCCTGGCGTTCGGCCCTGGCGCTGCTGACCTTCAGCGGCTCGCTCTTTTCGCAGTCTTACACGGCCCCAGCCGGTATCCGGCAGGCGGTCCGGCGCAGCGGCGCATCCATCCTGCCTGGCGGCCGGATTATTGTCCCGTTTGGACGCGAATACGTCACCGGTCCCGGTCCATTCGCCCTGGCAGTGAGTCCATCGGGCCGCAGTGCGGTTACGGCGAACGCTGGGCCGTGGCGGTATTCGCTCACCGTTGCGGACCGTGACAAGGCCGGCCACTGGGAGCCGCGGCAGATTGCGGCCCGCTCGCTAGGCTGGCTGCAGGAATTCGGCGCCTCGGATTGGAAAGGCGTCTCAATTGGCGTGGCGTTCTCGGGCGAGCGCGCCATCTACGTCTCGGAAGGAAACACCGGGTGCGTCGCCCTCTTCGATTCCAGCGATGAACGCCGCCGCACCATCGACATCAACCAGGGCGGTTTCTCCGCCAGCTACACTGGCGATCTGGCCTTCGATTCCGCGCGCGGCATCCTCTACGTCGCTGACCAGGCGAACTTTCGCATTGCCGCCATCGACGTGCGGTCGCGCCAGGTGGTGGCGTCAGTGCGCGTGGGCCGGCTCCCCTTCGCCTTGACGCTATCCCCGGACCGCAAGACTCTCTACGTCACCAACGTGGGAATCCACGAATACCATATGCTTCCCAAGCCGCTGCTGTTTCCGTCGGCGGCTTTGAGCGATTCCGGCAGTGACTCCCAGGTCCCGGAATCGAATTCGCTCGCCATCGTGGATGTCTCCACGCCCGCTGCCGCGAAGCTGGCCGCGTTCGTGCGCACCGGCATCAGTCCCTCGGGCGTGGTTGCTACCGCGGACCGCGTCTTCGTCTCGAATGCGGGCGACGATTCCATCGTGGAGATCGATGCGAAGACTCACGCCATCGTCAACCGCATCACGATAGCCATTCCCGGATTGGATCAGCTCCGCGGCGTGATCCCGCTCGGCATGGCGTATGACGAGGCCTCCGGCTGGCTGCTGGTGGCCGAGGCCGGAATCAACGCTGTAGGCGTGATCGATACCCGCCAGAAGCGCGTGCTCGGCCACATTCCAGCGGCATGGTATCCCACGCGAGTGGCGATCGATGACGGCGAGGTCCTGGTGGCCAACGCCAAGGGACACGGCATCGGCCAGGATGCGCCCACAGCGGTCTCGTTGCGCGGTTCTTTGCTGCCCAGCCAGCTCTACCAGGGAACCCTCTCCATCTTTCCCCTACCCGCCGCGGCAGATCTTACAGCGCTGACCGGGACAGTGATGCGCGCCAACGGCTTCGCGCCGCAGCACCCCCCTTTACCCGTGCCGCCGGCTGGCGTTCGCCACGTGGTGCTGATCGTGAAGGAGAGCCGCAGCTACGACGAGATTCTGGGCGGTCTCGCCGGCGCATCGAATGGCCACGCCATGGGCGATGCGGGGCTGGCGCGATACGGAACCGCCGGCACCGTGGACGGCGGCCACCAGCGCTTCAGCATCAAGGACGTACACGTGACGCCCAACCATCAGGCAATCGCCAGCCAGTGGGCCTTCAGCGACAATTTTTACGCCGATTCCGATGGCGCCATCGACGGCCACCATTGGCTCACTGGCGTGTATCCCAACGCCTGGACCGAAAGCTCGCTGCTGGCGGCCTACGGCAACCTGAAGGATTTTCGCCTGGGCTCAGCGCCGGGACGTCTCTCGTTCCCCGGTTCCGCTTCGTCTGTGCAGCCGGAAGATGTCGGCGCAGCCGGAACACTGTGGAGCCACTTGGCCAGCCACGGAATTTCCTTTTATAACTTCGGCGGGGGGCTCGATCTGCCGGGCGCAGCCGGGCGCTTCGTTACCGACATGCCGATGCCCGCCGAGCTTTACTCGCGGACCTCGCGCGAATATCCGGGCTTCAACATGTCCATCCCAGATCAGGATCGCGCCACGGTCTTCATTCGCGAAGTGGATGAGAAATTCGTCAAGACCGGCGCCGGTCTGCCGCAGTTTCTCTTCGTCTATTTGCCCGGCGATGCCATAGCCGCGCCGCGGCCTGACGGCGGCTACTCCTACAAGGAATCGTTCGTTGCCGATAACGACCTGGCGCTGGGCAGAATCATGCAGTATCTTTCGAGCACGAGTTGGTGGAAGGAAACGGCCGTCTTTGTGACGGAATCTTCCGCGCTGGGCGGCATTGACCACATCCACGCCAACCGGACCGTTCTGCTGGCGGCCGGGCCGTGGGTAAAGCGCAGTTACGTGTCACACATGAACACGAGCTTTCCCGGCCTGCTGAAAACCATTTACTGGCTGCTTGGATTGCCGCCCCAGAATCTCTTCGACGCCTCGGCGGCCGATCTGCGGGATTGCTTTACGTTGACGCCGGATTCTGCGCCGTATCATGTAGTGAACGGAGACCCTCGAATTTTCACCGCTCCCGCCGTAGTGTCTCATTGAGATAGCGCATGCTTGCCCGCCGGCTGAGCGAAGACTGCCGCGTGCCGCTTTGCGGCATGACGGCTACGGCAAGCTAAAGCATACCTTACCTTACTCCTGCCGCAGCGCCGCCATCGGATGGATTCTCATTGCCCGCCGCGCCGGTATCAGGCTCGCCGCAATCGCCATCAGGCCAATGCCCACGGCCACGCCGCAGAATAACGCCGGATCGCTCGCCGAGACTCCGTAGAGCATCCCCTGGATCAACCGCATCAGCGCCAATCCCGCCACCAAACCGGCTGCCAGCGCCGGGGCCACCATGCGCACCGCGTCTCCCAGCAGCATGCGCAACAGGAATCGCGGCGTTCCTCCCAGCGCCATGCGCACGCCGATTTCGTGCGTTCGCTGCGCCACCGAATAGGCCACTACGCCGTAGATCCCGATCGCTGCCAACACCGCCGCCATCGCCGAAAACACCGTCACTAGCAGCATGCAGATGCGGCGTAGCGCCAATGACTCATCGGCCAGGTCTTGTAGCGCCAGCGTCTTGAAGATCGGCTGAGTCGGGTCCACCGCCCAGATGGCCCGCTCCAGCGGACGAGCCAGCGCCGCGGCGTCCTGTGACGTCCGCACCACGAAGGCCAGCACCGGAAACGGAATCTGCGCCATCGGCCGGTAGATGTGAGCGCGGCTCTTGCCCGCCAGCCCATCGGCGCGCACATCGCCCACCACGCCGATCACCGTCCACCAGGTGGGCGGGGATGCATCTCCAAAGGCGATGCGCCGCCCGATGGGGTCTTCCGCGCCCCACATGCGCTCCGCTACGCTCTTGCCGATCACCGCCACGCGGTCTGCGCCCGCGCGGTCGGACGCCATGAAATCGCGGCCGCGCAGCAGTGGAATCTCCATCGTTCCGAAGTATCCCGGCGTAACCACCAGCGTGTCGGCCACCGGCGCCTGGCCCGGTCCCGCTGGCGGACGCCCTTCCACAGCGAAAGAATTCGGGGCGGAGAAGCCTCCCAGCGGCAGGAAGCTGACGACAGCAGCCGATTTCGCGCCCGGCAGCGCGCGCGCATGCTCCAGCACGCCGTCGATAAAGCCGAGCCGCCTCTGCGGATCGCTCGATGGGTATTTATTCGATGGCAGGAAGACCTGCGCACTAATCAGATGGTCCGCGCGGAACCCCAGGTCGCCCTGCATCAGGTTTCGGAAGCTCTCGATCAGCAGTCCCGCGCCGGCCAGCAGGACCAGCGCCAGAGAGATCTCCACCGCCGCGAAGGCTCGCCGCAAACGCAGCACGCCGCGCCCGGCGGTAGCGCCGCGTCCGCCCATTCTGAGCGCAGCTTCCAGATTCCCGCCGAAACACTGAAATGCCGGCGCCAGCCCGAAGACGATTCCCGCGCCGGCCGTGGCCAGAAGCGCGAACAGGAACACGCGCGCATCGAGCGGTATGGTCTCGATCGCCGGCAGCTGCAGGTTGGCGATGTTCTTCGGAAACAGCGCCAGCATGGCGTTCTTGGCCCACACCGCCGCCGCCAGGCCAAGCGTGCCGGCCACCGCCGCCAGCAGCACGCCTTCGGCAAGGAACTGCCTCACCAGTCGTCCGCGCGCGGCTCCCAATGCGGCGCGCAACGCGACTTCCCGCTGCCGCCCCGAAGCGCGCGCCAGCAATAGATTGGCCACGTTGACGCAGGCGATCAGCAGAACGAAAGCCACGGCGCCGGTGAGCGCGAACAACGGCGTGCGCGCGTCGCCCGAGATGATATCGCGGATGCGTATCAGCCGGACGCCGAATCCGGCATTGGTATCCGGATGTCTCCGGGCTATATCGGCCTGAATGGCGCTCATTTCCGTCTGCGCTTGCGGTAGACCGATGCCCGGCCGCAGTCGCGCCATGATACGCAGGTACTTGCTTGAATAGTTATCCGGCGACGCGGGATCGAGACCCAGCGGTGTCCACAACTCGACCATCTGTGGATACTGAAATGCCGGCGGCATGACGCCGATCACGGTGTAAGGCTTGCCATCGAGCGCAATCGCCTGCCCGACGATGCGCCGGTCGGCATGAAATGTGCGCCGCCACAACCGGTCGCTCAGAACCACCACATCGGGCGCGCCGGGCTTGTCTTCCTCGGGCCGGAAAGTTCTGCCAAGCTGTGGCTGCACGCCCAGCAGCGGGAAATAGCCGGCAGAAAACTGATACCCAATCAGGAACTGGGGATCTCCGGCGCCGGTAAGCGTGTATTCGTTGTCGGTGGACGCGGCCATGTTCTCGAAGACGTGATTGCGTCCTTTCCATTCCGCGAATACGCCACCCGAGGCCACATCCAGATCGATGTTTTTCGCGGGATTGTTGGTCCAGACGGTGATCAGCCGCTCCGCCTGCCGGTAAGGCAGCGGCGACAGCAGAACGGCATTCACGACGCTGAAAATAGCGGTGCTGGCGCCGATTCCCAGGGTCAGCGTGAGAACGGCGACGGCGGCGAAACCGGGGCTCCTGGCGTAGGTGCGCAATCCGTAGCGCAGATCCTGGGCCGTTTGGGAAATAGAGCGCCCCGCAACGCCGCTCCACATGTCGCGCGTGGTCTCCTGAATCAGGCCGACATTGCCCAGCTCTCGCCGGGCCCCCGCGGCGGCGCGGGGAGGAGTTTCACCGCGCTCGATGCGGTCTTGAGCCGCCATGCGCAGATGCGCCTGAATCTCTTCGGCGAGCTCGGTCTCGCGGCGTCTCCGCCAAGTCCACATGCGAACCTCCCGTGCGTACGGATGTAGATATTCTACGGTACCGGTAGTAGATTGTCTATAGTACGGCCACATTCCGCCCCTAAAGCCTCCCGCCCAGCCAACCGATAAGACCTTCGTGGAGAGAATATGCCGTTTGACCGCGCAATTACCGCGGCCGTAGATCCGCTCACCCTGGCTCACATGGGCCGGCACACCCGCGTTTTGGCGGCGGAAGACAATCCCGTCTTCCAATCGATGCTGCGATCGATGCTCACCAAGTGGGGCTACGATCCCATCATCGCGCGGGATGGGGCCGAAGCATGGCGCGTGCTGGCTGCGGAAGACGCCCCCCGCCTGGCCATTCTCGATTGGATGATGCCGGGCCTCGATGGCGTGGAAATTTGCCGGCGCGTCCGCGCTGCGGGGCGCGAACCCTACATCTATATACTGTTGCTCACCGCGCGCACCGAATCTCAAGACCTCGTCGAAGGCATGGAGGCGGGCGCGGACGACTACCTTACCAAGCCGTTCGTGGCGCAGGAACTGCGCGTACGCTTGCGGGCCGGCCAGCGAATCCTCGACTTGCAATCCGAGCTCATGGCTGCCCGTGAAGCGCTTCGCATTCAAGCCACGCATGACAATCTTACCGGCATCGCCAACCGCGGCGCCATCCTTGAGTCGCTCCGCACCGAGCTTTCGCGTGCTTCGCGCGACCGGCGGCCCGTCGCTGTGCTCATGGCCGATGTGGACCGCTTCAAGCAAATCAACGATACGCGCGGCCACCAGGTGGGGGATGAAGTATTACGCGAAGTGGCGCATCGCATGAAATCGGCCATGCGCAACTATGACGCCGTGGGCCGTTACGGAGGGGAAGAATTTTTGATGGCGCTGCCGGGTTGCGACGGCGACGGCGCACTGGCCCAAGCGGAACGCATTTGCGATGTGATCGCCGGTGAGCCCTTCCGCGCCGCCGGCAGCGTCTTCGGCGTCACCTGCAGCCTGGGTGTCTCGTGGCGCGACCCGGCGTCTGCCGAAGATGCCGACGCGCTGATCCGTGAGGCCGATCTCGCTTTGTACAACGCCAAGGCCCTGGGCCGGAACCGCGTCGAATGTTATGCCCCGGAATTGGCCGAAGCATAGTTGGCGTGGCTGCGGACGAGTTCCACCATCGGACGTGTTACATAATTCGGCGGCTTCACCGGAAACCGCGGTTTCCCCGCCCACAAGCCGCGCGCCACGTTCTCCCAGACCGGAGTATCAAGACCGCGGTCCACCACTATAAGCGCATCTGCGCGCCCCAGGAAACGCGCGCTCGATTCTTTGAAATCCGCCTGCGCGAAATCCAGCACCATCAGGAACACATCCGGTTCAGCCAGTTCCAGCAGGCTGTTCGATTCCACTATGACGTTCTTATGCTGCGTCAGAATCTTCCGCACCTGGTCGGCCGCGCCGCTCAATTGACCGGCCGGAGTTCGCAGCCAGAACGATCGCTCGGCGCCCGCCGCCAGAAAGCGGCCCGAATCCGTCCCGCTGGGCTCGTACTCTTCGCTCAGCGCGAATGGGTGGTCCGGCTCGGTTTCGCAGCCGCACGCCTCGCCGTGGTGCGAGCATACCCCGTGCCCGTATTGCGTGATCTTGAGCGCCGCCCACCTGCGGTCGCGCAGATGGCGAATCAGTCCCGCCGCCACCGAAGTTTTCCCGATATTTCGCGAGTGCCCGCCCACCACCACCAGCATTACGTATCCCGTTCCAGCTTAGCCAGACGCCGCTTGATCTCCGCCATCTCGCGCCGCAATTCCGGCAGCCGCGCCAGATTGGCGAGCTGCTCCAGATGCTGCTTCAAGGGACGCGCCGGCGTGCCCCAGAGCGTGACGCCAGCCGCGACAATCTTTGAAGTCAACACGCCGCAGCCGGAGCCGAGCACGGCGCGCGTGCCGATGCGCGCCTTATCGCCGATCCCCACCTGCCCGCCGATCACGGCATAGTCCTCCACCACCACGCCGCCCGAAAAGCCGGTCTGCGCGGCCACCACCACGTGCCGTCCAATGCGGCAATTGTGCCCCACATGCACCATGTTATCGAGCTTTGTCCCCTCGCCGATCGACGTTACCCCCAGCGCCGCGCGGTCCACGCAGGAATTTGCGCCAATCTCGACGAAGCTGCCAATCTCCACGCGGCCCACCTGCGGAAACTTGTGCCACCGCTCGTTCTCCATCACGTAGCCAAAGCCATCGGCGCCAATAACGCACCCCGAGTGCAGAATGGAGCCTCGCCCGATATCGACGTTCTCATACACCGTCACGTTAGGATGCAGCACGCAACCCTCGCCCAGCCCCACGCGCTTGCCCACAAAGCATCCCGCGCCGATGCTGGTGGCGACCCCGATGCGCGCGCCATCGCCCACCACCGCGTGCGGACCGATGTAGACCAGCGCGCCCATCTCGACGCCTTTGCCCACAACGGCGGTGGGATGAATCCCCGGCTTCAGCTCCGCCGTGGGATGGAAGCGGCTCAGCACGCGCGCAAAGGCGTTGCGCGGGTCGGTGGTGCGGATTACCGTACGATATGCGGGGCTGGGCCATTCCAGCGGGACGATCAGGCAACCCGCGGCCGAGCTCTCCGCCTGCGCCGCGGCTTTGCGCGTACCCACAAAGGCAGCTTCGGAGCCGCCGGCAGTTTCCAAAGGCGCGGCGCCGCTCAGCTCCTTTTCGCCATCGCCTTCAAAGGTAGCGCCGAGCCACTCGGCCAATTCGCGAACCCGCATGACGTTATGATACAGTTTCGTGCCCGTCGACCCCTCCGCCACAGTTGCGCCCACCGCCCGCATTCATCCCGATGCAGTCGTCGGACCCGGCGTTCGCATCGGCGAATTCTGCGTGATCGAAAGCGACGTCGTCATTGGCTCCGGGTGCCTGTTGGAGCCCTACGTCTACATCAAGCGCTGGACTACCCTGGGCGAGCGCAACCAGATTTCGGCGGGCACGGTTTTGGGTACCGATCCACTCGACAAGAACTTTACCGGCGAGCGTAGCTACCTGAAAATCGGCGACGGTAATACGATTCGAGAACACTATACGGTTTCGCGCGGCACCAAGCCGGAATCCGTCACCGAGATCGGCCACGATAACTACATCATGACTTCGGGACACATCGCGCATAACTGCATAATCGGCAATAGCACCGTGATTGCGAGCTGCGCGTTGGTGGCGGGATATGTCGAGGTGGAAGATCGGGCGTTCATATCCGGAGGCGTGGTGATCCACCAGTTTTCAAAGATCGGGCGGCTGGCAATGATCGGCGGCAATACGCGGGTCAACAGCGATGTGCCGCCGTTCTTCTTGTATACCGGATTCAACGTCGAGGCCAAAGGTTTGAACCTGGTGGGGCTGAAACGCGCGGGTTACAAGGCGTCGGACTTGAGCACGCTCAAGAAGGCGTACCAACTCTTGTATCGCTCCGGCTTGAAGCTGCAGGAAGCGCTAGCGAAGATTGAGACGGAAATCCCCACGGCCGATACGCTGCATCTGGTCGATTTCATCCGCCGCAGTGAGCGCGGCATTTGCCGCGAGTGACGGTTCCGATCGCGCACGCGGGCGAGACGCGGCGCTACCATAGGACACATGGATCGTTTTCCACTGGGATTCAACACGTATTCGGTTCGCGCCATGCGCTGGCAAGACCTCAAGCTGCTGGAGTATGCCGCCAGCTTGAAGCTCGACGCGGTCTATCTGCAGGATTCCATCGATCCGCTGAACAACGATCCGGCCCACTGGAAGGCGCTCAAGGAGACGGCCGCGCGGTTGGCGCTGGAGCTCCATGGCGGCGACGCGGGCGCCCTTCCGCGCACGCCCGACGGAATGACCGCCACCATGCAGAGACTGCGCGACGGCATCCGGCACGCCGTGGGTATCGGCTCGAAGCTGGTACGGTTTCGCGTCGCTGGAGACCGCGCCAGCCTTCCGCCCGGTCCCGTGGAAAAGACCATGGAGACCATGATCCGGACGTTGCGCAGTGTGCGCGCCGAGGCTATGGATGCGGGCGTAAAGTTCGCCATCGAGAATCATAAGGATCTCTTTTGCTGGCAGACGCGCCAGGTTATTGACGGGGCGGGCAAGGAATTTGTGGGCTCTTATCTCGATACCGGCAACCCGGTCTTCGTGATGGAAGATCCGCTCTCAACAGTGGAAACGCTGGGGCCGGTCGCGGTGATGCTGCATCTGCGCGACTCGGTGGTTTACGAATCGCATAACGGCATCGCGGTGCAGTGGGTTCCGCTGGGCGAAGGGGTGGTCGACTTCAAGAAGATCATTGCCAAGGCGAAGGAAGTTTGCCCGCCGATAGCCGTGTATAACAAGCCGATCACCGGGCGGCCGCCGCTGGTGCTGGCGATTTACGACCCCGAGTTCATGAAAAACTGGACCGATATGAGAGCCGCGGACCTGGCGCGATTCATGGCTCTGGCCAAGCGCGGGCGTCCGTTTGAGGGGCCGATGGTGATCGAAGATGTGCCCGGCAAGATCGCCGAGCCGCTGGCGGCGGCGCTGCAATACCAGCAGGTGGAGCACATGGAGCGGGGAGTGGAATACGCGCGGAAGGTTTTGGATTTGGGCGTGAAGTGGAGGGCTTGATGGTCACGCCTTTGTTGGTCAGCCCCGGAGCGCACCTTCGGCGCGGCGACCGGCCGGGGGGCCGGTTCCACTTAGTGATACAGCCGATATAGCCGGCCCGGTGATGTGGCGATTAGACGCATATTGGAACTGAGGTAGTCGAGCATTTTAGGCATGCCTGCGCGAACTGCCTCGGGCGAATTTTCGTCGCCGATCACCAGTACGAAATCGATCGGCGCAGGCAAGTTTCGTTTCAGCCAGGCAAGCGATTCCACGCTGCCGCTATCGGGGCCCTCCATCGCCCAAAGGCTGGATTGCCAGCCGGGGTCGATTGCCGGCTTGAACACCACGGGGAAGATCTTCGAGGGCGCCTCGTAATCGCTGAGATCGACCAGGCCTCGGCGCGCAGCGGCCAGTCCGGCAAGGTGAGACAGCGGGTCCCTTCCAATCCCCTCGTAGCCGTATAGCTCCGCTGCGTGCGGCGTGGGATAGCGCAGGCGAATGAAGGTGGATCTGGGTGGAATCAGATTGGCGACCGGCAAATAGTCGGCGGCCGCATTGCTTAGCCGTTTTCCGATTGCCATCGTGTTGACCGCGGTTCCGGCGAGAAAGCATGCCACCCATATTGCAGTGGCGACCCGCAGCGGCCGCAACCTCATCACCGAGCAGGCAAGCAGCCCTCCCAGCAGGAACACTGCCCAGGAGAGGCGGATCTTGACCAGGGAGCCGCTAAATCCAGCATCAGGCGCCAGCAGGTAAGCGAGGAACGTGAGCAGCGTCGCGATAGCGAGCCCTCCGCGGACCGATGCCCACTCGCGCTTCCTCATGACGAGGATTCCGGCAGCGATGTAGTACAGGAAGAACGACGAGAGAAGCGTCTGCGCCCCGGACCTTCCGACGCCGGTTTGGAAAACGTGCATGGGAAATTCGTTCCACGCCCACGCAATCTGCGGATCATAGTGTGTCGGGCCGCCGGATTCGAGATACAGCGCGATCAGTATCACGGCCGGCAGCACCGACGCCAGCAAGACGCCGAGTTCCTGCAGCCGCGGCCAGGGCGGAA
>Ga0302325_10020511_pt1 | contig 13859 bp, 16 predicted proteins | sample Palsa_T0_2_FD_201948 | JGI IMG/M metagenome (GOLD analysis project Ga0302325, IMG submission 201948) | Peat permafrost microbial communities from Stordalen Mire near Abisko, Sweden - Palsa_T0_2 | ecosystem: Environmental > Terrestrial > Soil > Palsa > Peat permafrost | place: Sweden: Abisko... | reverse complement strand
GATATGGCGAGTGAAAGTATCGTCGAAGTAGTGTGCCATTCCTGTGGATGGAGTCTTAGGGGTTTGGGGTAGACGGCAGCTTAACCTTCACACATATTAGATCCGAGAGTTCATACAGAGGCAGAAATAGACTTACCCAGTGTCATGGATCATTCTTGCAATCAACCCTGTCCAGCCACACTGATGCGTAGCGCCCAGTCCTCGACCAGTATCGCCGTCAAAGAATTCATAGAACCATAAATTGTCCTTCCAATTGGGGTCGTAATCCAGCAAATCATTGCCATCATTGATGGCTCTGCGTCCGTCATCTCCGCGTGCCATGAGATGTTGCAAGCGATGCTGGATTTCCTCGGAGACACGGCCGAGATGCATCATGTCTCCTGAGCCAGTGGGACACTCGACTTCAAAGGTAGGACCATAAAACATGTAGAATCGCTGCAATGATTCGACAAGCAGGAAATTGACGCAAAGCCAAATAGGACCTCTCCAGTTACTGTTACCTCCGAACAAACCGCTATCAGAATCTCCAGGAACGTAGCTGACCTTGAACTCCTGTCCATTCACATCCATCGAGTAAGGGTGCTTCTCGTGGAATTTTGACAGTGATCGGATACCATGGTCGCTGAAGAATTCATCTTCGTCCAACATTCGCTTCAAGATTTTCTCGAGTCGATCCTTGCTCACCAAAGACAACAGAATTCTGTTGTCCTTACCCCTCTTTCTGATGCTGGCCATGTTACGTTCCGCCACATCGTGCCTATTTGCGATGAACCAATCAACACGCTTCTTGAAAGATGGAAGCTTGTTGATGAGCTCCGGCTCTAGGGTGAGAGTCGCATATAACGGAATGAGGCCAACAAGAGACCGGATCGGAAGTTGCTGGGTCCATGGTCCGCCCCAAGAGATGGCATCATAGTAGAAGCCATCTTCCTCGTTCCACAAGGACTTCTCTTCCTTCGAGCCAGACTTGTAGGTCATGGCGTCACTAATGAGGATGAAGTGCTCGAAAAACTTCGAGGCGATGTCTTCGTAAATCCGGCGGTGTTTTGCCAGTTCCAATGCGATGTTCAGCATGCAGAGGCAGTAGAAAGCCATCCATCCGGTGCTGTCAGCTTGCTCAAGAACACCCCCAGTTGGTAAAGGCTCAGAGCGATTGAATAAACCAATGTTATCCAGGCCTAAAAATCCTCCCTCGAAGACGTTCTTTCCGTCTGTGTCTTTCCGGTTAACCCACCAAGTAAAGTTGAGCAATAGCTTCTGGAAGACCCGCTCTAAGAAGTCAAGATCTTGACGGCCATACAGCTTTCGCTCAATCTTGAAAGTCCGAAATGTGGCCCACGCATGAACGGGTGGATTGACATCACCAAAATTCCACTCGTAGGCAGGCAATTGGCCATTTGGATGCATGTACCACTCCCTAGTGAAGAGATCAAGTTGCTTCTTGGCGAAGTCTGGGTCAATCATGGCCAATGGTATGCAATGAAATGCAGAGTCCCATGCGGCGAAGAAAGGATACTCCCACGAATCTGGCATGGAGAGGATATCATCGAGGTGCATATGTTTCCAGCTTGCGTTTCTGATGACTTTACGTTCCGGTGGAGGAGGGGGCTGACTTGGATCTCCATTTGCCCATTGGTCCCATATGAAGTGGTAGTATTGCTTTGTCCACATCATTCCTGCGAATGCTTGCCGCTGAATATTGCGAAGATCCTCAGACATTGGAAGAGGGCTGATGCGATAGTAGAAATCATCGGCTTCGTCTTTCCTCTTGTCGATTATGTCGTCGAAAAGCTCTTCGTCCATATATTCCTCGTATTTCTTTGACAGTCTGAATCTGACCACAGCGCATTCGCCAGGAGCTACTCCACCACTCTCGTTGAAGGCAAACCAGGCAGCAGATTTGGTGCCAATTTGTTTTGGGTTGATAGCCTTCTTTTCTTTGTCCACAATGTATCTGTGAAATGCGTCCTTCACGTATGGCTGTTCGTTCTTTCCATCGTATAATTTTTCGTAATTCGTATCATTTTCCGTGAAGATAAGCTCTGGTAGCACGTCTTGACCACTGGGCCCAACTCCGGGCGAAGGAGATAGCTGGAAATAGCGCTCTCCAAGTTTGTGATGCTTGCTGGCTGCAACCGTCTCGCTGAGTTGTTGAATACTAGGTTTCTTGTCCGGAGACTCATGACCCCAAGCCCATGTATTCCTAAACCATACATGTGGTATAATGTGCAGTGGGGCAGGTTCCGGTCCTCTGTTCCACGCAGTCACTCGGAAGAGCAGCTCCTCGTCGGTCTCCTTTGCTATCTCAATATTTATGTCCCAGTATCTGTCGTCGTCGAATATGCCGGTGTCAATGATTTGGTATTCCCGGTCCTGTTTTCCACGTCTCGCATTCTCCTTGATGAGATCCTCGTACGGGAACTTTCGCTGGGGATATTTGTACAGCATTTTCATGTAAGAATGCTAGTCTAGCGATTAGCTAAACTAAAAGGATTATGGGCAATCATCAACTAACTGTTGGAGTATTATCGAGGTGAAAATGAGCTTCCTTGATGCTCTCGCCATGATTGCCTTGCGGGTTCGAGAGACCGAATAGCCGTTCCTTGAGGAAATCGCTGCGTAGACTTTAGCAAAGCTCTTGCAAGGTCAATGGCTTCGAGTGACTGACTCTTCTTCGTTCCAGAATGCAAATGCGATGTTCTGGAAGCCGTGTGTATCTGAAACTCCTCCAATGCCATCCTCTCCCCATCTGAAAGCTCTTGATCGCGCATGATCGTGGGGGAAATCTATGTGATCGTTAGAAGAGTTTCGATGATTTCAACAATATTGGACAACTCACGACTCCAAGCATCACCGTCAGGACTGTAGTCCTCACGAACTAACACTTCAGTCAGTACTTCGAGTATTTTTGAAAGAGCCCAGAACCAATACCCGTAGCCCATTGTCTCTCAGCCACGTAAGGACCCCATTTCTTCCAGTATTTTGTGCGCTCTCTATCCTCCTTCAAGCGCTTCTCTTCCTCGGAGAGATACTCGTGGTGATCGATTTTGACCATGGTGGCGAGTTGGCTCTGCCAATTTTTGCAGGCCTTTTCCTCTTAATGTTGGGGAAGCACCACAGCCGCAGGCACTCCAGAAACTGCCTTGTTTTGAACCCCAATTGAAAGCTTCGGGGCGCTCGCAATGAGAGAAAATATTCAACGGCCAACTGATGCACGGCGGATGCGGAGCGAGTCAACAGTGGAAGCTCTAGTGATGGTCGGTGAGCTAGAGCAGGGACAGACGTTGAGCAGCCGATGGACTGGATTTTCAGGAGCTTGATGCTGCTCAGTTCTCCAGTGGGTGGGAGCGGAGTGGGGGGGTGCCAATGCTCTGATGTCATCCTCGCGTACAGTACCACTTCAAACGAAAGCTAAGGCAAGCACGGCGGATTGCTCGCTTCAAACTCCGTCTCTCAGAAATCAACTACCTATTAATATTGCATCGCAATCGCAAAGCACAGCACAGCACGGCTTTCTCTTTTTCGAGATCAGATAACAAATACCTTACCTAATCACCCCTTGCACGTGATCGACTTAACACCTCACCTCTGTCGTGTTGCCGCGCGCAGTGAAGATCTTCCTGCACTATTACCCTCCATTGGTCGCCCCCCCCCCACCGGTTGTATAGCTGCTGGCGTCGGCAGCGCAGGTCAACATCCAGGCACAAGCCCAGGTGGCTAGAAGCCGTTGCTTACCCTTCAGAACCCCTCAATGCACGTGTCTAGGCGGCGGCGGGTGCTGCACCAGCTGAGCCCCGCGGTCTGGGCTGTAGCCCCAGTAGGGGTCTCAACGTGAAACCCTCTCAATTGAGGTGCAGTTGCGCTGGTCTCGCAGAAGCTCACCACACTCGACCCTCGACCCAACCTTCGGAAGACTGGTTCCTGCCAAAACTAAGAACTCCGGCCAAAGAAGGCTCGGCCCATTCTGGCATCTCTTAGGGATGACAACCAGGCGGTAAGTCACTTTGACGCTTTGATAGGTCGTGCGAGAAGGAAGATTGCTTCCTAAGAGCTATCAGTTACCACCTCGGCGTAGTCGCGCCGCCGGTGAAATAGAGTATCCTCTATGTGAGGAGCGTGCATCTGGTAGTAGGGTACAACTGTCCGTCTCCTCTCCTCAACTTTTGCGTTCGATTTCTCTATCTGCATACCAGCAATTTCATCATGTCTACTCTCGCAAAAGATAAGCCAACCGAGCAGGAGAACTCCAGACTCCGAATCGGAAGTCGTGATAAGAATGTTGGTTGGTATAATTCTAGTCTCGAGACCCTCACTGCGGCTCAGCGAGACCTTTTCGAGAATTACAGCCACATCCCTCCAGATGGTGTCATCCCACACATCCTTCGAGTTGTAAGGGCACCCCCAACTGCTGCTTACGCTCGTTAACCCTGATTTTGTAGAGAGAGAAAGCCTGGCAATTTCATCCTTTACCATGCATTGGACAACTCCGCTTTATCGACTTCGCCCTTTCCCAGTCTCCTCTGTACCCGGAAATCCTTGCACGTATTAAATCTGGCGGGACACTGTTAGACCTGGGATGCTGCTTCGCCCAAGACCTACGAAAGCTTGCCCATGACGGAGCTCCCGTCTCTTTACTTTATGGTGCGGAGTTGGAAAGTCAATATCTTGAACTTGGTTATGAACTGTTCCTCGACAGGGACACCTTCAAGGCAAAGTTCATTGTGGCAGATATCCTCGATTCTCAAAGCCCACTGCAGGAACTCGATGGGAAGATGGACATAGTCTACATTGGGCTATTCCTGCATTTATTTGATCTGGATGAACAGCGAAAGATATGCGAGAGGATTGTGAAGTTGCTCAGGAACGAGAAAGGGGTCATGGTGCTTGGAACACAAGTCGGTAACACCAAGCCCAAGGACGTACCGTTTGGTGAAGCCAAGAAGGTGTTTAGGCACGATGAGAAGAGTTTTGAAAAGCTGTGGAAGGAAGTCGGAGAGAAGACAGATACTGAGTGGAAGGTAACGGCTTCAATGGATCGAGGACTAGGGGCAGGATCGAAAAATCGACCGTGGGATGATGAAGATACGCGGAGGCTGGTCTTTGAAGTACGAAGGACTAGGTGACATGGTTGAGATTACGTGGACAATTCTTCGAGGCTGAATGTCAGGTGAGAGAGCATAGGCAGGAGAGCTTTATTATCCTTTCCACCGGTGAGACATGTCCAGCGCCAGGCATAACTGCTAAAATCGTCAGGCAAATACGTACCGCTTAGCAGTGATGCCTGGCGCTGGACATGTCTCACCGGTGGAAGGGATAGAGCTTGCATTGACTTTCTTGCGGCCGACATGGTTGTCCATACCCCTATAGCATTGCATTACATGACTTCATGACCATTTGCCCCCTTCACAACTTTGTGTTCCCAAGTTGTACCCCTATATGAGATGAAACCACATTCTCGAAAAGGATTGCTGTTGGGGTGGGTAATGGGCAAACAGGATGGTCTTCTACAATTCCACATAACTGGCATCCAAAGTTCATGGTTGAAAAGTGTTGGCCCGTATTCCTCGACCCACCGCTTTGTAGCCTCTCAGAAATCTCTAAACACTCATTTCTACAGCCTCTAAATCGTCTATGGCCTCCTTCCAATTCTCCCATTCCTTGTCTCCACCCGGAATTCCTCCAGCGAGCGGCAACCTCGTCCCATCTCTATCTCCCATTCCCAGGATTCGGCTTATGGCTTCCTTGATCCCTACGGTGCCAAACTTGACCACGAGTTCTTCTACCACACTGATCTTATACTGTAATAACCTCCTCTCCTTGACCTCCTCCTCTGTAGGTTGATTCTTGACTGAGAGATTGTACAAGTGCACAACAGACTTTGGAAAGAAGCCAGCCGTTCCATCAATAGCTCCTGCACATCCTAGAGCGAGGACCGGCAGAAGTTGTTGACCCAATCCAGTGAAAGTATGGAATTTCGTCTTATCAATCTTCGGATTTGCACCAATTTGAGCATGGTATGAAACATCTCCATGAGATAATTTGCAGCCAACGATATTAGGGTGTTTGGAGAGCGTGGCGTAAGTTGACGGGACAACTTTGACGTTGTTCGAAACACCAGGGTAATGGTAACTGCGTTATAATTAGCAAGCGGTAAAAAGAAAGAGGAAAAGATGGGAAAACTTGCATCATAATAGGAATCGGACTCTGGTCCGCGACCGCAGTAAACCATTGAATGAGCCCTTGCTGCGTACTCGCGCCCGCAAAGTATCCCGGGACAAGACACAGTCCCCATTGACATCCAGCCTCCTTCGCGCTCTTCAACTGCTCAACCACCTCCTCGATATTCTGCGCTGCGGTCCCTGCAATGAGAGGATAGTCCTTGAAACCACCCTCATCGAACGCCTTTCTTATAGCACTCAGAACCTCGAATCTCTCTTTATTACTCAGATGAACAGCTTCTCCTGTGCTACCAAGTACCACCAGTCCCGTGATACCCGATTTGGCGAGGTGAAGGGAATGCTTGGCCTGTGTCTCTAGATCGAGTGGTGCGGCAACAGCATTATAGTTCTTTGCTGTACGTGAGACGAAGAAGGTCGGGACAGGTACGTAGACGCCTGCGGGAGGAGGACTTGCAATCATGGCTTCGGCTTCGCTCTCGTTCTCGCTGCTGTGCTTGTGCTCGCACTTATGTTACCCGAAAGAGTGAAAGGAAAGGTTGGAGTTTGGGAATGAAAAAATTGCACAAGGGGTCACTGGACGGTATATAGACTTCCAATAATTTAGTTCAGCCCCAGTTAACGGAGAGATGGGATCATGGTATAGGTACGCAGTCGCCATTGTTCGGGTGAAAGTGCAGCGAGACCCACAAGAGTTCTGGTTAGTAGCGGACCCTGCGGAGCGGGTGAGGGGTTAGCCGTGGATAAGGAGGCATTTGATTATCGCGTTTATCTCGCCTTGGTTGAATATTCCTAGGCTTTGATATGGTACGAGTTGCTTTCGAGATGTCTGGAGTCAATGTGATACCAGGTGCATGGTGCAAGGTGAAGCGTTAAGGGTTACTGGTGAAGAGACACCTTCTGCATGATTGAAGCTGATCACTGTTCAGTTCTCAAAGCCAAGATGCAGATGAAGAAAATTGAGAATGCAGAAGGGTACTTCGGATGATAAGAATTTGATAAAAATCAGACAAAAACGCTTTTTGGTATCTCGCTGGACCCTCAAATCAATTCAGTAATTCCGTACGCCCTGATAGCAGTTCCGCTCCAAATCATGATCTGCTCCTCCTTGCTCAAACTGGCCAAATCGCAGAACCTAGCCACTATCTGTCTCCATTTCTTCCAAGCATCGTCAACTCCGACAGTGCACACTGGCCAATCTGAGCCGAACATAATTCTGAACGGTCCAAAGGTGGCGAGGATAACCACGAGATATGGTTGAAGGGCCAAGAAGATCTCATCTGCTGGTGCCGTCTTGAGCTTATCTGGCATCTCCGAGAAACACCCACTCAGTTTCATGAATGTCTTGCTGCATTTGCTGAGTCTGAACATTGCATTCCTCCATGCGACAAATTTTGGATCCGTCTGATTATATACCGAAAGGTCGGGCTTGCATAGATGATCTGAAAGAGCATAAGTTACCAAATCTGAGGTCCAACATAGAATGAAAACTCACTGATGATAAATGTCACCTTCTCCTGCTCATCTACACCCTCATGAGCCTTCTCAATCATCTCCACCGCCTCTTCTAACTGCCACTTCCCACCATTATGTTGGTCCACCCCCAGATCAAAAACGAACCCCTTCTTCCCTAACCATTTCAGTCCTTCAATGAAACCTTCCTGTAGCATTGTTCCCTTGGGTTTATCTTGTAACAAATACCTAAACCCCTTGATCTTCCCAAAGCTCCCCTCAGCATGCTTCTCCACCTCGTCAACATACCGTTCCAAAACCTTTGCACCGCTCGGCACAGGCGCCCAACGAATAATCGCCAAACACAAGTTCTTGTGCTCTGAAGTGTGTCCTTCTCCCGCTTTCGGCGTACCGAGAGCAATTCTCTTCAGCCAGTCGACTTCCATCAAGGGGAATTTCCACCCTGATCCATCTTCAGCCCCTGACTTGAGATCATGTTTGCGGTCTGTTTCGAGAAATATGAATCCGTCGAGAGAAGGAGGAGATTCGGTAGCCGTAATATATTCTTCCAGTGAGTGCTGGCCACTTAGAGGATTGGACGGTGTGCACCAGGCGAGAGTTTCGAGCTCTGTTGCTGGGTAGAGGTGGATGTGGGAATCGACGATGGGATAATCTGCGGATTCTTCTGCCATCCTGATAAATTGGGGGGTTCGAGATTTGGTCAGCTTTATTCTACCAGATGTGTATTGGTTTGTCTTTCTTTGCTGGTTGAGGTTGTCGATGGATTGTATGGAAAGGTCGGGGAAACTGTTCCCGACCCGACCCTGACCTCTCCTGAAACGGTGAAACCCCAGCCAACCCCACCTTCCACATTGGGATTCGAGATACTGTCCTTGACTTTTTCAAGACGTCACAACTATATATGTATGTCACTCGTCAGCAAGTCCTTCTCTCGTTTCATTTCATCTGATTTTAATCAATCGACTTCAGAAGCCATCAAAATGCCAGACACTTACGACTCAACTGGAATCGAATATTATAATATCCCCTCTTTCACGTTCATCAGCGGGGTTACGAAGCCTATCAAAGTCGCCTATCATTCGTTCAACCCTTCCAGTAGAAAGACTGCACTAATACCAACCTGCTATGCGGGACGCATCAACGAGACACTCAACTTTACGTCCGGGGCGTTGAAAGACTATCATGTAATTGTTGTAGCAATGCTCGGAAACGGGGAATCCTCTGCACCTTCAAATGATCCAGATTTTCCGGCCGATTATTCCTTGAGGTATCAGGATTGTATAAATTCTCAGTACCAGTTAGTTACAGATCATTTGGGAATAAAGAGCTTGGATGCTGTTATTGGTTTTAGTATGGGTGGGCAACAAGCTTATTATTGGGCTGTTATGCATGGTTCTGGACCTGAGCCTTTTGTAAAGAATGTCATTCCAATCTGCGGGAGCGCAAAGACATCTGGGCATAGTAAGTGAATATTTATTAACAAGACCAGATGGACAGGAGACCTGCGCATAATTTACTTAGAATTTGAAATCAGTGGAAATAACTGTTTGATGCTGATGTTGATCTAGATTATGCATTTCTGGAAGGACCAATATCTGCATTGACCACGAGTTATGACTATCATGGAGGAAAGTACAAAGAACACGGAGCGGCTGCTACGCAAGGCTTGCGTGCCTTTGGTAGCGTTTATTGCGTGTGGCTGACATCTGTATGTTTTGAAATACAATTTCCCCATATATTGCCGTCCCCAAATAAAATTTGGAGTCAAGATTATCGAGCAATTGCTTACAACTCCTCTAGCCTGAGTGGTTCCGTCAGGAGCTTTGGAAGGAAATGGGTGCGAAAACTCTCGGAGATTGGATACACCCCCCAGCAGGGGAGTCTGGATTCGAGATTTGGGATGCCGAGGACATTCTTACCATGGGCAGAATGTGGCAAGCAGGAGATGTTGGAAGCATTGCTGGAAACGACGGTGATTACAAGAAGGCGTTGGGAAATGTCACTGCTAGGGTTATGGTGATGCCCAGCAAAACGGATCAGTACTTTGTAGTGGAGGATGGAGAAACTGAAACGAAGTATCTGAAAGATGGGAAGTTCAACCCCATTCCGACGATCTGGGGACATATTGGAGGAGGAGGGGCCAATCCAGTTGATACTAAGTGGATGGATGAGGAAATATCTCAATTTTTGAAGGAAGAGTTTGATGGAGAGGATACATTCAAGCGGTTGGAAAGAGATATATCTCAATTGTAGGAAATCTTATGTTATGGATACTTTTCTGCTCGTGACTTTTAGACTTTGGGAAACGAGATAATTGAGTTTGATATGGACACTGGTCAGATTCATGCAGTTTAGAGATGAATCAATGGAAGAATGGCAATTGGCAAAGGTCACATGACTAGCCGGGAGTGTTCGGAACCAGGACAGCACTCCTACTGCTGAAGAGATCTGGGCAATGCTCGAGTCATGAAATTTATCAAAAATCAACTCGCTTGAACGGATCAGAACGGATAGACTTATTTTCAGACGACGCATGATTTCGTCATTTTGCTGTGAAAGTGCGACAACAATACCGACTAAAAGTGCGGCGGACAAAGACGGACTTTTAAAGCTTACCGCCTTATCTTTAGCATGTGAGATGTGTAAGCTTTGCTGGTTTTGATTCGAGCCTTAAATCCCGCTGTCCAAATGAATAATATTTTGTATTGGATTTACAGCCGAGTCGTCGTTCATGGTACAAAGTGTATATATAAATCCGACTCGACGATGACTATGATTCAAGCCGTACATATAAGGGAGATCGTTCAAATCTCACCGACTTTCCCCCATTCAAGTACCCACTTTATATGTCCTGTAGGCCCAAGTCGGGCGCCTTGACGTAGTTGCATCCTTTGATGATGGCCACGAGTCCAAGATCATGCTGCGGAAATAACTCTAGGTTAATTCATCGACAGAACATACATTATGGTTGGCTGACTTCAAGTCAGAAGTTCGAAGGCTGCTTAACCCCCACGGTGTGATGGATTGAAGTATCGATGACCACCGAGTTCCCTTCCTCGGAGCCTCTTGTGGATCAGCTGTTGCGAGCTGGAGATTAGGAAACAGGAGTCAAGTGTCGACCACTCGTAGCACTCGTAGCAGCTCGCGCTCGGAAACGGCACGAGTGGGGCGAGATTTCTCATCCATTGGCTGAGAGTTGCCGACAAGCGAAGAAAAGCCTCTTTATTTTTGTTGATAACATCAAACGTCTTCAACGGCGGAGGCCATCGACCATCGACACTCTCGCCCATCAACCAGCTCCAATGAAAGACTCCAGATATTGTATCACCTTCCCTCTGCCACCCCCTATTCAAAAAACCTGCGGCTTAGGTAATAGGTCATGCCGAGTCGTCAACATGAAGCACACCTTTTCCCACGCCTCCTTGTTGAGTCCGCGAGTGAGCCCTGAATTGTTCTGCACCACTGCGTCATATCCCGAGATACCTTGTACAAGGCCAATATCAAAAGGATTCCCTGGAGCAGATCTATCTGGTTGCATTGCTGACCGCATCCTCTTGGCGTATCATTCCCTCATGTGCAGAAAACTCTTTCTGTTGCCTCTGATAGCATCCGTGAGATTTTATGCATCCTAGAAAAGTCAGCTCAAGGAATTTAATAACTCAACGTCACCCTGCACATTCTTGACAATCGGACCCCGATCTTCAAACATGTGGACCCTGGATCGGCGAGTTTCCAACAAGACCCATCTGCTCTAACTAGTTTCTGGAGAAATATGGGCCCCGGCCCTAATCAAAACCGTTGTGTGAACAGTTGAAGACAGAACAGCCGCTGAGATGATCAATGCTTTAACCAAACTAGAACTAGGCAGGAACCCTTACTCTCTCATTCTCACTCTCAGTCTCATTCTCACTGTCATTCTCACTCTCATATCTTCTCCAGATTCATATATGACTCCACTGGCCCCGTGGTCCTTTCCTTTGCTGCGCAATTTCTCCTGATCCCAATCTTACCGCAAGCCTGATCCCTCCTCTTTGACCGCAACTGCCCTTTTCAAACAATCTCTGGGTCGGACAGCGTTGTTTCAGACGAACGAGATCAGACGGAAGACCCACCAACTCCAGATCTCCACGTTCTTGGACCAAGTGATTCCAACGGACGTATATACCACGATGGCGCCCTCGAATCTTTTAAGTCCGCCCAAGGGCAGCAGACCTAAAATCCGACGCCTCTCATCCAAGACTGCTACAGAGAAAGACATCATAGAAGGAGGCCCTGTTGTTATCACACCTGAAAGAATGATGGCTCAAAGATCCCAATCTCATCATGAAGGCTTTGCTGCCTCGCTGGAGAGTGCCAGGCATGAACTTTCAGAAATCGACCTCGAAGAGGAGGCCATGATTTTCTCCTCATCGAGCTCTCCCGAGACACCAGGCACACCTGCCTCTCCCCTCACTCTAGCAGATTTCCCGACTGCGGACTCCTTTGCCTTTGCCTTCGATATCGATGGAGTGTTGATCAGAGGGGGAAGGCCCATTCCTGAAGCCATCGAAGCGATGAAAGTGTTGAATGGTGAAAATGAATATGGGATGAAGGTGTAAGTCTACTTGGACCGCATTCGAAGGACAATACTCACTCAAACCAGTCCCTATATCTTCCTTACCAATGGCGGAGGCAAGACCGAAGCAGAACGCTGCATCGACCTTTCCCGTCAACTTGACATCGAAATCTCCCCGGCCCAGTTCATCTGCGGCCACACTCCCATGCGGGAGATGGTTGAGAAATACGAGACTGTGCTAGTCATTGGCGGAGAAGGAGAGAAGTGTAGACAAGTTGCAGAGGGCTACGGCTTCCGAGATGTTGTCACTCCTGGTGATATTATCAAGGACAACGAGGCTACTACGCCATTCCGCAAGTTGACCGATGAAGAGCTTGCAAACTCGAGAAAGAGAAACCACGGTGAAATTAAGATTGAAGCAATCTTGTAAGTACTGCCAAGGCTATACCCCCACTTAACCCCCACTCCCCCTTTCATCTCTTCCTACCAACCCCGCCCTCTGGTAGAAATAGTACTGACTTTCGGACAGTGTTTTCGCCGACAGTCGTGACTGGGCTGGTGATCTGCAAATTATCCTGGATCTCGCTATGTCAAAGGGTGGGTACATTGGTACCTTGTCAGAGACCTTTGACGAAGGTCCCCCAATTTATTTCTCCCACAGTGACATCGTCTGGTCCGCAGCCCATGACAACGTTCGTATCGGCATGGGTGCTCTACGGAGGTCGGTCGAGACGCTGTTCAAAGACCTTACCAAAGGCAAGGAGCTCGAGACCATTGCCTTCGGGAAGCCTCAGATTGGCACATTCGAATTCGCCACGAGATTATTACAACAATGGCGAAAGGACGAACATCGCATCAACAGACCTCCCGAGACCGTCTACTTTGTTGGCGACACTCCCGAGAGTGATATCCGAGGTACCAACCAGTTCAACGAGAAATCAAAGAACGAGTGGTACTCCATTCTCGTCAAGACTGGTGTCTATCAGGATGGCACCGAGCCAGCATACAAGCCGAAAGCTACTGTCGAGACTGTACTTGATGCTGTAAAGCACGGAATGACGCGAGAGTTCAGCAAGAAGATGCGAAAGGCCACCAATGGGCTGCCGACTAACAGCCTTCCCATGAAACTTAAGCATTTGTCACTTGACGGCGAGCCCAGAGTCGCGGCGAACTCTCCCCTCTTAGAAATCAGCGAACCTACATCGGAAGCGGGCACTCCGGATCAATAAAGAAAAGCAAGCAGGAGGATATACATGCGTGGAGGAGTAGGTTAAGAAAGAGATTGATTTCCCTGGCGTTATTGCAAATGAGCAAGAATACCCCGGAACACATTACGACTCTCGAGGTTGAGGATAGACTATTGATCAGCATACAGCGATCATAAATCTTAAATATGGCGTTTTTCATTTCAGTGATTAGCAGTTCGGACGAATCTTTAGATACATCATTGGATCAGATGATTCTCATCCCTTCCTGTGTGAATTCATCCCATCACGTGAGGCACTCCGACTTCAATGTTCCATCGGCATCGTGGACGCTTCATCATGCATGCTCATTTTACCTTAGGGTATTTCAACGTCTCGTCACTTATCTCTTGCATTTATCTCTTTGTTCAGTTATTTCTCTGCACTAACGAGGCACGAGTTGCTACCTGC
>Ga0302325_10020510_pt1 | contig 13859 bp, 13 predicted proteins | sample Palsa_T0_2_FD_201948 | JGI IMG/M metagenome (GOLD analysis project Ga0302325, IMG submission 201948) | Peat permafrost microbial communities from Stordalen Mire near Abisko, Sweden - Palsa_T0_2 | ecosystem: Environmental > Terrestrial > Soil > Palsa > Peat permafrost | place: Sweden: Abisko... | reverse complement strand
ACGACCCGCTCCCGGCCCGGCTGGTAGTCCGGTCCGTCCAGGGCGAGCTCGGTCTCCTGCCCGATCCGGTCGAGCTCGGCGTGGTAACGCCGCATGAGCTCGACCAGGATCTCGTCCTTGGACCGGAAGTGGTGGTACAGGCTCCCGGGCAGGATGTCGGCCGCCTCGGTGATCTGCTGCAGGGACGTGCGCAGCCCCGAGGTCGCGATCAGCCGGGACGCCGCCTCCAGGATCTCGTCCCGGCGGCTCAGCTCCGCCACCGACTCACGCCCGGACCCCTCCGCCTCTGAACGGCTCCACCGACGGAGCTCCTGTCCGACCATTATCGCGCATCCGTCCTGGTGGCCTGCTCGCGGCGAAGTCATCCATCTTCGTTGATCGCTTACTCCTCGATCGGCGGAGCCGGTCCCGCGTGCTTCCGTGACCGACACTAGGTTGGAACAGATATCTGGTCAATGTCCGAGTCCCAGATTTCATCCAACAGTCACAGAGATTATCGGTTCTTCCTAAATGCAAACGTTTACAACAAAGAGATCGTTGACGTGATCCCAGTGATCGGCCTAGCTTGGAACAGAACTTAGGTTATCGCCCCCTTGAGGACGCGCCAACGGAGGTGACATGTCCTACGAGAGCACGGCCGAGCCGATCAAGGTCGGGTACCTGTTCGACTTCCGGCTCCCTGACAGCTTCCCGCCAGCCATGCGGGACGACCTGACCAGGCCTTTCCACCTGGTCTTCGGCGACGCGGTCCGGCAGAAAGTCCTCGACCGGCCCGTGGAGATCGTGATCTGCGAGGTCGAGGGCCTGCCCAAGGGCTCGGTCAAAGCGGTGATCGACGCCTTTGCCGAACTTGTCGACGAGGGATGTATCGCGGTCTTCGGACCGCACATCACCGACAATTGCGTGCCGACCCGTGAGGCGATCGAGGAACGGTTCAAGGTGCCGGCCATCAGCGTCACCGGCACCGACGACTGGCTGGGGGAGTGGACGTTCGCCTTCCCGCAAGGGTCGATGACCGATGAGCCCATCTTCATCGCCGACCTCGTCGCCAAGCGCGGCTTGCGCGAGATCGGCGTCCTCAGCGAACAGAGCCTGATCGGCGAAAGCTATCTGAAGAACCTGCGAAGCGCGTGTCGCCGCAGGGGTATTCGCATTGTCGCCGAGGCGGTGATTGCTCAAACTGCTCAAGACATCAACGAGGCCGTCAGCACGCTGCACCAAGCGAAAGCCGAGGCGATCGTGCATCTCGGCTTCGGTTTCGGCATCGTGTTCATCAACCCGGCGCTGGAGGCGGTCAACTGGGACCCGCCGCGATTCACCACCACGGCCTTCCAGAACGCGTGGGTCAACCCGATCATGTGGAACGCGTTCATGGGGTGGATCGGGGTCGATCAGTACGACGAGGCGAACCCACTAAGTCAAGACTTCCTCGACCGCTACGCCAAGCGGTACGGCGGTCGTCGTCCCGAATATTGCGTACCGCCAGTCAATCACGACGTCGCCGCGACGTTGGTGCGCGCCTGCGCCGACGCCCACCCGCTGAGCCCGCGCGGAGTCAAAGAGGCGTTGGAGCGGGTGAAGATGATGCCCGCCGCATCGGGAGCCCCTGGTACGCGAGTGTCCTTCGGTAAGTGGACCCGTCGCGCCTGGATGGGCGCCGGCTACCTGGTAGCGCGAACTCTGGATGCCGACGGCGTCAACTCGCACCTCGTCGACCGCTTCGGAGAGGAAGGGTGAGCAAGAAATGAGTACCGATCAATCCATCCCGCTCGCCGCCGACAATCAGCCGGCGTCACCGCCGCGGGGCGACAAGCGAAGCTGGGGCGGCTGGATCGCCGGTGCCGCCCTGGCAGCGTTCGCGCTGTTCTTCATTGCCAACTGCCGCGTTGCCCTCGACCCGCGCGTCGCGAACCCGAACGTGCACGGTCGTCCACGCCCAGTGAGATTTCTGTTCGGGCTGGACTACATCACCTTCCTGGACAGTGCCACCGTCGTGTCGCTGCTCCTATTGCTGATCGTCTTCATCCGCGGCTGGCGCCGTAATCCGGGCAGCCCCGTGATGCTGATGTTCCTGTCAACCACGCTGATCGTGTGGCAGGACCCGATCATGAACTGGTCGCCGTTCGCGGTCTACAACCCTGACCTCATCCACTGGCCGGAGTCGTGGCCGCTGGTGTCGCTGTCGCCGAGCGTCGAACCGTTCGTGGTTTTCGGCTACGTGATGTTCTACTTCGGCCCGTACTTCCCTGCCGTCTGGGTGCTACGCAAGTTGCAGGCGAAATATGGACCAACGAGTTACGTAGCGCGGCACCCACTGGTCAGCCTGGGCCTGCTCACGCTGGCGATCGGCTTCGTCTTCGACGCGTGGCTGGAGATCCAGCTCGTGCACGCCGGTATGTACATCTACTCGCAAGTGATCCCGTGGGGCTCGGTGTTCACCGGCACCACGTTCCAGTTCCCGCTGATCTGGGAGTCGTTCTCCGTCTGCTTCGTGATGGTGCCGGCCGCGATCCTCTGTTATCGCGACGACACCGGTAAATCGGTGGCGGAAAAGCTTGCCGCGAAAGCGAAAGTGTTCCCGACGCGGCCGGTGTTGGGCACCTTCCTGGTGATGTTCGCCATCATCAACGTGTCCTACTTCGCCTACGGCGCATGGTTTGCGGCCATCAAAGTCAGTCACGCCGCCACCTCAGTGGCCTGCCCGTGGCCGTACCCGGAGGCCAAAGTGTATGACCCGCAAGGGTTCTACGAGAAGGCCGGAGCGCAAGGCCCGTACTCGGTCGGCATCTGGTCGACGTGGGCGAGCGGGGAGCCGAACGGCCGGCCGCACGTCGACCCGCCGCCACCGGGGCAAGGCGCCTGCGCGACCAAGAATGGTTGAGCCGCGAAGCGTCGTCATCACCGGCGCATCCCGCGGCCTCGGGTTCGCATCGGCAGTGCGGCTCTACCGCGAGGGGTGGCGCGTGGTGGCAGCCATGCGCACTCCCGATCGTGGGCTACCGCTGCTACGCGAGGCGACCGGCACCGCTGGAGACGATGACCGGCTGATCGGTGTGCAGCTCGACCTGACCGATCCCGGGTCGATCGCCGCGGCCGCCAAGTCAATCGAAGAAGCCGTCGGGGCGCCCTACGCGCTGGTACACAACGCCGGGATCTCGGCGGCCGGGATGGTAGAAGAAACCGATATCGCGCTGTGGCAGAGCATGTTCACCACCAGCGTGCTGGGCCCCGTCGCGCTGACCCAGGCGCTGCTGCCGGCCATGCGGGCTGCGGGCGAAGGGCGCATCGTGCTGGTATCCAGCGCGGCCGGAGTACGCGGTCTGCCGGCTACTGCGCCGTATTCGGCGGCCAAAGGCGCGTTGGAACGCTGGGGCGAGTCGATGGCGGTCGAGATCGCGCCTTTCGGACTGGGTGTCACCATTCTGGTGGCCGGCACCTACGACACCGACATCATCACCGACGCGGGCACCATCGACGATCGCAACTTCAGCGGCCCCTACGCTCGCCTGCACAACACGATGAACACCCGGGGCAGGGCTGCGATGAAACTCGCCAGGTCACCCGAGCGGTTCACCGACGGAGTCCTGAAAGCGCTGGATGACCGAAAGTCATTCCGGCGCCGTGGCGTGGGGCCGGATGCGTCAATGCTGTTGCTGTCCAGCAGGATTCTCCCGGCTTCCGGCATGCATCACGTGTCGCGGATCGTGCTAGGCATACCCAGGCAGGGGTCGATGCGGGACGGGGCCTGGCCATTGACTGTGGCCCAGAAGGCGATGGTATCCGTCGCGAAGATTGTTCCGGCGCCGGTGTTGCAGCGGTTGGCATCGTTGGCGGCGAAGCGCAAGAAAACTGAGGGGTAGGCAGATAGGCATGGAACAGCTTTTCGACGATCTAGCGGACTTCGGGGCTTTCGACGACGCGATCTCCGGGGATGTGCGTGACCCGTACACCGAGCTCGCGCGGCTGCGCCGTGAGGAGCCGGTGCAGCGACTCGACATCTCGGGAGCGCTTCCACACGATGAATCCCTGCCGATGTTCATCGTGTATCGCCACGAGGATATTCAACAGATGCTGCGCGACAACGAGACGTTCTCCTCGGCGGCCGTCATCGCGGCATTCGGGCCGGTGTTGGGCGAGGGCGTGATGCTCGGCATGGACGAGCCGATCCACGGGCGGCTGCGGTCGCTGGTGTCGAAAGCGTTCTCGCAGAAGTCATTGGCGCGTTGGCAAGACGAGCTGGTCGGCCGGGTAGCGAACAGCCTGATCGACAATTTCGCGCCCAACGGCAAAGCGGACCTGGTCAAGGAGTTCACCTTCGACTATCCGAGCCAGATCATCGCGGGTCTGCTCGGCCTGCCGGAAGCGGACTACCCGCAATTCCAGCGGTGGTCTATCTCGCTGCTGAGCTGGCTGATGAACCCGGAACGCGGGCTTGCGGCCTCGGCCGCCCTGTGCGACTACTTCGCGCCGATCGTGGCGGCGCGCCGCGCCGAGCCGAAGGACGATCTGATCAGCGCGCTCGGTGCCGCCGAGGTCGACGGAGAGAAGCTCGCCGACGAGGAGATCTACTCGTTCCTCCGGCTGCTGTTGCCCGCGGGCGTGGAGACGACCTACCGGTCGCTGGGGAGCCTGCTCTTGGGGCTGCTGTCGGACCCGGCGCAGCTGGATGCGATCCGCGCGGACCGCTCGCTGATTCCGCAGGCGATCGAGGAGGGCGTGCGGTGGGAGGCCCCGCTGCTGACCATCACCCGAGTGGCAACGCGCGACACCGAACTCGGTGGAGTGTCGATCCCGGCCGGCGCGACCGTGATGCCGATGCTCGGTTCGGCGAATCGGCAAGAAGATCGCTACCCCGATCCCGACACGTTCAACATCCACCGGGAGGCGCGGGCAAATCTGGGCTGGGGGCACGGCGTACACGTCTGCCTCGGCATGCATCTCGCGCGCCTGGAGATGTGCACGGCGATCAACCTGCTGCTGGACCGGCTGCCCAACTTGAGGCTTGATCCCGAGGCCGACGACCCGCACGTCCGCGGTCAGGTGTTCCGGTCGCCGACCTCGGTGCCGGTGCTGTTCGACCCGCAGTAGATCGCCGATATCGCCTTTACATTGGCAGGGGCAGCCGTAATGTCCTAGGTGGGCGTCTGCTCAATTTCGGTGCAGGAGGGACGAGGCGATTGACCGGACAGTTGCGAGACATCAGGGAGCTTCTGGGCGACGCGGACGCCTACCGCGACGAGCTGCACAGGCGCTGGACCGGGCTGCTGAGCTACCGCTACATCGGTCGCAACCATTCGTCGATGAATATCGGGGACAGCGACGACACTGTCGTGATCCGCCGCGACATGCGGAACGAGGCAGGTGGAATCATGGTGGCGCCGTTGGCCATCGCCTCGCCCGAGGGTTGTCAGACCGACATGGTCGCGGTGCCCAACCCGGTGATCGCCTCGGTGCAGATCGTCGATCCCGGATACGACGTGAAACGGGTCGAGATCGTCGATTCCGGCAACATCCACCAAGGCCGGATGATGGGCTACGGCCGGTGCAAGATCGTCGACGCCGACAACCCCGACCGGATCATCGCCTTCAACGAAGGCCAGGGTGCGATTATCGGCGTCCCGCCGGAAGGCCTTGGAAAGATGGATGTTTCGGGTACCGAGCTGGTGATCGAGGACTCGCCCGATCTGCCGCCGCTCTGGCAGGCGTTCGGTGCATCCAAGCGCGCCGATGGCCATTGGCAGCTGCCCGCGCTCAGCGTGGAACTCGCCTCGCCGGACGCGGCACTGCACATCGGGCCGCAGCACGTGGTGCTCGAAACCGCCGCGATCGATTTGGCCGCCGACGCCGTCGGAACTCCGAAGTTACAGGTCGTGAGCTGGCATGTGATGTTCATGTCGCGCGGTAAGGTCGGGCCCTTCCGGGTCGAGGGCACCGCACACGTCGGCGGCGCGGGCAAGGTCGGGGTGCGCATGCTGCTGCACGACGAGGGTAATGCCGACAAGGCAGTGACCTCGGCAGCGGCGGTCTTTGAGATCGTCAGCTAGTTCACGTCTAGTTCAGGGAGCCAATGATGGCTAACGCCAAGGATGCTCGTCACTGGGCGCGTCACGCACTGCACGGCATCGGCGACTCGCTCTACACCCCGTTCAGTGGGTCTGACGGCGACGACATCGACTGGGATGCCTACCGCACGCTGGTACGGCACTGCGTCGGGACCCTCGGTCATCCGATGCTCTGGGTGACCAGCGGTGTCGCGGAATTCTGGTCGCTGACCATCACAGAACGAAAGACGTTGCTGGAAGTCGCCCTTGACGAGGCGCGTCGCATCAACTCCGACGTGGTCGTTCAATCGTGCACCGCAGCGTTGTCGGCAAAAGACTGCCTGGAGCTGACCCAGCACGCCCAGGACGTCGGCGCCGACATCGTCTACATCCAGACTCCGATGATGGAATTGCATGGTGGCGAAGGGGCTTTGAACTTCTTCTCTTACATCGCCGCCCGCACCGACATCGCACTGGGCATGTTCAATTCACCCAGCTCGGGATACGTGCTGTCCGCTCAGGAGGGCGCCCGTATCGTCGAGGAGATCCCCGCGGTGTGCGCCACCAAAGAGGGATCGTTCCGGCCGCACCAGAGCCGTTTCCTGCATGAGCTCGCACCGGATCTGGTCATCTGGGAATGCGATACGACGGTGTACCGGGCCGGCTGGCTTAAATCGGGCATCGTCGGTCCCGGGCAGCTGGGCACCACCGGCTACCTCTTCGAGACACCGAAGAAACGCGCGCTGTCCGAGTACTGGGATCTGGTCTGGAACGAGAAGCTGCTCGAGGCAATGGATTTCGCCCAAGAATCGGGGCTTGACCAGTTCGAGCTGGACATGCGGGGCTGGTTCACCCGCTATCCCGGACGGCCCGACTACTTCACCCACTGGGGCGGTGCGTTCAAGTACGCGGCTTCGGTGATCGGGCTACCGATCGGGTCGTATCCGGAATCGCGGCCCCCACAAGCGAAATTGCCCGAACAGGCGCGCATCGATATCCGCGCCGCTTATCGCCGATACGGACTCATCGGCGACTAGTTCCACGACAGCAAAAATGGGAGGACTCGTCATGACTGACGGCAAACCGCTGAGCGGAATCCGCGTCTTGGAGGTAGCGGCGTGGACGTTCGTCCCGGCGGCCGGCGCCGTGCTGGCCGAGTGGGGTGCAGACGTCATCAAGGTCGAGCCGCGGGAAGGCGGCGATCCGCAGCGCGGCCTGGTGACTATGGGCCTGATCCCCGGCGGACCGACCGCCGTCAACTACATGATCGAAATGCCGAACCGCGGAAAGAAGTCGATCGGCATTGACCTGCTCACACCCGGCGGTCAAGAGGTCGTGCACGAACTGGCGAAGACCAGTGACGTGTTTCTCACCAGCTATCTGCCGAGCAGACGCGAGCGCTTCGGCATCGAGGTCGAGCAGATTCGCGCCGTCAATCCCGACATCATCTATGTCCGCGGATCCGGCTACGGCCCGCAGGGCGTGGACGCCGATCGACCCGGATATGACGGCGTGTCGTTCTGGTCGCGCGGCGGGATCGCCGACGCGCTGACTCGCGAACTGCCTGAGCCGGTGATGCAAACGCCCGCATTCGGCGATCTGATGGGCGGTTTGACCATCGCCGGCGGGATCGCCGCGGCGTTGTACAAGCGCAAGTCGACCGGGGAAACCTCCATCGTGGATGTCTCGCTGCTCGGGCTCGCGGCGTGGGCGATGAGCCCACAGGTGACGGCGGCGATGCTGTACGGCGGAGACCCGATCCCGACGTTCACCCACCGCGACATGCCCAACCCGCTGGTCGGCAACTACCGAACCAAAGACGACCGCTACATCACGCTGATGATGCTGCAGGGCGACAAGTTCTACCCCGAGTTCATGACGGTGATCGGCCGCGCCGACCTGATCACCGACAAACGCTTCGCCGATGGTCACTCTCGCTTCGAGAACCGCGGGGAGCTGATCGACATCATGGACGAGGAATTCGCGTCGCGGACGGTCGATCAGTGGCGGGACATCCTCAAGCCGCTGTCCGGTGCCTGGGCCGTGCTACAGAAGACCAGCGAGCTCCACGACGATCCCGCTGTCATCGCGAACGGCTATATCCCCGAGGTGAAAGCCATGAACGGGGCGCCGTACATCTTGCCGACCAACCCAGTCCAATTCGACGGGCATCATGTTCAGCCGACCGGCGCACCTGAACACGGTCAGCACACCGAAGAGATTTTGCTCGATGCCGGCATCGACTGGGACAAGATCGAGCAGTACAAGCAGAACGGATCGGTGCTGTAAGCACCGATCCGTTGCCGCGGTTCAGATGGTTCGACTAGGCGCTGCGACGGATTCCGCGCGTCCGACCGATCTCCCTCTTGAGCAGAAGCTCGCGCTCCGCCTCCGACAGGCCGCCCCAGATCCCGTACGGCTCGCCGACGTCGAGGGCATGCGCCCGGCACTGGGCCAGCACCGGGCAGCGCCGGCACATTTCCTTGGCGCGGCGTTCACGCTGCAACCGCGCCCGACCGCGCTCGCCGTCCGGGTGGAAGAACACTGACGAATCCACTCCGCGGCAAAGTCCTTGTAATTGCCATTCCCAAATATCGGCATTGGGACCTGGTAGTTGCTCCGGTTGCGGCATTGAAGTCCCTCTCTCACGCCCACGTTCAGGCCAGTTCGCGAACAATTACGTCGTCAACTGAATCGAGCGGGTCGGCGGTGACTACTCGTCGGGACTAAAGGTAGGGGGCCTAGGGAAATTCCGTCAATACCGTCTAACCTCTCGAATGCTCAACGGAGGCTTAGGAATTTACGCCGAGTTCATCGGTGTGACGAGTTCGCGCGACCGAGGAGTGCATGGTGACGGCCTGGTATGAGGAAATGTCGCAGTTCGCGAGCCCATTATGGGGAGTGCACGACAGAAATCATCATCGATGTATTTAATGCCGGTGTAACTCAGAAACCATGAAATGTTAACTGTTACCCTGCCGTGATCGATATCTCACATGGCTCATCTATCGAGGCCGAGCTCGCCGCTGCCGCCTTCGGAGACCAGCCCGGGCGATGGCCGTTGCCGTACGCGACAATACCGCCTCAGCAGTGGTTACGCGCGGTCGCGGCCGGCGGGCAGGGCCGCTACGGCAGCGCGTACGCGGACCTCGCGGCGCTGTTGCGCGCCGCACCGTCGCGTCGGATCGCCTCGCTGGCACATAGCGCACGGGCGTCATTCCTGCGACAGCTGGGCTGGCACGGTCTGGCTCGCCGTTGGGACGGTCGCGCGTTGGCGCTGGCCGGTGGCGACCCCGAGGCAACCGGCGACGCGTTGACCGGGCTGGCGGCCGATGCGCTGGGCGTCGGGCGGCTGGCCGCCGCGGCGACGCTGCTTCGACGGGCCGAGCCCAGTGTGGCGGCGGCGCCGCACCGCCTGGCGGTACGGCGGGCCTGGGTCGCCGCCGAGTTGGCAATGGTCGGCGGCGAAGGCGCCGTCGCGGTCCGCAACGCCGAACTCGCCGTCGAGTTGGCCGCGGGCCACCCGCAGGTGTCCACACGGCACCGCGTCAAGGGCGAGGTGGTGTTGGCCGCGGCGCTGTGTAGCGCCGGCGCGTCTGACCGGGCCCGGGCCGTCGGCGAAGCGGCGCTGGAACTCACTGCCCAGTCGGGACTGGTGCCGCTGCGCTGGGCGGTGGCCTGCTTACTAATAGACCTTGCCGATACGAAAAGCCCGGCGATCGCGGAGTTGCGGGACATCCGGGACGAGTGCGAATTCCTGGTGCGCCGCCGGGGCGGCGAGTGGCGCCAATCCTGACGTCTGGCGTGCCGGTCACTATTGTCGTAGTGATGTCCCACCGCACCGGGCGACTTCCCGGTTAGTAACGCTGGAGCTGTTGCCGTCGATGACAACGCAGGAGGGGCGTCTCGACGCGGTTGTCGCTAGGGCTGTGACCGGTGATCGGGACGCGCTTCGACAAGTGCTTGAGACGATCCGCCCGATCGTGCTCCGATACTGCCGCGCCCGCGTCGGCACGTTCGAGCGGAGCGGTCTCTCAGCTGATGATGTGGCACAGGAGGTCTGCTTGGCCGCCGTCATGGCGCTGCCGCGGTACCGTGATCGCGGTCGTCCTTTCCTGGCCTTCGTATACGGCATCGCCGCCCACAAGGTGGCCGACGCGTACCGCGCGGCCGGCCGCGATCTGTCCTTTCCCACGGACGCCATTCCCGAACACCGGTCCGCCGAGCAGGGGCCCGAGCAAGCGGCGATTGACGCCGACTCGATAGCGAGGATGAGGGAGTTGCTCGACGTTTTGCCCGACAAGCAACGCGAGATCCTGATCTTGCGCGTCGTGGTCGGTCTGAGCGCCGAGGAGACCGCCGAGGCCGTCGGTAGCACCGCCGGGGCGGTGCGAGTAGCCCAACACCGCGCACTGGCGCGGCTGAAATCCGCAATTGTCGAAGCAGGACGAGATTATGTCTGAACGATTTGTCACACCATTTGACCAGCCCGATCCGGCCGAGGTCGCCCGCAGCGACCGGTTCATCGATGCGTTGGCCAACGGCGATCCGGTCGACGGCGACACGGCGTTGGCCGGGCTGCTGGCTGACTGGCGCGACGAACTGAGGGCTGCTGCGGCTGGCGGGGTCTGCCCGGAGCAGGACGCCGTAGCGGCCTTGAGCCGTGGTTCGGCGGCGCGTCGTCGCGCCCGCCGCCGGGCGACGCTTGTGGGTGCGTTGGCCGCGGCCGTGCTCGGCATCGCGGGATTCGCTGCCCTGCTGGGCCAGTCCCAGCCGGGTGACCCGCTCTACGGTGGCCGCACGCTGCTGTTCGGTGAGCCGGCGTCGGTGCACGACGACCGGATCGCGGTGTCCGCCGAGACCGATCTGGATCAGGTTGAACAAATGATCGCGCTGGGACAGTGGGATCAGGCGCAGGGCAAGCTGACCGCGGTCGGTGACCGGGTACGGACCGTCGCGAACAGCGATCGCAAACAGAATCTGATGGACCATCTGAACCGCTTGCACGCCAAGGTGGTGAACCGCGACCCCGACGCGGCCATGCCGTCCGACGGATTACCGGACAAGACCCCGACGGTCAGTACGACGTTCCAGCTCGACCCGTTCGGTGGCTGAGCAGGATTGGGCCTCGAGACTAGTCCCGCAGCGGGGAACGCTCAGCGGCGAGCCGTGATACACCCGCTATATCTGAGTGTCCGATGTCGCCTCGTTCAGCGAAGCGTCGGCGTACCCGCGGCAGTAATCCCAGGTGACGTAGGAATCGGGTTCGGGGTCATAGGCCGGCTCGTGCGGACGAACCGTACCGTCGACCAGTAGCTGCAGCAGGTTCGCGCGCAGCATGTCCCAGTCGTGATAGTGGTCCTGCTGACATTCGTCGCAACAAACCACCAAGCCGCGGACGCCCTTGTGTGCCAACAGCGCCTCGTAAACCGCGAGATCGGCCAGGTCAGCCTCGACTGCCATCCGCTCCTGAGGGTCTAGCGGCTGGCCGGGTTCGACCGCGTCCAGGGCCGCCGACGGGTCGCACGGGTCGTCGGCGAACGGATCGGGCGGCAAACCGGGCGGAAGGTAGTCGCGCACGGCTCCACAGTACTCAGCCCTGCGGGCATCACGCCAGCGCTAGACCCCTAGCGCGGCCGCCATGTCGCCACGTGCCGATGCTCGTCCTGATGTTCGTCGTGGCCGGGAGCACGCCGAGATTTCGCCTCATCCGTCCCGTCCCGTCCGCGGCCGCGCGGCGCGCGTCGCCAGCGGCGGGTCGGGAGCCGATAGGATGACATTCTCACTCCGCGCGCGTATGGGAGGGCCCCGGCAATGTCATCTGGCTTGTCCCGTTTGGAAGGCAGCGACGACCTCATCGTCGCCTCGTATTCTCGGGTCCACGAATCGTCACGTGCGGACGAATCGATGCCGACCGGCGGTGACGATCCGCTGAAGATCGCCATGCTGGGACTGACCTTTGACGACGTTCTGCTGCTGCCGGCCGCCTCCGACGTAGTACCGGCCGACGCCGACACGTCCAGCCAGCTCACCAAGAAGATCCGGTTGAGGGTGCCGTTGGTCAGCTCGGCGATGGACACCGTCACCGAGTCGCGGATGGCGATCGCGATGGCCCGGGCCGGCGGTATCGGCGTGCTGCACCGCAACCTGCCGATTGCCGAGCAGGCCGGACAGGTCGAAACCGTGAAGCGTTCGGAGGCCGGCATGGTCACCGATCCAGTCACCTGCCACCCGGACATGACGTTGGCTCAGGTCGATGCGATGTGCGCCCGGTTCCGGATTTCCGGGCTGCCGGTCATCGACAACTCGGGCGCGCTGGTGGGCATCATCACCAACCGCGACATGCGCTTCGAGGTCGACCAGTCCAAGCATGTCGCCGAGGTCATGACCAAAGCCCCGCTGATCACCGCCCAGGAGGGGGTCAGCGCGGATGCGGCGCTGGGCCTGTTGCGCCGGCACAAGATCGAAAAGCTGCCCATCGTCGACGGCCACGGCCGGCTGACCGGCTTGATCACCGTCAAAGACTTCGTCAAGACCGAACAGCATCCGCTGGCGACCAAGGACAGCGACGGCCGGTTGTTGGTCGGGGCTGCCGTCGGGGTGGGTGACGATGCCTGGGTGCGTGCGATGACGCTGGCGGACGCGGGCACCGATGTGCTGATCGTCGACACCGCGCACGCCCACAACCGCCTGGTGCTGGACATGGTCGGCAAGCTCAAGGCCGAAGTGGGTGACCGACTCGAGGTCGTCGGCGGCAACGTCGCGACCAGGTCGGCGGCCGCCGCGCTGGTCGAGGCGGGCGCCGACGCGGTCAAAGTCGGCGTCGGTCCCGGGTCGATCTGCACCACCCGGGTGGTGGCCGGGGTGGGGGCGCCGCAGATCACCGCCATCCTCGAGGCGGTCGCGGTGTGCGGCCCGGCGGGTGTGCCGGTGATCGCCGACGGCGGATTGCAGTACTCCGGTGACATCGCCAAGGCGCTGGCCGCCGGCGCGTCGACGACGATGCTGGGGTCGCTGCTGGCCGGTACCGCCGAAGCGCCCGGCGAGCTGATCTTCGTGAACGGCAAGCAGTTCAAGAGTTACCGCGGCATGGGGTCATTGGGCGCGATGCAGGGCCGCGGAGAGGCCAAGTCGTATTCGAAGGACCGCTACTTCCAAGACGACGTGCTTTCCGAGGACAAGCTGGTGCCTGAGGGCATCGAAGGCCGGGTACCTTTCCGCGGGCCGCTGTCGTCGGTGATCCATCAACTCACCGGTGGATTGCGCGCCGCGATGGGCTACACCGGCGCGAACTCCGTCGAGCAGCTGCAGCGGGCGCAGTTCGTCCGGATCACCGCGGCGGGATTGAAGGAAAGCCATCCGCACGACATCACAATGACCGCCGAAGCACCCAACTACTACGCTCGGTGAACTGATCGAAGGACCGCTCATGCGTGACATGGTCGAGATCGGCATGGGCCGAACAGCCCGGCGCACATACGAACTCGGTGAAATCAACATCGTGCCCTCGCGGCGAACCCGCTCCTCGCAGGACGTCACGACAGCCTGGCAGCTCGACGCCTACCGATTCGAGATCCCCATCGTCGCCCACCCGACCGATGCGCTGGTGTCGCCGGAGTTCGCGATCGAACTCGGTCGGCTCGGCGGGCTGGGAGTGCTCAACGGTGAAGGGCTGATCGGTCGGCACGCAGACGTCGCCGCCAAAATCGCCCAGGTCATCGAGGCGGCGGCTAAAGAGCCCGAGCCGTCGGCGGCCATCCGGCTGCTGCAGCAGCTGCACGCCGCGCCGCTGGACCCCGAGTTGCTCGGCGCCGCGGT
>Ga0302325_10020509_pt1 | contig 13859 bp, 9 predicted proteins | sample Palsa_T0_2_FD_201948 | JGI IMG/M metagenome (GOLD analysis project Ga0302325, IMG submission 201948) | Peat permafrost microbial communities from Stordalen Mire near Abisko, Sweden - Palsa_T0_2 | ecosystem: Environmental > Terrestrial > Soil > Palsa > Peat permafrost | place: Sweden: Abisko... | reverse complement strand
GCCGCAATTTCTACGGCCATCCGCGTCCCGAAGTCCTCGACGAGCTCCAATCTGCGCACGCCCGCACCTACCGCACGGACATGTTCGGACTCTCTACCTTTTATCTCGATGGAAAATCTGTCCAGGCTGCAGTCTGGTCAGCTCGGGAACCGAAACCCTAACGCTGTTTCGGCATCGCCTCCAGCGCATCGCACGCTGCAACTGCACCATTCTCTGCAGCAACCTTTGCGGCTGCCGCGCCCGCTCGCGCCAGATAATCCGGCTCCGATAGTAGCTGCTGGATCAGTTTGGCCGCCGGCTTCGCCTTGTATTGCTTCCTCCCCAGCACTTCGGCTACGCCCACCCGCCGCACCCGCCGCGCATTATCTGGTTGGTCGTGGCTGTATGGCATTACCAGCATCGGCCGCCCCGCCCGCAGCGTCTGCGCCGTCGTACCAATTCCCGCCTGATGGATAATCACAGAAGCCTGCGGAAAAATCTTCGAGTACGGAGCATACCGCGCCACGCAAATCGATTCCGGCAGTTTCCGCTTCGGCAAATTCCGATCATCCGCGCCAATCAGCAGCACCGCCCGTTGCCCTAGATTCTCCGCCGCCTCTGCGCTCTGCTCATAAAAATCCCCGGCATGCATCACCGCCGCCGATCCCAGCGTGAACACCAGCGGCGCCGGTCCCGCCTCCAGAAACGCCGCCAGTTCCGGTGGCAGAGCACCTTCTGAACCCGTTCCGTCGTAGAACGCAAATCCCGTCACCTTTACTGCCGGCGGCCAGTCCGGCTGCGGCTCGCCCATCACGCGCGAATACAGAGCCAGCACCAGGCTCGGCGAATGCTTGGCATCGAAGATCGGATCCCTTCCCGCTTCCAGTCCCAGCTCACGCCGCAGCTCATACACCGGCTCCGGCCACTTCCGCGTCACGAACCGCGCGAACCGCGCCACCACATGCCCCAGCGCAGGCACTCGCTCCTGCACTTTCGCCAGCATTGGATAAGGCGGCAACACCGGCGGATCGTACCCCGAGAAAAAAGAAAACGGCGCCAGCACATACGACGCCCACGGCACACCCGTCTTCTCCGCGACAATCGGCCCCGCATACGCCAGCTCGCCCGTCACCAGCAAATCGGCGCCGCCGTCCGCCTCCACCGCCGCCAGCAAATCCGCATAGCTCTCCCGAAGGGAAGGGAAGAGAAACTTCCGCAGTCCTGTCTCTGTCCCATGCTTGATGTCGTAAATCATCGCGATCAGCCGCGTGTCGTTGGGATCCTGCTCGGGCCGTACCGGCGCAAACCCAATCCCCAACGGCTCTACCTTCGGCCGAAACATCTCCGGAATCGCCAGCACCGGCGTGTGTCCGCGCCGCTTCAGCTCCAGAGATAACGCGATCAGAGGATTCACATCGCCAAACGTGCCATACGTAGAAAAAACGATTCTCATCGGTGCCTGATCAGGACTCGCGTTGGACTTCGTTCAAAAAGTTGTCTCAAATGCGTGGAACCGCCGCTCCAGCTCCCACTCCTGCTGTGCCTTCTCGCTGCCACGAACCATAGTCGCGCACGCCAGCGCCGGCGCCTCACCACCGATTTGTCCACGACAAGCCGCCACCGGCGTTTCCAGCTTCTCCGGCGTCACCCGATCCCATAAACTCGCGCCGGGCAAAAAGCTATGCTCGATCCCGGTCCGCGCCATCAGCTTCAAATCGTGATAACTCAGTGGATAAGTATCAGCCGCGCGCACATATTCGTGCGTTATATCGATCCGCGACACACCCTCGTCGTCCGTCGACAGCGCCATCGGCACCCCTGCCTTGCGATACAGCATGAATGGATGGTCGTTCCCCTTCACGTTCAGGATCACGTCATTGCTCGTCAGGTTCACTTCCACCATCGTGTGCCGATCCGCCATTTCCTTTATCAGCTCCCATGGCCGGTCCTCGAACATCACATCCACGCCGTGTCCAATCCGCTCCGCGTGCCCCTGCTCCACTGCCGACCGGATGTGAAACTTCAGCCCATCCGGCGGAACCATGTCCTCGCTCAATTCCCCCGCATGCAGCGTGATATGCACCTGCGGATACACCCCATGCAGGTAATCGAGCATTTTCATCTGCAATTCGTAATCACGCATCGAAATATACCCGTCCTCGGGCATAACAAAGTTAATTCCCACTACATCGGAATCACCGGAAGCAACCTCGAACCCCAGCAGCGTCTGTGCAAACACCTGCTCTGGAGGATGACCGCGCAGCACCTGATATAAAAACCGCACCGTCACCCGGCACGCCGGCGCCGCGTCCGTCTGCCCGCAATGCTCCATCTCGTTGCGCTTCTTCAGAGCTTCCGCAAGTTCGGCACGGTCGCTCGCTATGTTGGCGCGAAAATCGCTTTCGGCCAGCAGCTTCTCTCGCATTTGCCCCGGATCTCCATGCCATCCGATCTTGTATCCGAGCGCTGCCGCAGATTTAAAACTGGGCGTCTGCATCAACTCCAGATACTGCTCATTCTGCGCGGCCGCCCGCGCTGCCACTTCGTCAACCCACTCCCCAGCGAAGCGCTTATCGTCGCCGAACCGCTCAAACGTGTCGAAAAAATGATCGTGCCCGGACTCCCCCGTCACTGGCACAAATGCCCGCATCGAGAATGCATCGATCAGTTCGTCATACAGGTGCTGATTCGCCGCCACATCCTTCGCCGAGCTCTCCCCTTCCGGGCATTCCGGTCCATGATGGTCTGCGTCCATCTTCAGATGCGCCGCGTTCACGCAAAGGCCGTTTTCACCCGCCTCGCGAATAAACGTCTCCGCGTAGACCGCCCCGCTCAGATGGCTGTGCAGATCGGCGCCCTTCGGCATCCGATACAAAAACGCCCGCAGCGCCAGCGGACCTTCTTTTCTGGCCTCCTCAAACGCCCGCGCTGTCCGCGCCTCAGCAGTAGCGGTCGTTTGCGCCATCAGCCCGGCAGAGCAACAGAGGAAACCGCAAGCAGCCAAAAGGAAACACACACCACCAATACAGCGAATTCGCGCCATACTCTTCGAATTTCCTCGAGAGGGATCGACAACCGTGCCCCAAGTGTATCGCGGCACTGTCGACGGCAATCCTTGCTGCTTCCGTCAGTTCCGGCAGCTCTTGAAGTTGGTTGCGAGCGGTTGTAAACCCGAAAATAAGTTCTGCGCAAAAACCATTGAGTGCCGGTGCACCCGCCGTCGTACAATCCGTGGAGCGTTCACACAAGCTCAATTACCGATGCCCGCTCATTCAGCCCCAAAAAAGCAGCCCTCACGATCCAAAACAGACCACGGCAACAGCCTCCGCAAGGCTTTCCACGACATCCGCGAACTCATCGTCCACGGCCGGCTCTCCCCAGGATCCTGGATTGTAGAAGCGGATCTGGCGAAGCACCTTGCCATGAGCCGCACCCCGGTGCGCAGCGCTCTTCACTGGCTGCAACGCGAAGGGTATGTGATCGAGCACAAGAACGTGCGCAAGTCGCGCATGGTCGTCGCTCCCCTGACGAAGGAGGATGCGAGTGAGCTGTATGCGGTGATTGGCCACGTCGAAGGCCTGGCCGGCCGGCGCACCGCCCTGCTCCCCAAATCGCAGCGTGCGGAGATCGCCGCCCGCCTGAAGAGCATCAACAACCAATTGCGCGAGATTGTAGCCGCCAAGCCTCCCCGCGCCGCGGGAATCTTCGACCTCGATCGGGATTTCCATCTCGCCATCATTGAGTCCGGCGCAGGACCTCGCCTCCTGGCTCTCCACAGATCCATCGAGCCTCAGGCAGAACGCTATTGGCGGCTCTATGCCAGCTCGATCATTCAGGATCTCCACCTTTCGGTCGCGGAGCACGATGAAGTGATCGGCGCAATCGTTGCAGGCGATCCGGACCGCGTGGAGCGAGCCCTCCAGACCAACTGGCAAAACGGCTGCGAGCGCCTGGCCCGCGTTATCGAGATCTTCGGAGAACGCGGAAGCTGGTGAGCAGCCGCGGCCCACAGCAAGTGGAAGCCGCTAGCACTACTGTGCGCGACACGCCGACCCCACAGCATCCTGCGATAGCCTTCCGGGCCTCTATTCGCTGGTGTTGGCCCCGGGAGTGGCGTGGTCGACCCCGGTTCCTCGTGGATCCGGCTTTACCGTAACCGGCTGATTGTAACTCTGGCCGTTCACCGTCAGCCGCAATGTATATTCGCCAGGCTCGAGCGCCACGGGACCACGTCGTCCAGTCCTGGGTGGACGCGCCGCTGGCTTCTCGGTTCCCGCTGGTGGCGAACACGCGTCGTGCGCCGCAGCTTCTCCTGAGGGAGGACCAAAAAAACGCGGCTGCGGAACATCGAGTGCGTACCGGTGCATTCCTGGCTGCGCCGATGGAGGCCGCTGCGTCGGCTCCACCCAAATCGCCTCGATGTTGATCTTTTCCGCGTCCACCGGCGGGACCACAGTATCGCTGGCCCCGCAGGCGCGCACTTTCCCCGTGCTGTCCACTAACTCCAGCTTCAACGGCTGGGCCGGCGCTGTTTTCAGCCAGTAGTAGGCCAGCACTCCCGGTGGAGGATTCATCTCCGTTGGCTCTTCGTGAGGCAGTGGAGTGCCGTCCTGGCTGCTCGCCGGAACCGCCAGCGCATCGCCAGGCTTGAACAGATACGCGTCCGAAGTAACAATCTCCCCGCCCTTCCCGGCAATCTGCCGTAGCGCACTCATCTGATCCATTACCCAGAAGCCGCGCCCGTGCGTGGCCACAGCAAGATCGTCGCCATGCACGATGACGTCTCGCACCGACGTCGCCGGCATGTTGTTCTGCAAAGGCCGCCAGTGGTCGCCATCGTCGAAGGAGACATAGACCCGCAACTCCGTCGCGGCGTACAGCAAACCCTTCGTCACCGGGTCTTCCTTCACCGAATTCACGAACGCGCCCTCAGGAATTCCATTGACCACGTTCTGCCACGTTTTGCCGCCATCGTGCGTCCGGTAGATGTAAGGCTTGTCATCCGCCAGACGATGCCGATCCACCGACGCATATGCAGTATCTGCATCGAAGTGGCCGGCCTCGACCTGCGACACTTTGCTCCACGCTGTCATTGCCGGCGGCGTCACGTCGGTCCACGTCTTGCCGTCGTCGCCCGTCACCTGGATCAGGCCGTCATCCGTGCCCACCCACACCGTGCTCGCATGCAGCGGCGACGGGCCGATCGTGTAGACCACCCCGAAACGATTCGTCATCGCCTCATCGATATCTTTTGCCGTCACAGCATCAAGATTCGCGGGCACCGGCGGATTCAAGCGCGTCAGGTCGGGGCTGACCTTCTCCCACGTCTTCCCGCGATCCCGCGTGCGGAACACAAATTGATTCGAATAGTAGAGTGCTCCATCCGCCTGCGAAAAGACCTCTGGCAGCGTCCACGTCTTGCGATCGGGATCGTTCGGATCCGCCGCCGGCAGCGAGCCGCCCAGCGATGCAGCAACATTCAGCGCCTGGTCGCAGCGTCCTGCGCCTGCGCCGTAAAGAATGTTGGGCTCGCTGGGATCCGGCACGACGGTGTCGCTCTCCCCCGCCAGGCACGTCGGCTCCCAGTTGCGAAAATTCAGAATGCCTTCCTTCGACCACGTGCTCACCCGCACCGCACCGCTGTCCTGTTGCGCCCCGTACAGCCAATAAGGAAATTGATTGTCCGCGGCCACGTGGTAAATCTCCGCCGTCGGCTGGTTATACCAGGTGCTCCAGGTTTTGCCGCCATCCACGCTCACCACCGTGCCCTGATCGCTGCTCAGCACCATCCGCTTCCCGTCCCGCGGATTTACCCAAATTTGGTGATAGTCATCGCCTCCCGGTGCGCTCTTGATCGGCGTAAATGTCTTGCCCGTATCCGTCGTGACAAATGTTCCAGTGTTGATCACGTAAGCCTTGTCCGGATTATCCGGATCCACCGTGACCGATTCGAAATACCAGCCGCGTCCCCACAGCCGCGTCTCCGCATTGACCAGCCTCCAGCTCGCGCCCGCGTCATCGGAGATGTAAACGCCGCCCTTCGGCTTCGGTGCCGATGCACTCGGCGTCTCTGGCGCGGCGCGCATCGATGGTGCAACGCCAGCGCCCACATCGTCCACTACCGCCCACAAGCGCTGCGGATGACTGGGCGAAACCGCAATCCCGACCTTGCCCACAAAGTTGTCGTCCGGCAGGCCACCGGTCAGCTTCGTCCAGTGATCGCCTCCGTCGGTTGACTTATAGAGACCACTGCCCGGCATATATGAAGGCGCATACACTGACCACGGCGGACGACGCGTGGCCCACAGCGATGCGTACAGCACCTTCGGATCTTTTGGATCGACAGCGATATCGATGGCTCCCACGTTGTTCGGATCGGATGCGTTGAACAGAACCTTCTTCCAGTGCGCCCCGCCGTCGGTCGAACGATAAACGCCACGCTCCGGATTGGCCTGGTACGCGTGTCCCAACGCCGCCACATACACGCGGTTAGGATTCGACGGGTCGACCACGATACGCCCGATGTGGCTCGTCTTCTCAAGGCCAATCTGTGTCCATGTCTTGCCCGCATCCGTCGACTTGAACATGCCGATGCCATACGAGTGCTGCGCGCGAATGTCCGGCTCGCCCGTCCCGACATAAACGATATTGGGATCCGACGGAGCCACCGCAACCGCGCCAATCGAGCCGATCGGAATGCCCTGGTCCGAAATGGGGAACCAGGTGCGCCCGTCGTTCTCCGTCTTCCACACCCCGCCGCCCACCGAGCCGAAATAGAACGTGTCCGGCTCGCTGGGAACGCCGGCCACACCGAAGGAGCGTCCGCCGCGCATCGGGCCCACATCCCGCCAGTGCAAACCTCCCAGCAGACTCTCCGGATACACTCCGCCCGAAGTTGAATCCTGCGCAGTGAGCGACAGTCCGAAGAGGGCAACCAGCGTGACAGCAACGACAGACCAGCGACGACCCAAACTCATCGACAAGCTCCAGTGCGAATGAAATTGTGGAAGAAAGCGAGACTTCAAGTTAGCACGTCATCCCGGACGACTCCCCAGACTTCTGCTCCTCGGCTTCCGTACAAAATTAAGGCTGTACAGGTTCGCCCTCCACCACACCGGTCAGGTGATGATCCGCCATGGTCCGATTGAACGCCGCAACATCCGTCTTCAGAAACTCGTTGAATTTCTGCAGCGCCGCTTCGTACTGCGGCTGCAGCAATTTCATCTGATCCTGCATGGCCGCCGTGGGCGCATCGTCTTCGCCCTCGAAGCCAGCGTCGAGCGCCAACAGGTGTTCATGCACCTGGTCCGGAACCCGCAGCGTCGACTCAGCCGCGCCCGGGTTGCTGGTGATCGGCGCCTCAGCCGCCTTCATCTGCTTCTCCAGCGCATCGATGGCCGCAGCCACTTCCTTCTCATCCGGCGTGCCCTTCGCCACCACTCGCAGCGCGCCGAGCTGAGCTTCGATCGCGCCAATGCGATTCAGCGCGACATCGAGTTGCGAAACCTCATGCAGGATGGTCTCCGTATTGCGGTACCGCTCCTCCATCCCCGCCGCATCCGCATGCGCATCCGGATCGCTCACCACCGTCAGCTTCTCCTTCATCGTCGTGCCACCGATCGTCAGCGCCAAAGTGTACGTGCCCGGAGGAACCACCGCCCCCGACACCGGTCCCTTCAGAAATTCCTTGCCTGCCTCCCACCGCACTGGCCCATCCGCGCGCAAATCCCACGTGAATCGCTGCAGCCCTTCCTGCGTCGGCACCCACGGCGCTTCCTTCGGAGCCTCAGGGTTGGCCCCGGCTCCCGCTGTCTTTTCCTGTGGAGGCTGCTGCTCCGTTTGCGACGACGCTGCCCCCTGGCTGGGCTTCGCCTCTTGCTGTTCCGGGCGCGCGGGCTGGCCAGGGGTCTGTGCCCCCGCGGCCGGCGGCAAATCGCTTTCCTCTGGCGGAGCTTCGCCCGGCTCCAGTGGGTGTGTGCCCTTCAGCGTTCGCACCACGTGGCCTTCCGCATCGGTGATCACCAATTGCCCCGGCTCTTTGATTTCATGCTGCACGAAATAACTCAGCGTCGCTCCCGCCGGCGGATTCTTCCCGTAGAACGCGCCATCGCCCAGCGCCTCCACCTGCGACCACGGCCAGAACCGCACTGCATCCAGTGGCGCAAACAAATGCGCCGTCTCATGCGCAACCTCCGGCGTGAACCCCTGGAACGGCGTCAGATCGTCCAGCACCCACATCGACCGTCCGTGCGTACCCACCACCAGCGAATTCTCTTGCGCGTCGAGCGCCACGTCGTAGACCGACGCATTCGGCAGCCCCAGTCCAAATAGATACCAGTGCTCCCCTGCGTCCCAGGAAACGTACAGACCGTTCTCGAGCCCCGCATAGTAAATCCGCGGATTGCGCACATCGCGCCGCACCACATGCGCGTATACATTCGCCGGCAAATTGCCGTTGATTGAGTGCCACGTCGTGCCGTAGTCGGTGGTGCGAAACAGATACGGTTTCAAGTCGCCGCTGTAGTGCCGATCCACGGCGATCACCGCCTCGCCCGCATCGTCCGCCGCAACGTCAATCGATTCCACCCGTCCCCACGGCGGCAAATTCGTCACATGTTCGGTTACATTTTTCCAGGACGCGCCGCCATCGCGGGTCACCTGCACCTCACCGTCATCGGTGCCCACCCAAATCGTCTTCGGATCCTTCTCCGCCGGCGTGATGCTCAGGATCGTGTCGTAGACCTCCGCGCCCGAGTTGTCCTTCATCAGCGGCCCGCCCGACGACTGCTGCTTGTCCTTGTCATTCCGCGTCAGATCCGGACTGATCGGCTTCCACGTGCGTCCCCGATCCTCGCTCTTGAACAGCACGTTGCCGCCCGCGTACAGCACCTGCGGATTCTCCGGCGACATCGCAAACCCCGCATCCCATGCGAATCGATAGGGCAAATCGGCCACGCCGCCGCCCGCAATATCTCTGGGATACGGTTCCATATCGTGCACCTGCTGCCCCTGGCGATCGAACATCATCCAAACGCCATTCTGCGTGCTGTTGTAAATCAGGTTGGGATTGTCTGCCGCCTGTATCGCAAACATCCCGTCGCCGCCATTCAGCGTGAACCACGCGCGATCCAGAATCCCTGACGGATCCTTGCTGCGCCCCGGCCCGCACCACGCGCTGTTATCCTGCAGCCCGCCGCACACCGTGTAGAACGGCCCCGCTCCCGTGCTCACGTGATAGAGCTGCCCAATCGCGATGTTGTGGACGAACGCCCAGTGCCCGGCGTTGTCTCGCGACATCGCCACGCCACCGTCGTTTCCCTCGATGATTTGCCCGCTGCCCTCCGGATCGATCCAGATTGCGTGATGATCGCCATGAATCTGTTTAGCGATCGCGGTGAAGCTTCGCCCGCCGTCCTTCGACTCCATCAAATTGTTCGACAGCGCCAGCACGTGATTCGGGTCCTTCGGATCGACCGCGATGTGCGAGAAGTAGAACGGCCGCACATCCACTTCCTGGTCCTTGCTGGCAACACTCCAGTGATCTCCGGAATCGTCCGACCTCCACAGCACGCCCTCGTCTGACCCCATCACCGCGTAGACCGTATTCGGCGCGCTCGGCGCAATCGCCAGCCCGATGCGTGTCACCGGCTTCTCCGGCAATCCATGCGCGCTCAGGCGCTGCCAGTTCGCCCCCCCATCGATAGATTTGTAAATGGCATCTTCCGGCCCGCCATCGGAGTAGCTCCATGGAGTGCGCCGAAAGCGATACGCAGCCGCAAACAGCACCTGCGGGTTCTCCGGATTCATCGCCAGGTCGGCGATCCCCACACTCGGCCCCACATACAGAACCTTCTGCCAGGTGGAGCCGCCATCCGTCGTGCGATAGACGCCGCGATCCTCGCTGTCGGCCCACGGACTTCCCATCGCCGCCACCAGAACCGTGTCGGGACGATGCGGATCGATCGCAATTCTTGAAATCTGAAACGACCGTTCCAGCCCCACGCGTTTCCAGTGCGCGCCGCCGTCGGTCGACTTATAAATCCCATCGCCATACGAAACGTCGTTGCGCACATTAGCTTCGCCGGTCCCCGCCCACACCACGCCTGGATTCACCGGATCGACCGCCAGCGCGCCAATCGACGCAACGTCCTCATGCTGGAACAGCGCCTTCCACGTTGTGCCGCCATCATCGGTACGGAAAATTCCGCCGTCAGCTGCGCCAACGAAATAAACACCCGGCTTGCCGGTCACGCCCGCCACCGCAGTCACGCGCCCGCCGGAAATGGCCGGCCCAATCTCGCGGAAGCCGATGCTCCGTCGCACCACCATCGGCAGCTGCGTGCGCCCCTCGTCGTTCGCTTTCTGCGGACCTGCTGGCCCCGCAAACGGCACAGTGTCGAAAGGGTTTGTTTGTGCGGAGGCGTTGCCGCTAATGGCGTACGCAAGTACGGCCAAGACGGGCACAATCAGGACCGCTGCGGGCCCAAAGCGAGAAGGGATATTCACGGTTCTTCCTGAAAAAAGCAGAGGATAAAAGCAGATGAGGCCGCCAGTTTACCACTCCGAATAAGCGCTCTGACCCTTCTGCCCGCTTCTCACGGATTTCTCGAACCGGCTTCACCTTGATGCTGCCGAGTTTGCGCCGTGGCTTTTTCGACATCCTGCGATTCTCGCGTGTGAGGCGCGTTTTTGTGCTCTAATGGTGAGCCGTATCCTCACTTACTAACCGGATAACCTGCTGTTAGGAGGGGCTGCTATGAACCCTATCCAGAAGCTAATGCTGTCGATGTTCATACACCTGCGGATCGGTGTGGGAGTTATCGGACTGTCGCTTCCATTCGTGCTTGTGTTCGGCGGCAAGATAATGCATGTCTCATTCGCAGGCTCCATGAGCGCTTATTACCATGCCACCCCGCAATGTGCGCTTCCGAATTGTAGTGATGCAGTGATCAACCCTAATTGTCTGGAGCAGGGAAGAGGACCGATGCGAAACTGGTTCGTCGGGAATCTCTTCTTCGTAGGTGCGGCCATGTTCCTGATGAAAGGATTCAGCCAGTGGGAGGATTGGGCCCTCAATATCGCTGGCATTGCAGCTCCGTGTGTCGCGCTCTTCCCTATGGAGTGGCCGTGCCGGACCCCCGGGCTCACTTATCACTCGGTCCATTTCCCGGCCGCCATAACATTCTTCGTTTGTGCTGGGTTCACATGCATTTTCTGTTCGAACAAGACCCTCGCGCAGATACCGAATGATCCGCAACATAGGAGGGGTATCAAAATCTTCCGTATGACTTACCTCGTTCTCGGAGTCGCGATGTTCGTGCTGCCCGTGATTGCATGGTTTGTCGCATACAACTCCAGCCACAAAGGGTTTTGGCTGGAAGCTGCCGGCGTCGGCGCGTTTGGTATCTATTGGCTCGCAAAAACAATCGAGCTGAAATGGAGCGACGTCGAACGGAGAGCATTCATGGGAGTGTTGGCAATGAATCCGCGGACATTATTGCGCTGACGCAACCGTGCCGGCGATCCGTCACCCGCAGGCGAAATCCTGACCCTGAGCAAGCCGCCGGCACGGCGGCGCCGTCGAACGGGGAAGGACCTCTTCACCAACAATCTTCACGCATGAGTGGTGGCCAGGGACGGGATCGAACCGCCGACGCCGGCCTTTTCAGGGCCGCGCTCTACCACTGAGCTACCTGGCCGCCGGACGGGATCCAGCACGGGAAGGAGTTGTCCCGGGAGCCTCAGCAAAATCCGCCGCGCTCACCCAACAACCTCAGCAAGTATAACAAACCGAACCCCCCGTCCCGCTCCTCTGTCCGCCTCATCGTCACGAGCGGCCATCGCCATCTACCCACCAGCCAGACTCCTGGCATCTCACTCTCTGTTGCACCGAGGAGAACCCCATGGCCCAATCCCAAACCACACCTGCCGAAAACGAAATCGCAGGCACCGGACCAGACACCTGTTCCACCAAAACCGATCCCTCCGCGCCCGCCGGAAGCAAAAATTCCCTCGGCGCAAAGAGCGATTGCAACGGCCGCCCCGCCTCCGATGACTCCGTCGTCGAAGCCATGGACGAGCAGGGCCCCCTCGTCACGCCGCCCGGCTCAAAACGCGATTCCCGGCACTAGCCCGCTTCTCACCGACGCGAAAAAAAAGGGGGCGCCACAAGCGCCCCGCTGCCAAGGGTGAACTTTTTCAGTTGTATTTCTGCACTTCCGGGAAATCCTCGGAGGCCAACGCTGAACTTCACCGTACCAGGGTAAGCACGCCCCGCACCGCCGCAACCAGCCCCACCCACATCATGGCGCTGAACAGCAGTCCGCACATCGCGCCTCGGGCTGGCGACATAATTTCTGCCGCCTGCCGCTGCTCCTCCAGGGACACATACTCGGCCGCCGCCTCATGCCACTGGCCCGTTGCATCAAAACCTGCGCCGTAACGAACTGCATCGATGGGGATCACCATGACCATCTCCTCCGCTGCCCAATTTCAGAACATGGCCATGGTCGCAGGAGAACCCCGTACGCAGATGTGACCACGATCACGCAAGATACCGAAGAAGGAAGAGGGTTACCTAAATAGGAAGGGGTCCCGGAATGGGACCCCGCACAGAAAAAAACCGCGCCTAAGCCCGCAGCCGGCTCCGCAGCTCCTCAGGAATCCGATCCTGCAGCACCCGCGCCTGCTCCATCGCGACTCCTGTCAGGTACGCCGGTACCGGGGTAGCAATCGCTACCAGAATCCACGCCGCCAGCGACGCCAGCAATCCCACGATCGCCGCAGCCTGCAGCGTCAGGACCACCGCCCCATGTTCCAGATGCATGTGCACCGCCGCGGTCCGTAACGGTTCCACATGATGGATCACCGCCAGCGCCAGCAGAAACGCCATAATGCACAGGGTGCTCAGCCCGATCAGAGCAACATCGATGCTGCGGTGCAGTCGCTGCCGCGATCGGCAGAACACACACGTAGTCAGATGTTCCTCATAGTCGATGCGCATCTCGGGAGAAATCCCCGAAATGTCGTAACGCCAGTTCGATAATATGTCCCCGACGACCGAATCGGTGCAAGTGCTCATCGTTTCAGGTCCTCATTTTCCCCTCACCTCGCCCAGCCCGGCCGACTACCCTGAGGTGAGAATCGAAAAGGGGCGGCTCCCCTCATTATAACCCTGTTTCTTTACAGGACAATAGCTCCCATGGGTCGATCCTGCTCCGCCAGCAGCAAATGATTCGCCAGCAGACTCATCCTGTCCCGCAGCGCCCGCTCCGCGCTGATCCGCGCCAGCTCCGGAAGATTATTGTTTTCTGACAAATGCGCGAGCACCACATACGCGGCCCCGCCATCATAGCCCTTTGCCAGAAACTCCGCCGCCGCGTCATTCGACAGGTGACCAACTCGTGACATCACCCGCTGCTTCACCGACCACGGATACGGCCCGTCCCGCAGCATGTCCACGTCGTGATTAGATTCCAGCATCAGAACGTCGCAGCACCGAAGTTGCACACTGACGTTAGATGGCATGTATCCCAGGTCGGTCGCAATTGCTATCCGAACCCCGTCCGCCTCAAAAACAAATCCCACCGGGTCGGCAGCATCGTGCGGGATCGTAAACGGCGTCACCGCAATATCCCCAATCCTGAACCCAGTCCCCGACCGGAAATATTCAACCGAGGGAAGGGAAGTAGGATCCCGTTCCGGCTCCCGCGCCGCCTCCGCAATTACCTCTTCAACAGCCGCCTTCTCTTCTTCATCCGGCTCGGCCGCGACATCAGTGGAACACCGCGCGCTGCTTTCTGCCTGAACTGTATCAGCGCCGCCTTCTGCACCCTGTACCCTGCACCCTGCACCCTCGGCCTGTCTCCTGTCTTCTGCCT
>Ga0302325_10020507_pt1 | contig 13861 bp, 14 predicted proteins | sample Palsa_T0_2_FD_201948 | JGI IMG/M metagenome (GOLD analysis project Ga0302325, IMG submission 201948) | Peat permafrost microbial communities from Stordalen Mire near Abisko, Sweden - Palsa_T0_2 | ecosystem: Environmental > Terrestrial > Soil > Palsa > Peat permafrost | place: Sweden: Abisko... | reverse complement strand
AGTATTGAGAGGCGGTGATTCCGGGACCATGAGTTGCTGGATTGATGTACCCTGTGGAGAACGTCTTCAACCATTGAGGCATAGCAATAATGCCACCAATAGTTCCTGTGTCATATCTAGGCCTATGCATTAGCAGGGGCAGAGGTTTGCCAAATGCTTAGTTACTTACCCAAATAGTATGCCACCAAAGGCAACAAACAGGCCAACGCCAATTGCAGTGACTGAAGAACCAGGAGTTCCCTCCGGCTTCATTATCCCTATGCTACGGAAACTAAGTTTTTCTGTAAACATTTTGTGTTGTAATTGCTTTGTGTGCAAAATATTGAATAAACCGAGTAAGGGGGATTTGGGGCACATCATATACTTTGGGGAAATGGAGAAAACCATTTCTACCCCAGAGAGAATGATGAGACATCCGCGGTCTACAATGTGAAAACAACAGCTGTTGTTACTAGACGGCGTTTGTGGCGTGAAACCTGCCGAGAATGTATGGGATGTCATTTGAAAATCCGAGTTTAAATGGAGATGTTCCTGTAAAAGCAGATTTGATTGGTGCCAATGCGTTTCCACAACCCGCACAGTCTTGCCTTTGGGGATTTGGTGCAAGGTCTCGCATCGAGGAGACAAAATGACTGGAACGGTGGAAAATTCCCAAAGCCTTCTGACATGAAAATAAACAAGCGCAATTCCACCGATGCGCTCGTTTGGTCAATGCTCCTTCCTCTTGCAAATTTCTAAGCTGGAAGGAGGAAGGCCCGAGATTTGGCCCCCACGGGAGTGATTTTCAGTATGTTCATGACACGACCTAGCCGTCGAATTCGTGATTGCTTTCAAAAAGTAAATTGATAATCGATTCGAGCGCACCACAATAGTAAAGTTATTTAGACAGACATCTTCGATGATTGAATAGAAAAATATGACCCGCTAGATATACCCATAAAAGATGAGTAACTTGCTGAGGGCTTCTCGGGTTGCCTTGTGCTGTACAATTAGATCATGAATACTCCATCTTGGCAAAGGGCACTTGCTCCCTTGAGACATCAAAAGTCAGGGAGAGTATTCAATAAGTCCGACAAGACACAAGCTGAGTATCCGGCTCGTGGTTGCACCAGCTTTCCCAACATTATCACTACAGCACCGTAATATACTCCCACTTGATTGTACAGTCCCTTCAATCACAATAGAGGAAGGGTCAGCGAAGACCTCCAAATACTTCCATATTCAACCTGCTAATTGGACCTTGACGAAAGTTTGATCTAGTCCTGGCCAGTTCCGCGCGAAATTCAGGGTTGGAGGTATGAGATTGAGCCGAACAGATTGCCCAATCGATCAAGCCCAAGCGAGTTTACTCTGGCACTTTCATGTTAACGCTGAACGAACTTGGCTTCAGCATATCTTTATTAAAGGTCGTTGATTTTGGGCTAGCAAACGGGTTAGACATGTTGAAACTTTTGGACGCACCGGCGGAAACTACAGCATGGCCAGCAACAATGTCCTCATGGAAAGTGATCGAAGTCAGCAGCCTCTCGGGAAGATATGGCCGTGGGGGGACTTATTTCGCTTACTGCTATATCCGACCTGGATCCTGAACTTGTGCAGAGATCTGATTTGATTCAGCAGTTTCTCTGAGCAATCTCCTTCGTTCATAGGATTTGCGATGTACATTATAAGGACGGTTAGAGGAAGTATCCGGTACAGATATGGATAGCGCTTGGTTCACTGCGGCATACCTCACTCCTCGTGAAGTTGATTAATTTATAATGAAACCTATTGAGAGTACTTCATTAGAGCTGGCCACATATATCCCGCCATTGCTCATTGCTGTACGTGGAGAGGCGTTGGTATGCTTGCTTCTCGTGCAAGTGTCGGTTTAACTTAGCTAACCACTGGAGATGAGCTATCTTCCTCTTTCAAAGGAAGTTAAAGTCGGGCTACACCCAGTCCAGATGCGTTGGCTCAATTCAATCTCCATCATTGCCATAACAATGTTCTTGCCGAACGATATGTGTTTAAAGTATTCGACGAATTGAAGAATCTGTAGAAGACGATTTTGGAACGTCCAGACGTAGACAAACCTTTAGAGGGACAGAGTGAAGGGGTTCTAACCGCCATGATCACAGTGGGTAATGCAAAGGAATCGGCTGTCTTTTTTAAGACCGCATTGAATGCAACGGGGGCGTGAAAGAGGCGCATACCGCTGGTTGGAGTTATGATTTTGATTGCTCGATTCACCATTACATGCTTCTGGAAGAAAGCGAGCAACTTGAACTTTAGGCCCCAGAAGTGCTCGACCACGTTTTCTGAAATACCCTAGTGAGCGGCTCTATTTCTCCAGCAACCATTCCCCGATAGTCTTGAGATACAATTCCTTCTCATCATACAAAGCGCAGTGCGTACTATTATGGAATTTAACATACTTCACACCCTTAATCCCATCCAAAAATGGCTTGATAGCTTCATCGCTCGCTCCTTCATTGACACCATTGATAACCAACGTGGGGACCTCAATTGATTTGCACTTCTCAGCTGCCGTCCAATCTCTCAGACTTCCTAGCGTTTGGAACTCGCTCGGTCCGTTCCTTTTCAGGAATTAACGCCATAATCTCGAATCGGAACAGAGAAGGAAATGGGAACCTACATAGTCATACCAACAGTATCATCCTCCTTTGAAAACCCGAAGCTCTTTAAAAACTCTGGTGGCATAATTTTCCCACAATGCTTCTTCATGAACACCTTCATGGCCTCTTCCATGTCTGCGCCATCCCCTAAATCCCAGGATCTCAGATCAGTATTTCTGGACAAGAAAAAGTCGAACTTGGGAGTGTAGACAGAATCTCATAAATGGTCGATTTTCGAGAAAGCTCCCAAGACATGCAAAATGGAGTAAAAGTTCAAGAAACCAATGGCTTACAATTTTTCTCCCTCTCCGCCTTCACAATCACACTTTTATAAGGCTCTTCCATCTCCTCCAAGAACCCACCCATAGCATCCGTCCACCCTTTCATAAATGCCGGACTATTACTCAGCACCAACTTTCTCAGCCCCTTCGGCCTCGTCCCCGCCCACGTACTCCCGAACATACCTCCCCAACTGTGCCCTATCACATCATAACCCTCCTCCGCAACCCCGAGTTTCTCAACCAAATTATTCAATTCCGCAAAAAACAGCTCTTCTGTCCAGAATGTCTCATCTCCGGCCTTCTCACGCAGGTGAGTGGAGCGAGCACAACCTAGCTGATCGTAGAAAATGACTGGAATGCCGTATAGTTCATAAAGGTCGGAGAACTGGATCATGTAGTCGTGGCTCATGCCTGGTCCACCGTGAAGTGTTATAACCGGAGTGACGCCCGAAGAAAGGTCGCCAACGATTTTGTACCAGGTCTCGCATTGCTTTCCTGCCGATGGGTAGTTGAAGTGAACGGTTCCTTCTTTAATTGAGGGTGCCATTTTCAAGGTCATGCGGTTGAAGTGTGGGGTTGAAGCAAGGAAGCAATTTAAGCCTTTGAAGGATGAGATGCCAAGACGAATCCAAGTCCGGCCAGGAGAGCTCACCTATATATCTACAGTACAGTCAGACAACGAGGGTAAGAATGCTAACTCCGAACTCCGTTGAACCCCGAAAAAAAAAAATACAGCACGATGTATACGGTGACTCAGCATGACAGTCTGCGGATCTGATAGGACCCCACAGTTTGGCTGCGTCTCGAATAGGAAGCTCTTTTGTTTCACGGCGACCAATTTCGATGCTCTCCAGTCCTACCACAAAATCCCGATAAGTGGGGAGTCCGAAGCAAAGGTTAGATCTGCGGTGATTGCGTATAATGGATATTTGGGTATTTACAAAACTTTGGATACTAGTGTACTTGTACAAGAGGGTATGCACTCAACAGAATGAACGCTTGCTGAAACGCAGTGAATTTCTCCAAACCGGTCCGCTTAGGAAGCACCTCTCAATCGTAAATCAATCCATGTATCGTCCCACCTCTTTCATATATCTCCTCAGCTCATCGTCTCGTCAAGGCTTCGCAATGAACGGCAGCCAATGATTGCTCATATTGGTTCTTCTCTTTCCTTCCCCTTATCTACCCTCTTCCCTCTCATAACTGAGGAGAGCCTCTTCAAACCTCCTAGATGCACCTTCTCTTGATCCAAACTCTCCTCGTCCTCGTTGTACCAAAGTGCTGGGACCAGTAATCGATATGGCATTGTAATTCCCGCTGGGTCCCTAGGACTCACTTCCATATTCAAGCAGATATCCAAGCCGCCTTCAAGGTTGATCTCGTGCCCGCCCCCTTTCCTTAATTGTTTCTGGGACAAGCCTGTAGGGGTACGGTGAAACTGGCTTCGGCCGATGCCTCTTGGAGCCTGTGTCCCAGCAACAAATGTGGGAGCATTTTCAACAGGATGCTCCGTTGTTCGTCCAGTTGGAGCTGGCATAGTTGGAAAGTAATTGTCATCATCGTCGCGGCCGCCACTTCCACCTCTGAGTCCGGATCTGTTCTGGTAATGTGATATGTCGTCGTCACTTTCTGCACCGTAGCCATTAATGCCACCATCATCTGGCCTCCGCTTGCTATTTCTACGGAAAAGTGTGGCTGGCATGAAGTCTTTGCGAGTAAGTGATAGCGTCCTCGTCAGGACCCCTGGTCGTTGTGAATCTACCGAGCCGCGCCGTGAGGTTGACTCCCTTCTCCCGAAGAAGCCTTGATTTGACAATGGTGGAGCGGGTGCAGCGTCAGCGCGGTACGTTGGGCCACGAGATTTGGAGAGACGGCGGAACAATCCTTGCCTGGGCGGAGGACTGGTGCTTCCATCTGTCTGCGGTGTGGGGGGTGGACTTAGTTCCGGGTTGTATTGACGAATCGAGCACCAATTCCTCCGATTAAGTAAACGTTTGTTGTTTCTCGGTTTCCCATTGACATCATGGGTGAAAATCGGGATCATGTCTTCATCAGTATCGGCATCAAGATGGTGCACCTTGTTCCTTCTGTTCAGAAGATCGGCGAGCGTATCTGGTGGCGGGGCGTTGGCAATCGCTGAAGAAATAACGTTCGGCATGTAGCGGAAATCACGGTCTTTGGGAAGGCCTAACTTCGGATTCGAATAAAACTGACCAATTGCGCCAAGATGAACATCACCGCTATGCAAAATTAACTGCTTGTCAAAGGCGAAGGTTTAGCGGACGAAAACTTACCCAAGAATTGTAACTCGAACGGACTTTTCGGCAGCCAGGTCTTGCAGTTCTTGAATGAACCAGTTGCGTTCCGCCTTGTGGTGTTTTGCAGTCCAGTGGTCGTCAAGGTCATCCAAGATCTCCGCCCCGCCTTCCATGTGATTAAGGATGCTTTTACCCAATATTCCTGCCCTACCCAGCATTTTGATAGGCTCCATAGCTTTAGAAGTGAGGCTAGAAAAGGTATCAGTTAATGATTCTACTTTCAGCTTGCATAATGCTTACAGGTTTTCTAGCCACACCATTCTGGGATAAGCAACAGGTATGCCGAGCAGTACAATGAGATGTTTCGTCTCCCCTTTGATAATTTCCTTCCCAAGCCTGTCGAAAACCTTGTGATAGGTCTCAGCGCTAACTATCTCATCGTTCATTCGCTCCGTTCGGCAATCGAGACCGAGAAACGCGATGCTCCGACCTAGGTGTGTGAAAACACTTCGACTTAGTTCTTTGATGTAAGGCCCCGGTTGTGTGCCCAAGATCCAACTCGGTTCGGTTTCTTCACCCTCGTCAATGCTGCTTTGATGCTGAAACAACATGTAATACTTGAAGGCGATACATCCTAGGCCCGAGAATATGGGTGAGCTCATAAACCTATCGGGATATGAGCCGAATCCGTCAATGATATCATGGTCGTCGAAAATGTTGATCATTGGAATTTGAGAGATTGCGATGCTAAAAAGGCCCTGCGAGAACCACATGCAGTAACGATTCAGGTAAAATTCTTCCAGCTCTGCCTGAAGCTCCTGGGTCATCGGAAGGCCCACTTTGTGGTGTTCGTTCCTTATATCTGACCAAGCCTTGTATAACTTTGTGTCAATCTCGACACGATCATTGTAGATTTGGTCGCCACCACCGAGCATCACATGAAAAGGCTGAGTTTGATGTGTATTCAACACATCACGCCATAAAGGATCTGGTCCACAGAATGGATCAGGATCAACATCGTGGCTGAAGCCATTGCAACTGTGAAACATGATGTTCATCGCTTGATCACGAGCCGGTACCCAGAAACCAGTTGCTGGACCACGATTGATACGATACGCAATCCTTTGTTGCTTGTCACGAAGCTCAATTTCCAGATTAAACCTCCAGAAAGTGACGCCCTGTTCGGCATGGAGACGGAAGCCTCGGACTTCTTTGTACTTCCCTGCTTTCTCCCCATCATATTGCACACCCTGCTTGCGATCAGTAGCACCATCAACCGGACTTCTGTTGATCTCATATAGACCGTCAGCGGAATCTTCCCTAGACAAATCTTTTGCTTCTTCCAGATGATCGACAGGTCGGATGTAGAGAGTTCTTCCATCTCTGCCGATCTTAGGGAGTCCTGCAATCGGATCAATATATTCCGGAGCAAGTTCGTCGATTTCGCCATCGACCTGTGCAGGTGGTGGAGGTAGTAGTTCCATCGGCTGTAGAAACAGTCTGAGAGTAGGGGCAAGTTCATAATTCGAGTGTGCGTCTTGAGTAACAATCATGACGCTTCCCCTCCAAATTTCTCTCTCTTTCTGCGTGGGCTGTCGGCCAGATCGACCTTTAGGTCTATCCCGACGTAAACCACAGTAACGCAGTAGTGGTCCACTCTTAAGAAATAAGGGTGGTTTGAATCTTGTGGGGGCTATAATAGGCCGAGCGCGGATAGACCGCAACGGACATGTCAGTGAATGGGGTTTGTGAATAGGGAGCGGGGAATTATGATGATGAAAATAACTGTGTGCTTTTGCTGCCAAGGTGCCTGGCGTTTCAACTTGAGGGTCATTCAGAGCTGATCCGCAACCGATCCCTGGAGTAGGCTCAACGATGCCAAGATTGGCCTTTGCCGATTGATCCCGCTCAGAGATACACCTTGCACAATGGCTCGAATAAGAGATATGGAAAGGCATACCATTGTTGTCGTCATACTCGCCATCATACGCTTCTGCTTTCCGTTGACTTGTGGAACTCCGTCGTCTAAATGAGTTAGTAGGAGAGCTATGTTGCGAACTTCATAGTGGGGCGATTGTCTCAACCAAGGTGTGCGACTCAAGCCAATATATGCTTACCTCTTTCCAGTGTTCCCCGCTTCCCACCATGCTTTGTCTTTCTCTGCCTCTGTCTGATCAACCACATCAAGATCGAGTAATGGTCCTGCTAGCAGTGCAACACCACCCTTTTTCCACTCGTCGATGCGCCTTGATGGCACGTAAACGCCGGATCCAGGTATCGGCTCATGTCTGTGATGGAGAAGATCTGGAAGAATATGATGAGCTGTTGGCGGTTCGCGTATTCCCTGTTGCGTAGCCGTTTTGGTTGCAGGCTGCGAAGACTCTCCTATGCTTGGGGTCACGGCATACTGAATGCCATTAACTGTGACAAGCTGTGTTCGGATTTCTTTTCCAGGTTGAGCCGATCTCGTGTTTTGCATCGGCCGCTTCTCGCCCGTAAGCTGCTCTATTTTACTCAAAGTTCCACGGCGCACCGGTTTAATGTCCAGATCCTTGTCCACAGGGTCGTCAACTATTTTGTACCGTCAGTGTTGTATCCCGAACCAGTCCTTTTTGCCGAGTAATTCGGATAAAAACGGGCACTACATAGTCTCCATCATGTGGTGCCCTCCATCTCATAGACGCAGTCCGCCACGGTTTCATTAAGAGTTCTTTCATTAGGTTCAAGATATGAAAAATTACTTACGTGCGTTGGGACCACCTTTATGTGGTTCCACCATTGTCGTCGTAATCTCTTTCTCCTTCACTTGGGGGTGACTCCGGAAGGCTGTGTCTCGTGAAGGTCCAGCCGTCGAACTCGGAGGTTGCGGTCGGTCACTGATTACAGGTTGCGGATGCCGTGGTGCAATCACCTCAGGGTACCTTTGCTCGCCCTCCATACGTCTGTGCAGCCAGGGATCACCAGGTGGGGCTTTCTTGAGTTTGTTGCTCCCACTACGATTCAATCCAGAATTTGCTGCTACGGCAGCTCCCGCGGCCACGGGAATGTAGGATCGATCCCGAAAGCTTGGTCCACGCTGAGGAGTCGAGGTTATGGCAGTTTCGTTTCCTAACTGCCCTGATTTTGGATCACCTGGCTCATAGTCGAAACCCCGGCTAGTATCGCCCGACGAGGGGATTTTGGGCTCGACGGGTCGTTCCTTTTCCACCGTGCCACTCCTTTGCAATTGATCTTTCTGTTTAGTGCTTAGATTTCGGACCAGTCCTGCTTCTGGGAGACTTTGAGGTTGTGACTGGCTACCCGGTTCCGGCGCCTTCGCTACAGGTCTATTCCTGAAGCGGACAGAATTCTGTGGTGCCTGTTCACGCCCAGTCTTGGCTCCTTGAGCAAGAAGCTCGGCTTCCTCGACACGTGCACGTTTTTCCTCTTTGGTTATGCTGTCAAGAGTCAGCTCTAGCCTCTGCAGAGGAGACCTGTCCGGTGCCCACTCTCTGCCTATGTCAAGTTAGCTCTCATGGTTCATTATGTTTATATTGGCTCTTGTGTCACTGAGAGCTGAGGTCGACCTCAAATTCAGACACCATAACTTATGGATGTCCAGAATCAACTGTCAACTGAGCAGAAATATCAAAGAAGCGTAGTGGCTTACGTCGTTTTGCGTCTGCCTCTGAGAGAGACCCTTTCCGTGGTTGGGAATCATAAGAATCCAGACGCTCAGGTCTCTCTCTCTGAGTTCCAGATCGCACGACGGCTTTGCCGTTACTCGGTTCCACCTTTCGAGACCGAGCTGCCTCCATATCAATAGGTTTGTGTTCTACTTTTGTATTTGATCGATAGTACTCTTCTGGCGTGTCTTTGCTGGGAATTACAGGTCCTTCAGACCTTCGTGTGGATCTTGACCGTCCGGGACCGGCGTACGGGGCCAGAGGCGGCCCGTTGATATATGGTTGTTTGTAGCTGACTGGCGGAGGAGGTCTCGGTGCATCGGGCACGATAGGTGGAGGTATCGCGGATGGTTCGTCATAAACTTGATCTCTCCGACTCTCCCGCCGTCTTCTTTTTTCGAGATAGTCCTTGTTATCAACCACCTCGGGGCCGCCGTATTGGAATGATGGAGGCCGAGGAGCTAAACCATCACCGCGGAACTCGGAGGCAATCGGTGAAGCAAAGGGGCTCTGTGTAGAAATCGTTGGTGCGTCGGTCTGCGTCGAGTATCTGCTCTGTCTCGACTCTCTGCGCGGACGGGTATAGTACTGGTTCGAGAGGCGTTCGCCGGGCACACTGGTGTCTATTGTAAGATTGTTGTTGTCTTTGGACATCTGCTCATCTGCTCGTTTGAAAGAATTGCCTCGAGTAACCTTGGGGGGAGGCAACTGCCCCCAGTATGGAGCCGCCATTGATCGCAGCTACTGGTTCGACAGTTACGACGGCGTATACTGGGTTGATGTTGAAATTGGAGAATTGACGTTCAAAAATCAGCCGCAATATCTGCTGTATCAATTTGATGAAGCTCAATCATTCCCCAGGGTCTCTGGTTCTGCTGTCAGGCTTGAGCAGTTAAATCTGTAGCTCGTCGTCATGGATCATCGTTCTTTCGTTGCTTTTGCGCCAGGACAGATGAAAATCGCTTCACAGCAAATAATTGAAAGATTGAGTTGGCAGATGCATGATGAGCTCATGGTAGAGTGGATAGCAAACCTAGAAACTTGGGACTGCAGGAAGTGCAGAGGTGTAGCGCCCGTACAATATTGAGGAGGTTGGAAGCTTGGTATCACGGAAAATTATAGAGGCTGGCGTCGGGCTGAACAACGCATAACGCCTCGTTCGGGAGACAATGAAAGCGGCACTCACTCTCAATGTTCCACTTCCATTGGAGTATCGTAATTATATCGGTATCTATACATACCTGCGTGCTTGTACATCAAAAAGCTTTCTTTTGGATGCTTTGTATTTCTGGTATGCTACACTCCTGTCTTGTATTAAAATCGGGACTGGGGACATCAAAGCTAGTGCCGCTTTTAAGCTCTAGGAACGCCATTAGGCCCATTACAAGCTTCAAACCACCAGGCCGAGAGGATTAGGCTGCGCGAAGAGTAGCTAGAGGCCTGCTGTAGTGATTACCTAAGCATCTGGCGTTTCTGGTGGTTCACTCCGAACTGTGGCTGTGCAGCTATTCTTGTTGGCTAGGTAGGTAGACACGGCTGGCCTTTGTTTCGAGTATTGTAAGTCAAACGACACCTAAGCTCAAGCCGAAGGGTCCCCTCATCTCAAACATCGAAACACAGAAGATCCTCGACACCGAACTCGTTACACTCTCCTCAAATCCACCAGCTTCACTATTCCTATCATTTTCTGCAGTCAACAGGCGATGTGGCACAGCCCGCTCTACCAGCTATCTAATTCATTGTCTTAGGAGGCAGCCTTTTGAGCATTTTCCCAGTTCACAATATTGAAACGATAAATCATCAATGCGCAAACCTTGACATCTCGCCGTTGACTACCTCCCTTCAACACATTCGAGGGTCTCTTTGGTCCCGGAGTTCCGCACTTCTCTTGCCATTACGTTGACGCCATGAGAATACATTCTGTGCTGGGCCTCGTTGGTCTAGGTTACCTCGCATCTGCCTCGAATCTTCGAGCCCGAGACTACGACGCTCAAGACTACTATGTCGTCCATCTCGACTCAACGACTCCACCTTCCCAGGTAGCCATTCAGCTGGGATTGACACACGAGGGTCAACTTGGGGAACTTGAAAATCATCACATATTTTCATGTCATAAGCAGGAAGAGGATGTTGTACATACAGCACTGAAAGAGCGAAGACGGCGGAAACGTTCGTTTGGCGGATCAAACATCCTCGATGGAGTCAAGTTTGCACAAAAGCAGAAGATAAAGGCTCGCATGGAGAAGAGAGGACCGCTACCTCCGCCACCTGAGGGCTATGCTGCACCGGTTGAAGAGCGCCAGGAATCTCCTGCAGAAGCTGTTCTAGCAAAGCAAGCAGCCGTTGCAGCAGCACTAGACATACAGGATCCTATCTTCCACGAACAATGGCATCTCCTCAATCCCGTGCAAGTCGGCCATGATGTGAACGTAACGGATGTGTGGATGCAGGGTATCACGGGGCACAACGCAACTGTGGCAATAGTAGACGATGGGTTGGATATGTATAGTGATGACTTGAAAGACAACTATTATGCAGAGGGGTCTTATGATTTCAACGACAATGTCCTGGAACCGAAACCCCGCCTAGCAGATGACAGGCACGGCACTCGTTGCGCCGGAGAGGTGTCTGCGGTCAAGAACAATGTCTGCGGGGTCGGAGTTGCTTGGGACTCAAAGATCGCTGGCATTCGAATTCTGTCGAAGCTGATCACTGATGCAGATGAGGCTGTAGCAATGAATTATGCATATCAGCATAATCAAATTTACTCCTGCTCGTGGGGCCCTCCAGATGATGGAAGATCTATGGATGCTCCAGGTATACTCATCAAGAGGGCAATGCTCAATGCTGTCCAGAATGGGAGAGGGGGCCTTGGCTCTATCTACGTCTTTGCGTCCGGAAATGGTGCGGCAAACGAGGACAACTGCAATTTTGATGGGTATACGAATAGTATCTACAGCATCACTGTTGGTGCTATTGATCGAAAGGGTCTTCACCCATACTATTCGGAGAAGTGTTCCGCACAACTAGTTGTTACCTACAGCAGTGGAAGTGGAGACGCCATCGTAAGTCAGCTACAATCTACATTTGTCATCATCTAACAGCTGTACAGCATACCACTGATGTTGGAACCAACGCATGCTACAACGGACACGGCGGTACTTCAGCAGCTGCACCATTGGCGGCTGGTATCTTTGCCCTGGTCTTGCAAATCCGACCGGATCTGACATGGCGAGACATGCAATATTTGGTTATGCAAACTGCTCTGCCTGTCGATTTGGACACAGGGGACTGGCAAGATACCACTATGGGACTTAAGTACAGCCATACTTTTGGATATGGCAAGATCGATAGCTGGGCAACGATTGAAGCTGCTAAGACTTTCAAAAATGTCAAGCCTCAAGCTTGGTATTACTCTCCTTGGATCCATGTCAACCAGGCGATCCCTCAGGGGCTTGAAGGATTGGCAGTATCTTTTGAAGTTTATCCCGAAATGCTGAAGGCAGCAAACCTAGAACGTCTTGAGCATGTTACAGTCACGATGAATGTTGAGCATACGAGGAGAGGAGACCTCAGTGTCGATCTTATCAGTCCTGATAAAGTTGTCAGCCACCTTTCTGCAACACGTAAATTAGACAACGCTCCAGAAGGCTACGACGACTGGACTTTTATGTCAGTCGTTCACTGGTAGGTCATCCGAGATTGCAACTATAGCGGCCACTAACAATCCATAGGGGTGAATCTGGAATTGGTACTTGGACCATTGTTGTCAAAGATACCAATGTGAACGAATTTAATGGCACTTTCATTGACTGGCATCTCAAACTTTGGGGTGAAGCCATCGACCCCGCAACTGCAACCCTCCTTCCAATGCCCTCCGAGCACGATGATGATAATCACGATCAGATCATTTCCACCACTTCTATTGCAGGAACCACCACAACATTGGCTCCGGTCAGCACCCAAACCAGCCTAATGGCAAATCCGACGGACCATCCCGATCGGCCTGTTAATGCAAAGCCGACCGGCACGACCGAAGACGAGAATACGCCTACTAATACTCCTGCTGCAACGGGCACCCCCTCTAGTTGGCTGCCATCATTCTTCCCAACTTTCGGCGCCTCACCAAAGACACAGATCTGGATCTACGGCTCTGCAGCACTGATCGTAATATTTTGCTCCGCAATTGGTATTTACTTATTCATCGCTCGTCGCAAGAGGCTTCGAAATAATCCCAGAGATGAATGGGAGTTCGACCTGCTCGAAGAAGATGAAGCAGAGGGCCTAAACGGCGGTGGCAAAGTTGGCGGTAAGAAGGGTGGTAAGCGGAGGGCAGGCGAGCTGTACGATGCCTTTGCAGCTGGCAGTGAAGATGAGAGTGATGGCGAGTACGTTGACGGTGTCGAGGGAGGAGACGAACAGGAAAAGAGACTTTATGAGGATAGTGATGATGAAGGACGACATGTTATTGGGGAAGATGAGGATGAAGAAGAGGCTGCGAATGAGAAGCCTTCTCCGGCGGAACAACGGCTATTGCATAAGTAAAATAGCTGTGCATGTAAGATCTTGTGAGAACGGCAGCTGGGTTTGGATTCTGCTCTAGGCGTTTGAATAGGAAGCATTTGCATTGAAGAAACCATATTCGTTCGTCATACTTCATATTGCTGATTTTGACAAAATACTACACTTACGTGTATGTCTCTGCCTTGACCAATTCCCTTTGTCCCTCTTCTCATATTTTCCCATTCACTTCACTGTTTCAAGGTAGAAAGAGAATCACGTGGATTTGTTGCACATCGCTCTTTTTTTTTGTCCTGTAAGAAGCCAGCTAGCAAACCCTCTTCGGGCTCACCTTCACGAGATGTTTCCGGCTCGCCTCCAAAAATCGTTCCCAGCTCAATTTTACAAAAGTCAACAACCTAATTCTTTTCTCCAACTGTAAGAACCTGGGTTAAAAGGAAGTAAATATGAAATGGGTTGTGAAGGTGATCCGGGAGCAACTTTTGATGTGCACCGGAAAGGTGTCATTCTATGGGGAT
>Ga0302325_10020505_pt1 | contig 13862 bp, 19 predicted proteins | sample Palsa_T0_2_FD_201948 | JGI IMG/M metagenome (GOLD analysis project Ga0302325, IMG submission 201948) | Peat permafrost microbial communities from Stordalen Mire near Abisko, Sweden - Palsa_T0_2 | ecosystem: Environmental > Terrestrial > Soil > Palsa > Peat permafrost | place: Sweden: Abisko... | reverse complement strand
CTGCTTATCAATTGCTCCAATGTCTAGAGAGTATGTTAGCCAGTATCTTATATGAGGAATCTTGATCCTCACCATGAGGCGAATTCCTCTCTCGACTTGGAAAGTTGCGAAGGCTTTCAGAGTCTGGGCAAGAATTGCTGCAAAAACTATTGGCCAAGCTGTGATGGCAGCCTTTGTGGCATATTTGATTGTTGCCGACATCCTTGTGTTAACGTAGACTTCTGAAACAAAGACATAATCGTCAGTGACTGTCGTCGGCTTGTAGGTAGTTGGCTTTTTGTATAAGCAAGCGGTGGCAATTCCGAGCCCTAGCTTGTGGGTTAGTGGTGGGCTTCATTAGATGAGAAAAAGACATACCGATGAAAGCGATTGGGAGCATCATCATAAGAGCCCAAACGACGAGTCTTTCCCAGTCTTCAGAACGATCTGGAAGAGGTCTTGGAGCGCGTCGCTGGGTTTTCCCATCTTCCCACCTCTCAGCAGGTAATAACTCCTGCTCTTGAGCAGATGAATCCTTTGAGAGCTGGCCAGAGTTTGTGCTATCGGTCTTCTCAGTCACTGAAATTTGTGGCTTTTTAGGATATGTTGCCGGTGCTCTGCTGGTATTCGATAAAATTCGAGCAGTGCTAGCTGCAGTTTCTTGTGACCCATTACCCAACTTTGACCTGTTGTTCTGTTGGTTGTGGTGATTTGTGTCCGAGTCATCCGAGTCGTTGTCGCTATCATCATCATAACTGTCATCAGACACCGTTATATCCCCATCGTAATCAACAAGATCTGGGTCGAAGGCTCCAGCAAGCCTCGAAGCGTGCCTATGAAATCGATGAAACCTCCCGAAGATTCGAGCTGACTTGCTGACAGCGTCAAGCTTGCTAGTGTGAACTGGAGTAGTTTCTGTCTTCTTGGACGTGGCTACCGAGGTTTCTGTGGAGGAGGGTTTCTCAGCTGAAGATTTATCAGTCTTGTTAGTGGTAGAGATCGCCGTGTTGGAAAGTTCCTCGGATGCCGCCTCTTGGGATTGAGGGTTGGCAGGAACAGCTTGAGACTTGGCAGGCTGCCGAATAACCTTCGTTGGAGGTTTTGGCGGGGAAGATGTTCCAGTAATTGACTTGGCAGGCTTTTCACTCTCTTTGCCAGGAACTACTGACGCGGAAGTAACCCCGGTGGCCGCATCTTTTGCAATTGGGCGGAGTGCTGTTTTGAAAGTGCCATCTGGCTGAGGTTTCTTGACGAGTTTGTACCCCTCAGGGACTTTCTTTGCCGTTTTATTTGGTGGCACTGTGCTAGTTGATACCGGGATCTGCGCAGAGCTTTTGGGGACCTCGTCCTCCGGCTTAGGCGCCGGCAAAGGGGACTTTTCAGTGTCCATGTTGTAGGTGGGAAAAGGTGCTGTGCTGTAAAGATGCAAATAAAAGATGACGAGTCTCACAAAATAATAAATGGGATTTGAAGAGAGTTTGATCTAAGTCGGTGGCAAGAGAGCAGGACCTTGTCGATAGAAGCCCTCTTCGGGGGAGAGACATTCTGATTGAGCTAGAACTTCGTCAATCCAACATGCAGAAATCAACGAGACTATCATTCCAGCTGAGATCTTTGCTACAAATTTCAGATAGGAAATGATGAGCGAGGCTAGAGCCAGAAGAGTTGAATTCGGCCGCGTACTGGTATCAGCTCCAGTCTAAAGATCCCTGCTTCTGTCTTTCCTTCTTTCTTCCAGGCACCTTTCAGAACAAAGCATTTCAGATCTAGCTCTTGATGCTCTCTCAAGATTGGGTACATTACGAAAGTGGGGACGAAGAAAAGCCCAGAGCCACAAAATGAAGTTATCTCCACACGGGTTTCCTTGCCGAGGGCTGAGAACTAGACCACGAGTGGCGTTGCCAATAGCCTTAAAATTTTCAAATCGGGCCAGGGCCGTGCGATAGGAGGATTTAGCGGGGTGTCAACACTGTCAAGCTTTGTCAAGCTTTTTAGGGTAATTGGTGCCCGCTCGCGTTGAGCTTGTTTTGTGCGTGGCGCTTGAAGGCTGGAGCGTATTCGCCCTGTACCTGAGGCTGGCTGAACGCCGCAAACTCCCAGACAGGTCGGCTACCAGCCCGCAGATAATCCCAAAGTGGACTGAGTTCGTCTACCCAAAACCAATCGCTTCTGCTTCTCATCCAGACAGGCATAGCACGTCCGAGAATAGGGGAGAGATCGACGCATGCCCCCACTCGCAAAGGTTTATCGCTGAAACTCCGATTCTCGAAGTACTTCAACTGAACCCTGTTGATTCGCGCACATCGCCGATGCAATATGGGATATTCCTGCCCATTTTGCATTCTGTGGCGGTATAATTCTCCTTTGGGTGAGCTTCAGACAAGTCCAATTGGCCAAAGCTCAAATGGTGAGGCCAGAACCAATATTCGCACTTTCAGCTCAAAGACACCTTGAGCCCCGGACTCGATGGAAATATAAAATCACGTCCTCGATGCCCCTAGTGGGTTATTAGCCCCTCCGCACCGTTCACAGAGCTCCCCTCATCTCTGAAACCCAAACATTATTCTTGGTAATCTTCCACATTGTTATCGGACAATCATGTCTGCAGTCGCACCACCAGTTCCTCCTACGGACGCTCCTAAAGCTACTACTCCAGCAATGATCAAACCTGCTGCAAGCACGCAAGCTCCTAAGCCTGCCAGCGCTCCCTCAACCTCAACTGCAGCAGCGGGAGTGGTTCCAAAGCCTGTTGTAAAAGCTCCTGCCGCAACAGCAATGGCACCAAAGGTACGCTTTGTTTTCAAGCAGCAATTCACCGATTCTCCCTTGTGTGCTTAAAAGACATTAAGCTGCATAGCAGCCCAAATACGCACGTGTCTCTAGAGCTTCACCCCTCAACGCTCAGCTTTCCGTTCAAGAATTCTTGCTAATGAGATGACAGCCCGCTTCTATCCCAGCTGTAAAGCCAATTACCTCATCAACTCAGCAAGCAGGAACGCCCAAACCTGTTGTAAAAGCGCCTGTCCCGGCCTCAAAGCCCAGCACACCATCCTCAAACCAGTCAGCAGCTGTAGTACCCAAGCCCATCGTCACGGCTTCCGTTCCAGCAGCAAAACAGGTGGCACCACCGACCCCCCAACCAGCAGCAAAGACTCCTCTCCCAACACCCAAGGCTACGGTCCCTGCGCCAACTCCCGCTCCCGAAGCAGCCGCACCCCCAGCCAAGAAAAAATGGTTCCAAAAAATAAGCATGGACAAGATAAGCAGCAGCGTCGACAAGTTGAACTCTGTCCTCGATTCTGTCGAGCATGTATCAGGCCGTGTCGAGGCAATTGTCAGCGGGAAGCCAATTCCCCTCAAACCTACTACTGTGCCTGCCAAAACCACAACATCTGTTCCAACCAAGCCCGCTGCAGGGACGTCCAGTGCTGGGACGAGTCCAGCTCCCGCCCCTGGAACAACACCCGCTGCTGGACAGACAAAGACGATCCTACTGACTTCAACTTCCAAGCCAGCTGGGACTACAACAGCGGCCCCTCAGACGCAAACGCAATCTTCTGGGGCAACAAACACCACAGTCATCGTCAACAAAACAACGGCACCCCCAGCTCAGACCCCAACTACTCAGGGGCCCCCTAAACCGTCGACTTCGACAACGACGATCATCAACAAGACAACGGGGACGACTCCAGCAGTTCAAGGGCCTCCTAAACCATCCGTACCCGGTACGACCAAGACAACTATCGTCAGCACTGTGAAGCCTAGTACGGCTCCAGCCCCTGCTTCTACTCAGCAGACGCCGAAAACAACTCCATTGGCTCCAGTGACAAGCACTAGCACGCCCAAACCGGTGACTGGGACAACTGCCCCTGTCCTTCAGAAGCCATCGGTAGCACCTGCTCCTACGCCTTTGACCAAAGCACCTACTTCCGCTCCAACGGTGGCTCCTCGTGCAACCCCGCCGACCACTGCCCCATTGAACCGAGCACCTGCTGGGACTTCCCAAAGCACTGTTCATCCAACGGCGCCAGTAGTCCGTACAGTAGCTCCCCCACCAACCCATCAACCTATTCCTCAACAAGCTCAAGGTCAATATCCTGAGCCAAACCAATACGGATATCAGAATCAAAGCCAAGGTTACAACCAGCAATACGATAATGATGATAATGATGGAAGCGGAGTAGGAGATGCGCTAATGGGCGCCGCTGGAGGAGCTGTCCTCGCAGGCGGTGCGACGATGGCTTATCAGGGGTATGAGGATCAGAACGGTGATGGAGGGCAGGGGGGTGAAGACGAGAATCTTTGTGGATACCCTGCTGATGATGGTGGAGTGGATGGTGGCGATCCAGATACCTTAGATCAACAGCCAGAGACTGACGAGCAAGGCCCCGAAGGCGGTGAGCCGGATACTCTAGAGCAGGATCTTGAAGGTGGGGCGCCAAATGTCGATGAGCAATACCCAGAAGATGGCGAACCTCAGCCAGATGACCAAGAAAACCTTCAACAGCACGAGGACGATGTGAATGTTGATGAGAATGGGTATGGAGGTGGAGATGATAACCAGGTACAGACTGAGGAGCCTGGAGCACAGGAGCAGGATCAAGATGAGAATGGGGAAGATCAGCATGGAGATATTGAGGTTGATGAGGGGGAGTATGAGGGTGAACCTGAGCATGACGACGTTCAACCGGAGACGGATGAGGCTCCACCTGAGGATGACGAGCAACAGCACCAGCCAGAAGATGAGAATGATGCCCCTCCGCCTGAGGATGACGAACAGCATCAACAACCAGAAGATGACAATGTGGACCCTCAACCCGAGCATGATGACGTTCCGCCCGAGGATGACGAACAGCACCAGCAGCCCGAGGACGACGATTATGGACATGATATGGGTGGAGATGATAATTATGATTATTAGAGCGGAGTGACCACTTGGTAATATGCTCAGTGTCCTCTGGAAAGGGTACGAAAGGATATGGTTTAATATAAATCTAGCTCTCATTGTTTGAAATATTCATGTCTCTGCCTTCTATAGATCGTATTGTTTGAATCTTTTCAAGAACTTTCAACTTTTCCATTTCTAAATGAACAAATGAGACTTGATATGAGAACTGATTACAAGGAGGAAATCATGGGATAATAACAGAAAATAATATCTTGAAAGGAAGTAAGACGGGATGAAATTGAGCAAATGAAGGACGGATGAAATCTTCTGAGTAGACTTTACTCCGGTTTTTCAGAACAGAACATGTCATTTATTGTCAAATTCCATGTCACTGTCAACTTCAGCTCTAACTTGACAGGGAGTAAGAGGTCACGGGGCGCGTGAAAGACGACAGGAGACCAACTGCCTTGCCCGTGATTCGGTGATGTGACAACGTGCTTCATCTCTAAGAAGAACTCAACGTAATAGCAAGCTCCACGAGTCGCTGGCGCTCTCAATGTTGCTTTCTAGAGCAAAGAGTCTCAATCTGAGACGAAGTTCGATATATATACCCTTACTTCCCTCGGCTCCTTCCCGATTAGGAAATTTCTCCTATCGAGGTCTTCGAATTTAATAAAGGAAGAGTAAAGACGAAAGCAAAGACACGCACGTATGCACCAGTGGGTATCAGAATTCGTGGCGCAAAGCTGCGTTTCAATGTACTATAACTTATGGAACATTCGTTAAGAGACGAGCCATTGCTTTTCAAATTGTTCCTCAAATCAGGGAACATTCAAAAAAGCAAATTGGTAGTCAGGCTCTAAATGTTCCTCGAGCTATAGTACATTGAAAACCAGTATTGCGTCACGAATTCTGACAACGACTGGCGGTTAACTGTACATGCCAGATTCACTTTATTGGTGAGTCATCTGCAAACTTAGCAAAAGATATTTAAGCACTAGCTTCGCACCTCCTTCTTCCCAACACCCTAACACACCACATCAAATAAAAGCAGTTGCATCTCTCTTCCTCGCCGCCAGCTTTTGGCATGCAGAGTCTCGGGCCTGTATCTACTAGCCAACTCCGCCTCCGAGCAAGAGCAGATCCAAAATTCCCCAGGCAAAAAGACATGTTGTAATATTGGAGAATGAGGAGTTGTTGTCACTAACATGGGGACAATAAATCTTCATCCTAGGAAGAGCACGTGCCATTGCTCGTCATACACCTATATGAAAACCACTGCACAGAAACATTGTACAACAAACCTTGCGTACATTTAAAATTATACAAAATTAAACAAGACGTTATTAGAAGGAATATATAAAAATACTTGCCACGTCTCCTTTGCGAATTTGATACGGGAGAAGAAGTATTTAAGGCTAGTAGTAGGGTTCTGATTTCGCTGAGGTGTACGACGAGCAATGGTACATACTCTCTTACTTGGAGGTGGAGAAGGAGTGTAATGTCTTTCAGAAGTCGTATCTTTATGTGAACTCAAGCGAGTGGGGAGGGGGAAGTTGAGGAACGGCATGAATCGAGATCATTCAATTGGATATGAATGATTTGTACACTAAGCAGCTAAGAAAGAGAGCGTAATGGGCTTATTGGAAGCTGATTAACACTTGTCAATTTAAAAATGTGGGGACTTTAGAGCGGGGTAACTTGACACTTGTCAATTGATCGAGGATTGGGGTAATTGTGATAGGACCGTTCAGAGGTTATTATTCGTCAATGAGATGAGATTCGAAAAGAGACAGCTACCAGCTATCTGCCCTGTACCTATTCCCTAGTTCCCTATTTTTGGGATTTTCCCAAGAACTCGTCTAGCTGTATAGTATTCTATGCTTCGCACATGCAATACGCAGCCAACGCCAAACGCCTTAGATGTCAATGCCATCAATAACAACACCCTTCTTCCAATCGTACTGCATGAGGCGTGCAACCTCAGCTGCAGCCTCCTCACTAACCATGATGCTAACCAAATAAAACGCAGCATCCATACCACAGGTAATGCCACCCGTAGTAATGACTCTCAAACCACCAAGTCTCAACGCCGCACGTCTAGCGTTACTCTCCCGACGAGCGTTGCTCTCCTTCCAAGCATTGCTGCCCTTGCGACCCATGGATGGTCGTCGAGCATCAGACTTGCGACGAACGTATGGGTTCTCCGCTGGATCACCGAGATCAAAGCGCAAGTTGTTGACTACGTATCGCTCCTCAACGACATCGCATCGCTCCGCCAAGTCCCGCTGCGAGATCTCGCTGCATATCTTCTCGAACTTTGCGTACGAGTCAGGGTGTGTGGTTGCCGAGAGACCGGATAAAATGCCTGCCTGAGCGAGGAACAAGCTGCCGGTGCAGATGGACAAGAGTGTGCGTTCCTTCTTCGGATCCTTCTTCTGTAGGTCGGAGAAGGCGCGGATGAGACCGACGGGTTCGCCTTTGGCTTTGAGGATGGGGTCGACGCCGCCGCCGGGGACGATCAGGATGTCGAATTCGGAGAGGCGCGCGTAGGCTGCCTTGAAGTCCATGTGGGCGAGGAAACCGGCGCCTTGAGCTGAGGTGGTATGTTCGGTATTGGAGACGAAGGACATGGAGAAAGCTTTGGTAGCTAGTGGAAAATGGGGTCAGCTTTGCCTGCGGTGACAGGAGGCAGGTAGATCTTGCAGAAGGAAGGTGGGAATGCGGCTTGGCAGCAGATGGGAATTGAGGGATCAGGATCTATTGAGATCTCTGCCATTGACTTACAGTCGTCGTTGATGTTGTGCTTGGCATGGCTCAAGACTTCGAGGGGGCCAACGAAGTCTAGGGCGTCCATGCCAGGATGCAGTGTGAATAACACCTTGATGATGGGGATGGAGTCAGTTGCTGCCATGGTTGCGACTGAATGGTTGCTGTGGTGCAGTGAGGATCTGGGGAAGTGATTTGAGTAGAGAAGAGTGATGCTTTTGATGTTGATGGAGAGCAGAGAAGAGTGTGCGTGGAGATGCAGGGTCACACACCACGACCAGTTTTGCCTCACGTGAGATCAACCGGGCTTGGAATGCGGGGTAATCGAGTGGAGTCGGTAAGGTAGCGTGGTGCTATTTCAGAACAGGCATAGCGAGTCTTTGAAAGGCGGGGGTTTCCGTGATGACAAGCAGTCGCTGCCCCTTTCTTTGTCTTCTCTCGTCTTCTATTTTCATCTAAAACGTCGAGTTTCCAAGGCGCTTCTTACCCTTTCATCCAAATTCTAAGTGCACCACAGACGGATGAGTTACTCGCCTTCTTCCTAGAAGCTTTAGCTCGTACGATTCGAAATGCAGCAGATGAAAAGTAAAGTGGGGCAGAAACATAAGGAAATCACGAGATCCCATTTTGTCTCTTCTCCTTGCTCGTGGTAGACGTGAAAGGCGACGACTAAATGTACCAAGCCCAGTGGGACATTCCGAATGCTTCCTTAACCAATGTTCCCTCAATTATTCGTACAATCAAAGTATATTCGTTTAAATCTGGAATTTGAGCGTGGGGGTTAGTTGAATGATATCCCCCATAACTCTTACTTGCAGCGCAATCGATCTTCGGCCCTACGCGGGCAAGCAACCATTCAGAATCCTTGTCGAGCTCTCGCAGCAAGGTCTCATGAGCCTGCCTATCTACAAATATTTAGGGGCATATGGCGTGCAGCAATGGCTGGCAAAGGTCACGGTAATGCGAGGTGGTGTCCAAGTTGAGGGACAAGGTCTTGTGACAAGAAAGGCAAGTGCAAAGAGCGCGGCTTTAGAAGTCGTTCTCGCGTAGTTATCTGGTAAGTCAATGGTATTTCGCGACTACTCACTGATGGCAGCTGGCGCCAATGCATAAATAGCGTCGAATGGATCACAGAGCTGAACATCCCCATCTTTGGTCTTACAGGCACTCTTCCCCTCCATTTAGATACCGACCTCAAAAGGAGGTTCTCGGTCATCAATTCAAACAATATGTCTGTCACGAGGCATGCACCAATAGTCGTCCGATCGTCAACAGAGAGACCATCAATCTCCTATCAAGTACGATTCCTGACTCCCAACGAGTCCACCCACGAAGGCCAAGTTCAAATCATTGAGCAATACCTCCAGAGTTTGTCCCTTGGCGAAAAAATAATTATCTTTGCCGGGTCGGTCCCCAATATAGACAAGTTCGCCCAAAGCACCCAACTTCCTTGCTACTACAGCGAACGTCTGGACAAGCAAAAACAGCTCAACAAATTCCTCACCACCGCCCCGGCAATTATCACGACAACCGCCTTGGCAACTGGCGTCAACCTTCTCAATATACGGGTTGTCCTCCACCTTCCAAACGCAACGTTCGGCCTCCTGGAATTTGGGCAAGAGTCTGGGCGCCTGAGCCGCAATCATGAAGCTGGGAGATCGATTGTTTGTGTTACACCAGAAGAGCGCAGCAAGTTATCTAACACTTCTTAAGTAAGGTCCATAGCGTTCCCCCAACCCAACCGACCTTCCACGCCCACCCATCCGACATCCGATACCTCGACAAGATAAAAGAGCTCGCTAATCAGACCACACTATCAGGAGCTCCTACAACCATTGTCTTACTGGACCTCGAGGTCCACGAGCACAACCACTCCCGGATTCTGGAGATCAGCATCGCTTCCTTGCGTCTAGACCAGCTCTGCCGCGGGTATCATTGACGGTGGGTCCTGCATCCTCGCTGGCCGCTGGATCATCGATCCCCCGTTCCCAGGGGAGCTGGTAGATCTGGCTTCTGAGATCGCAGAAGTCGCAGATTATTCCCTGGGACGGACCATCCCGATCATCCCCCAGCGCTCGACCATCCCTCAGCCATCCCCGACCATCCCCAAGGAGATTCCTCATCCAAAGCTCCAAAACCTGAGTCTAGCCCAGGTGGTTGCAAAGGCAGCCAACAATCCTTCGCCTGCTCCCGGACCATCCACCTCCCAAAAGCCTGTCGACAAGGCAAGCAAGACCATGAATGAGCTGGTCCAGCACTGGCAGAAGTCCAATCTGATTTCGGTCCTTCGGGGATACACCTCCACCTCAGGTTGGACCATGCATGGATTGTAACCCACTAATCTAAAAAGTTCGATCGATAGCTCTGAACTCTGTTGTCAAGACCTCCATTGTTGTCACTTGGCCCTTGTTGTCAACTATCCTTCTCGACCAACGCTTCCACGTAATTCTCATATAACTGGTCCTAGCAAGAATTATTCTGCATATCCCACAACGTGGTGGCGTGCCGATACATTGCTGTTGAAAAGCCAGTGGATGTCTTCGTTCTCTTCCTTGGCTCCTTGCTTGCCTTCCACTTTGTTGTGCTTGTGAGGAATACATCTGCGCCGAAATACTCCCTTATATAACCCTTCAACTCCTCGAACATTTCATGCGAGAGGCCATGTTGCGACTCAACTTCGGAGATTCACTCATGACTTCAGTGTCTCCCGTAAACCTCACATATATTTCACTTTTAATATTATTCATAAGCCTGCCTTTAAATACTATCCTGTTCTAAGAACCCGGGTATTCCCCCCATTTACTCCTAAACTATCGAGGCCTCTTTAAAGGATGCGCCTCAGTATTCAAAACCCACTCATCCAAGCTAACCACATTCCAATCTTCAAAGCACAGATAAAAATATTTTAGCGTCTCGGCCAGCCAAAAGCTCTCCATACTATCCATCTGCTGTGCCCTTACTCCACCACCGCCACTATTACCATCTTCTCTCTTCTCTTCAGCTTGGTCCTCGCCTCGCTTCTGGTGTTCACTCCCCGGATTCCCATGATTCTCGCTTTCACTCCCACCAGTAACAGTGATGTCCGCTATGGCAGCTGCCGCAACCTCGGTGCGTGAGACGCGCTCAACGGCTTGGAACATCCTCCACGCAGCATCCTGATACTCACTCTTCCCCGTAATCCTCCACATCATAAACACACTTTCAATCGCCTCAGGTCTCAGAATATACCTCCTATCATCTACGTCTACAATTCCTTTCCACACCCTCCTTTCCTCAATAATCTTCTTAATGGAAGGGGTGGTGCGCGAAGGGGGCCCGTAGGCGGATTTCAAGGCTGCGTGCCAAGGTTCGTCGGACCAGGAGCAGGACCCAGAAGAGGGGCAGGGGATCACGGTGAAGAGTTCTGGTGCGATGTGGTTGGGTGCTGCGTCATAGGCCCAGATGCAGCCATGTGTTAGCTGTTCTGCTGTCTGTAGATCTTGAGGACGATTGAAAATCTTTGAGGCAAGTCCGACCATGCCGCCTGTAAAGCATGTGAGATGTTGACCTCTGGGTATGAGGTGGGTTTCCCCGCCGTTGAGAACGCGGATATCGCCTGATACCAGGATATCCAGGTTCTTTTCGTTGTAATTCTTGAAAAAGAGGTGTTTCTTAGCTACTTCGATGAAGCCTTCATAAAGCTGTTTAGGCTGGGATAGAAGACCGCCTAGGACGAGATAGTGCTTTGGGAAATACTCATATAAGGAGTCGCTCATGCCACCTAGGGTGAAGAAGTTATCTTCTGCGAAACTCGGGGTCCGGGCATCGATGCTGACGGGCCACATTCCAGGAAGTTTAGTGGAGTTTTGGGCATCAGCGAGGACGTTAGATATTCGTGCTATGGCGTCGTAGTATTTTGGTTCGCCTGTTAGTTGGGAAAGACGTGTGAACTCTAGACTCAGTGAGCCAATTTCTGAGACGAGCATACGTTCTGGTGCTGTTTGAGCATGACCAGAGGTGTATCTTCCAACACATCAGTTTCAATCCTTTGGGATGAGAACAGGGGAGACATACTTCTTCCACTCCCAACGAGAGATAGGCATCCGATTAGGTGTATCAAAACAACTCATCAACAGTTCTCCAACTTCGACAGCCTTCACCAACAACACCGGGAAAGTCCCTCCACTGATATCATACGCCGCCAGAAAGCCGCCCATGTACCTAATCGTCGTCTCGAAAACATTGACAGTATCCGTCTCAGTTGTCGTGAAGTCGATTTCCTCAATAGCTTTCACAGCCATCGCAAAGTCCTCCTTCATCCCCATAATCCATAACGTGTCTAGAGAATCCACAAGTGTAGCGGCCCAGCCGCCGAAAGTGTCTCTGTATTGACCTGATAGGGGAGCGACTTCGTCTCGTAGCCAGGCATGCTTTTTGTACCCCTCCCAACTATGTTTGAAGCTCTCTTTCACAACTTCTCGCCTCCTTATCCTTTCGTTTCGAACTTTTGGTTCCTCTTTCGGCGCTGCGGCTTGCACTCTGGGTATTTTGTGAGGGCTCCCTGTTGGGAGGGGAATGAATGAGGTTACGGGATAGCGTTCGGGGAGCTTCGACCAATGGGTCTTCCCATCATTGAAGATAGTTTTCGGGAGATAGGGTGTGTAGCCGTAGTTCCAGACATTGCGCCTCTGTGTAAGGTAGTAGAAAGTTACGATGGCGAAGACGAATGTTAGGACCAAGATGCGTACTCGTCGGACTGCTGGCATGGTGAGGATTGTCGAGGGAGCTGTTTGGCAAGTAGGTTCACATGTCTTGTGATAGATTAGAAAGGCCGATCAAAGATAAAGTCGTAAATACCGAATTCCAGCCGCGTAATCAGAATCTAGTCGTAAAGGAGTGTCGAGAAGGGCAGGAATGTGGGAATAATTGTCATTGTGGAATCCTCGAATTTCCTTGATGCAGGCTCGGAAGGCTGCGCTTTGGGCAGGGATCGTCACAGGGCTGAAGAGCAGGCTAAAATCAGGGGCATTCCGCAGCATCAACTCACTCCTGTGCCGTACGTAAGATCTTACAAACCGTATTATAGCCTCTATCATCACATGTCAACTGGGCAGAGATGGGAATTCCACTAAACAGTTTCAATAGGGCTGAGGATGCTCAAATGCCGATAGGGTTAAGATCAAGCTCTTTTTGAAAACGCAAGATAAAAAGGTCCAAGAGCAAAGACCAGGTAGACCTTCGCACACTGAGAACTGGAACTGTATTTCTGAAGGTGATCATCGCAACGTTATCTTGGCAAATCCTCCCAACTAGGATTTCCTCCTGCCCAACTGCCTGGTCCAAGCCCTATTCCATTTCAAGCCCAAACACGGCCGTACGAAAGTTTGCTCGCTCGCCTGGAACCGCAACACATCAAACGACGCCCCTTTTCTACTTCTGCATCATGAGTTGAACGAACTCGTTGTCTGTAAATGTCAACTGAGTTCCGGGGTCAAGGAGGGGACATTTGAGACGTACAATCGATTCGTCCATCACCATCTTGATCAGCCTCTCTGATCATCTCATCAACCTCATCATCTGTCAATTTCTCGCCAATGGACGTCATGACATGACGGAGCTCAGCAGCCGAGATGAAGCCATTGTTATCACGATCGAAGACCTAAATGATCAGCACCCTTTATCCTTGGGTTTTGCGGACCGAGCCCACCTTGAACGCCTCTCTGATCTCCTCCTCGGAGTCGGTATCCTTCATCTTTCTTGCCATCATTGTGAGGAACTCTGCGTTAAATCAGCATAGTCGGATGTCTTGTGAGGTCGTTGGCCGCACCTGGAAAGTCGATCGTGCCATTGTTATCAGCATCCACCTCGTTGATCATGTCTTGCAGTTCGGACTCGGAAGGGTTCTGGCCAAGCGATCGCATGACGGTTCCCAGCTCCTTGGTGGTGATTTGTCCTGTTTGCCTATCCATCAGCAACTCTTCCGTGTATACATGCCCCGCTAGTGACCCCATTTGTGACCCATACTCTCAACGATAGGCAGCCGTTCAAGCCTGTGTCGACATCTCGAGGGAGACAAGTCTCCAGTACCGTGTGGGGGTTTGAGGAAGGGCATTCGAGTACTAACCATCGCCGTCTTTGTCCTATTGCGCCAGTACTATGTCAGCTCCAGATTCCTTTGCGAGCCTTCCCACTTCCCTGTGGCAGAATCTCAGGGGTAAAGGAGCACTTACGAACAGAGAGAAAGCTT
>Ga0302325_10020504_pt1 | contig 13862 bp, 16 predicted proteins | sample Palsa_T0_2_FD_201948 | JGI IMG/M metagenome (GOLD analysis project Ga0302325, IMG submission 201948) | Peat permafrost microbial communities from Stordalen Mire near Abisko, Sweden - Palsa_T0_2 | ecosystem: Environmental > Terrestrial > Soil > Palsa > Peat permafrost | place: Sweden: Abisko... | reverse complement strand
TACTCGTCCGATCTCCAATCTTTCTCTTTCTTCAAGCTCTCTTTACTCCCAACAACCCTCTATTGCACGTCAATTATTCCACAAAACTGTCATTTACGGTTTTTGCCCGCACTCCTACTACTACGCGAAAGATGTCTTCACTTTTTACGACTCCCACTGGGGAGATCCTGGAGTTGACACCAGAAGAAACCAGCTCAGTTGCCATTCCGTTAGCAGCTGCGGGACACAACAAAGACGAAACATCGTCCAAGGTACCCGTCATGAAGTTGGATTTGCCAATTCTAACCAAACACGGCGGCCCCAGCCATCTAGATGGCCCTGTGGATCAAGCTCTATCACCTCCTCCTCTACTATCTCCAATGAGCGCACATAGCAGCTCGTCTTGTGGAAGTTCCTCTCCTCTCATCGAGGTAGTCACTCCAGACAAACTTCGCAAGTACACGACGAATGCACTTCGGCCACCACCAACAATGTCTAAGCAGTTAGTTAGACGCGACGGAAGCAAGCCTAGAAGTCTTGTCAAAGTCGCAATGGCATACGACGAATACGGTGAACTTGTGGAGGAAAGCAAGCTCCGACATCATCCAACCCCGGACGAGTTGAGTGTTACACAGCTGCTCCGGGTAATTAAGAAGAAGTTCCATCATGAGGTAAGTACTCCTTCCACTCAAGTCCACTTAAGCAGACTGTTCTTCTAGCTGAACTTGCTGAACTTCCCCCTCGCATCCTGTACGATCGTACATTCATTGTCCATACTGACAATGAGATCCAGCTAAGAGACAAGCTAAGCAAAATCGTCATTCCCCAGGCAGAGGGCAAGAGTTCTGCACATATGGATGATGGAAATTGGAATCATCGCCTCACCTCATGGGATATCCGGTCTGGATCGCCTATTGTAGTCTTCGAGGGCACTCCTGAAGAGAGTCATGATGCTCCAGTATACCGCGGGCCTTCCCGAGTCCTCGAAATTGGCTGTAGTGATGGAGCATGGTGTTATACTTTCAAAAAAGAGCAACCAACTTGGATTGTAGAGGGTCTCGACGACACAGATCAGTAAGTAATTACGTCTTAGAGGGCATGATATTTTCCAACTTGGATGTTTTGGAGATGTATAACCATTTTTACCACGCGACTCGGAAAGACAAATTGCTAACTGCATCAGCTGGTCTTGCGTTGATAAAGACCTCGTCGTCCGGTACGTTGTGCCCCGAAATCATCTCGCTCTTTGCTTTCCAAGTCCAATTGCTCAGTGCATGGCCGTGCTTCGTCCTGACTGGCTGTCTAGTGACTTTATGACACCTGACGGCACAGTAAATCCAGATGACTACTTCAGTCAAGTACGTTCAACTCAGCAGAGCCCAGAGTTTACAATGCGAAACATCAACTCGCTCCTGGCCCATGAGAATCCAATGCATCACAACCTGTACGAATTCATCCGGGCCAGAGAGATTTTTGACAGAGTTGAAAGCTATAAGACGTTCCTTGAAGACATCCGTTTGTAAGTTGGAAGAGTGACCTTGTCATCGCCGCGCCTGACTCGCAATAGAATGCTCAAGCCTGATGGCATAGTCGAATTCCTAGAGGTTGACCCCAGACCACGCCTTATTGCTATCGGATGCAAGCGGGAAGAAGTTAAGAAGACAATCAAGCACAAGAGCGTACCTCAGACGGATTGGACGGATAATATCCAGGATCGTTTTAAGGATCCTTTTGATGAAGAGCTGGCCACAAATGTTCCTGGATGGGCGGGAAGAGTAGCAGAGCGCTTGAAGGCAAATCTACGTCCCCGTGATGGCGTGGCTGCAGCAAACCTGAAGTCATGGCTGGAAGGGGCTGGGTAGGTTTCCCCGACACACTCTCAACACATGTGAATACGGAGCTGAATAAAGATTCAATAGTTTCTGGGATGTCAGGCAACTCGTTTTACCCATTCCAGTAGGAGGAAACACATTGCCAGGTCAATTCTTCAAGGAGTTCATTCTCTACCAAATAGAGCTTGAAAATTCCATTCCAAAGGTATGCTACCTAGACTCCTGGTAGAATTTTCCAGAGATTTGTGGACAATTCTCGAATTGGCAGGCGATTAGGGTTGTTAATGTTCTAAAAGCTAACTATTCTCAGCTTCGCAATGAGCTGCCCGAAATCGAGATGACCGAGCTTGAATCAGGTTCCTACTACATGAATCTTCATATTGTCACCGGTCGCAAACCCCATTCCCCTCGACCAGGAGATCTGCTCCAAGATGGTACCAGACAAGACATGACAGCATCCAAGTACGATGCCATGGCTCGCAATGATGCAAAATTTTCGCAATGGAAGAGGTGAATGACCAAGTACTTCTTTCCACTTTTGCATACTGACTTGGACTCCAAGATTTGACTTGGAAGGTAAGCTATCAACAATGATGAAGAATCTCACCACACTCCATGGAGCCCCAGAATCTCGCACCGTCACACTCGGATCTACGGAGGATGGACTGTTCCCTCTCCTAAGTCGAAAATCAGATGTAAGTAAGCTGAGGCGTCCTCTGCTCAGTTACCAGTCGAAAAACAATTGCTGACAGAAGCACTTTTTTGCAGACAGAGAGCCCGTTCAATGCTCCTCCTTTTGTTACTGTACGTGATGTGGAGGCTCACAAGAAGGAACTCGGAACGGAGGAGGTTCAACCTTCTCGAACTGGATGAGCAATTTCTCGAGCAGGTCTTCGGTACTACAGAGCTACTCGCTGTATCTAGGAAAGTGGCATTGATCCACAGACTTTGTATGACTATGAATTTCCTAGCTTCACATTCTCAACACCCAGCTAGCTCTTGCTCATGAAATCAAAATTGGCACCTTGCACCTGAATCTTGATATCCTTTGATTTTTGGTATATATGGTGCTGCCGCTGAATCATAAGGTATCTCGTGTAAATAGCGCACTGCATACCAATACAATATATATGCAATCGATCAATCAATCTTATTCCCGCCGTCCAATCTCACCAGGAGCCCAAAAGCTTTCCATTCACTGATCACCAATATCTGACTCCATCCATCCTTGATTCATTCATACCATATCCAACGCCGGTCCACCATTGTGGGATGCAAGTGATTGAGTGACTGACTAACACAACGAGCTCCCATTCCAGAGGGAGAAAGGGTGAAGTTTAAGGGGGAGACCGAGGTTTTATGCAGCAGGGCCCTTCTCTTCCCAGGCCCAGACCGTGGACAGGAAGTGTGCCATGTTGACCCGCTTGCCGCGCATCTCGATCATCCAGGGGTGCTCGAGCATTCGCCAGGGCGAGGCGCGGCGGGAGGATTCTTTCTCGAGACTATAAAAGCCATTAGCATCGAAATCAATTCAAAAATGGCCGGGGAAACCTCGTCCTTCGGACTCGCGGACATACCAGCACTCAATAAAGTACTTGAAATTATCACTCCATTTTATACCCGCCTCAGGCTCGTCCTTTAGCTTCGGAATCGGTTGTCGAACGATGTAGGTGAGAAGGTCTATCAGGCCGGCTCGGGGCTGCATTTCTGTTCCGTCGGCGGGGAAGGGGAAGCGGTGTTGTGCTACTTCTAGGAGGGTGACGCCTGTCGACCAGACATCTGAGGTGATGGTGTAGGATTGGCCAGTAATGCGTTCAGGGGCCATGTAATATGATGTCCCGATGAATGTATTGGCATCTCCCTTGGTGCCAAACTCACCGCTGACACCGAAATCGCAGAGCTTGACTTGCCCGTCACGGCAGAGAAGGATATTGCTGGGTTTGATGTCGCGGTGAATGATTTTCTTGCTATGTAGGTACGTGAGGCCGTTCAGCACGCCTTCGGCGATTTTTCCTAGGACCTTTTCACCAGTTCGTCCGCCGAGTTTCTTTACTTCGCGGTATATGCTGTCGAGGGAGCCACCTTCGCAAAATTCCATTGCTATGGAGATCGTTGCTGCCGAGGGCTCTTCGAAGGCGCCATAATACCGACAGATATGCTCGCTAGTGCAGTACTTGTTGAAGTCCAGCTCTCGGAGAATCTGCCTTTTGATGGCAGGGTCGGGATTGGTGGTGATTATCTAGAAGGTGTCAGTGGCGTCCGGATTGATGCTTTGGGGGTTTATACCTTGAGTGCGAATACTGTCTTTCCCCCTTTCAGTATACACTTCGTTACTGCCCCTCCAGCGCCTTCTCCCAAACTGCTTAATTCCTCGATCCGCTTCTCCATACTCGCTATTCGCCATCCATCTTCATCTAAATCTTCCACATCCGATGTTCTCCCCTTTTCTAAGCTCAATTTGTCGAATGCCTCAAGTCCACTGAGTCCATTCATGCTACCATCTCGCTCCATGCCTACCCCACCTTCACTTCGTTCTGAGTATGATGATCCGACGGCAGAGGAAGGGTCTGGGGTTCCGTGTTGCGGCTGCCGTAGCACATATTGAGATGCAAATGACAGTGACGAGTATTGTGACCCTGCAGACGTTGGTCCACTTGCTCGTCCATCCAAAGGCCCAAAACTTCCAGACCTTGAGTGTGCTGCACTGCTTTCACTACCACCACTCGCTGACTGACCCGCTGTAGGCTGGGCATTAGGCCGCCCATTTTGTAAGGGCTGTTGCTCATACGGAGTTTGACTGCTCCCCATCGGCGTTGCCAGTTGCAATCGGGGCAGAGATGGCCTTGATGCCATCTGGCTCGGCATTTGTAATGTCAGGCCTTGTGGTGCCGGACCGCCATTGATGGGTTTGACGCTCGGTGAAGGTGGAATGGCGAGTCCTAATCTGGGTGTTCTGGTGCCACTGTTCTGTCGGCCGCCAGGAATTGGAGGGCGTAGCAACGGTGCTGGTGAAGACATCTTGGGCTGCGGACTCGAATCCATTGTGTTGGAAGTCTTCAAGATATCAGCATTCTTCCCCACATCTGTCTCTGAACGCCACGCGGAAGAAAAACCAAGTAACAGTCATGAGATTGCCATACATGTTGAGCTGCGGCAGCAGGGTCTAGACCTGCTGGTGGAGCTCTATTCTCCGCCGCCTGCACTGCACCGTTCCCGGTACTCTCTAGGGAGGAATTCTGATCTTGCATCGGCACTGCCGTCCACCGCTGCAGCAGACCGTCCAGTCGGCGTAAATGAGGTGTATGGTGTTGTGGTCAGGCCGAGGATTGTCATATGACAGTTCGGTCGACAGCCTCGAGGCAGAGCTTCTTCGCGGACTCGAACCGCTGTGCTGCGTAAGCTGATGTTCTCGAAGCACTGTGTAACTATGATTCGTAACGTCGGTTGGATTCAGAGAGGTGTGTTTCAAGCTTTGTCGTCACAGTGGAGAAGGGGTGGTGGGCGGCTAGAGTGTACTTCGTAGTTGGTGATGTTGGCCCCCAAATACTGAGAGAGAAAAGATCATGAAGAGAAGTCAGCTTGCGCGTCGCGAGAATGGAAGCAAATAATCTTAATCGCTGGACTCGGATGAATTGGATGGGATGGGCAGGCAATGCAGGCAATGCAGGCAAGCCAGCCAGCCAGCAAGCCCAAGCAACGCAGCAGGCCTGTTGGCTGCAAGGGAAGGGGAGAATTGGGGTCGATGCGTGAAGACGGAGCAGGCTGGCGGGCCAGTGAGATGTGCAAGAAATCCCTGTCGGGGGGGGCGTTGGGGGTTTTCTGCCGCTTGGGGCCAAAAAGCTTGCCGACGTTAATCGCTGAGCTGCGGGCACAGGACAGGGCAGGGCGGCAGGGCGGCGGGTCAGGGAAGTTCAAGCTGGACTAGTCATTGCTGGACTTCTGGAGCGGATGGCGGGGCTGACCAAGGGCGGGTTGGTGCGGTGGTGATGGTGGTGGTGGTGGTGGTGGGCGGCGTGCCTGTGGGTGTGCTGCGAGCCTGCGGGCCTGAGATGTGTTTGTTGAGCTGGTCGTGTTGGAGATTTGCACGTTGGGCAAGTCAGACGCTGACAAGTCGACAGGCTGGTTACTCTACTGTACTGTATTGTTGACAAGAAAGAGACAGAGAGAGAGAGAGAGAGAGAGAGAGAGAGAGAGCGAGTGCGAGGGTGATGTGAGATAATCCTCGCGCCTGCAGTCACTTCCATTCACCTAGCATCTACTGTACTGTCTGCTTTCTCCGATCCACCAGGCTCAGGCTCAGGCTCGCATGAAACAATTCGGTATGGATTGCATTCGAGCTGTGAGGGTTGCAGTGGCTGTCCCTTAAGTACGAAGGATGCTTGGCTGCAATGTCAGCCTGGGCGAGATGATGCGAGGCTGAAGGACCAGGTACTGTAATAAGACTTTCTTGCCGATGGCACAGCATCCATAGAATGATAATACTGTATGCTAATACTAATCATGCATCGCCTATGGCTGTACGAACTACGGAGTACTTCAATCAGAGTGATATCCATACTTACAGTTCCTGTACCAAAAGGTCTCTAACCCAGGGTCAGTCGAGATTGCTGGCGGTCAGCTCGCTCTATCTCAGGGAAATTAAGATTGGGCCAAGTCCATCGACCGCTTCTGGCTGTCGCATCCTCACGATGCATCGTCATGAGTCGTGACCAACAGAATCAGGCTCGGGTTCGGAACCAGCGGTCAAATCAAGGCAGTTCTCTGGGAGGTGGAAGCGGAATGAGTGCAGCACAGGATACGCCATGCCATGCACGAGAAAGAGTTGCTGTTACTCCAGAGTCCATACATACAGCACTTCGTACTTCATGGGCCGCGTCCTCTCGGCAGTTTGTGTCGCCCTGCATCCTGTGACAACGCCGTTAAGCTGCAGCAGCAATCACTTCTGATCCTCGATGCTCACTGGGCGGCTTGCCGTGTTTCAGCCTTCAGGTAAGGTTGGTCCGCGGATGCCTCCCGAAGAGAAGGATCGGCCTAGGATATGCTAAGCGCGCGGTTCTTTATCGCAATCGAGGCCCTGACCTGGAAAAAAAAAGTGAGCAACAGCCTCTAATTGTCCAAACTTATATTATGGCTGCACATAAGGCCCTTGCCAAGTCTGCGACGATCGAAAGCATATCTGAGGAGGCGTCTGATTCATCATCCCAATCAGATCCGCTCTCCGACTCCGAATCCTCCCACAACTCCTCCAATTCCGATTCTCTTGATAGTAGTGCCTCGCGGAAACGAAGGAAGACTTCCCCGATCGAAAACCATGTACCTCCAATACACATAACAGCTACTCCCTCGCGGATAAAGCCGAGAGTTAAAAGAAATGCTATCGACGAGAAGACCACCAATAGCACAATTCTGGCTCCTACCGATCCTCAGGCTACCTTTGCATCATTGAATGTGAAGCCATGGCTCGTAGGATCGCTAAGTGCCATGGCCATAAAGAGACCTACTGGAATTCAAAAAGGATGCATACCCGAAATCTTGAAAGGAAGAGATTGCATAGGAGGGAGTAGGACGGGTTCAGGGAAGACTGTGGCTTTTGCTGTTCCTATTTTGCAGAAATGGGCTGAAGATCCATTCGGAATTTTTGCTTTGGTGCTGACCCCTACAAGGTATGTTTGTGTGATTTCGAGAAAGTACTCTGGCTAATGAGTGACTTTAGAGAACTTGCGCTGCAAATATACGAGCAATTTAAAGCTATTTCGTCACCTCAGCAGCTGAAGGCAGTTCTGATTACCGGAGGATCCGATATGCGACTGCAAGCAACGGCTCTTGCCCAACGGCCACATGTTGTGATTGCAACGCCAGGCCGCTTAGCAGACCATATACGAACATCAGGAGAAGATACGATTTGTGCCCTTCGCCGGGTACGAATGGTGGTTCTTGATGAAGCGGACCGATTGTTGGCAAGTGCAAGTGTTGGCAGCATGTTACCAGACGTTGAAGAATGCCTATCGATTCTACCTCCACCAGCAAAGCGACAAACTCTCCTCTTCACAGCTACCATCACGCCGGAAGTGCGAGCTTTGAAAGAACTGCCACGAACACCAGGAAAGCCGCCGGTCTTCGTTTGCGAGGTTGATACTCAAACATTGGCCATTCCAGCTTCTCTCAAGCAAATGCATCTTCAAATTCCAGTCACACATCGAGAACATTACCTCCATATGTTCCTCCTCACAGATGTCAACCTCCCAAAATCAGTCATCATCTTCTGCAACCGGACTGCCACAGCTGACTACCTAACGCACTTGCTGCGGCTTCTAGAACACCGAGTCACAGCGTTGCATTCAAAGCTCCCACAACGGCAAAGGATCGACAACCTCGGCCGCTTCCGCGCCTCAGCCGCAAGGATCCTTGTTGCTACAGATGTGGCTGCCCGAGGTCTGGATATTCCAGAAGTCGGACTAGTAGTCAATTACGATATTCCCCGGGACCCGGATGATTACATTCATCGCGTGGGACGTACAGCGAGAGCCGGAAGAAAGGGTGAAGCTGTGACTTTTGTTGGACAAAGAGATGTGCAATTGGTGCAAGCTATCGAGGCCCGCGTCGGCAGACAAATGGAAGAGTGGAAAGAAGAGGGTGTGAACTTAACTACGAGAGTCGCCAAGGAGGCACTAAAGCTGGTTGGAGAGAAAAAGCGTGAGGCCTTGCTGGAAATTGAAGAAGGGAGAGAGGTTGGAGGCAAGCGAAAAAGGGGCATGCAAAAGTTACGACCGAACTAGACACAGTCAAAAATGAGATACTCAATTATACAACAAGATGCATTTCAAAGCATAACCCCTCCACCAGTGTTAGGATAACCCCCGCGCGATCTAGTGGGACCGTTATTCGGGAATGTGTTAGTGTGGGGAAACCTTGCTCCAGCGGCCCAAGTGGGAAACCGAGAGTGTGTGAGGATTCGATCACCTCGGCTCGCAACAATCACTGAATGCGACTAGCAAATATGAGGTGAAGGCATCCCCAACTCCCCTTCTTTTGTCTTCAATTCTTCCAATTCCTTTTCTCTCGTCCGGTCTCACTTTCCTTTCTCTACAGTGACAAATACTCCAGCGCTCAGCATGTCACATTCGAACAACCAGTCGTCTTCTTGGCGAAAGCAGAAAGCTCTTGCTGCAGACCTTTCACTTTTCGAGAAGCTAGACACAATTCTGGCTATTCTCACAGTTCGTAAGTTTCAACCATCCTTATTCATCTCACCTTTAAAAGAACAGAATTTGACTCTTCCTCTTTTTATAGTGGGCAGTACAGTTCTTGCACTCTTCTCCAGAACCTGGAAGCCCAAAGGAAGCATACCGACGAGCTACTACAGACATGGAGCTCTCACAGCTTTGCGAACATTCACAAGGAGGACTAGCGTGAGGCAGCAACAGTACACCTCCTCCCAATTTCATCTGACGTATTTCGAACTGAAGGGGTGAAACAGTTACTTGTCACTGCCAACGGACGACGCTTACGCAGCAGCATGCAACGCTCGAGGCGTGATACCCAATAGCGAAATCCTCGAGGATGGCACTAAAGCTCACTGGATCGGAAATCCCAAGGCCGAGAAACTGATTCTGAATTTCCACGGTACTTATTCTCTTCTACAGCAGCGACTTCATCCTCAAAACTAGCGAGAATACTGATTGGCATGAAAAACAGGAGGTGGATACGTGCTTCCCGCTCCCCCAGCGCAGTTCGAGTTCGTCTTCCAAATCATCGAGGTCCTAAAATCCAAAGGCAAAAACGCAGCCTGTCTTTTCCTCTCCTACGGTAACACACCCTGCATGCCACTCCACATCCCTAAACTAACCACTCCCAGATCTCGCACCCGGGGCTCTCTACCCGCGCCAGCTCCAACAAGCAGCCGCCCTCCTCCTCCACGTTCTTAATAATCTAAAATATTCCCCAGACAACATAATCCTAATGGGCGACTCCGCAGGCGGGAACCTCCTCCTCGCCTTGCTCTCCCACATCTCGCATCCTCACCCCTCCACAAGCCTCTCTATCCCACGCATAAGCCTCACCACCCCCTTCCGCAGCGCAGTGCTAAACTCACCCTGGATTTCCTTTGACCTGCATACGGATTCTTTCAAGCGGAATGAATACAAAGACTGTATTACTACTGAGGTTGGAAAGAAGTGGAGTGGTGCATGGCTTGCGTGTCCGTGGCCGCATAAGTTAGCTAGCGATTATTACAACCAGGCGATTACGGCACCGTTGGAGTGGTGGGATGGGTTGATGGTGAAGGAGGTGTTGGTGTTAGCTGGGGAGGAGGAGGTGCTTGTTGATGGGATTAAGGACTTTGCCCAGAGGTTGAGTAAGCTGGTCCCTTCCCCTACTTCCTTTACTTCCCATTCTTCTATTTTCTTTCGAGGCATTTAAGGAGGAGATCGCTGGGTAAGAGAGATGAATGTTAATACTGATTGAATGGGAACAGGCAAAGGCTTTGGCGAAGACAAAGTCGAGCTTGTGGTTTCGCAAGGCGGCTATCATGATCAACCATACCTAGATCTGCAAATAGGGTACAAGGAGAAACATGAGGGGCAACAAGCGAAGGAAATCAAGCAGTGGATTGGGAGTAAGCTTTGAGTGGTTGACTAATAATTAGGGATGATTGATGACTTCGAATGAATGAACGGCGGGGAAGTGAGACCGTGAAGCCAGGAATAATTATTTTAATTAGAGTTAATGCAAGCAATTTTAACATCGGCATGTTTTATTGAATGTTTAGATCGCCTCCAGACGTTCAAACCTCAATAACACTTCACATTTCATCCGTTGTAAGATTACTTTTTCAATTTCATCGCCTCGGGTGAGACGGATAATCCGAAGCTCATAGAAAGAGGAAGCTATTACCAAGAACAATAAACAATAGTATGTTCTACAGAGTGAGCATCATTTCTTACCTCGCTCAAGGTACGATTTGCAACGAAATGGAACAATGAGGTTGGGACAGGGTGTCAGTCATGTGATCTACCCCCTTTTATTGACCCTCTAGTTCTCTTTCCTTGCGAACCGCAACTTGAGCTAGGTGTGGATAGGGCAACGGCAATGAACTTGTGGAGGTGGCGGTCGGTAGGAATAAGGGCTTAAAAGTAAATGAGGATAATGAGATTGAGTAGAGTCTCTTAAGTGCAGTCCGCTATTAGAATTAGGGTGGGACTTGGCATCTTGATTTGTTCTTGTACATATATACATACACACATCTGCCGTTACTCTTACAACAAAGGAGCCCCCAAGATTCCTTCGATCGAGAGGTCAGAAGGAGCCTTTTACCTCTCAACTCCTCCTACCCTACTCCTTCCAAACCGACTTCCTAGCGGCAACATAACTCCGACTCTGAATCGCCTTCCAGATCCCATAAAACCCGCCAAAAGGCCAAATCCTCATCAACCTCCCTAGCAAACTCTTATTCTCCCTCACTGCAGCCTTCTCCTTTTCAACATCCACCTTGACTTTCTCATACACAGTCGGCAAGGACTCGGCCCCATACTTGGCCCGTAATCCATCATACCATTTCCGATCAAACTGTTCCCAGAACTCATTTTCATCGTAATAAGTGTGAGCATACAGCCATTTCATTCCCCCTAGCTCTTTCAATTTCCGCTCCAAGTCTCGATTCTTCCTCACAAACTCATCATGGTTCCTTAGTCCGAAGCCCCAAAGTCCAATATTCAGCATAGGCTTTAACGTTCTCCCATCTGCTTCCATCTCATTGAAATGCGGATGCATTGTAGGATGAGGACTCTGCTTCAACGGACAGAGCCACAAAGGATAGATACCGAATTCCGTGTCTGTGTAATCGACGAACTGCTCGGCTGTTGAGTAGGGGAGAGCTAGGTCTTGAACGACGTATTTCTTCGATTCTCCGCTAGCGTGGAGAGCGGTGTACATCATGCGTGTGTGCAGGAAGTCGTCTAGGCACCAGCGGGTGATTCTGTTGAAGGGAAATTTGAAATAGTCAAAAGCGGAGGCACCGACCCAGAAACCACCTCGGTCGTAGCGGAAGAGATATTCGGGGAGAGGAATAGCTTCTGTTGTTGGTCCAGGATTCTTCGTGATTGCTTCTTGGACGTGTAGATAGAACCAAGGGTCTTTGGCAGCGCTGAAGCATTGCACCGAGACACCATCACTCAACTCATTCGTTAACCGTCCAGTGATAAGAGCACCCTGGGTCTTGGAGAACATAATCCCATCCACGTAATTTAGCTCACCATCAGCAGTAAGATCCTTCAGCTTCCTCACAGCCTCCGACATACCCCCCACCGGATGATACGTCGTCTCCACGAACCTCTTCGCCTCCTGCAACTGCAGCTTAACCAGCGTCGTAACCCCCAACGTGCCCACCGCGCCTGCAGCACCACGAAACAGATCCTCCTTCTCCTCGGGTGAAAGCATAACCACCTCCCCATTCGCAAGCACCATCTCCACAGAAAGTATCGTCCTATCAAAAAACCCATGTTTAAAAGAACTGCTCTCCCCCGACGTGCCACAATATCCTCCTCCTACAGTGATACCCGGGAACTCCATGACAACCGGTGGAACAAGGCCATGTTCTAACGTTGCTTCAACCAGGCGGTCCATAGGGACGTTCGGCTCCACCACGCATGTTTTCTCTTCTTTGTTGACGCTTAAGACGTGAGATAGCCTACTAGTATCAACCAGGTTCTTCTTGAATGTGGAGCGCGTGCTGTTGGTTGAGCCGTGGTAGATGCGGAATTTCTCGTTGCGATCGTAGTAGCCTCGAACGGCGTCTGAGATGCTTTTGACGGTAGCTTCATGATCCTTCATTGATCTGGGAGAGGACTTAATGGTGGAGAATTGGCGAGCTTGAGGGGCAGTTGGGCTTCGAGGAGAGGGTTTGGCTGCTTCGAAGGACTTCGGGCATGCGTATGGAAAGGCATGGCGGGAAAGAGCTTCCTTTGCTGGATTGGGGCTCGAGATTGAGGAGCTGGACAAATGTCGAGGAATAGCAGGAGCTTTTTGGTAGATGTTAGCATGTGTATGAACTGGGTTTCTTGAGATCAATTGCCGTGACGGCCTCGTGGCAGTGATTGCTGTCCATTGAGGCTTCATTGAGGTGGTGAAGATTGGCGCCTAACTGCAACAAGATTGTGCAAATCCATTTCGCGAGGCTTACCCGAACATGCTGCTTTTACCGAGGCAATTGGTAATGCTTTAAGTAAGTAACACTTGTGCTGAAATTTCTTATAATTTGACTTCAAGTTTATTCTTGCATTCTTTTGAATTTAGAGTACTTTGGGGTATTTATATTCTTTAAACAAGTATTACTTATAGCTGTTATTACAAGTATAAGCTTTACAAGAATAGAAGGAAAGTATTATAACTTAGGGAATTAAATAAAATAACTTAATTTCTTAAAATTATATAAATTATATAAATGCTCTTGCAAGTTTAAGTTAAAGATTATTATATCTTAAATTTGGCAATTATTAATATACTTTATATCTACTTACTTTGCTCCTCTTTTAGATATTAATAATATATTATATAGCTATTATTAGTTTTAATATAATTTATATTATACCTTGCTATACTTTTCCTTTATATTTAATTAATAAAGTTAATATTAAAGGCATAGCTTATAATAACTTTAGTAACTAATAACTATTATTTACCTCTCTAAAATTTGCTTTATTAAACTCTTTGCTATTAATATTACGCTTAGCCTTATTGCCCCTATAACCTTCTTTGCTTATATAGCTATTTATTACACCTTTATATACCATACTTTTAAGCTTTTAACAACTTATCTTTTTAAATCTTTTAATAGTAATTGCTAGCTTAATATATTTTGTCACGAGCTCCAGATTTATAGCCCAGGAAAGAGCATTAGTTGAATGGTCTCAATTACGACTATTTAAAGCTAAGGAAAGAAGAGGTCATTTACAAAGGATCAGTTTGTATAAATACTCGAGTTTTGCTGCTCCACACCGCCTATGCTAGCCGCGCTAGTGCACATGACCACGTGACATGGAATGGAATGCTAGAACT
>Ga0302325_10020502_pt1 | contig 13863 bp, 14 predicted proteins | sample Palsa_T0_2_FD_201948 | JGI IMG/M metagenome (GOLD analysis project Ga0302325, IMG submission 201948) | Peat permafrost microbial communities from Stordalen Mire near Abisko, Sweden - Palsa_T0_2 | ecosystem: Environmental > Terrestrial > Soil > Palsa > Peat permafrost | place: Sweden: Abisko... | reverse complement strand
GTGGCACCCCTACTCCCGGCACACATTTTCGGGCTGGCAGGGCTCCCTCGCTCGGGATGACAAGACCGGGATGACAAGATCTGACTGAGCGATTCTTCCATGCCGAATCCGCTGGCCCTGATCGCCGAGATCACGCACCGCTGTCCGCTGCACTGCGTCTACTGCTCGAATCCGCTGGAGCTGACCTCGCGCGCGGAAGAGCTTGCAACCGCCGACTGGCTGCGCGTTTTCAGCGAGGCCGCTGCGCTTGGGGTCCTGCATCTTCACCTGACCGGGGGCGAGCCGCTAGCGCGTCCTGATCTGGCAGAGCTGATCGCCGGCGCGCGCGGCGCACGCCTCTACACGAATCTGATCACCTCTGGAATCGGCCTGTCGCGCGAGCGTCTCGCGCAGTTGGTGGAAGCGGGTCTTGACCACATCCAGCTCAGTTTTCAGGATTCGAGCGAAGGCCACGCCAATTGGATTGCCGGAGCGCGCGCCCACGCGCACAAACTCGAACTGGCAGCGTGGATTCGCGAACATCAGAGTCGCAAGCATCCGACACGCGCGCATCAGACCGGCGAGCATCAGATCCGCTCCCATCGCAGTCCCATCGCCTTCACCGTAAATCTCGTCGTTCATCGGCAGAATATCGATCACCTCGAAGCGATGATTGCCGCGCTCGAGGCCCTCCGCCCCGATCGCATGGAGATTGCGCACGCGCAGTATTACGGCTGGGCGCTCCAGAACCGCTCGGCGCTGTTGCCGACGCGCACGCAGCTCGACCGCGCAGTGGCCGTGGTGGCGGCGGCCGAGGAGCGGATGCGCGGCAAGATTCGCATCGACATGGTGGTTCCCGATTATCACGCCCGCTTTCCCAAAGCCTGCATGGGCGGCTGGGGACGCCAGTTGCTGCTGATCGATCCCGCCGGCCGAGCGCTGCCCTGTCACGCGGCAGGAGTGATTCCGGGCCTGCGCTTTGATAACGTGCGCGAACACACGCTCGATTGGATCTGGCAGAACTCCGAAGCATTCCAGAAATTTCGCGGCGAAGATTGGATGCCCGAGCCCTGCCGCTCCTGCAACCGCCGCCAAGAAGATTTCGGCGGGTGCCGTTGCCAGGCGTTTCTGCTCACGGGCGATGCAGCAGCGACCGACCCGGTGTGCGAGCTTGCGCCGTTGCACCAGTTGATCGTGGACGCGGTGCGCGAGGATGCAGTGACAGGCTCAGCTCCCGAAGTTCACGAAGCTCCCTTCCACGTTCTACAGGACAAAATGGCCGGGTTCTGGAATTATCGGACGGACCCGAAGTGATGGGCGCCATCGGGATGTTATTCAGTCCGCGTGAACGCTGACGTCAGTTTGCTGCAAATATTTGCAGATTGACAAGGCCGCCTCTACAGAACATAACCGGGCGCAAGTTTTGGGCACTATCCCTTCGATTTCCCCTGCCTGGAGCCAAGTTTCCATTCCCAGTTTTTTACTTAGAGTATTCGACTCGTTCGGCGGCGAAGCAGTGTGCACCATGAAAAACGAAACGAAATCCCTCGGCAAAAGCTTGCTCACCGCACGTGTTAACGACGTTGCACAGCTTTCGCCGGCAAAGACGGGAACTATCCCTTCGGGCCTCTGCTCGAAGCAGCCAACGGCACTTTATACGGGTCGACCACCGCGGGCGGTTCCGGCGGCGGTGGCACGATCTTCAGCTTGAACGCAGGTCTGAAGTAACTGGATCAGGTCTGAAGTCCTCTACGGAAATGGCGCCCACATCCGGCAAGTTGGGGATGAACATTCTGCTTGGCTGGAAATGATCCGGAGCCTCGACTCGCGTCACGTTCGAAGGCACCGGGGACAAAGGAGCGCCGGGCGTTCCCGCCCCGCCACCGGCGACAAATCCTCCCCGCTTTGACGCTCCCGAAACCGCCCTGTTAAACTGAATAATTGCCATCCTACCAATGGATTAAGAAGGAAACCTGTGCGCGCAGAAGCCCGGCATCAACTCAAACAAGACCGCTTCAGCAAGGTCACCATCGAAGCGGCGGAGAGAACGGCCAACTGGACCGTCGAACACCAGTCGAAAGTGGTTGCAGCGGTCATTGCGCTTGTCGTCATCGGCGGAATTGCGTTCGGCGGCTGGTATTACGTCAGCCAGCAGGACGAAAAGGCGAGTTTCGATCTTTCGACTGCGGTCCGAACCTTTGACACGCCGGTGCGGCCGGCGGGCGTGCCCGCGCAACCGGGGTTCGACAGCTTCGCGTCGTCGCCGGAACGCGCCACCGCAGCGCGCAAGCAGTTTCAGGAGATCGTCGATAAATATCCGCACACGCACACAGCCGACATGGCGCGTTATTTTGTGGGACTCGCCTCGGCACAGCTCAACGACAACGCGACCGCCGAACGCAGTCTGCAGGAAGCGGCTAACTCTTCGAACGCCAACCTTGCAGCGCTTGGTAAGTTCGCGTTGGCCTCGCTTTACCGCGCGGAGAATAAAGACACGCAGGCGATCGATCTCTATAGTCAATTGATCAATAAGCCGACGGTTGTCGTCAGCAAGGCGACGGCGCAGCTCGAGCTCGCCGGCTACTACGAATCCCAGAACAAACCAGACGAAGCCAGGAAGATTTACGACCAGGTGGTGAAAGAAAATCCGTCCACCGACGCGGCGTCGCTCGCGCAACGGCGTGAGACAGCGCTCAAAAAGTAGCAGTACGTTCATTTCTAGCCGGCAGCGACGGCGAACTCTGGCTGCGCATACCATTTACGCTGAAGCGTAGGGCGGGACACCGCAGGGTCGGATTTTGCGAATGCTCGTCCGGTGACGGGGCTTCGCCCCGTTGCGGGCAGAGCCCCCGCCACCAGACAACATCTTCGAGAGCCGGGAAAAATCTTTTACCACAGGGGCAAAGAGGCACGCAGAGGAAGGCGTTTGTCCGTCCTTGGGCCGCTTGGCACTGCACCTGTCAGGTTGTGAGCCGCCTGACCGTCTGCCCGTCGGCCAACTCGGCCAGGAGTTCTCGCACCGTTTTCCCGAGCGCGGGATGGCGAAGGTCGGGAAGGATTTCTGCCAGCGGTTCCAGGACAAACCGGCGTCGGTGCATAGCTGGATGCGGAATCCTCAAACCGGGCTCATCCGCCACCTGGTCTCCGAACAGCACCAGGTCGATATCAATATTGCGCGGACCTTTCTCGCGCATGCGGAGACGGCCCATTTCGGCCTCGATTCGCAACGCACGCTGAAGCAGTTCTCGCGGCGTCATGTCGGTCTCGATCGCAGCCACGCAGTTGAGAAACCACGGCTGCTCAGGAAGGTTCTCCGGAATATCGACTGGCTGGGTTTCGTACAATGCAGAGGCCGCCAGCAAGCGGCCAGCGGTCTGTAATTGCGCAAGGGCCGAGCGCAGGTTCGCGGCACGATCTCCCAGGTTCGAGCCCAGAGATAAATAAGCGGTCGAGAGCACGAGATCAGTTTCGCGGGGACAGGCAAGATAATCCAGGGAAAAGTTTCCGCAACAGCGATCCTTGATTCCGCTAGATCGCGGCCGGGTGGGCATACGCATTTGATTCGATGGAGCAACCGGCGTCCGCGCCCGGCTCTTCACAAAGCATTCTGCTCACCAGGCATTCGAAAAGCGACTCGCCTGAATCTACGAGCCCCACCCTTGTGTGTGCCGGAAGTTACGGACGAACGCACGACACAGCACTTGTGGGTGGTACCTAGGTTACTATCCTCTACTCTCGGATTGACGGTACTATCAACGTGCATGAATTTGGAATCTCTTCTCATCAGCCGGGACGAGGCTTTGGCCGGAGTACTCCATGCGGCGCTGGAGAAGATCTCGGTTCGTCTCCAGTTTTGCGGAGATGTGCAGCCGGCCCATGACTTGCTTGCGAAGTGCAAGTTCGACGCGGTCATCATCGACTGCGACGACTTGCCAGGCGGGGTAGATCTTCTCAGGAACGTGCGCCAGACTCAGAGCAATGGCAAGTCGGTATCGTTCGCGGTTCTGAATGGGAAGACGACCACCCAGCAGGCCTTCGAGTGGGGAGCAAACTTCGTTTTGCAGAAACCGCTCAGCACCTTGCACGCCGCGCGCTGTTTTAATGCCGCACTGAATTTCATGGTGCGGGAATGTCGCCGGTATTTTCGTCATCCGGTGGACATACCGCTGCGCATCAGCTTGCCGAATAACCGCGAGATGACCGCTACGGCGACCAACTTGAGCGAGGGGGGCATGGCCATCCGGGTTCTCGGAAAATTGACAAAGGAAACGCAGGGGCAATTTCGATTCACCCTTCCCTCTGCCAACCTTTCTCTGGAACTGAAGGGCGAAGTCGCCTGGGCCGATGGAACCGGGCACGCTGGCGTTCGCTTTGTCGACGTTCCGCAGACCTCGCAGTATCAACTGGAAAAATGGCTGACCGAACGACTGCAGGAAGAAATGCCCGAAGGACTGCACGGCCACGCTGCGCTGCGCTAAACCCAACTCATCCGCACGCCGGAAGCATCGCCCGAAACATTCCCCAACGCATTCTGTGTCCAAGCACTCTATGTCCGAAGTACTTTAAGATAGTCACCTGCGAGAATGCGAAACTCATGCTCACGGAGGGATAATGCGAGACTTGATCTTGCTGGTTGGCGCGATTGCGGTTTTGGCCGTCTCGGCTGCTGGGCAGGACGCCGGGGAGGTGGCTCGGTCGGCGATTCGCAAAGTGATCGAAGACCAGCAAGCGGCTTGGAACCGGCAGGATCTCGAAGCCTTCATGGCGGGATACTGGAATTCTCCCGAGCTGACGTTTTTCTCCGGAGCGCATGAAGCGAAGGGATGGCAGGCGGCGCTTGATCGCTACAAGAAAAATTATCAGGGTGCAGGCCACGAAATGGGCAAACTTGATTTCACCAATTTGCGGATCGAGATGCTGGGGCAGGAGACGGCATTTGTGCGTGGAGAGTTTCACCTGACGATGTCAGACGGGAAAACGCCGCACGGTTTGTTCACGCTCGTCTTCCGCAAATTTCCCGAAGGATGGAAGATTGTGCACGATCACTCCGCGGGAGAATGAGTGCTCTTAGCGGCCGCGATCCATAGCCTCGTTCGCCAGCCGGTCAGCCGTCTGGTTGTGCTCGCGCAGCGCGTGGCGGATTTCAAAGTGCTCTAGCCGCCGGACCAGTTGCTGCGCCTCGTCATACAGCCTGCGCAGTTCAGGATGCCGCACCTTGTAGATGCCTTTCATCTGCCGGACCATCAGTTCGGAGTCGCTAATCACCTTGAGTGCTTTGATGTGATTTTCGTTGGCATAGCGGAGGGCGGCGATAAGCCCCTGATACTCGGCGTAGTTGTTCGTGTGGTGTCCAAGGTATTCGCTAAGCTCGGCAACCGGGTGACCGGAGGCGTCCTGTATAGCCACGCCATAACCGGCAGGTCCCGGATTACCGCGAGCTCCGCCGTCGACGTGCGCAGTATGCGCGGATTGTGAAACGGGTTTCGAAGCCGAAAAAAGATTGCTGGATTCGGCAGAACGCGAACGCATGGATCCAGTCTACAACCAGATCGTTGACCAACATCGCTCTTCTGTTGTGTGCAAATGTTGTGCGCAAACTGATTCGGCAAATGTTTACTTTCTCTTGACATTTCGCTCCCGGTGCAGCTCATCCAAAGCTATGTAAACAAAAAAAGCACCTCGCCTTGAGGTCAAAACTATAAGGAGTCAGTATGAGTAACCGTAAGCTTTTCGCAGCGGTGTTGTTTCTCACCCTAGCGTTTTCGATCGCCGTCCCCGCTGTACGCGCGGACGAATGGAATCAAAAAACCAAGCTAACGTTCACCGAAGCCGTAGAAATTCCGGGCCAGGTCTTACCCGCGGGGACCTATTGGTTTATTTTGGTCAACAACGATTCTGAGCGCAACCTGGCCCAGATCTTCAGCGCAGATTGGTCTGTGCTTTACGCCACGATGCAAACCGTCCCCAGCGAAACCCGGCACCCAAGCAGCGAAACGACTCTCACGTTTGCTGAACGGCCGGCAAGCGAGCCGCAGGCAATACTCACCTGGTTTTATCCATACGAAACCCTAGGACACGAGTTCGTGTATTCGAGAAGCGAAGAGCAGGAGCTGTCCCGTGATATGCACCAGCAAGTAGCAGTGGGAGCGGGCAGGCCCACAGCTCACGCAGGCGGGGAATGACGCGGGAATGATCGGCCAGGCGTGAAGGGCGCGGCGCCGCGTGCCCCGTCCTTTTCGCGCACTTGTGCGAGAAGGATGGGGCTTAATCGGATTCACGCGGCTCTAGTGCGGGTTGCCGTGGCTATGCCGCCAGGTCCAGTATTCCTTTTGCTCTGCCGGAGGGAGCTTGCGAAAATCGCGGTGAGGATCGCGATGATATTCGTTCGCCCACTGGTGGTAATCGACCACCTCGTCTTGATTCCAGACGTGATAGTCGCTGTAGTAGGGATCATAGACGCGGTAGTAATGATGTTCCGCACAAGCAGTAACTAAAATCGAAGACGTCAGTGCAGCCGCCAGGCAAAGCACACTGACAAAACGAGATCGGCTGTTCATCGGTGGAATCCTTCCCCCTGTGTGATCGTTTTGTAGATGCCGAAAGACGATCCACGGTTGGCAACACAACAGAGAAAGAAAAATAGGAGGCTGGACGGCGGCCTTCGTAATTTACGCACCTAATCGAAAGCGCGGCGCGGAAAAAGCGTCATGGCACGAAGGCGGTCACGGTCCAATTCTTGAGAACGGGTGGCCTCGGAGGGGAAGGGCATGAGCGAACAGGCAGCGAATGACAAAGGGAACGCCGGAGTTAACCAGCAGGCGAATGGCAAGGGGAACGACAAGAAAGACAAAACCGCGAAGGACAAGCCGACGTTTGACTGGGTAACCGAGCGCTCTTCCTGCTCTTTGCCGAAGGTCTTCGCAGAACTCCGGCAACAGGTCGACGAGGATGTTAAGACGCGCAACGGCCTACGCCCAAATAATGCTCCTTACGAATTTTCGCTTACCGTGGACACTTCTGAATTCACCGTTTATCTGAAGGCCAAAGAATTAGAACGGTCCGTAACCTTCCGCTTGGGCGAGCACGAGATAACGGTTCGCAATAATGATGGCAAGGGTGGTAAAGACGGCGCTTCGTTTCAGGTGACCCTAACCTTTAACGACCAGGGCGAGTGCATGCTCATTGTGAGCCAGGAAAAACGCGAGTTTTGGCAAATTCGACGGATGGCTCTTGAGGAATTGATGTTTCGACAGGAATAAGCGGATGTCCTTAACGCTGAGCTCGCATCTTTTTAAAGATAGAGGACGGTGAGCAATCCCCTCGCCCAAGAATTGTTTGTGTGTGGTGGCGGGGCCTTGCCCTGCTATGGGGCGGAGCCCCGGTACCACACGAGCAGCTGTTCGGTCTATCTGCTCAGGCTACCTGCCGGTGGCAAGCCGCGTGGCCAATCTTTGCGGCAAATTGGCGGCCAGAATTTTCTCCTGGGCCACACGCAGGTTGTAGGGCACCCGATAGAAGGTCACCACCCACGCTTCGGAATCGAACATAGCGAAGGCGGCCCGCCAGTCGCCATCGCGGGGCTGGCCGACGGAACCGGGGTTGATGAGATAGCGCCGGTCCTTACGCAGCGGCCAATCGGAGAATTCGGGCTGGCCCACGGTTCGGTAGGCGGGACGATAGCCTTCGCTGATCTCGCCTGTGAGCACAAAACCGCCTTGCAGGTGAGTGTGTCCAAAGAACGTGGCCGGGACTTGATTGGTAATGAGCGGCTCGATCGCGTCGCGGGCGCTAACCATGTATTCATCCTCGTCAAGCGCCGACCCGTGGACAAACTGAATACCAGGGAGTTCATCCAGATGGAGCGGGCCCTGCGGAAGCTCGCGCAGCCATTTGAGATTTTCGGGGGTGAGTTGTTCGCGCGTCCAAAGCGTTGCCAGGCCGGCCACGGGATTAAATTCCTCGACATTCATGAGACCGCTGACGGCCCGGTCGTGATTGCCGCGGACGAAAACCTTACCCAGAGCCCGCGCTTTGGCAATCACTTCGTTGGGATTGCCGCCATAGCCCACGGTGTCTCCCAGATTGACGACAAGATCGTAAGCAGGCGCAGCGGCCAGGCAGGAGTCGAGCGCTTCAAGGTTACTGTGAATGTCGCTGAGAACAAGGATACGCACAGAGGGAGGATTATAGCCCTTTCCGCTCATCAACGACCAATAACAACGACCAATAACTAGGTCTGGCTGTAGTGGGCCCTCTACCGTGGCGCCGGCGTCTCGCCGGCTATTGCGGAACCCGAAGCCCGCTATCGTCTTGCCCGGGCCACCTAATGGGGCGCCGCTTCCGCGTCCGCCAGCTTGCGTTCAGGAAGGAAGTAAGAAAGCGCGACGAAGACAAAGATGAAAAACGCGATCCGCACATCGACAAAAGCCAGCGGCACCGACGCCATGTAGAGCAGAAGGGAAAAGACATTCTTGAAACCCATGCGGCGATGGTAGAGAAATAAATCAGCGTCATCGCGGTGATGCCCGGCAATCGTCGTGCGCAGCAGCACGAAAGACACCGAGCACAGACTCAGCACCACCCCATACAAGGCAGCTGCCCTGGGGTCGCGAGGATTGTTTCCCATGTAAGCCGTGACAAACGGAACGAGCGACATCCAGAACAAAAGAAAATTATTCGACCAGAGCAGCCGAGCGTCGGGATGGCGGGCCGAGTGCAGCAAATGATGGTGATTCACCCACATGATGGCGACCACAAGGAAGCTCAGAAGATAGGTGAGAAACTGCGGAGCCACGCTGCGCAGCGAACCGAGCGTAGTGTCGCGCGGAACCTTCAGCTCCAGCACCATGATGGTGATGATCACGGCGATCACCCCGTCACTGAAAGCCTCAAGCCGGTTGGTACCCATGCGGACTATTTCTACCAGAAACCAGCAGCGGCTCGATTTTAGAAAACGTGGTCCAAGCCCCAGTTTCAGCAAACATTCCATCTAACTCGATGAATCGGCAGGGAATCCAGGCGGAGGTCGGAATCGACATGATAGAGCTACTAGAAGAAGAAAGCCAAGGATGCAGATCGCTCCGCATCCTTGGTCATTTTGGCGAGGCCTGGAGGCATGGAGCGACGGGCGTCCCCGCCCGTCCATCCGGCAATGGACAGCGATGATTTGCGGTTAAGTCATTATTTTGCAATATTTTACAAATAAGCCCTTTGAGCCGATGTATTTGTCGGGGCAATTCGACGCGTAGCCAGAGTGTGGCTGGGGAACGCCTGAAGTCTTGAAACCTGGGCCCCTCTCACACGCCGCCGTTTACAACCGGGCAACGAGCCCAGTGTCCGGACCTCACCTCGACCAACGGTGGAAGTTCGACAGCGCAGGCGGCAACGCGGTGGGAACACCGTGGTTCAAACGGACATCCGGAAGGAAGCTGGGCGATAGTCGGCACCGCGCCGTCGATGGTAGCGAGCGGAAGGCTGCGGTCGGTCCCAAGCGTAGGAATGGAGCGCAACAGCCCCTGAGTATAGGGGTGAGCCGGCGCGCGAAATATCTCCGCCTTGGTGCCGAGCTCAACCAGGTTGCCGGCATACATGACGGCGACGCGATCGGCGACGTGCGAGACGACGGCGAGGTCATGCGAGATGAAAAGCATGGCCAATCCAAATTTGTGGCGAAGGTCGTTGAGCAAATCGAGAATCTGCTGTTGGATAGTGACATCGAGAGCAGTGGTTGGCTCGTCGGCAATGAGCAGCTGCGGACGGTTGACTATAGCCATGGCGATCATGATGCGCTGCCGCATGCCTCCCGACAGCTGGTGTGGATAGCTGCGGGCGCGCTGCTCCGGCTCGGGAATGGCGACTTCACCCATGCCCTCTAGCGCTTGCCGCCACGCTTCAGCCTTTGAAATGCTATGGTGAGCGAGCACGGCTTCAGCAATCTGATCTCCGACGCGCATCACCGGGTTGAGCGCAGTCATGGGCTCCTGGAAGATCATCGCCATGCGCGAGCCGCGAAGCTGGCGCAACTGGTTAGCGCTCAGGCTGGTTAGCTCTGTGGGCGCATCTTCGCCGTTCTGCAGGCCGATTGCGCCTGTGACAATGGCGGCAGCCGGAAGCAGGCCCATGATGGCGAGCGAAGTGATGGATTTTCCCGAGCCGGATTCACCGACCAGGCCGAGCACTTCACTCGGAGCGATGGAAAATGAAAGATCGCGCACAGCGGCTACCGGCGCAGACGACCGCGGCTGACCGGCGGCGACAACGGCGCGCCCGGCACGCGACTGCGGAAACTGGATGGTCAAGTCGCGGACATCAAGCAGCGGGAACACGAAAGGTATGGTATCAGCGACCAGGGGTGCGGAGAATCGATGGAGAGCCGGGCAGGGACGCCCGGCTCTCCATCGGCAAGATACTGATTACTTCTTCGGGCGCGATTCCGGAGGCACCAACCCCGCAACGCGGTAATACACGGCCAACTGCCCGTAGTGTTCTCCAGAGTGCTCGATTATGCCCCACGCCATATCGGAGACCCGCGTTTGCTGATTGGCAAAGGGATCGACCATCAAATCGTTCACGCCCGTGTCACCCTTCTGCTTGATGGCGGTCGCGCCATCGGCGAAAGATTTTTTTACGAAATCGACCACCGCGGCTTTCGTTTTGTACTGCTCGCGCTTCGGATCTTCTTCCGCCGGCGGTTTCAACCCCATCGCCGGATTGGTGAAAAAATAATTCGCATTCGCCGCATGCAACAGTTGCTCAGCGAAGCTCCTTTCGGCGGGCACCGGCTTGAAGTCGTATTTGTCCTCAGGAAAGTCTTCCGCCATCGCCGTCAATTTCCTTCCAATGTCGTTCCAGTTATCCAGCAGAACCTGCGCTGGTCCGGCTGCTGGCTTCGGAGGCGCATCTTTCTTCGGAGCGTCCCGGGCGCCTGAGAGCGCCGTAAGCGTCAATACCGCAAGAGCAAAGACAATTCGTTTTTTCATGGTGTCAGTCCCTTCGCTAATTTCTGCAGAGACGCGGCTTGCCGTGTCTTGGTTAGCAGCACCCGAAATGGCGCCAACCAAGACGGGGCACGCCCGTCTCTATTCCAGTCCCGTTCTCTCCAGCATCTCGAAAAACTGTTTCTGCGTCCGCATATCGATCGACGGCGCCACCAGCTTGCTTTCCCGGTCGCCATCGCCTCGCGAAACCGCTCATTACCTGTGGACGCGCCAATGAGCGACACGTCAACATGTTCGTCCCGAACCCAGCGAGACCAACTCAACATGTCATCGCCCACCAAGCTTAACAACAGACAACCTTGAGCACCAAGTCGGGGGGCGATCCAGCCTGCCCGTATAATTCTGATAGTTCCAGTTTGCAATGAAGTTGGAGGAGGATCTTTGAAGGTTCTATTGCTGGAAAACATCAGCGGCGTCGCAGCTTCCCAGTTTGAAGAGGCGGGGTTCGAGGTGGCATCGCTGAAGGGAGCGCTTGACGAGCCGGAGCTAATCGAAAAGGCGCGCGGGGCTTCGATTCTGGGCGTGCGTTCGAAGACGCGTATCACGGCCGCGGTCCTGGACACGGTTCCGGAACTCGTGTCGGTGGGGGCGTTTTGCATTGGCGTGGACAAGATCGATCGCGCGGCGGCCAGCGAGCGCGGTATCGCAGTATTCAACGACCCGCACTCCAACAGCCGGTCGGTCGCCGAACTGGCGATGGGAGAGATAATCCTGCTGCTGCGGCGGACGTTCGAGGCAAGCACGCAGCTGCACGGTGGGGTTTGGAACAAATCTTCGTCCGGATCGCACGAGGTGCGAGGGCTGACGCTGGGAATTGTCGGCTATGGAAAAATCGGGTCCCAGGTTTCGGACCTGGCTGAAGCATTGGGCATGCGTGTGCAGTTCCACGATGTAGCGCATGTGCTGGCGCGGGGCAATGCGCGGGCGGTGAACTTCCGGGAATTGCTGGAAACGTCTGATGTAATCACATTGCACGTTGATGGCAAAGCGCAAAACCAGGATTTATTTGGGGAAGATGAGTTGCGGGCGATGAAAGATGGAGCCTGCCTGATTAACCTCAGCCGCGGGTTCGTGGTGGATCACGAGGCGCTGGCCCGGCACTTGAAGAGCGGCAAACTGGGGGGAGCAGCGGTGGATGTGTTCCCTCAGGAACCGGAGAGCGGCGGAGCTTTTTTGAGCCCGCTGCGGGGGCTGTCGAATGTAATCCTGACCCCGCATATCGGCGGCAGCACCGAGGAAGCGCAGCAGAATATTGGGCAGTTTGTTTCGGCCCGGATGATCGACTATTTCACGAGCGGAAATTCCTTGCTGAGCGTGAATCTGCCGCAGTGTCATCTCGACTATGAGCCGGGATCACACCGCCTGACCCATATGCACCACAATGTGCCGGGAATCCTGCGGGCAATCAACGACATTTTGGCGGATCGCGAAATTAATATTGAGCGGCAGGTGCTGGATACGCGAGGGCCGCTCGGATATGCAATTTACGATATCAATCGCGATTGCGATGCGGCGTTGCTTGGGAAACTCAGAGCGGTTCCGCATACGATTCGGGTGCGCGTTCCGGGCGAGTGCGAGTAGAGGGTCCGGCGACCCCGGTGATCGCAGCAAAAGAGCTTCACCACAGGGGACAATGGGGCTCACCAACGACGGGCGGTCGCAGTTGCAGCCGTTACGCGGTCAGTCGGTGGCTGACGCAACTGCGCTCTTGGGTGGAATTGTCGTTTGCCGGGATTCGGCGCGACGCTCGGAGGTCTCCTCGACATTCGGCCCCACCGTCATGATCGGAGAGGACGGGATGCCGTTGATGTAGATGGTGGGGGCGACGCTTCCGCCGCGAACCGTATCCCCTTCGGCCAGGAGACCTACTGCACGATTTCTTCCCGCGCCTTTGGCTTGGTAGAGGGCAAAGTCAGATAATGTCAGCACCTGCTCGTGCGGCACGAGCTTGGGGTCGGTCTCCGTCCACGGAAAAACCGCCCAGCCGACGGAACAGGTAATGCGCAGATCCTCTGGCATTCCTTCCATGCGAATAGGACTGCATGCGACCGAAGTGAGCAGGCGATTGGCAAGAATGTGGGCTTCTTTACGGTCGGTATAGCGCGACAGGAGGAGGAATTCTTCGCCGCCCCAGCGGATCACGGCATCCGAAAGGCGAGCCGCACTGCTGATTCGCCGCGCGATCTCGATCAGCACCTGATCTCCGATTTTGTGCCCGAACTGATCGTTGACCTTCTTGAAGTGGTCAATATCGATGAGATAGAAAACCAAATCACGATTGCGAATTTCGGTCGATGGTTTGCTGACAAATGAGCGCAGGATCTGCTGCACGTCGGCTTTGATTGAATTAACAAAAAAGCGCCGGTTGCGAATGCCGGTAAGCGGATCGGTCAGCGAAGCGTCGAGCAATTCATGATTGGCGTTGGCCAGTTCCTTCTCGAGACGAGCCTGTTTCACTCTGCCGACAAATGCGAAAATGACCACCGCGCCCAGGGACAGCATGATACGGAATTGAGACACCGAAGCGGGCAGATTGCGGTCGAGCAGAGACCAGGCCGCGAGCAGCGGCAGAATCATAATAATCGGAGAGGCCAGACGCGAAGCCCAGCGCCAGTAGCGTTCACTGTCTGGATCGCCATGTTCGGAAATGGGTTCCAGATGGTAGGCCATCAAGCCGGCAAACGTCATGCCGCCAATGCAGACCGCGCCGATGACGTCATACCAACTGCCGGTAAAGTAGACTCCGCTTTGGGCAAGCGTATCCACGAAATATTCCCCGATGGTGTCGACTGCGACAATGCCCGTGAGCAGCAGGTAAAAATGCCGCCATCGGCCCGAACTGCAGAGCCAGCCATGGAGAACGATCGAAAGCAGGATCATGTCCTCG
>Ga0302325_10020501_pt1 | contig 13863 bp, 9 predicted proteins | sample Palsa_T0_2_FD_201948 | JGI IMG/M metagenome (GOLD analysis project Ga0302325, IMG submission 201948) | Peat permafrost microbial communities from Stordalen Mire near Abisko, Sweden - Palsa_T0_2 | ecosystem: Environmental > Terrestrial > Soil > Palsa > Peat permafrost | place: Sweden: Abisko... | reverse complement strand
GCGGTGCCGAGCAACGCCGAATCGGAGCAGTGCTCATTGACGGAGCGATCGCAGAAGTTCACCACTCCTGGCGTGACGAGCGTACTGCCGCTCTTCACCGTAGCCGTGAGGGTCACGGCCGTCCCCGCATTCGCAACGGTCACCGGGCTTCCGCCCATGGATATAGTGAGCGTCGTAGACGTGCTGGAAGAGCCACATGCAACGGTCGCGCTCAGCAGAGTCACAACAAGCGCCGCAGCAGACATCCATCTTCCGGGGGCGATTGAGGAAGGACTTGGAAGGAGAGAAGCAACGGCGGGAATCGGCATGGCGGGCACCTGCTCTGGCAGCGGTATCAGACTTACAGATGAGTGACTAAGTCGAGCCCAGGAACAATCCATCCTACTCCGAAAGAGTGCCCGGCAGCGACCCCGATCGAGATAGTTTTCTATTTAATTGATGAAACCAGTTAGTTACTTCACTACCCGGCGGTGTAGTTACCTGGAGGCCGTCATGGCGATCACGGTATTGTTGTTGCATTATGTTATTTTCTCGGATATCGAATCAACACATTAACGATCCAGAAACCCCCAGTTGAGTACGATCTTCGCTTTTTCCGGGTCGCTGAAAATGTCACGCAAGCAAGGTTTTTCCCTGGTCGAGCCCTGAGCCGATGTTGATGCAGTGAACGAAAACCCTGCACGTCAAAGAGACGTTCACGGAGTGCCACGAACGGGTCGCGGGCATGGCCGCTGGTCATCTTTCTGGGATTAGAACTGGATTGACATGCGTCAATCCTGCATCAATGCCCGGTGGCCGCCCTGGGCGGCGGGGAAGGCGACTCCGAGAGGGTTTTCCGCCATCCTTGTATCGGCGCTCGCGACTTCTGCTGGAATGTCCATGTAGTCAATAATCTGCCCTGCCCGGAGACATTCCGTCCAGGGTGCAGGCGGGTCCGGCAGGCAACCAATCCGCGCTCCTTTTGCATCACTTGATTGATGGTTGATTCACGTTCTCGAAAACCGCTTGTTTTCGAAAACCGGCTGTGCGTCTGAATAGGGTCCGAAGCGGACTACCCAATCGGGTTAGTTCAAGCGGGCTAATTCTATCAGGTCTGTTAATAGCGAGTTATGCAGATATGACCGGATTTTCTTTCTCTTTTCTCTCACTGCTTCCACTGAGGAGATACAACTTATGCAGATTGGCGGGCGTAAACGTGTTAGTATGTGGCGCCGGCACTTTCATTGGGGGCCATTTCGTGAAGAAGCTGGTCCGAAATGGCGGAAGCGCTCGCGCGGTGGATATCAAGCGCTTTTTCTACTCTTCGTCAGCATGTGTGCATGACGCTTCCAGGTAATCTTCACCTGCCGTGGAAGCACTGAAGAAGACGTCTATCCAGTATCGGAGATGTTGGCGGCTAAGTTAACAGCAGCGGCATAGCGGATTACCCAAATAACGAGTCTCTGCAAGAGTGTATTGGTTGCATTGGAGCTCACAGTTGTATTTTTGACGAACGAAGACTTGAGCCACTATGCTGGGGTACCGTCAAGAACACATTGCTTCAATTGGCGTATCGATGTCGCCTCGGGAAACACCGACGTCACTGGAGGTGGAATGACGAATTCTCTGATGTCCGATTTCGATCATCCACATTGCCACGTGCTCGGGGTTCGCGTGTCTGCTGTGAACATGGGGGCTGCGGTAGAACTGGCCGATCGACTCATTCCCTCGGGTCAACGCGGCTACATCAGTGTGACCGGTGTCCACGGAGTCATGGAGGCGCAAGCCGACCCCAAATTTCGTCGCATTTTGAACGGCTCATTTATGTGCGTGCCTGATGGCCAGCCGATGAACTGGGTCGGACATCTCCAGGGGTTTCGGGCAATGAGTCGCGTTTATGGCCCCGATTTCATGATTGAGCTTTGCCGCCTTTCCGTGAAGCGCGGCTATCGCCATTTTCTCTATGGTGGAGATGTTGGAGTTGCGGATCGGCTTCGACAGCGTTTGGTCGAGCGCGTTCCCGGTCTGAACATCGTCGGCACTTACACGCCACCTTTTCGGCCGTTAAATTCTGAAGAGGGAGAAGAACTCAAGGCCCTGGTAAAGAAGACCAGGCCCGACATCGTATGGGTGGGACTGAGCACCCCGAAGCAAGAGAGATTTATGTCCACCTATCTAGGCGATCTTGAAGTTCCGTTAATGGTGGGAGTGGGCGCCGCCTTTGATATTCACTGCGGCATCAGAAAGGATGCCCCCTCCTGGATGAAGAAAAGCGGACTTCAGTGGGTTCACCGCTTATTTCAAGAGCCCCGAAGACTCGCTGGACGATACCTCATCAATAATCCGAAATTCATATATCTGATTTCGCTTCAGTTTATGGGACTCAGATCCTTTCGAGTTGAATCAGGCGAGTTGAGGCCTCAACCGTGATATATAATCCATCCGCGCCCCCACGATTCGAACCAGATAAAGGAGAGAACTGCGCTTGTGACCCTAGCTCATAGACCACCCAGGCAGGCCATACCGTCATCGCTTATTCCCGACAACTCCCAGGCGGAAAACGGACTAGAGAACCAAAGTCTTTCCTTCATGCAGTCGATACGAGTCCTGCGCAAGAGGAAATGGGCGATATTTTGGACGGTCGTATGTTGTGTCGTTTTGGTTTCAATCGTTTCGGTTTTGATCCGACCACATTACAAAGCCGAGGCGGAAATCGAAATACAGCATGATCAGTCGAACGCATTGGAGAATACGTTAGGTGCAACTTCAGCGGCCGGTACGGTCCCCGACGACGCAAAAGTTGAAGTTCAAACCGAAGTAACGATCCTTCAGAGTGACGATTTGGCAATTGAGACCATCGAGAAGATCAATTATGAAGAACATGAAGGCATGCAGCGCAAGCCAGCCGAGCGCGGGTTGCCGCTATCGCAAGCCCCCAAAATCAGGAAGCTTCTTATCAAGAAGTTTTCAAATCACCTTTCCGTAAGCCCTCAGGAAGGCACCAGGATTATTCGAGTCGGATTTACTGATACCGATCCCAACTATGCCGCGTCGACCACGATGACGTTCCTCGATCTGTATATGCAGGAGCGGCTGCGGCTGCGGAACTCCTCAACTGTGCTGGCCACAGCATGGATCGGCGAACAGATCTCCGATGTGAATAAGAAGCTCGAAGCTTCCCAGAAAGCTCTCACAGATTATGAGAGGGCGACTGGTTTAGTTCCGCTGCCAACCTCAGGCGCGGCTGGGCCCGGGCAAGGTAGTTCCAGCTCTGCAACGGTCCGCAGTCCAGCAGTCGACCGCCTGGTTCAATTGAATCAGAGCCTGGTTACGGCTCAAACGGATCGGATTGCGAAAGAAGCTTTTTATAGAGCAATTCAATCCGGCAACCCGGATACGGTTGCAAATGCAGCCGCATCTCAGCTTGCTAACAATCAAATACAGGATGCCAGCCAATCAGCGATGTTTGCAGGCCTGCTGAATCTCCGACAGCAAAAGAACAGCCTCGACATCCAACTGATTACCGCAAAACGCGTCTATGGCCCAAACAATCCGCATCTTGTGGATCTCAACAATCAGATGGAAGAAATTAATCGCCAGGTTCAGAACGAAGTAAAAGCGATCGTTAGCAGAGCATCATTGGACTATCAAACTGCGTTGAAGAATGAGTCGGGGCTTCAAAGCGCTTATGACAGGGTGCTCAAGGAAACTGGAGTTGCAAACGGTAAGCAGGGGCATCTTTCTGTTCTTCAGCAGGAGGCGGATTCGACAAGGGCCCTTTATGAAGATCTATACACCAAACTCGAGCAGGCGAGGCTTTCGCTTGGCACTCAGGGAGCCAATGTCGCATTGGTCAGCCGAGCCCTTCCGCCCTCGGAGGCTGCTTATCCCAAGCCGATCCTCTATCCTTTCGTCAGTATCTTTGCAGGATTATTTATCGGTGTAGCTGTCGCGTTTCTCATCGAGGGTGCTGACGATTCTCTGGTTACGGGCGTAGAGGTCGAGAGCCTGACCGGGCTTCCGGTGCTGACGTCTATCCCGCTTGATCCTTCGCAATCTGGCTGGATGAGCAGACTGAGGATTAAGCCGACAACCGGAGAGCGACCAGAGTCCAACACCTGGATGATCTCTCAACCTCAGTCGGATATCGCAGAAGCATTTCGCGTCCTGCGCACAAATCTGCAGGCAGCTTTGGAGAGCCAGATCCCAGCGACTCTGCTGATCGCCAGTCCCCTTTCTTCGGAAGGAAGGACAGTGACGACCTACAATCTCGGTTGCTCTTTTGCTCTCGCGGGGAAGAGAGTTCTTCTCATCGATGCGGATCTGCGCGAATCTGCGCTTCACAGATGCGCCGGCGTGTCGAACGGCCGAGGCCTTTCTGCAATACTTTCTTCTTCTGCAGAACCGCAGGAATTGATCGTTCCTGTCCCGGGTGTAGCGAACCTCTGGATCTTGCCGGCTGGGCCGCCGGTCAACAATTCTTCGGAATTGTTCTGCTCTGAGCGATTCGATCAGCTTTTGAGTTTCAGCCTAAGCCTTTATGACATCGTGTTACTCGACAGCCCGCCGTTGTTACAGGTAAGTGATGCGTTCGAACTCGCAAAGAAAGTGAACGGCGTGTTGCTTCTCGCGCGTTCCACCTCTACAACCCAACTGGCTCTGCAACGTGCAGTCGAGCAGCTTCGCCGGCTTCGGGTGAATTTGCTAGGCGTGTCGTTAAACGGCGTCAACTCATCATCGTCTGAGTTTTACTACGCGAATGGCTTCTATGCTGGCAGGAGACGCGACCATGTCCAAAGCTAGATACTTCGGCATCAACCTGAAACTCGGAGATTTTTCGAGTTCTAGCTCGTATCTGATTCTGATGATTGGGATGATCTTGTGCGTGCTGCCTGCTCCCTCACAAACGCCATTAAGTGTCTCGCAAAGCCCCGTTCAGGCCGACCATCCGACTCACCAGCAGGCACCGCTCCCCGCGAATTTTCCGCCCTCCCTGACGATTGCACCCGAAGGTATCGCTAACGCCAAATTGATGCCCGGAAGCTCAATCAGCGTACGCGTTTTCGAAGAGGCTGATTTGGACGGGTCATACCGGCTCAACAATGACGGCATGATCTTTCTGCCTCTCGTAGGTGCGATTCAGGTAGGTTCGCTTTCTCTGCGGGATGCCGAAGTGGCTATCGAAAAGAAGCTGGTATCCGCAGGTATTCTCATCAATCCGCACGTGGTCGTGAACCTGGTCGATTATGGCACGCAAAGCGTAGTGATAGCAGGCGAAGTGACGTCGCCCGGACGTATTTCAACCCTGGCTCCGCTCCGGCTTCAGGAGGTTCTCGCCATGGTGGGCGGAACCACTCCTGTGGCAAGCGATCAGGTTTTGGTGCATCATTTGGGACAGCCGTCGGGGTCGGCAGAGGTCGTACACTACAATCCATCGGAAGGGAACTCCGCCGCTCTCGATACTGTGATTAATCCCGGCGACACAGTGTTCGTGAAAAAAGCGGGCTCGGTGTACGTTCTGGGTGCGGTTAATCGGCCAGGAGGATTCATAATGCAGGAAGAAGGAACGCTGAATGTTGTCCAGGCCCTGGCTTTGGCCTATGGGACAGCGCCGGAAGCCGCGATTCCGAGAGTCCGAATTCTCCGCAAGGGTTCAAACGGACAATACACTTTCATCCCAGTGCCTCTTGACAAGATTCAGAAGGGTAAGGCCGATCCCACGCCTTTGCAAACTGAAGACATTGTCTACGTCCCACCGAGCACTCTCAAGGAAGTGGGAATCACAGCACGCTCAATGTTAAGCGGAGTTCCCGGCGCCGCAGTCTATCGCGTACCGTAATCACGATCAGGCTGGATCGTCCTTATAGCGAACTTAAATGCCAACGCTGTGGAGGCAAAGCTTCTGTGATTCGACATTTCATCGGGAAGCTGAGTCTAGGCGCCGGTCGCGCTATCCGAAAGCTGCGGCCGTATTACATTAGCGTGATTTTCTCAGCTATAGCGTTGCGGCGATTCATGAGACGCCGAGCGCAAATCGTGCCCGCCAAAGGAAATAGCTCTCCGACCCGGATTCTTGTCATCCGCCTGGACGCGATCGGCGACCTTGTGATGTCGACTCTCGTCTTTCGAGAACTTAAGTTGCGTTTTCCCGAGTCCGAGATCACAGCAGTCGTGCAGTCGCAATGCCGCCCAATCCTGGAAACGAATCCCTATGTGGACAGGCTCCTGTCGCCGCCGAAGATTCATCGTTCTCGTTTACTTCATCGACATCGCCAGGATTTAGCAATGCTGCAGTTGTATTGGAAGCATCTGAGAGGACAAACTTTTGATCTTGTCCTGAATCCACGGTTCGATGGGGACTTGTATAGCGCTGACGCATTGATCAAGCTCGTGGATTGCCCTCATACCGTCAAATACGAGGACAATTTTGTGAGAGGCTTCGCTCGATACATCCATCGACTCGCCTTTCGATGGGCCGATCAAGTGCCAACGGCAGGTCCTCGCCATGAAGTTCTAAGCAGCATCGCGATCATAGAGCATCTGACAGGCCAGAAGTGCACCTCGGAGCCGGAGCTCTTCCTGACGCCGGATGACCTGGCTTACAGCAGGAAGATCCTGGCAAAGGCGCCCGCAGGCTCAACTATCGTGGGTGTAGGATTTGGCGCGCAGGCTATGAGGAGGGCCTGGCCTCTGGAGCGCTGGGCAGAGGTGATCCGCGCACTTTCGCTGAGGAGAAACATCTTTCCACTTCTAATTTGCTCAAACTCGGAAGTGGCTGTAGGCAGGCGGCTGCAGGGCATGTTGAGCATCGATAGCCACCTTATGAGCGGTGCGAACTTACGGCAGGTAGGAGCGACTATTCAGGCCTGTGACTTGTTTGTGGGGCCGGATAGCGGCCTTGCGCATATGGCTGCTGCAGTGAAGTGTCCTGTAGTTGTCGTGAGCCCGCATCCATTGAGCGGAGATCCGAATCACGGCAATAGTCCGATCCGATTTGGCCCTTATACGGAACGGGCCCGTGTAATTCAACCCTTGCAGGGCAGGCCTCCCTGCGTGACTGGCTGCGACGCGGTTACACCGCATTGCATCCTCCAGATACAACCGGGCCAGATAATCGAAGCGTGTGAGACGCTATTGAATTTTGAGCAAAATCACCTGAGTGACAAACTGGAACTGATCGGTCAGCCAGGCGATGGACAAAGAACGGAGTAAATTACCTGTGGACGAAGAGTTTGTAATCTGGGGCGGATACGGTGGGCATAATCTGGGAGATGAAGCGATCTTATGGTCGATGTCGAGGCTCCTGAAGAAGCTGAGACCGAATGCTGCGCAAAGTGTCCTGGTGCGCACGCCCGTTTCAGCGCAGGTTGCCAAACAATACGAGCTTTGGGGTGTTGACATCGTGCGTTTTGGCACCGTGTCCTCGCTGCGGTTGCTTACTCGCGCTCGCTTAATCGTGGGCGGCGGTCAGCTCCTGGACGATACTTTTTCGGCCTGGCCGGTCGGCTGGACGTCGCTGGTTCTTTCTATCAATGCCGCAGCAGGCATGCAGCCTTTGATTCTGTGTATCGGCGCGGAACCGATCAAACGAAAGATCACCGCGTTCATTGCCAAGCTTTTTTATTCGCTTGCACGGGTGTGTTCTTGCAGAGATCAGGAGTCGCTTGAAGTTGTTCGGAATTTAGGTTTGCCCGCAGACAGACTCGTTGCATCGCGGGACGTCGTTTTTTCGTTGGATCGCGCGCTCTTGCCCAAACGAACTCGCAGCGACAACCACGTCACGCGAGTCACTCTGGTGCTGGCTCATGATCCGCAAAGAACTCCTGGGAAATCGGACTATTTTTCCGAACTCGCTACAGAATTCCTTGAAGCTGGTTGCGAGGTTTCTATCGTGGCCCATGATCTTCGAGTGGAGTACGACTACGGCTTGCTTCTCAGCCTCGAGCAGGAGTTTGCGCGCCATTCTCAGGTAACAATCTGTAATCCGAGGCTGGTGGGAGAATCCCTTGAGATTTATGCGAACTCGGACGCAGTAGTAAGCGGGAGGATGCATCCTCTCATCCTGGCCTCCCTGGTGCGGACTTTGCCCATTGCGATTCGAGGTACCGGCAAAGTGAATTCTCTGATCGGCGCTTTGGGTCTTCCCGCTCTCGAACGATCAGGGGGCAAGAATGTACGGGCCAGGAGCGCACTGGCTGCCTTGTCGCAGAAGGACTTTTACATGCGATTAATTCAGGAGCGCTTTGCCGAGTTTGGTACGCTGGTGGAATCTACCACGGCAGACGCATTGATAGGCTAGCCACTATGTCAAACAATTACAAATTGTGGCAGGATCTCTGGCTTAAGCTGCTGCTCTTTGCGCTCTTCGGCTATGCGTTCCTGGGACGCACTTTCGCATATTTATTCTTTGGGGAACTCATCCTCGTAGTGGGCTTCATAATTTTTCTCCTGCGGCCACGGTTTACCCTCATCCTGAGTAATCGTCTTCTTTTCTTATGGGGTCTCTTTGCCTGCCTGGGCTTATTTCGGACTCTGCCCTATCTCTCTATCTACAAGTTCAATGCCATACGTGACGCCGTTCTGTGGGGTTATGGAGTCTTCGCGCTCCTGATTGTCGCCTTTGTAAATCAGAGCAGCCAGGTCTCCCGAGCGCTGAACACCTATCGTAAGTTTGTTTGTTGGTTCTTGCCGATTATTCCGTTCTTTTTGGCGTTTGCACAGTTCGGACACGGAATGCCACACCTCCCCTGGGCATCGGAAATCACTTTGCTCGCTTTGAAAGCTCCTGATACCGGAGTGCACATCGGCGCCGCCGGCATTTTTCTCCTCATGTTCCCGGACGATCGAGCCCGTCATGGGCGGCCGGATATTCCGATCTATCGAATCATTTGCCTCATCGGGTGGTCGCTGTGCGCAACGGAAATTGTCGTATTGAGCCGAGGCGGCTTTGTCGCCATGATCATTGCGATCTTTGTGGTCTGTGTGTTACAGCCCAGAACGGTTGGTTGGAAAGTCGGGGCTTTGAGCATCGGGGTGATGGTGTTTGGCCTGGTTGTGCTGGAATCCAACGTCATTACGGCCAATGTCCGCGGCAGATCGCTCAACGCAGATACTGTAACGCGAAACATCGACAGCATCACTGGAAATGGAAGCGGCGCGGGAGGACAGGAGGAAAACAAGACCTGGAGGCTTGTTTGGTGGAGGCGGATCGTCAACTACACCGTCTTCGGACCGTATTTCTGGACGGGCAAAGGTTTTGGAGTGAATCTGGCCACGTCCGACGGCCCTCCCGGTATCCCACCGGCCGAAGCGCGGCTCCGCAGCCCGCACAATGGACACATGACGGTCCTCGCCCGAATGGGAGTGCCAGGGCTGTGCCTTTGGGTCGCGCTTAACCTGCTCTTTGCTTTCAGCATGTACCGTGCATTTCGAATCGCAGAGCGGGCCGGATCCAGATTCTGGAGCAATGTGAATGTATGGATACTTGCTTATTGGCTTTCTCTGGTGATCAATATGAGCTTTGACGTTTATCTGGAGGGGCCGCAGGGAGGTATCTGGTACTGGTCGATCATAGGCTTTGGCATAGCCTGCTTAAGGATTCAGGCGTTCGAAGCCCGTCAAGCCAGGTTGCGGTCGCGTCTTGCAGAGTCAATAGAATTGGAGCTGCCACTTGCTGCCGTCTAACCGGATTTTCCTTCGCTCATGGAGCTTTGCGCACGGCATTTTGACTGAGAATTTCAACCGTCATCCCGTATGATCAAGTCTCTCAATCCACGTCGGAGCTGGAGAATCCTGCTTGCAGATCGACTTCGGAATTTCGTTTCGTCCGGAACGTCCTCAATAAAGCTCGCGAAAATTGGCTTTAGCCGTAGTTCGGTAGCTCTGGCCGACCAGGCACTGATCAGCGGATCCAACTTTCTTGCCAATATCGTTCTTGTGCGAGGCTTGGGACTCAATGGCTTTGGCAAGTATTTCCTCGCCTACGCTGTCATCCTTTATGCAAACGCTGTGCAGATGAGCTTTGTAACAGCTCCGATGCTTACGATCGCGCCGATGTTGGATGGCGAGGAGAAACGGTCTTTTTTGAAGGGAATGCTGGCGATTCAGGTCCTTGCAAGTCTGTTGTTGTTATTGCTTGGCGTGGTCGCTGGTGTCGTAATCCATCATTACACCGACTACTATTCCTATCAATGCATCCTGGCCGTAGCATCCGCTATCGGTGCTTTTCAGGCACAGGATTGGATTCGGCGTTATTACTTTCTCGTGAACAAGAAGCATCTTGCAGTGGTCAGCGATTGCATCAGTTACTTCGCACAGCTTGTTATCCTCGCGCTGTTATGGCGGCTGAACATGCTGACGCTGAGCCGAACCTTCTGGACGATGAGCCTGACCTCCCTGGCCGCGTTTCTTATGGGACCGCTGACGGACCGCATTCTGCCATCCTTCAATCACCTGGAGTCAACATGGAAGGAGTGCCGCGTCTTGAGCCGCGATTTGCTGGTTTCCAATCAGGTGCGGTGGTTCGGGGATCAAGGGATCTTGATGATCGCGACAGGTATTGTCGGCCCGAGCGGCATAGGCGGATTGCGGGCAACTCAAAGCCTGGCGGGGCCGGTAAGCCTGGTCCTCACATCCCTGGATAACGTACTTCCTCTAAAGATCGCGGATATCCTCAAGGCCAAAGGCACTCCCGGCGCTTACCGATTTACAAGAAGTGCGATGTTGTTTGCTGCCGTTGGTCTTGGGTCGCTTCTTGTGCCCGTGGCTGTCTTCGGCCGGCCCCTCCTTCGACTGGTGTATGGTCCAGCGGTGGTTGCGTTTTATGTGCCAATGCTGTTGCAACTGGTTAACATCGTGGTGGGAATTGCTACCCGGCTTTGGTTTTATCTCTATCGCGGTGTTCGGGATACGCGGGCAATACTGCGCGCCAACTTCCTATGCGCTATGACAAGTGTGGCTACCGTCTACATACTGGGACACTTCTGGGGTGCTTCCGGGATTGTGCTCACGTCTCTTTTAGGACAAGTGGCCATCGTGGCCTACTGTACACTCCACTGGAGACGGTATCGCCAGGAGTTAATGGCCCGCTATCCAGAACCATCGGAAGCGCCGTATGATGTGACGCAGATCGTTCCGAAGTTACGGATTCACGATGCGGCAGAGCGATCTTGAGCGCCTGGGGGCCGAACGAATTCTCATCCTCTCGGCGCGGAGCTGTCCAATGCAAAAAGCACAGTATTCAGGCTACAGCCGGACAAAGATATGTTCCCTATGCACCTTGCTCGCAGGTGGCATTTTCAGCTTGATGGCTTATGCGGCCGATCCGTCGAACAGCGTGCAGGTATCTCCCGGACAAGATGTTTCCGCGGCAGTCCAGCGCGCGCCGGCGGGAACAACATTCGTATTTGCTCCCGGTCTTTATCGCGGTGTATCCATAGCTCCCAAAGATGGCGACCGCTTCATCGGACAGGACAATGTCGTCCTCAACGGCTCTGTGCGGCTGCAGATGCGGCAAGATGGCAACCTTTGGTCTGCGGGTCAGCCGGTGGCAAAATCCGATCCCAAATACTGCCGCCAGGATCATCCCCGCTGCTTCATTCTCAGCGATCTTTTTATTGATGATCAATTGCAAGAACCAGTCGCGAGTATGGATGAACTTACGGCGGGCAGGTGGTACTACGATCTTGACTCGCAAAAGGTTTATGTAAGTTCAGATCCGACCGGTCATAAGGTGGAGTTGAGTTTAACTGCGGGCGCTTTCGTAGGAAAGGCGACAGGCGTGGAAATCAGCCATCTCATCGTGGAGAAGTACGCAAGTCCCCCGCAGCGAGGAGCGATTGGCTCCGGAGGAACCCGCGCGGTTCCGGCGGGATGGACGGTTTCTCATGTCGAAGTGCGATGGAATCACGGCCAGGGTATTCGCGTGGGCGAGAACGGGCGGATCGATTCCTGTAACGTGCATGACAACGGCCAGCTTGGGTTGGGTGGAAGCGGAGCGAATATCACCGTCTCCAATAACATCATCGATCGCAATAACTACGCAGGATACAGGGTCGATTGGGAAGCCGGAGCAACTAAGTTCGCTAATACCGACCATCTTGTTGTGAAGTCGAACGACGTAGAAAAAAATCAGGGGAACGGTATTTGGACAGATATCGACAACATCCATGTTCTGATCGAAGGGAACAAGATTTTTGACAATGTAAACGAGGGCATTCGCCATGAGATTGGTTACGATGCCATCATCCGCAACAACCTCCTCCGCGGGAACGAAGCCGGGATTGTGATCGCGCTTTCAGCAAATGTGGAAGTCTACGGTAACGTCATCGAAGTCCCCGAGAACGGCGATTTCGGAATTCGATTGGACGCCGGACATCGCAACTCGGAATCGAACGGCGAGTATCGTCTTCAGAATGTCAGCGTGCACGACAATATCATCAGCTATCTCGGCGCGAAGGGCCATGGCGGACTCATTGGCGACGCTTCAACCGCCAGCGCAATCTCGATCGATCGCAACGAATATCATCTCGCGAATGGCACCCAAAAAGATCGATGGAGATGGAACAATCACAGTCAGGGCCTTGAGGAAATGCATCAGCTGGGTATGGAGGTTCACGCGAAAGTTCTTGGCCCTCTGAGCCAGCTTCCGGATCCAACTCATTAGACCACTTTCTCTGTTTGCACGTGGCAGCCAATCTTCTGAAAGCTCAACCCGATTGGTTGAGTGTTGACTCATAACAGTATTGAACAATTCAGGAGTATCAATATCTGAATGCGAGCCAGAGTCTCGGTATTTATGTCCGTATATAACGGAGCTCGTTTCCTGCCGGAAGCGGTCGACAGCGTACTGGCTCAGACGATGTCTGATTTTCAGTTCATCGTTGTTGATGACGGCTCAACCGATTCAACTCCGGAGATTCTCAGGAAATACCAGGAGAAGGATGAACGGATTGTCGTTTTGTCCCAGCCCAATCGTGGAATCCCTGCTTCTCTGAATAGAGCCATTGCCACAGCCGAAACGGAGCTGTTGGCTCACCTTGATGCGGATGACAGGGCGCTTCCCTTCTGGCTGGAGAAGCAGATGGAGTTTTTACAGCAGTACCCCGACAACACTGTTGTCTGCAGTTACGCTTATCTCATCGACGCGGAAGGAAAGCGAATCGGAAAATCGAAGAATCCGGTTGATGTGAAACGTGGCATTGCGGAGCTGAACCCGGAATTGTTCCTGGACGTTATCCATTCCACGGTCTTGATGAGAAAGAGCAGGCTACTCGAGGTTGGTGCTTATCGCGAAGGTCAGCGATATTTGGAAGATCGCGACTTGTGGGGGCGCCTGGTGACCGCAGGGCAATCGATACGCTGCAACCCTGAAATGCTGGTCGAGTATCGAGTTCATTCCGCCTCGGTCACGGTCAAGAAACGTGATCCGATGGAAGTCATGCTGGGCCGAAGTATCAGCTTGAACGTAGTGAGGCGATTACGCGGCGAGACAGAACTAAGTCCGGAGGAAGCTGCGCAGTGGTTTGCAAGTCGGCCCTTCCATGAAAGGCTGAAGCAAGCCAGGAAAGTGACTTCCGGAAGGTATTTTCGCGAGGCGGCTCGTCACTATGCCGAAAGGCGTTGGTTCAGACTGGCGATCGCGTTGGGGATTGCAACCGCTATCCGGCCCCTATACGCGTTACAGCGAGCCGGTAGAAAGGTCTTGGGGTGAACCGGAAATGAGTGTGCCCGCACCCTCAAAGGCATTGTGGCGCTTACCTGTTTCGCGGAGACAGGGTTCATGATGTCGAAGTGGCGCGAAATCTCAGTTGCAAATTGCTGCCGGTGGAAACACTTCGGGCCGCCGATCTTTCCGATTTATTGCCGAACTATGGCCGATCTATG
>Ga0302325_10020499_pt1 | contig 13863 bp, 11 predicted proteins | sample Palsa_T0_2_FD_201948 | JGI IMG/M metagenome (GOLD analysis project Ga0302325, IMG submission 201948) | Peat permafrost microbial communities from Stordalen Mire near Abisko, Sweden - Palsa_T0_2 | ecosystem: Environmental > Terrestrial > Soil > Palsa > Peat permafrost | place: Sweden: Abisko... | reverse complement strand
AGGCGAGACCGCGCAGGCGCAACTCGGTAAATTTCCGACCACGCCCGTTTTCAAGCACATCGAAGTGGCCAATGGTCGCATCTGGATGAAACCCGAGGGCATCGCGGATTTTTGCGGCGATCTTCCTGAAGCTGAGCAGAAAGTCGTCTGGGCAACGAACTATCCTCCCGCGGCGGACCTTTTCAACGCCCCCATGGGTACGCCGGCATGGAAGACTAAGCCGAGTTGGTACATCGTCGGCAAAAATGATAAGGCCGTGCCGCCCGAGCTCGAGCGGTTTGTGTCCAAGCGCATGGGCGCGCATACGATCGAGCTGGACTCGAGCCACTGCCCGATGCTCTCGCAACCGCACGCTGTCGTGGACTTGATCCTTAAGGCTGCGAACGCGGTCTGATAGCCGGCCATCGGTCGTCGCGCTGCTTGTGGTGTCTGTGCGGCGGCACGACGCCGCAACCGGCGCACTATCCGAGGCCTAAACAGTGCTTGTGTGAGGAGAGGTCGTGAACGATCGCATAACTATCGCGGGCCGCAACGGCTCGTTTAGCGCCTACATCGCGCGGCCAAATGCGTCCGCGGCTTCCGCGGTCGTCGTGCTTCAGGAGCTTTTCGGCGTGAACGGCGACATACGCGAGCACTGCGACGAACTGGCCGAACAAGGGTACCTTGCCGTGGCGCCTGACCTCTTCTGGTCTCAAGAACCAGGCGTCGACCTCAGCGTCAGATCTGCGGTGGACTGGGACCATGGCCTCCGCCTTTACCAGGCCTATGATCGAGACGCAGGCGCCGAGGATATCGAAGACACGGTTGAGACCGTAGCCAGTTTACCGGAATGTAATGGCAGAGTGGCGGTGCTCGGTTATTGCCCCGGTGCACTGATGGCGTTCATCACGTCCGCTCGCTCGAGGGGCATCGCCGCGACGGTCGCATTTCACGGCGGGGACACCGAAAAATATCTCAAAGAAGTTCCGGCGCTTGACGCGCCTCTGTTGATGCATTTGGCCGGCGAAGACGAGTTCATGCCCAAGGACGCCCAGGCTCAGATCAAGGCCGCACTTGCCGGCAAGTCGAAGGCAATCATCTACACCTATTCGGGTCAGCGCCATGCCTTCTCCCGGCACAACGGCGAGCACTACAACGCCGAAGCGGCGGCGTTGGCCAACGAGCGCACGAGCGAATTCCTGTGCCAGACTCTTTCCTAGGGCCTGACACAGTATTTGCTACCGTAACGTCAAGGTGCGACTGTGTGTGGTGGCGGTGAGCCATCCGTGAATAGACTTGAGGCGACAAGCTACAAGGCGCCATCAGGCGGTTGAGCCTGGGCTCGCCAGTGGTTCCATAGGAATCACTGCACCTTCCGATTGTGGAGTACAGCGAACGGTGTCAGTTACAACCACACGCAAAGTATTTGAGGTCATACACGTCGTCATCGAGGCGTCCACACCGTTCGATACAGTCCGGTCGGCTCTGGAAGCTACTTTGCCGCCGATCGATCCGGAGATCCCGGTGCTGTTACAGGACGGACTGACGGATCGTCTGCGGCAACGGCTCGAGGCTGCCCCTGAATTGTCGATTTTCGTGACGCGGGACCACGGGATGCTGCTTGGCATCTATGGCGCGCCCCGAAAGGCCGTGCAGTACGAAATCGGAAACCCGCTAACCGCGTCGTCGATGACCTGTCACGAGCTCGCCGCGGCGAACTACGCCCCGTTGCGCGTCGTCCTTTATGAGCCGGACGACGGAGGTTCATGTATCGAATACGACCTGCCATCGTCGCTTTTCGGCCAATTCGGGGACGAGCGTGTCACTGAGGTTGGACGCGGGCTCGACCTTGCTCTGGACCGAGCGCTGCGCTGCGCCGCCGGCGGCGCGGCACCATCGTGATACATTCTCATCAGAAGCTGAATTTGACACCTTCAGTCCAACGCGGCCTAGCGCGTTCGATAATGTCCCTTACCGAACGCGCTCCGTGCTTAGAGCGCTATCGATCCGTGGTTCGCCATTTCGGCTTGTCACTAACAAGCGCTTGCCGGCGAGATTCGCTCCATGTATTTCACGATAGCGCCCCAGTCGCGGCTGCGATAGAGTTAGGGCAACCGACGACTTTGGACTCCACTCCCCACAACAAGTGAGCGCTGTCCAGCAGAAGCGGCCGAGTCACCACGCGTCGGAATTGAGGAATAACTTGCTCCCGCTGGCTGGATTAGTCACCCCAATCGCTGTTATTTTCGTCTTGCTCATTCTCGTGAGCGCCTCGTTTCGTGTCCTCCGTCAATATGAGCGCGGCGTGATGTTCACGCTCGGAAGATTTTCGAGTGTCCGCGGACCAGGCTTGATCATGTTCGTGCCGTTCATTCAGCAGATCGTCTCCGTCGACTTGAGAACGGTGGTCATGGAAATCCCCAAGCAAGATCTCATTACGCGCGACAACGTCTCGGTTAAGGTCGATGCCGTGCTCTACTTCCACGTCGCGGATCCCGAAAAGGCGATCATTCAAGTAGAGCAATACGTGGCGGCGACCAATATGCTCGCGCAAACGACGTTGCGTTCCGTGCTCGGCCAACACGAACTCGACGAATTACTGGCCAATCGCACGGCTCTGAACACCGATGTTCAAGACATCCTCGACAGCCGTACGAAGGAGTGGGGAATCATCGTGACCGCAGTCGAGATCCGCGACGTGCAGCTCACCGACAACATGGTGAAAGCGATCGCCAAGCAAGCGGAAGCCGAGCGCGATCGCAGAGCGAAGGTTATTCATGCGGAAGCGGAGTTCCAAGCAGCGCAAACGCTGGTGAACGCAGCCACGATCCTCGCCTCAATCCCGGCCGCGATGCAATTGCGCTATCTGCAAACCCTGGCGGAAATCGGCGGCGAACATAACACGACGGTCGTCTTCCCGATGCCCCTTGACATCGTCAAACCGTTCCTCGACATCCTCGACCGCAAAGCCGCGCCCGCGCCGGCTACCAACGGGCTCAAAGTCCCAGCCCTCTGATGGCTGTCGCGTCGCAAAGCGGCCGCGGGGATCTCTTGACTCGTACAACGCTGCGGCTCGGCAGCGGCCCCGCGCCGCTGGCGGTCGAGCAGGTCATCCGTGCGTTGCAGCGCGTTCCCGGCGTCCTCACGGTCGTGGCGGATCCCGGCCGCTGATGCATTCGCCGAGATGTCGCGTGGTGATGATCAGCTCACGGTAGGCATGACGTGCTTCCTCCGTTTGAGGTATGCCGAGGGCGGCAAAGCGCTTGTCGCAGGTGCCGTTGCTCTCGTCCATTGCAAGGAGGCCCCTACCTTGGGCGAGCAATATACGCGCGGTATCGTTGAGTTCTTGTACGGTCATGCTGCACTCAGGCATGCGCTGATAGCTTCGATGACGCGCTTTGTTTCGTTGGGGTCTCGGACTTGGATGCAAACCGCACCTGTCCCGCGGGCCGCAAAATCATTGCCGCCTGGAAAAAGGGCGTCTCCCACGTAGATCATTTCTGCGATCGGAATCTCGAGCACGTCACGCAATTTTCTGATCCCGTATGCCTTGTCGATTCCCGGAAGCGTAACGTCAATTGACGTTGATCCGCCTAAGCGAACCGAAAAGTCCGGAAGCGATCCGTCGAGGATCGCTTTGATCTTCTTGCGCTTTGCGAAGTCCGGGTCCCACGTTTTCTTTTCTTCAAGGGGAGCTTGCTGGCCCAACGCGGAGTAGGTGATCTGGCTCTCGCGGTCTTCAATCGCGTCACCCCAGACTTTTTTCGCCTGAAAGCCGGCGGACGTGACCGCGGCGTTCAGTGCGGTGATGATCTGCTGCTTCTGGGGCCCCGAGAGATCCTCCGAGTAGAGCTTGTGCCAATCGTCGGTGTAGCGAAAGAACCTCGTGCCGCAGGTCGGTAAGAGTGACAAGTTGTCAAAATGATCGTGGTGCGGAAGATGGGCGAGAACTTGCTTTTTGAATTGCGGCAACGCCCCGCCCGAAATGATCGCGACCTTCGCCTCCGCAAGCAGCGCCGTCAGCAAGGTCGCCATCTCCGAATCGATGGCGGATTTGCTCGCGGCGAGTGTCCCGTCGAGGTCGAAAACGATGAGGGCTTTCATTGCGTCAGCTATCGGTAAACATGTTGGCGCGTGGATGGCCTTTGGCCAGCGGCGGCGGGCTCGTTGGTTCGCTGAAATCGGCTGTCCAGCGCCAGTTCCGGATTTCGGGCATGTCCTGCAAATGTTCGCGAATATAACCGTGGTGTTCGTAGAGCTTGCGATTGAACAGGTCGATCGCGCCCGATGCTTCGGATCGCAAGCGCGGGATGTGTGAGAGCGCATCGATGGCAAGGTGAAAACGGCTCATCTCGTTGAGCACAACCATGTCGAACGGGGTGGTGGTCGTGCCGCGATCCATGTAGCCGCGCACGTGAAAACGGCTTTCGTTCGAACGTCCATGCACCATCGAATGGATCAACCAGCGATTGTTGTGGAACGCGAACATGACCGGTGCGTCCTTGGTAAAGAGCGTATCGAAAGACATGTTATCCATCCCATGCGGATGATCGGCCGGCATCATCAGCGCCGTTAGATCGACGACATTGACGACCCGCACCTTGATCCCCGGGACGTGCTTTTGTAATAGCCAGGACGCCGCACAGGTTTCAATCGTCGGTACGTCGCCTGCGCATGCCAGCACGACGTCTGGTTGTTCGCCGCCGTCGTTGCTTGCGAACGCCCATGCCGATGCACCACGTGAGCAATGTTCCCGTGCCTCGTCCATCGTCAGCCACTGCAATTGGGGCTGCTTGCCGCAGGTGACGATGTTGACGTAGTTGCGACTGCGTAGGCAATGGTCAAAGACGCTGAGCAGGCAGTTGCTGTCGGGCGGATAGTAGACCCGGATCGTTTCGCTTCGTCGCGCGAGAGCGTTGTCGACGAATCCGGTTGCCTGGTGGCTGAAGCCGTTATGATCGTTTCGCCACGCGTGGCTTGTCAGCAACACGTTGAGCGAAGCGAGCGGCCGGCGCCATGGATACTCGGTGCACTGTTCGAGCCACTTGGCGTGTTGTGTCAGCATCGAGTCCACGACTTGTGCAAAGGCCTCGTACGACGACCACATACCGTGACGTCCCGTCAGCAAGTATCCCTCGAGCCAGCCTTGGCAGCAATGCTCGCTGAGAACTTCCATCACGCGTCCATCGGGACTCAGATCATCGTCGATCGAAACCGTCTCAGCTGCAAACCGGCGTTTGGTGGCTTCGAAGACGGAGTTCAAGCGATTCGAGTTCGTCTCATCGGGACAGAACATCCGGAACTTTGTCGGATTCAGTTTGAAGATGTCTCGAAAAAACTCGCCGAGCTTGCGCGGCGCCTCAGCGACCACTTCACCGGGCCCCGGTATGTCGAGCGCGTACTCACAAAAGTCGGGGACATCGAGTGCGGTGAGCAATCGGCCGCCGTTCACGTGCGGACTCCCGCCCATGCGACGATCGCCTTTCGGCGCGAGTTCCGCCAGTTCGTCGATGAACTTGCCGTTTGCGTCGAAGAGTTTGTGCGGCTCGTAGCTGCGCATCCACGCTTCGAGAATCTTGAGGTGTTCGGGATTCTCGCGGACCGTTGCGAGCGGAACCTGATGCGCTCGGAAGGTCCCTTCGATTGGGATCCCGTCCACTTCTTTTGGGCAGGTCCAGCCTTTGGGCGTGCGCAGAACGATCATCGGCCAGATCGGCTGCTTTTTGAAGCCGTTGGTACGCGCGTCGTGCTGGATCGCGCGGATTTCGGCATAGCAATCGTCGAGCGTTCGGGCGAGGAGCTGATGCACGACCAGCGGATCGTCGCCTTCGACGAAATAGGGCTTGTAGCCGCGGCCGACATAGAGCGCCTTCAAGTCTTCATCGCTCGTTCGTCCTTGCACGGTCGGGCCGGAAATTTTGTAGCCGTTGAGGTGCAAGATCGGTAGAACGGCACCGTCCCCGACGGGATTGAGAAAGCTGTTGGACTTCCAGCTTCCTTCGAGCGGACACGTTTCCGATTCGCCGTCACCGATCACGCAGGCGACGATCAAATCGGGATTGTCGAACGCCGCTCCGAAGGCGTGAACCATCGAGTAGCCGAGTTCGCCGCCCTCATGCATGGAGTTTGGGACATGCGGTCCACAGTGGCTCGGCACGCCGCCCGGCGTCGAGAACTTTCGGAACAATAAACGCAGACCGTTTTCATCGTGCGTGATCTCGGGGTGAACTTCGGTGTAGCTCCCTTCGAGATAGGAACTTGCATTGAGCGAGGGACCGCCGTGACCGGGACCCGAGATGTAAATGATATTCGCATCGTGCTCTTTGATGAGCCGATTGAGGTGAATGTAGATGAGATTCTGGCCGGGCGATGTGCCCCAATGCCCGAGTAATCGGGGTTTGATCTGCTCGGCTTTGAGCGGCTCGCGAAGCAGAGGATTTTCGAAGAGATAGATCTGGCCGATGCACAGATAATTGGCAGCGCGCCAGTAGCGGTTCATCTTGTCGAGCAAATCGGGTGCGAGCGGACCGGCGGGTACCGGGACGATCGCTTCGTGTCTGCCGTTGGCTTTGATCGCGGTCGACAAGGATGGATCGAAAATGAACTCCGGCGCTTTGCCGGCCTGATCCACGCTCCGATTCGGGCCGCTATCATGTTTTAGCGTGGTCACTGGGTCGGTGGTGCGCATAGTGGGATCTTTCTCAAAATGGAACGGAGGAGAGTGCTAAACCGCTGCCGCGACCTTCGGTTTATGATCCAGCGACGTTTTCGTTGATGAGGCGTCCGTCGCGGGCTTCGGATCGAAAATGCGGTAGGCGAGCAGCTTTATCGGATCGGTCAAGAGTGCGCAAATAAGAGCATATCCCCAGACGAATCCGGCCCAGCCCCAGCCGATGGGCGTCATGATATGCAGTCCGTAGACGGCCATGAGCGTCGCGAACGCTTGCGTTCCAAGCACCGCGAACAAGAGGATGTTCGCTGGGCGTATGGACCACCACGGACCGCGCGTGCGCGTTAAGAAGATCGTCAAATGTCCGGCGACGGACAGCTTCAGATACATCAAGGTTTGCAGTTGCGGATGACCGAGGTGAAAGACGCGATCGCCGAGATAGAACAGTCCGAACGCCGTCGCGACGCCGACGACGCCAAGCACGCTCGACACGCCGAGTACGCGGCGCATATTCCAGGCCTCAGGCTCGTTGTGGTAGCGGACCTTGTCATACGCGATCGACAGGATTGCACCGTCGTTGAGCAGCGCGAGCATCACGATCATCACGGCCGTGACCGGATAGAAATTGAAAACGATGATGGAAAGAACCATGAAGAGGAGGACGCGCAGCGTTTCGGCGATGCGGTACATCGCGTAGCTGTTCATGCGCTGAAAGATGCGCCGGCTTTCCTTGATTGCGTCGATAATGACCGAAAGCCCGGAGGACAGCAGCACGATCGACGCGGCAGCGCGCGCTGCATCGGTCGCGCCGGAAACAGCGATGCCGCAATCAGCCTTCTTTAGCGCCGGCGCATCGTTCACGCCGTCGCCCGTCATGCCGACGATGTGGTCGTGCTTTTGCAAGACATCGATGATGTGGTACTTGTCTGCCGGAAAGACCTGAGCGAAGCCATCCGCCTTCTCGATCGATTCCGTCGCCTTCGTGGTGTCTTTATCTTTCGTGTCGTGCAAGCTGCTCGCGTCGAGGATGTTGGTGCCGAGGCCGAGCTGCCGAGACATCTCTTGCGCGATCGCGATCGCATCGCCCGTCACCATCTTGATCTTCACGCCCATTTGCCGGGCACTCGCGATCGTCGCTTTTGCTTGCTCGCGCGGTGGGTCGGATAACGGCAGCACGCCGACGAACTTCCACTTCCCATCCTGATCGGCTCGTGCCACTCCGAGCGAGCGGAAGCCCTTGCCGGCAAAGTCGTTCACGGCCTTCTCAACGGCCGGCTTGACTTCATCGGCGTCGGTCGACATTTTTAAAATGACCTGCGGCGCGCCTTTGGCCACTCGGAATTGTTTCCCGTCCGTGCCTTTGACGGTGGCCTCGGTGCGCTTTTGCACCGGATCGAACGGCTTGAAGTGGAGAATCTCGTAGCCTTTCAGCCCATCGTCCTTCACCCCGGCGATGACTGCCAGATCGATCGTATCTTTGTCTGCCGCCCGTGACGCCAGTGCGGCGTCGAGAATGACTTGCGCGGCTGCGACCCCGTGCACGCAGAACGGATCCCCGAGCGTGAGCTTGTTCTGAGTCAGCGTGCCGGTCTTATCCGAGCACAGAACATCGACGCCGGCGAGTTCCTCGATGGCCGCCAAGCGGGTGACGATCGCTTGTCTTTTCGCGAGCAACTTGGCACCGACAGCCATCGTCACGGAGAGCACCGTCGGCATGGCGACGGGAATCGCCGCTACCAGCAGCACGAGCGCAAATTCCAACGTGTCGAGGATCGGGTCGCGACGGAAGAGCGCAACAGCCACGATAAGCAACACGAGAGCGCTCGCGAGGATAATAAGGTAATCGCCGATCTTCAGCACGGCCTTTTGGAAGTGACTGACGGTATGCGCGGACTTTACGAGCTCTGCAGTCTTCCCGAAGTAGGTTTTTGAACCGGTCGCATAGACGATCGCGTTGGTCTCGCCCTGGCGCATGATCGATCCCGAAAACACCGCGTCGCCGGGTTTGCGCGTGGCCGGCAACGATTCGCCGGTCAACGCGGACTCATCGACCTCGATCGGATCGCCCGCCAACAAGCGCGCATCGCCGGGCACGATGTCGCCCAGCGTAAGATGAATGACGTCGCCCGGAACGAGGTCCGATGCATTTGGATCGGCCCACTTGCCGTCCCGCCGAACGCGAGCTTTCACCGCGAGTTTAGATCGCAGCGCGGCAATGGCATCGCCGGCTTGATGTTCTTCCCAGAAGCCGACGCAGGCGTTCGAACAGAGCAGCAGCAGAATGACGCCAAAGTCCAGCCAGTGCCGGACAACGCCCGAAAGAATGACCGCGCCTTCGATCATCCAGGGGATCGGGCCCCAGAAATACGTGAGGAACTTGAGGAGCGGATTGTCTTTCTTCTCCGCGATCGCGTTCGGGCCGTACTGCTTGAGGCGCTTCTCGGCTTCAGCCTGACTGAGGCCGTCCGCCGACGACCCCAACTTCGTCAGGAGTTGCGGCATGGGAAGCGTCTTGAGACCATCGGTCTTGTCGCTCGGTTTTGCCCCTTTCCCTTTCGCATCGGCCGGTTTATCGTCGGTCTTCGCATCGGCCGGTTTATCGTCGGTCTTCGCGTCAGCCGGTTTATCGTCGGTCTTCGCGTCAGCTGGTTTGTCGTCGGCCGGCTTATCGTCCGGCTTCGCGTCTATCGGTTTGTCGTCGGGTTTCGCGTCAGCCGGCTTATCGTTGGGTGCCACCTCAACTTTTGAGGTGGTGCGTTCGACAGGCTTATCGTGGGCGTTCGGTGTGGGCCAGTACTCGATCTTTGTCTCGGTCTTGACCTCAGTTTTGGATTCGGTCCTGGACTCAGGCCGGTACTCGGTCGTGGTTTCAGTTTTAGTCTCGGTCGTGGTCTTTGATTCGGGGATATCCGCATTCGACTTCACGGTGACGATCCTTAAGTGCAGTGGCTTGAATTGTTGGCTGACGTGCAACACGGTCAAGAGATTTTATTCGCCGTGGGCGAGAGTTTGCACGAAACCGTGCTCACTTTCGTCGATCCCGAATGCCGGTGTGCTCGATTGAAAACGCCTCGTCGTCGCGGCTCAGAAGGCGACCGCAAGCACAGCGGGACCCGCTGCGGTGGCGGACCTAGACTTTATCTCGTCCGGCGCGCCGAGGGTATCGTTAATTTCATGGAAGCTTTTCGGACGTGATGGGCTACACGTCCAATGCGCCGGCATCCGAGTGCCTGCTCGAGTGCTGGTCTGCTCCTAGGGCTTGCGGGCGGCGTTGCCGCCTCAACGTGGTCGCCGTTGAGCGCGCTAGGCAGAGTCCGCGGAGGCCTTACTCCACCTATTTCACGATACCGGTTTCAGTTCGTCTGCGATAGAGTGTAGTGTATTGCCGTATTATGCTGCATTGGCGCTTACAGGCGCGCTGCCGCGGAACGGAACAATGGGGCACTTGAAGTTCATTCGCATCGCTTGAGAGATGGTAACGGGGAGTCACGTTCAAATGACGTCAACGAAGCCGCTCGTTGTGGCGAACTGGAAGATGCATAAGACCGCCTTCGAGGCGATCGCATTCGTTCGCGAGTTGCTCACCCTCGATCCGGATTGCAGGCACGTCGACGCCGTCATTTGCCCGCCATTCACTGCGCTGGCAGCCGTGCATGACGCGCTGGGAGTCAGTCCGGTTGAGCTCGGCGCGCAGACGATGTGGTACGCCGATAGTGGCGCCTTTACCGGCGAGATCTCGCCACGGATGCTGCTTGAGAGCGGAGTGCGATGGGTCGTCTTGGGGCACTCGGAACGCCGTCAATATTGTGGCGAGGTCGACGAAACGATCAACCGAAAAATTCGTGCTGCGCTCGCGCACGGGATCACACCGATTGTCGCCGTCGGCGACACGCCTTCTGAGCATGCGGCCGGAATCACTCTCGATCGCGTTGCGGAGCAGACCCGTGCAGCATTCGATGGAATGATCGCGGATGAAGTCGCCCGTTGCGTCGTGGCCTACGAACCGATCTGGGCGATTGGGAGCGGGCAGATCGACAGCCCTGAAGATGCAAACGCGGTGATGCGCGAGATTCGCGGAGCCGTCCCGGGGCTCGATCGAACACGCATTCTGTATGGAGGAAGTGTCGAGCCGGCGAGCATCCGGCGCCTTGTGGCTCAACCGAACATCGACGGCGCGCTCGTCGGAGGCGCGAGCCTCGAAGCGAGCTCCTTCGTCGCGCTCCTCGACGAGGCGCAGGGGAGAGCGTTAAGCGGTCAAGCGTCGATGTGACGTCGTATGGGCGTAGTTATGCGGTTTTGGTAGAGCCGAGTCAGCCAAGGCCACCTTGCGCTGCGGATGTGCCCGCAGCGGTTGGCTTGCCTTTGAGAATCCATTCAAAGCCGACGGCGATTGCGGCGCCGATTACTGGACCGGCAATATAGACCCACGTGGTGCTCATGTCGCCGCGCAGCAGATCGGGAGCAATCGAGCGCGCGGGATTCATTGAAGCACCGCTAATCGGCGCCGCCCAAAGACCCGCGAGGGCAATATAACCGCCGATTGCGATTGCGCCGTTGGAGCCAATGTTTCGCGCGCCCGAAGCCGTGCCGAGAATCGTGCTGACCAGGCCGGTGGTTAGCAACACTTCAAAAATGAACGCCTGGAAATCGCTGACGCCAGGCCCCGGCATGGTGGCACCAAGGTGTCCGACGCTGCCGAACATCGAGCGTAGGAAAGCTGCTGCGGCGACGCCGCCGAGCAGCTGGGCCGTGATATACCCCGGCACGCGATTCCACGGGAAATTGCGCCGCGCCGCAAAGGCTAGGGTAACTGCCGGGTTCAAATGCGCCCCGCCGACAGCCCCCATGAAGTAGATAACGGCCATGACCATCATGCCCGGAGCAACGACTTTCATGCTAAGCGTTATCGCTCCGCCGCTGAGGGTCCCAACAACTCCGGCGCCGGCAGCGACAACAACGAGCAAGAACGTACCCCACGCTTCCGAGAAGAGCCGCCTCCATTCGTGTCGCGCTTGTAAAAAGTCCGGTACCGCGGAGGCCTGCAGCATACGCTGGTCTTGCGTCGACTTGCTCGAAACAACGGTCATCGTAGGTGAGGTTTACCGGTGGACGCCGTGCGAAAAAAGACGTTTACGCCTACGGTTAACGACAGAAGACCCGCAATCGCGAGTATCGCGATGGCTGCGAGGACGCCATGCCAGACTTTCACCTACGCGAACGGCCGGCAGTCGCGACGTGCAAAATGCTCCAGGTCCTTGCTCGTCGCGAACTCACGCTTGTCTCAGCGCAACACTCGGTAGCTTGGCGGGCAGAGTGACGCGGGCCGCGGCGATAACGTGGTCCGCAGCGCCGTAATACACATCGAGTGCGCCGTCGGCCCGCAGATCGGTTGCTGATGGGAACACGACCTCGTTGACCAGCCCGTTACGCTCATACTCTTCCTGCGGCTCGAGGATCGGCGCGGGCGAGCGATAGAGCACGCGTGACGGCCGCTCTCCATCAAGGACTGCCACGCCCATGCAATAGCGGGGATGTCCGTCGGGCGCCGACACCGCGTGGTAGGTCAAGATCCATCCGTAATGTAGGCGTACCGGCGGCGCACCGGGGCCGACTTTCTTCGTCTCCCACGGCTGCTCGGGCGCCATGACTCGCTCGTGCCGTCGCACAGCCGTCAAGCTTGCGATGTCCGCGAGGACGGCTTTAACGGGCATGTAGGAAATCCAGATGTTCTCCTGCGTTTCGTCGCCACTCGGCGGCTGAACGACCTTCGTTCCGTCATGATGACGCCGAAAGTGCAAGCGTGTCGTGGGCCGATGCAGGATCGCAAACGACGGCTCTCCTTCCGGGTCGGAGACGACCTCGGCGAACAGAGCCGCATCTTTATTGCTGCAGGCATTGAGGTCACGGTGATCAGCCGAGGTCTCAAACTTTAGAAGGCCAAGGCGCTGCCAGGTTACCAGGTCCGAGGAGACGGCTATGGCGACACGCGGCTCGTAGGGAACGAACGCTGTGTATGTCATCACGTAGCGTTTGAGCAGAGGAACGTACACGACGCGCGGGTCCTCGACTCCGCCACCGCCCGAGTTGACTTCGTACGATTCGTGCGGCTCGAGAGCAATCCCAAGGCGGTCGACTCCGATCGGAGTCTCGCCGTCGAAACGCACGCGCGCGTGACCAATCCTTGAGTAGTTTCCCTCGGCGATCAGACGCGGAAAGAGATGCATCGTCCCATCTGCCGAACGAGCCCCGCCAGGATTGAGGACGCCCCACGCTTCGTGCGGTTGACCCGGCTCGGGGCTCATAATCACGCCCAGCCGAGTCGCTGCAAAACCGAGGTCCGATGCTAATGCCGGCATGATTCGGTCAGCTTAACGCAGCCCGCCTCAGCGCGGTATCGTGAAATCGAGGGAATCCGCGGCGCCCAGCCCCGCGCACAGGCCAACGATGTTCCCTGTAATTCACGATAGTCGTTCGAGGCATCTTGCGATAGGCTTTAGGTGTGCCGACGGCCTGCTCGATCTCGACGAATGCCGGGCGGACGCTTCATTGAAAGTGGACGTGGAACGTGTCAATCATGAATCATAAAGACCTAATGGTAAAGCCGGGCAGGGACATCGGTCTGGCAAATTTCGATGCCGGCTCGACAGGAACGTTTCACACACAGCATCATGCGCAGGCGAAGCTGCAGTCGGATATCAAGCATCTCGCTGAACTTCAGGAAGTCTTTTACGCTGCAGAAAAATATGCGCTGCTCATCATCATTCAGGGTATGGATGCAGCCGGCAAAGACGGCGCGATCAAGCATGTGATGACCGGCGTGAATCCGCAAGGCGTCGACGTCAACAGCTTCAAAGTGCCATCCACTGTGGAGCTGGAGCACGATTACCTCTGGCGTACGACGAAGGTGCTGCCGCCCCGCGGTCGGATAGGCATCTTCAATCGCTCGTATTACGAGGAGCTCGTCGTCGCTCGAGTTCACGAATCGGTTCTCGAGAATGAAGATCTACCGCCCGGAACCATCGGATCGCCCGATCTTTGGAAAGATCGCTTCGAAGACGTCAATGCCTTCGAGCGTCACATGACGCGCAATGGCACGGTGATTTTGAAGTTCTTCTTGCATTTATCGAACGATGAGCAGCGGAAGCGTCTCCTCAAGCGCATTGATACTCCGGAGAAGAATTGGAAACTGTCCGCGAGCGACGTTCACGAGCGCA